>Ga0164294_10000093_pt1 | contig 80143 bp, 51 predicted proteins | sample GEODES005metaG_FD_111479 | JGI IMG/M metagenome (GOLD analysis project Ga0164294, IMG submission 111479) | Oligotrophic lake water microbial communities from Sparkling Lake, Wisconsin, USA - GEODES005 metaG | ecosystem: Environmental > Aquatic > Freshwater > Lake | place: USA: Sparkling Lake... | reverse complement strand
CACCATCGAAGTCGAAGCCGAGCCCGCCACCCAGAAAAAGGCGAGCGGCCCCTCTCCGGCGGCCCGCGCCAAGGTCAAGAAGAACAAGGCCGGGCAGCAGGTCGTGATGAATCACGCTCTGTTGGCCACCGCCGCCGGCGCCCTGCCGGTGCCGGGGCTCGACCTGCTGGGCTTCATGATCGCCCACCTCAACATGGTGCGCGACCTCTGCGGCGTGCACAATGTCGCCTACGACCGTCAGCGCGGCCGCGCCTTCCTCACCACCGTGGCCACCCGGGCTGGCGTCACGATGTGGCTGCGCCCCACGCTGGCTTCGGCGGTCAAGGCCATCCCCGGCGTGGGCACGGCGATCGGCTCGGCGGTGGGCCCGGTCACCTCGGGTCTCAGCACCTTCGTGCTCGGCAACCTCCTGCACGCCCACCTGCTCGGCGGCGGCGATCTGCACTCCTTCAACGCCGAGGACTATGCCGACCAGGTCAATTCGCCCGACACGCGCAAGGCCTACACCGAGGCGGTCGAACAAGACCACTGAGCGAGCCGGGCGCACGGCTCGGGGGCCTGGGGGCAGGCGGAGTCAGGCTCCGCTGCCCAGGCGCCGCGTGGGGCTCTGATCTCCGGCCTCGATCGGTGGCGAAGCCGACATGATCTACCTGGTTCGCTACCTGGTCGCCGAGAGCGCCGAGCCGGCCTGGAAGCTGGTGCTGCCCACGCTGGTGGCCTCGGTGATCAATGGCGCGCTGATCGCGCTGGTGGTGCATGCCTCCGAGCAGGCCCACGCCACCGACCACACCTGGACAGACTTCCTCCTCTTTCTGCTGCTCTTTGCCTCTCTGGTGGTGACCCGCATGTACAGCGCCAACGCCACCGGCAACCTGCTGGTCGATGTGGTGGCCCGGGTACAGGCGCGCATCGTGCGGCGGATCGAGCAGACCGAGCTGCTCGGCTACGAGGCGATCGGGCACGAGCGCATTTATATGAGCCTCTCCAAAGACACCGCCACCCTCTCCGAGGCGGCGGTGGAGGTGGCCAAGGCGGCCTCAGGCCTGGTGATTGTCCTCTGTTCTCTCTTCTATATCGCCTTTCTCTCCTTGACCGCCTTTGCCATCGTCATCCTGATGCTCAGCGCCTCCACCTTCATCTTTTTGAAGATGCAGCAGCAGGTCTTTGTGGGCATCCGCCAGGCCGCCATTCATGAGCACCGCTACTATGGGCTGATCTCCCAGATCCTGGCTGGCTTCGCCCAACTTCGCATCGACCCCTCGCTGCGGGCCGAGTTGATCGGCAAGCGCCTGCAGGCCGCCCGGAGCGAGGTCACGGCCCAGGAGAAGCGCAACGAGCAGGACATGGCCTGGGTGCGCGTGATGATCGGCGCGGCCTTTTATGTCATCCTCGGCGTGCTGCTCTTCGTCTGGACCCGCTTCCACGACGAGGGCCCCCTGCTGGTCGGCCGCATCGTGTCGATTGTACAGTTCATCACCGGGCCGATCACCCAGACCGTCGGCTCTCTCTCCGCCTTTGGGCGGGCCGCCAGCGCGATTGAGAGCCTCACCGAGCTGGAGGCCTCGCTGCAGGGGTCGACGGAGGCCGCCGAGCCCGCCGAGTCGCCCACGCTGATCTCGCCCACCCCGTTTGTGTCGCTCATCGCCCGCGACATGTTTTTTCAGTACCCCGCCCGCGGCGAGGAGCCCGGCTTCAAGGTGGGCACCCCCAGCTTCTCGCTCAAGCGCGGCGAGATCGTCTTTTTGATCGGCGGCAATGGCAGCGGCAAGTCCACCTTCTTGAAGACCCTCTGCGGGCTCTACGCCCATCGCGGCGGCGACCTGGAGATCAACGGGGTCTCGGCCAGCCAGCAGATCGAGCACCACCGCTCCTTCTTCTCGATCATCTTTCAGGACTTCCATCTCTTCGATGCCGTCTACAAGACCGAGGGCTTCGACGTGGCGCGGGCCAACCAGCTCCTCCACCGCCTGGGCATCGGGCACCGCACCCAGTTTTTGGAGAATGGACAGATTACGGAGGTCAACCTCTCGGTGGGGCAGCGCAAGCGGCTCGCGCTGGTGATGGCGATGATGGACCGCCGCGAGGTCTTCCTCCTCGATGAGTGGGCGGCGGATCAGGACCCCGACTTTCGGCGCATCTTCTACCGCGAGCTGCTGCCCGAGCTTCGGGCCAGCGGCCGGACGGTGATCGCCGCCACCCATGACGACCACTACTTCGATGTGGCCGACCACATCTACCTCCTCGGCGAGGGGGCCGCGCGCCGCCTCACCGATGACGAGCGACTGAGGTACCAGCGGTGAGCGAATTGTACCCCCACGAAGCGCCCCCCAATCACGCGCCGGTGGCCGTGGTGGCCCTGGCCTGCCGGCTGCCCGGCGCCCCCGACGACAAGGCCCTTTGGCGCATCCTCGAAGAGGGCCGGAGCCTCACCGGGCCGATCCCGCCCAGCCGCTGGGACGCCGCCGCCCTGCACGATCCCCGACTGTCCAGCCCGGCGAAGAGCATCACCCGGCGCGCCGCGCTGCTCGAAGAGGTCGGCGCCTTCGACCACGCGCTCTTTCAGATCTCGCCGCGCGAGGCCTGTGAGCTCGATCCCCAGCAGCGCATCCTGCTGGAGCTGGCCTCCCTCGCCTTGGGCCAGGCCGGCCTGCGGCGCGAAGACATCGCCGGCTCGCGCACCGACGTGGTGGTGGGCATCTCCTCGCATGACTACCTCGACATCCTGCCCCCCGAGCTGGCCCGGGCCACCCCCTGGTCGGGCCTCGGAAACGCGCTCTGTATCGCCGCCAACCGCATCTCCTACACCTTCGACCTCGGCGGGCTGAGCCTCGCCGTCGACACGGCCTGCTCCTCTTCGCTGGTGGCCCTGGACCTCGCCCTCAAGCGGCTGCGCGCGGGCCTCTGCGATCGCGCCATCGTCGGCGGCGTCAACCTGCTCCTCTCGCCGGGACCCTTTGTGGCGCTGTCGGCGGCGGGGATGTTGTCGCCCGACGGCGCCTGCAAGCCCTTCTCGGCCGCGGCCGACGGCTATGGCCGCGGGGAGGGCGCTGTGGTGCTGGTGATCGAGCGCCTCGCCGAGGCCCAGCGCGCCGGCCGGCCGGTTCGGGCCCTGCTCTGTGGCAGCGCGGTCAACCAGGACGGCGCCTCCAACGGCATCACCGCCCCCAATGGCGAAGCCCAGGCCGCGGTGATCCGCGCCGCCCTCGCCGACGCCGGTCTGTCTGCACAGGATGTGACCTATGTCGAAGCCCATGGCACCGGCACGCCCCTCGGCGATCCGATCGAGGCCCAGGCCCTCTCCGAGGCGCTGGGTGCCGGCCGAGCCGCGCCGCTGCTCTTTGGCTCGGTGAAGGGCAACCTCGGCCACCTGGAGGCCGCGGCCGGCCTCGCCGGGGTCGCCAAGGTCATCCTCTCGCTGGAAGCGCGCTGCCTGCCGGCCTCCTTGCACGCCCCCTCGCTCAACCCGGCCATCCCCGCGGCGGCCTGGGGGCTCCACCTGGTGACAACGGCCCAGCCCTGGCCCGCGGCCCCGGCGGTGGCCGGCGTGTCGAGCTTTGGCTTTGGCGGCACCAACGCCCATGTGCTGCTGCAGGCCGCTCCCAACCCAGGGTCCAGGCCCACGGCGGCGCCCCCCGGCCTGCTGCTGCTCTCGGCCCACAGCGCCGAGGCCACGGACGCGCTGATCGGCCGCTGGGCCCGCTGGCTCGACGCCGAGCGCCCCGATCTCGCCTCTGCGCTCGGCGCCGCGGCCCACCAACGCAGCCACCACCGGCATCGCATCGCCGTTGAAGGAGCCGATCACAGCGCGCTCATCGCCGGCCTCGAGTCCGCCCTGGCCCAAGCCGAGGCCCCCGGCGTGGTGCGCCCGGGCCCCTGCCCGCGCCGCGCGCCCCGGGTGGGCCTCGACCTCGGGAGGCACCTGCCGCCCGCAGCCCCGCCGAGCCCGGCCCTGGCGGCCCGCTTGGAGGCGCTCGGCCTGCCCCATCCCGGCGACCCCGAGGCCGACGCCGCGCTGCTCGGCGCCTTCGGCGGGCTCGATGCCCAGGTGGCGCGGCTCTCGGCCCTGCAGGCCCACCTGCCCCAGGGCTTTGTCTGCGCCGGGGAGGGCCCCGGGCTCCTCGCCGCGTTGGTGCACCACCAGCGCATCTCCAACGATGAGGCCCTGCGCGCGGTGGCGCTGCTGGGGGCCTGGGGCGGGGCCGGCCAGCTCCGGCTGCTCCCGGGCCCGCCGATCACCGTTCAGGTGGGCCGCACCGCCCAGGCAAGCCCCCTCGATCTCGGCGCAGCGATCGTCGATGGTGCCCTCCCCAGCGGGCTGCTCGCGCTTGACCCCTCTGTCCTCGACCTGCCCAGCCTGGGCCGCCTCTGGGCAGCCGGGGTGGAGGTCTCCTGGGGCGACCGCCTGCCCCCGCCGCCGGCCCCGATCCGCCTGCCCGACCCGCCCCTGCAGCGCTGGTGGCATTGGAACCGCCCGATCCCCGCCGCCGCCCGGCCCGCCCCCGCGCCGCTGCCGCCCCTCGAAGGGCCGATGGCCTGGATCTTCCCCGGCCAGGGCGTGGCCCTGCACGGCCTGGGGCCCCGCCTCTTCGAAGGCCCACCCGCCTGGAGGGCTGCCCTCGAAGAGGCCGACGCCGCGCTGATCGAGGCCACCGGCCGCTCGCTCTTCGGCCTGCTGGCCCTCCCTGAGGGCCCCCTGCCCACCGCCCTCGCCCAACCGGCCCTGGTGGCCCTGGGCTGGGCCCTGGCCGAGGCGACGCAGCGCGGCCTCGGCCTCCGCCCCGCCGCCGTCGCCGGGCACTCTCTCGGCGAGATCACCGCCGCCGCCGTGGCCGGCGCCCTCACGCTCCCCGACGCCCTGCGCTTCGCCGCCGCCCGCGGGCGCCTGATGGCCGGGGTGCGCGGCGCGATGGTGGCCCTGGAGGGCCCCGGCGCCGCCCCGATCGGCGCGGGGCTCACCCTCGCCGCCGAAAACGGCCCCGAACAGGTGGTGCTGGCCGGCTCCGAAGAGGCCGTCCGCGCCCTGCTCGCGGCGCCGCCGCCCGGCCTGCGCGCCACCCGACTGCGCGGCGAGCAGCCCTTTCACAGCCCCGCGATGGCCGCGATCGCCGGCCCCCTGCGCGCCGAGGCCGCCCGGCTGCGGATCTCCGCGCCCCGCCTGCCGTGGATCTCCAGCCGAAGCGCCGCCCGCCTGGAGGGGGTCGAGCCCGAGCACTGGGTGGAGCAGGCCATCGCCCCGGTGCGCTGGTCGCAGACCCTCCAGGCCCTGGCCGACCTCGGCTGCCAGACCTTCCTGGAGATGGGCCCCCGCCCCACCCTCGCCGCGCTGGGGCGCCGCAGCCACCCCCAATTCCACTGGCGCCACGCGCTGAGCCCCACCCACAACGAGCTGGCCCAGCTCAGCCAGGGCTCGCCCGCGCTGCCGCCGCCCCGCGCCCCTGAGGTCGTCATGCCGGACGCCAACGTGATCCTCTCCGATCTCACCACCGAGCTCGCCGGCCGCCTCGGCCTGCGCCCCGCCGAGCTCGATCCCGACGCCTCCTTCATCGAGCTGGGCGTGGACTCGATCGCCATGGCCGAGGCCGCCGCCTCGCTCTCGGCCCGCTTTGGCGTGGAGCTGGGCGTGCGCCGCTTCTTCGAGGACCTGCACAGCCTGCGCGATCTCGCGCAGTACCTCGCCGCGAAGAGCCCCCCCGCGGCCCGCCCGGCCCCGCCCGCGCCGGCCGCCCCGCCCGCAGCCCCCGCTGAAGCCCCCGCCGACGCCTCGGCCGTCGAGCGCCTCGCCCGCCACCAGCTCGAGGTGATGTCCACCCTGATGGCCCAGCAGCTCGCCGCCCTCGGCGCCGCCGCCCCGGCCCTGCCCGCGCCCACCCCGGCGCCCCCGGCCCGGCAGGCCCCGCTGCACATCACCGGGCCGGTCTTCACCCGCACCCCGGTCGCGGGCCCGGCGCCGCTCTCGCCCCTGATGCGCTTTCGCCCCCCCGCCGAGCGCGCCGCCCGCGAGCAGGCCGCCGCCCCCCAGGAGGCCTGGATGGCCGGCTTCATCGGGCGCTACACCGAGAAGACCCGCCAGTCCAAGGCCCTCGCCGAGGGCGCCCGCCCGCGCTTCGCCGACATCCGGGCCGCCGCCGGCTTTCGGATGCGCACCAAGGAGCTGCTCTACCCCATCGCCGCCGCGCGGGCCGAGGGCAGCCGCCTCTGGGACATCGATGGCAACTGCTACATCGACGTGTCGATGGACTTTGGGGTGAACCTCTTCGGCCACCAGCCGGCCTTCCTGCGCGCCGCCCTCAACGCCCAACTCGATCAGGGCATGCCGCTGGCCCCTCGCTCCCCCTGGGCCGCCGAGGCCGCCGAGCGCCTCTGCCGCCTGAGCGGCCAGGACCGGGCCATGTTCTGCACCTCGGGCTCCGAGGCGGTGATGATGGCCCTGCGCCTCGCCCGCATGAAGACCGGCCGCAGCCGGGTGGCCCTCTTTCGGGGCTCCTACCATGGGCACACCGATCACGTCCTGGCCATGCGGATCGACCACCCCGACGGCCCCCGCGAGGTGCCCGCCGCCCCCGGCGTGCTGGCCGGCGCCACCCAGGAGGTGGTGCTGCTCGACTATGGCGACCCCAGCGCCCTGGAGCGCATCGCCGCCCTCGGCGAGACCCTGGCCGCCGTGCTGGTGGAGCCGGTGCAGAGCCGCAGCCCCGGCCACCAGCCCTGGGAATTCCTGCGCGCCCTGCGCACGCTGACCGCAGACCTCGGCCTGCCGCTGATCTTCGACGAGGTCATCACGGGGCTTCGCTGCCACCCGGCCGGCGTGGCCGGGCTCATCGGGGTGAAGCCCGACATCGCTGTTTACGGAAAGGTGCTCGGGGGCGGCCTGCCCATCGGCGCCCTGGCCGGCGCCGCCCGCCTCCTCGACGGCCTCGACGGCGGGCCCTGGGGCTATGGCGACGACTCCTACCCCCCCGGCGAGGTCACCTTCTTCGCCAGCACCTTCGCCGCCCACCCCCTCTCGATGGCCGCCGCGGTGGCCGTGCTCCGCGAGGTGGAGCGCCAGGGGCCCGCCCTGCACGAGGCCCTTGGCCGCCGCACCGCCCGGCTGGCCCGCACCCTCAACCAGACCTTTGAGGCTGAGGGGCTGCCCCTGCGCGTGGCGCACTTTGGCTCGCTCTTTCGCTTTGAGCTGGCCCGCAACCTCGACCTGCTCTTCTTCGCCCTGCTCGATCAGGGGCTCTTTGTTTGGGAGGGCCGCAACCTCTTCCTCTCCACCGCCCACAGCGAGGCCGACGTCGACGCCATCATCGCCGCGACCCACCGGGCGATCGCCGCGCTGCGCCAGGGCGGTCTGCTGCCCCCCGCTCCCGAGACCGCGCCGCCGCCAGCCCCGATCGAGGCCCCGATGACCGCCGCCCAGCAGCAGCTCTGCCGCCTGGGCCAGCTCTCTCCCCAGGCCGCCGCCGCCTACCACGAGGTCGCCGCCCTCGACATCGCCGGCGAGGTCGACGAGACGCAGCTCCGCGCCGCCCTCGCCGCCCTGGTGGAGCGCCACGAAGCCCTGCGCACCACCTTCGACCTCGACCGCGGGCAGATGATCATCGCGCCGACCGCCCAGGCCGACCTGCGCTGCGAGGCCGACCAGCCCGTCGATCCCTGGCTCCTCGCCCTCGTCACTGCCCCCCTGCCGCCCCAGACCGGCCCGCTCTGGCGCGTTGGCTGGCTGCGCCGCGGGCCCGGCGCCCACACCCTCGCCCTGGTGCTGCACCACGCCATCGCCGACGGCTGGTCGGTGGGCCTGCTGCTGCGCGACCTCTGCCTCGCCCTCGACCGCCGCCTCGACACCCTGCCGCCCGCGCCCCCTTTGCGCGCCCACACCGCCTGGCTGGCCACCCAACTGGCAAACCCGGCCGTGCAGGCCCAGGCCACCTGGTGGCGGGCCCATCTGCAGGGCGCGCCGCGCGCCTTGTCGCTGCCCACCGATGGCATCGGGCAGCCCGGCCTCTTGCACCCCGGCGCCGTCGCATCCTGCCGCCTGCCCGCGGGCCTCAGCCATGGCCTCGTCGACCTGGGCCGCCGCAACGGGAGCACGCTCTACATGGTGCTCCTCGCCGCCTGGAGCGCCTTCCTGGCCCGGGTGAGCGGCCAGACCGACCGGGTGATCGGCACCCCCGTGCTCGGCCGGGCCCCCGAGGGCCAGGAGGCGCTGGTGGGCTACTGCACCCACCTGCTGCCCCTGCGCCTGCCGGTCGATCTCAACGACTCCCTGCGCGCCCTGCTCGGCGGGGTGCGCCAGCGCTGCCTCGACGCCTGGTCCAACCAGGACCTGCCCTTCGCCGCGCTGATGGACGCCCTGCACGACCTCTTCCCCGATCGGCTGGGCGAGCCCTTTCCCACGGTGATCTTCAACCTCGATCGCCCCGCGGCCCTGCCGGCCTGGGCGGGGCGCAGCCTCAGCCTGCGTCCCGCGCCCTGCCCCTTTGTGCACCACCCCCTCGCGCTGCAGGCCCTGCAGCTCGGCGGCGCCATCGAGCTGAGCCTGCAGCACGCCGCCGACCTGCTCTCGCCGCCGCTGGGGCAGGACCTCCTCCGGGCCTTTGAGGGCTTCCTCGGCGCCCTGGTACGCCGCCCCGACGCCCCCCTTGCCGCCCTCACCTGGCCCGCCAGCCGGCCGACCCCCGTGGGCCCGCCGGCCCCGCTGGGCGCCCCCTCGCTGCCGGCGGCCCTCGATCCGGTGCTCTGCGCCGATCCAAACCGCCCGGTGCTCCGCGAAGCGCTCGGCGGCGCCGCCCTCACCGCAGGAGAGCTGCACCGGCAGAGCGCGCACCTCGCCCGCCTGCTGCTCGCCGAGGGCCTGCGCCCCGAAGAGGCGGTGGGCGTGGTGGCCACCCGCGGGCTCGACCTCATCGTGGCCCTGCTGGCCATCGTGAAGGCCGGCGGGGCCTACCTCCCCCTGGAGCCCGGCCTGCCGCCGGCCCGGGCCAGCCAGCTCTTGAGCGCCGTCGGCGCGCGGTGGGTCTTGTCGCCCGATCCGATTCCGGGCTGGCCCACCCTTCCCCTGCGGCCGCCCCCCGGCGCGCCGCCCCCCGACGCGCCCCCGCTGCCCACCCTGCACCCCGACCAGCTCGCGGCGGTGATGGTGACCTCGGGCTCCACCGGCGGCCCGAAGGCGGTGGGCGTCACCCACCGAAACCTCCTCCGCACCGCCGCCAGCGGCCTCGTGCCGGCCGACGCCGTGATGCTGATGGCCTCGGCGGTCTCCTTCGACGCCTCGCACCTGGAGCTGTGGTGCACCCTGCTGGCCGGCGGCGCGGTGGTCCTCGCCCCCCCGGGGCCCCAGGCGCTGCACACGCTCGGCGCCATCCTCTCCCAGGATCAGGTCAACACCGCCTTCCTCACCACCTCGCTGCTCCACCGCGCGGTGGCCGAGCAGCCCGACTGCCTGCGCGGCCTGCGCCAGCTCTACGTGGGGGGAGAGGCCCTGTCGCCCCGCGCCGCCGGCGCCGCCCGCGCCGTGGTGCCCGCCCTCATCAATGGCTACGGCCCCACCGAGACCACCACCTTCGCCAGCACCTGGATCGTCGAAGACGCCGACGCCAGCGCTCCCCGCGTGCCCATCGGCCGCCCGATGGCCGAGACGACCCTGTGGGTGCTCGACGCCGGGCTGCAGCCGGTCGCCGCCGGCCTGCCGGGCGAGCTCTTTGTGGGCGGGGCCGGCCTCACCCGGGGCTACCTCGGCCGCCCAGGCCTCACCGCCCAGCGCTTTGTGCCCGACCCCAGCGGCGCCCTGCCCGGGTCGCGGCTCTACGCCACCGGAGATCGCGTCCGCCAGCGCCAGGACGGCGCCCTGGAGTTCCTCGGGCGCCTCGATGATCAGGTCAAGGTGCGGGGCTTTCGCATCGAGCCCGGCGAGGTCGAAGAGGCGCTGCGGGCCGCCCCCAACGTCGCCGAGGCCTGCGTGCTCACCGAGCCCGATCCGGCCGGCGCCCTGCAGCTCCTCGCCTTTGTCACCGCCCGGCCCGGCGCCCCGATCGACCCCCTCGCCCTGCGCGCCGCCCTGGAGGCCCAACTGCCCGCCTGGATGGTGCCGGGCCATCTGCAGGCGGTCGAGGCCCTGCCGCGCACCCTGGCCGGCAAGGTCGACCGCCGCGCCCTCCTCGCCCTCCGCGCGCAGGTGAGCAGCCAGGGCGGCGCGCTGGAGGGCCCGATCGAGCCGCTCCTCGCCGAGCTCTGGCGCGGGCTGCTGCAGCGGCAGGCCGTCTTCGCCGACGACGACCTGATCGCGCTTGGCGGCAGCTCCCTCACCCTGGTCGACCTCGCCGCCCGCATCGAGGCCCAGTGGGGCCTGCGCATCAGCCTCGCCGCGCTCTTTGAGGCCCGCACCCTGCGCGCCCAGGCCCGCCTGATCGCCGCCCGCGAGGCCGCCCCCGAAGACCCAGGCCCGCAGCCCCAACGCGTCGACCGCGCCGCCCTGCGCCGCCGTGGCCCCCCGCTCGGAGCCCCGCATGGAAGCTGAGCTCTTCCCCTGCAGCGCCGGCCAGCGCGGCCTGTGGCACCTCGCCCAGGGCACGGCACCCGACGACGCCTACCACCTGAGCGGCGGCCTCTGGCTCCAAGCGGCGCCGCCGCTCGACCACTTGGAATTGGCGCTGAACCTGCTGGTGGAGCGCCACGAGGCCCTGCGCACCGCGATCGTAGAGGAGGAGGGCCAGCCCTTTCAGGCGATCTGGCCTGCCGCCACCGTGGGGGTGGAGAGCCTCCGCCTACCCCGCGCCCCCGCCGCCGAGCGCGCCGAGCTGGCCCAGGCGATGGCCGAGGACTGGGCCCGCCGACCCTTCGATCTGCGCGTGGCCCCCTTGCTGCGCGCCGCCCTCCTCACCGGCGCCGACCGCCCCCTGCTGCTCCTCAGCCTGCACCACGCCATCGCCGACGGCTGGTCGCTGCGGCGGCTGGTGGGCGAGCTGGCGGCGGCCCTGGAGAGCCTCTCCCGCGGCGCCCCGCCGCGCCTCCCACCGGTGGAACTGCAGCTCCTCGACCTCGCCCAGTGGCAAGACGCCCAACTGGCCCGCCCCGAAGCCCAGGCCCGCCTCGCCGCCCGCGCCGCCGCCCTCGCCGACAGCAAGGCCAGCGCCCTGCCCCACCAAGGCCTGCGCCCGCCCCAATTCGATCCGCGCTGCGCCCGCCACGATCGGCGTCTGGAGGGCGGCGCCGCCCTGGAGGCCCTGGCCCGCGCCCAGGGGCAGACCCCCTTCGCCGCCTGGCTGACCCTGCTCTTTGGCCTGCTCGGCCACGCCTGCCAGGAGACCGACCTCTGCCTGGGCCTGCCCCTGGCCAACCGCAGCACCCCCCGGGCCGCGGCGGTGGTGGGCCACTTCGCCAACCTCGGGGTGCTGCGCTGCCAACTGCAGCCGGGCGAGCCCTTCGCCGGCCTGCTCCGCCGGGTGGGCGCCGGGCTCCAGGGCCTGCGCGCCGACGAAGACCTGCCCTTCGACCGCCTCGTCGAGGCGATCAACCCGCCCCGCGACCCCTCCCGCCACCCCCTGGTGCAGATCGTCTTCGCCATGCCCGACCCCGCCTTTGGCGAGGGGAGCCTCTCGCTCGGCGGGCTCGTGGCCGAGGTGGCCGAGCTGGCCCCGGCCAGCACCAAGTTCGACCTCACGATCGAGCTGGAGCCCCGCGACGGCGTCCACCGCCTGCGCATCGAGCACGCCACCGCGCTGATCTCCACCGAGGAGGCCGCCACCTTCGCCGACCGCTGGGCCCGCCTGCTGGCCGCGGTGCTGGCAGACCCCCAACAGGCCCTCGACGCCATCGACCTGCGCGCCCCCGCCGAGCGCGCCGCCCAGGCGGCCGCCGGGTCGCCCCCACCCCTGCCCCCGCGGGGCCCTGGCCTGCTCCCCGCTCTCCTGCGCGCCCTCGCCGAAGAGCCCGACGCCATCGCGATCGAAGAGGGTGCCCAGCGCCTCACCCGCGGCGCCGCCCTGGCGCAGAGCGCCCACCTCGCCCGCGCCCTCGGCCCGCTCCGGCCCGACGAGCGCGTGGGCGTGCTGGCCCCCCGCGGCCTCGCCCTGATCCTGGCCGAGCTGGCCATCTGGCGGGCCGGCGGCGGCTTTGTCCCCCTCGACCCAGCCCTGCCCGCCGCCCGCATCGCCGCGATGGCCCAGGACGCCGGCCTGTTGCGCCTCTTCGTCGCGCCGGGCCTGGAGGACAAGGCCCCGCCCGGCTGCCGCTCCCTGCCGCTCACTGTGGACCTCGGCGGGCCTGCCGGGCCGCTCGAAGCCGCGCCGACCGCCCCCTTCGACGAGGCAGCGCTGGCCTACGCGATCTTCACCTCGGGCTCCACCGGCCGGCCCAAGGGCGTGGCCCTCTCCCGGGGCGCCTTGCTCGATCGGCTGCGCGGCCGCCAGGCCCTGGTGCCCTGCCACCCCGGCGATCGGCTGGCCCAGCTCGCCGCCGCCGCCTTCGATCCCCACCCCTGGGAGGTCTGGTACGCCCTGCTCGGCGGCGCCACCGTCGTCTGCGCCCCCGAGGCGGTGGCCACCGACCCGGCGGCCCTGCGCGACTGGCTGGTGGAGGCCGGCATCACCCTCGCCTTCGCCACCACCCCGCTGGCCGAGGGCCTGCTGGGCCTGCCCTGGCCCGCCACGGCCCCGCTGCGCGACCTGCTCACCGGCGGCGATCGCCTGCGCCGCCGGCCGCCCCCCGGCCTGCCCTTTCGCCTCTGGAATTTCTACGGCCCCACCGAGGTCTGCATCGTGGCCACCGGTGCAGTGGTGGAGCCCGCGGGCGAGGGCCTGCCCTCCATCGGCCGGCCCTACCCCGGGGTGTCGGTCTCGGTGGTCGATCCGGCCCTGCAGCCCACCCTCACCGGCGCCCCCGGCGAATTGCTGATCGGCGGCGAGGGCCTCGCCTGGGGGTACCTCGGCCGCCCGGGCGAGACCGCCGCCCGCTTCGTTCCCGATCCCCAGGGGGCCCCCGGCGCCCGCGCCTACCGCAGCGGCGACCTTGGCCGCTGGCAATCCGACGGTGAGCTGGCCTTTGAGGGCCGCATCGATCGGCAGCTCAAGCTGCGCGGCCTGCGCATCGAGCCCGCCGAGATCGAGCGGCTCCTCGAAGAGCAGCCTTCGGTCGCCGAGGCCCTGGTCTTCCTCGACGAGGCCCCGGGCAGCGCCCCCCGCCTGATCGCCTGCGTGGTGCCGCGTCTCGGCGCCGAGCTCGCCGTCGATCCGCTCAGCGCCGCGCTCTCCGCCCGGCTGCCGGCCTGGATGGTGCCGGCCGCCTGGGTCTGCCTCGATCAGATCCCCCTCACCCCCAATGGCAAGCCCGACCGGGCCCGCCTGCCCCGGCCGCCCCGCCCAGAGGCCCCCGTGCAAGGGCCCCTGGAGCAGCACATCGCCGAGGCCTGGCAGGCGGCGCTGGGCGGGCCCCTGCCCCAGCGCACCGACGACTTCTTCGCCCTGGGCGGCCACTCGCTGCTGGTGCATGGGGTGGCCACGGCGCTCAGCGCCCGGCTCGGCCGCCCGATCGGCGCCCGCCTGCTCCTCCAACACCCCCGGCTCGTCGATCTGGCCCAGGCCATCGGCCTCCCCGACGCCGAGGCCCCCGCCGCTCTCCTTCAGGGCCAGGCCCGGGTGGCGGGCCCCGCCACCGCCGGCCAGCGCCAGCTCTGGTGGGAGCAGCAGCGCCTGGGCGAGGGCGCCGCCTACCACATGGCCGATGCCACCTGGCTCGACGGCCCCCTCGACGCGCCTCGCCTGCGCGCCGCCATCGCCGCCCTCTTCGCCCGGCACCCGGCCCTGCGCACCCGCCTCGTCGAGGCCGGCGGCGGCCTGCGGCAGGTGATCGAGCCCCCGCCTCCCGACCCCCTGATCGCGGTGGACCTCCCCGAAGAGGCCGTCGCCGCCTGGGTCGAAGCCGAGGTGGCCCGCCCCTTCGACCTCGGCCGCGGGGCGCCGGCCCGGGTGCACCTGCTGCGGGTGAGCCCCACCCGGCACGCCCTGGTTTGGGTGCTGCACCACGCCCTGGGCGATGGCTGGTCGGTGGCCCTGATCAGCGAAGACCTGCGCCGGCTCTACGCCGGAGAGACGCTGCCGCCCCTGCCCCTCAACCTCATCGACCTCGCCCTGGAGGAGTCTGCCGCCCTGCAGCGCGGCGACTGGGCGCCGGCCCTGGAGCGCTGGCGGGCGCCGCTCACGGCCCTGCCCACCCTCAACCTGCCCGCCGAGCCCGGCGAGGCCGGCGCCCGCTGCGCTGCCGCCCCCCTCCACCTGCCCGGCCCCCTGTGGTCGCGGGTGTTGGCCTGCGCCCGGGCCCACGCCACCACGCCCTTCACGGTGCTGCTCTCGGCCTTTGTGGCCCTGCTGCACCGCTTCTGCGAGCTGGACGACCTCTGCCTGGGCGTGCCCTTCGCCGGCCGGGATCGGCCCCAGACCGAGGGCCTCGTCGGCTACCTCGTGAACACGCTGCCGGTGCGCGTCGCCGTCGAGCCGCCGGCCCCCTTTCGCGCCCTGCTGGCCACGGTGCACGCCGCCGTCGCCCAGGCCCGCCAGGACCAGGGCCTGCCCCTGCTGCACCTGATCGAGGCGCTGGCGCCCGCGCGCCCCCAAGGCCAGCACGGGCTCTACGACGTGATGTTCGCCTTTCAGGCCGGCCCCACGCCCCAACTCGTGCTGCCGGGGCTGCGCAGCCAGCCGATGACCCTGGGCGACACTGCCCCCTTTGTCTCGCTCAGCCTCGACCTCGCCGAGATCGAGGGCGGCTGCGCCGGCGCCCTGGTGGCCGATCCGCGCCGCCTCGGCCCCGCCGCCGTCGAGCGCCTCGCCGGGCTCTACCTTCGGGTGCTCGAAGGCGCCCTGGCCGACCCCGCGGCGCCGATCGCCGCCCACCTGCGCGCCCGGCCCGAAGACGCCGCGCTCCTCGACGCCTGGGGCCATGGGCCGCCCCTGCCGCGACCGGCCACCGACACCCTGCACGGGCCGATCTGGGCGATCGGCGCCCGCCAGCCCGAGGCCCCAGCCCTGCGTTGGGGCCGCGAGCAGCGCTCCTATGGCGAGCTCCTCGCCGCCGCCGAGGGGGTGGCCGCCGCCCTGCACGCCGCCGGGGCGCGAGTGGGGGATCGGGTGGGCCTGCGCCTGCAGCGGGGCCCGGGCCTCATCACCGGGATGTTGGGGGTGCTGCGCGCCGGCTGCGCGATGGTGCCCACCGACGAGTCGGCCCCGGCCTCCTGGTGCGCCCAGACCCTCGAAGATGCCGGCGCCCGCTTCCTCCTCGAAGAGGAGAACCCCAAGGGCGACCTGCCCGGCCTCCCCGGCCTCGTGCGCCTCCGGCTGGGGCCGGGCCCGGGGGTGGCGCCGGCCCCTCTCCTCGAGTCCACCGATGCCGCCTACCTCCTCTTCACCTCGGGCAGCTCGGGCCGGCCGAAGGGGGCCATCGTCTCCCATGGCAACGCCGCCGCCTTTGTCGCCGCCACCTGCGCCCAGTGGGACCTCGGGCCGACCGACCGCCTGATGCAGTTCGCCTCGCCCTCCTTTGATGCCGCCATCGAGGAGATCTTCCCGATCCTCTCGGTGGGCGGCACGCTCCTGCTGCGCCTCGCCGAGCTGCCCGAGGTCTCGGCCCTCTGCGCCCGGGCCGAGGCCGAGGGCTGCACCATCCTCGACCTGCCCACCTCGCTCTTCCACCAGTGGATGAAGATGGGCGCGGGCTTTCCGGCCCCCATTCGCCTCGTGGTGATCGGCGGCGAGGCCGTGCGCATCGAGGCGGTGCGCGCCTTTCCGTCGCGCCCGGGCCTCGCCCTGCTCAACACCTACGGCCCCACCGAGACCACCGTGGTCGCCACCGCCGCCCGCCTCGATCCAGGGCGCCCCGAGGCGCCGATCGGCCGACCGCTGGCCGGGGTGCATGTTCACCTCGTCGACGAGGCCCTCTTTGAGGTCGCCCCCGGCATGCCCGGCGAGCTGCTGATCGGCGGGCTGGGCGTGTCGCAGGGCTACACCGACCAGCCCACCGGCAGCGCCGCCCGCTTCCTGCCCGACCCCTGGAGCGACCGGCCGGGGGCCCGCCTCTTCCGCAGCGGCGACCTCGCCCGCTGGGGGGCCGACGGCGCCTTGCGCTTCCTCGGCCGCCGCGACGCCCAGGTGAAGGTGCGCGGCTTTCGGGTGGAGCTGCCGGCCCTGGAGGCGGCGCTGGCGGCCCTCCCCGGGGTGATCGACGCCGCCGCCGACCTGCGCGAGCAGCAGCTGATGGCCTGGGTGAGCCCGGCCGCAGGCGCCACCCTGGAGCCCCTCACCCTGCTGGCGACCTTGCAGACCCGGGTGCCGGCCTACATGGTGCCCACCCGGCTGATGGTGGTGCCGTCCTTGCCGCGGGGCCTCGCCGGAAAGGTCGATCGGCGCAGCCTGATCACACCGCCACCCCAACGCCCCCTCACCCGGGGGCCCCGCAGCCCGCTGGTGGAGCTGGTCACCCAGGCCTGGGCCGAGGTGCTCGGCCTGCCGGCCGTCGACCCCGAGGTGCCCTTCCAGGAGTTCGGCGGCCACTCGCTCGCCGCCGCCGCCGTGATCTCCCGCATCGAGCAGCTCTGCGCCATCCGGCTCAGCTTTCAAGAGGTCTTTGACCACCCCACCCCCGTGGCCCTGGCCCGCCGCCTCGCCCAGGGGGGCCGTGCCGCCCGGCCGCCCCTCGCGCCGCGGCCGCCGGGCCCGCTCCCCCTCTCCGACGCCCAGCGGCGCATGCTGGTGCTGGCGGCGCTGGCCCCCGACGACCCCTCCTACCTGCTGCCCTGCGCGCTGCGCCTCGGCGGGCCCCTGGAGCCCGCGCTCCTGGAGGCCGCCCTGGCCGGCGTGATCGGCCGCCACGAGATCCTGCGCACCCGCTACCGCCCAAGCCCGGCCGGGCCCCAGGCCTTCCTCGGCGCGCCGGCCCCCTTGCGCCGGCTGACCGCGCCCCCCGGCAGCGCCTGGCCCCCCTCCCTTTGGGCGCCCCTGGATCTCCTCACCGAGGGCCCCCTGCGCACCGCCCTCATCGAGGAGGCCCCCGATCAGCATGTGCTCGTGATCGTGGCCCACCACATCGCGGTGGACGGCCACTCCACCCAACTGCTGCTCACCGAGCTGGTGGAGGCCCTCGAAGACCTGCGCGCCGGCCGCCCCCTGGCCCCGCCACCGGCCCTGCAGCTCGCCGACTACAACGCCAGCCTCGCCCTCGCCGATCGACCCGAAGAGCGGGCCCAGGAGCGGCGCTGGTGGGCCGAGACGCTTCGCGGCGCGCCCACCCTGGGCCTGCCCGGCGCCCCCGAGGTCCTGTGGAGGGGCCTCGGGCGCCGGGGCCCCCTGCCCCTCGCCACCGTGGAGCCGCTGCTGGCCGTGGGGCGGGCCGCGCAGGCCACCCCCTTCATGGCCCTGCTGACCGCCTTTTTCGTTGGCCTGGGCCGCCAGACCCACCGCTGGGACCTGCCGGTGGCCACGCCAATGAGCCTGCGCGGCGAGCCCGCCCTCGACCGCATGATGGGCAACCTCATCAACACCGTGCTGATCCGCGTCGATCTGCGCGACCGGCCCTCGTTTCGCGTGGCGCTGGGGCGGGTTCGCGAGGCGGTGCTGGCGGCCTGGGCCCACCGCGAGCTGCCCTACAACGAGGTGGTGGAGGTGGCCGGCAGCGGCCCCCAGGGCGCGCCCCTGGCCACGGTGATGTTCCTCCTCGAAGCACCGGCGGCCCCCCTGCGCTGGCCCGGCCTCGAGGCCTCGCTGATCGAGCTGCCCACAGGCGGCGCCAAGTTCGACCTCACCGTGGCCGTCTCCCCCGGAGAGGCCGTCACCGTCGAGCTCCGCGACCAGCCCGGCGCCGCAGCGCGGGCCGAGGGCTGGCTCCAGGCGATCCCCGCCCTGCTCACCGAGCTGGCCGCCGATCCCGACCAGCCCGTGGGCCCGCCCCCGCTGCCCGCCTCGCTGCGCGGACCCCCGGCGCAGCGGCCGGCCCCCCTGCTCCTCGACGCCCTCGCCGCGCGTGCCCAGGCCGCCCCCACCGATCCGGCGCTGATCGCCGACGGGCACACCCTCTCGATCGAAGGGCTGCACCAGGCGGCGCGGGCGCGGGCCTCGGCCCTTTGGGCGCGCGGGCTGCGGCCCGGCGACCGGGTGGGCCTCTGCCTGCCCCGCTGCGCCACGCTGCTGATCGACCTCCTCGCCGTGCTGCTCTGCCGGGCCGCCGTGGTGCCCATCGACCCCGACCTGCCGGCCGCCCGTCGACAGATGATCGCCGACGACGCCGGCGTGGTCTTTGTCCTCGACGAGGAGGGCTCCACCGAGGCCCTGGCCGGCCCGCCGCCGCCCACCGCCCCGCCGGGGCCCGCCGACCTGGCCTACCTGCTCTACACCTCGGGCTCCACCGGCCGGCCCAAGGGGGTGGCGGTCAGCCATGGCGCCCTGGCCGGCTACCTCGACTGGGTGCGCCAGGAGCACCTCGGCGACCGCCCCGGCCTCGTGCCGGTGCTCACCTCGATCGGCTTCGATCTCACGATCACCGCGCTGCTGGCGCCGCTGTGCGCCCGGCAGACCGTCTGGATGCACCGCCCCACCGATCTCCCCGCCCTGCTGCGGCTCTTCGCCGAGGGGCCGCCCTGGGCCCTGCTCAAGCTCACCCCTTCGCACCTGCGCCTGCTCCGCGAGGCCGGCCTGACCCCCGACGCAGCGGCGGTGGTGGTGGGCGGCGAGGCCCTGGCGGCCGACGACCTGCGGGCCTGGGCAGCGGCGCGGCCGGCGATGCGGGTGGTGAACGAGTACGGCCCCACCGAGGCGGTGGTGGGCTGCTGCAGCCACGCGGCCGACCCGGCCCAGCCCGGCAGCGTGCCGATCGGCAGCCCCCACACCGCGGTCGACCTGCACCTGCTCGACGAGGCCGGAGAGCCCGTGCCCGACGGCGCCCTGGGCGAGCTGTTCATCGGCGGCCCCGGCCTCGCGATGGGCTACTGGGGCCGGCCGGCCGAGACCGCGCTGCGCTTTTTGCCCGATCCCTGCGGGCCCCCCGGCGCCCGCCGCTACCGCACCGGCGACCTCGTCCACCGCCAGCCCGACGGCCTGCTGGTCTACCACGGCCGCCAGGACGACCAGATCAAGCTGCGCGGCCACCGCATCGAGCCCGCCGAGATCGAGGCGACCCTGCTCAGCCACCCCGGCGTCTCGGCGGCGGTGGTGCAGAAGGCCCGCACCGGGCGGCCCCGCCTGCTGGCCTGGGTGCGCGGCGACGCCGTCGGGGCGCTGGCCCTGGCCCGGTCGCGCCTGCCGGCCTGGATGGTGCCCGATCAGATCATCCCCCTCGACGCCCTGCCGCTCACCCACAACGGAAAGGTCGACCGCGCCAGCCTCCCCGAGCCGGCGCCGGCGGGGGCCCGCCCGGCCACCCCCACCGAGCTGCGCCTCAGCCTCGCCTGGGAGCCCATCCTGGGGCCGATCGACGTCACGGCCGACCTCTTCGCCGACCTCGGGGTGAAGTCCCTCGACCTGCTGGCCCTGGGCGCCGCGGCGGGCCCGTCGCTCGGTCGCCCGCTGCCCCTCACCGCCCTGCTGCGGCACCCCACCGTGCGGGCCCTGGCCCGGGCGATGGACGAAGACCAGCCGGCCACCGGCGACCTCATCGCCCTGCGAACCGAGGGCGAGGGCCCGCCGATCGTCTGTTTACCCTCGTCGGTGGGCCGAGCCGCCTCCTACCTCGCGCTGGCCCGGGCCCTGCGGCAGCCCGCCTACGCCTTTGAGGCGCCCGGCCTCGACGGCAGCGAGGCGCCCTACACCGAGGCCGGCGCCCTGGTGCGCCGGTACGCCGCCGCGCTGCAAGAGGCCCTGCCCGCGGGGCCGGTGATCCTGCTCGGTCACTCCTCCGGCGGCCCCCTGGCCCACGCCCTGGCCGAGCGGCTCCACGCGATGGGGCGGGCGGTGCCCCTGGTGGTGGTGATCGACACCCCCGCCGCCGCCGACCCCTCACCCCTGCCCGACGACGCCGCGCTGCTCGACAACCACCTGCACCTCCTGCGCCTGCTGCTCGGCGAAGCCGACGCCACCCCCGTCCCCGACCGCCGGGCGGCCGCTCGCAGCCTGTGGACCCAGGCCGGCCTGCCCGGTGATCCGCAGATCGACGCCGCCCTGGCGGTGGAGCGGGGTCTGCTCACCGCCCGGCAGACCCAGTCCCTCGGCCGCATCGCCGGTGATCTGCTGCTGATCCGGGCCGGTGAAGAGCTTGCGCCCGACGACTGGGGCTGGCGGCCCCATGTGGGCGGGCGACTGACGGTGGTCGCGCTGGAAGGCGACCACCACACCTTGATGACCCCGCCGCGGGTCGACGCGCTGGCCACCCTCGTGGCCCGGGCGGCCTCCTACGCCACCTTGAACAACGATGAGAGCGCTGATCGTGTCTGACTACAATCGAAACGCCGTCTGGTGCGAGGTCCTGGTGGCCCAACTCGTCGCCTGCGGGCTGCGCGACGTGGTGGTCTGCGCGGGCAACCGCTCCTCGGCCCTGGTGCTGACCCTGGCCGAGACCCCCGCGGTGACCGCCATCCCCCACATCGATGAGCGCAGCGGCGCCTTCGTGGCGCTGGGGCTCGCCCGGGCGAGCGGGCGGCCGGTTGGCATCACCACCACCTCTGGCTCGGCCGTGGCCAACCTCACCCCGGCCCTCGCCGAGGCCCACGCCAGCGGCGTCGCGCTGGTGGTGCTCTCCTGCGATCGACCGGTGGCCTGGCGCGGGGCCGGGGCGCCCCAGGTGGCCGATCACCTGGGGGCCAGCGCCCCCTATGTGCGCGCCGCCGTCGATCTCCCCGAGCCGGCCGTCGACGATGATGCCCTGCGCGCCCTGCAAGAGACGGTGGTGCGCCTGCTGACCCGGGCCACCGCCGCCTTTGACCCTGGGCCGGTGCACCTGAACATTCCCTTTCATGGGCGGATCTGCCCCACCGAAGAAGAGGAGGAGGCCTTTGAGCCCCCCGCCCGCCTCCCGGCCCCGCTCCCGGCCCCGCCCTGGCCCCTGCCGGCCGCCGCCTCCGGGTCGACCGAGGGCCTCCGCCCCGGCCTGCGGGGGCTGATCTACGCCGGGAGCATCTGTCCGCTCTCGCCCGACGAGGTGGCGGCCCTCGCCGAAGGCACGGGATTTCCCGTGCTCACCGACTGTCCAGGGCTGCTGCGACGGCCGGCCATCCCCAACCTGATCGCCGCGGGCGACGCCATCGCCTGGCACCCTCTGTTTTCGGAGTGGGGCCCCGAGGTGGTGATTCGACTGGGCTCGGCGCCGATCACCGAGGCGGCGATGAACCTGCTCAGCGCCTGCAGCGGGCCGATCCTCCGCCTCGATCACCGGCCGGTGGAGCGCGACTTCCTGCACCCGCAGCTCCAGGTGCTCACTCCGCCCTTCGCGCCGGCCCTGGACCGCATCATCGCCGCCCTGGGGCCCGGAGACCCCGACTGGCTGGCCTTCTGGAAGCAGGCCGAGCTCCGCGCCCAGGCCGCGCGCCGCGCGCAGGTGGAGGCGATGCCCTGGGGCGAGAGCCAGGCCGCCGCCACCGTCTGCGCCGCCGAGGGCTTTGGCTTCTTTCACATCGCCAATTCCATGTCGGTGCGCCACGCCAACCTGCACCTCGTCCCCAATGGTGAGGATCAGCCCATCTTCGCCAATCGCGGCGTGAACGGCATCGACGGCACCCTGGGCACCTTCCTGGGCGAGCTGCTGGCCACCGGGCGCTGGGGCCTGCTGCTGGTGGGAGACCAGACGGTGGTGCACGATCTGCCCGCCCTGGCGCTGCTCAGTCAGGTGGGCAGCCCCGTCAACGGGACCCTCTGCGTCATGAACAACGCCGGCGGCAGCGTCTTCGACATGGTGGCCTGCGCGCGCTTCCCCAACTACCGCCGCTTTGTGCGCAACGCGCCCAATGTCTCCTTCGCCGGCGTCGCCGCCACCTTTGGGCTGCACTTCGAGCGGGTCACCGACCGCGCTGGCTTGCAGGCCGCCCTTCAGTCGGCGGCCACCCGGCCGGGACTGGGCCTGCTGGAGGTGGTGGTGCCCGACACCGGCCTGCGCGACGACCTCGTCTCGCTGGTCGGCTGCATGTGTATGGCGATCTCCGCCACCGACGACTGAATCTCTGCCCACCCTTCGCCCGGAGCCCCCGCATGGAGATCGATCTCCCCGCCATGATCGGCGAGCTGATGGCCTCGTCTGACCACGACGCCATCCTTCGCCAGCACCTCAGCGCGCTGATCGCGCAGACCCAGGCCGCCGCCGCCGCGGGCGACCGGGGCGCCCACTGGCAGCCGGGTGAGCCCCTGCGGCTCTTCCTCGCCGGCTACAATGGGGGCGGCAACACCGGCGCCGATCTGCGCGTCTTCGAGCTGATCCGCCAGCTCCACCACCTGTTGGGGCCCCAGGTCGACCCGGGCGTGATGGTGTCGGGCGCCAGCGCCGGCGAGGTCTTCGTCGACACCCGGCTCGAAGAGATGGACACCTACCTGCCCGTCGCCCTCTGGCAAAAGGTCCGCGCCCACCACGGCGTGATCGCCAGCGAGGGCTCGATGTTCAAGTCGAACTTCTCCGAGCTGCTCTCCATCATCATGACCGCCGGCCTCGGCCTCGCGGTGGCCGATCAGAAGCTGGCGGTGGCCTATGGCGGCGAGGCCGGGGCGATGAGCCCGGATCTGGCCGCCTTTGTTCAGCAGCACGCCCGCGGTGCCTGGCTGGTCTGTCGCAGCGAGAGCTCGGTGCAGCGGCTGCGCGACCTGGGGCTGCCGGCCGAGCGCGGCGTGGACACCGCCTGGACCTGGGCGCCCCCGGCCGGCGTGGACGGAGCCGCCCCCTTGCGCGCGGCGGGGTGGGATGGACAGAAGCCGGTGATCGCCTTCTGCCCGGTGAACCCCTTCTGGTGGCCCGTAAAGCCCGATCCGGCGCGGGCGGCCGCGATGGAGGCCGACGGCAGCCACGCCGAAGACCACTACGGCGGCGGCCTCTTTCACCGCCGCGACGCCACCACCGACGCCCAGGTCAACGCCTACCTCGACGGCATGGCCGAGGGGGTCCGCGCCGCCCGGTCGGCCGGGGCGATGGTGCTGATCGTGGGGATGGAGCGACTGGATCGCGACGTCTGTGTGCGACTCGCCGACCGGGTGGGCGGCGCCCCCCTCCTGCTCAGCGGCGAGGCCTCGGCCCCCCAGATCGCCGCCACCTTGCGTTGCTGCGCCGGGCTCGTCAGCTCGCGCTTTCATGCCCTGGTGCTGGCGGCGCCGGCCGGCGTGCCGGCGGTCGGCGTCTCCTTTGACGAGCGAATCGAGAACCTGCTGCGGTCCTCCGGCCAGCCCGAGCTGCTGCTTGGCGTGCGCGATCCCGACCTCGGTGAACGCGTCGCGGTGGGCATCTCCGCCTTGTTGACCGATCGCGAGGCCCGGAGCCACCGGCTGCGTCGCTTCGCCGGCGGCGAGCTGCGGGCCCTGGGCGACATGGGGCGCCGCCTCGTGGCCCAGGTTCGGGCGCACCACCCTGACTTTCCAGCCCCCGACCTTGGCGCCGACCCCCTGCGCCACCTGCCGCCGCTCGCGCCGTCCCTGCTGCCCCTCCTCGACCTCTGAACCAACCCCAGGAGCCCCGATGGATCCGCGCACCAGCCCCCTTTCTCAGCAGATGCTCATGCTCTCCTATGTCGTGTATGCCGGCACCAAGCTCACCGGCGACTCGCTCGATGCGCGCCTCGGCGCGCTCTTCACCGAGGTGGCGGCGCGCAGCCCGATCCTCGACCAGCAGTGGACCGGCGTCTGGGGTCCGGCGACCTACGTCGCCCCGGGCGAGGACACCGCGGCCAATGTGGTTTTTGTGGCCCAAAGCGTACAGTCGCCCAACACCTACGCCCTCGTCGTGCGGGGCACCAACAGCGCCGCGCCTTACGATCTTCTCGAAGACTTCGGCGTTCACAGCGCGGTGGCCTGGCCTTTTGGTGAGCCGGCCCCGCTACAGCCCCAGATCGCCCGCGGCTATGGTCTGGCGATGCAGGCCATCGCCGCGATGGAGCCCACCGCGGGGGCCGCCGCGGCTGGACAGACCCTCCTGCAGTGGCTGTCGGCCCTCACCGCTGAGGGCGCGGCGATTGAGCTCATCTGCACCGGTCAGAGCCTGGGCGGCGGCCTCGCGCCGACGGTGGCCCTCTGGCTGCAGAACGTGCAGGGGACGGCCTGGGACCCGAAGAAGCAGGCCACCGTCTCGGCGATCTCCTTCGCCGGCCCCACGGCGGGGGACGCCGACTTCGCGGCCTGGAGCGAGGCCTGCCTGGGCGAGCGTCTGATCCGGGTGGTCAATTCCCTCGACGTGGCGCCGCGCACCTGGAACGCCGCGCAGATGACGACCATCCCCGATCTCTACGGCACCATCGCCGGCTACAAGGTCGCCGCCTTGCTGGTCGCGGCCCAACTGCGGCTGTCGGCCGGCGTGAGCTACACCCAGCCCTTCGCCGACCTGCCGCCCCTCGAAGGCACCCTGGACGCCAACCAGACCTTCTGGTTCACCCAGGCGGCCTGGCAGCATGTCTACGGCTACCTGCAGATCCTGGGGCTGGAGCGCGAGCTGCCGCTGGTGGCCTGGATCTTCGGCCCGGGCGCCACCGCCGAGCCCGCAGCGGCGGCCTGAAGCGGCCGCTCTTTCCGCACCTGCAGGGCTCGTGAGGGGTGCCGCGGGGGTCGATGCGTGGGGCCAATGGGGTGCCGTCCACGCCGCCCCGGCGGATCAGCTCGGCCGTGCCGATGACGGTGGCGCGCACGCAGGTTCGCTGATCGACCCGGAGCTTCCGGAGGTTGTCGCGGAAGGCGGGGGTGCGGGCCCTCCAGGGGTCATGCGGGGCTTGGGGTTCCGATGCAGGGTACCGGAGGTGCCCAACAGGCGTGCACTGTGGGGTGAGTGCTCTGATGCCGATCTGCGCGAGGTCGGTCGCGTGTGGCGACCCTCTGTTGTATACTTGGGACAATCAAAGAAGCCCACCTCGCCTCAAGTCTTCAGGTCCCAATGCGCAAGGCCCCGCCCCGCCTTGCTCCCAACCATCCGATAGTTCACACCAAATACCCACCAACATGATGCAGGATTGAGGTATGGGTTTGTACCGTCAACCCGAGCGTTCGCATGCGCCCCTACCAGAACCTCTGTCGCCTCGCCCAGGAGGCATCCAGCACCCCCACAACCGGCCTCTCCTGCGGTCGCTCCCTCACACCACGCCTGCTGCTCACCGACATCGATCACGCCAACGTTCACGCAGGACAGGTGTCCTTCGGGGACCATGAGATCCCCGAGTTTGAGGTGTTTGCCGCAGCCAGAGACCCATACGACCATGCGATCAAACATGGACGCGTCACCGAGGCCGCCACCTGCGCCGTCGCCATGTTCGACCTGGCGACCACGCAGTTGGAGCGCGGCATCGCCTACAACGCAGCCTCCGCCGTACACAAGGCGATGGGCAACCACCTCGACGCCAGGAACAACTACAACGCGGCCTTGGACCTGGTGAGCGCACACCCAAGCTGGGTATCTGCCGTTCAAAACAACCTTGCCAGCATCGCCATCCGACTGGGTGAGCTTGATCGTGCGCGCGCGCTTACGGCACAGGTCCTGGCCAACCCATCTGCGCGGTCCTATCGCCGGGGTTGGGCACACATGAATCTGGGGGAAGTAGCGCTTCGGTCCAATTGCCTTCAGGATGCCTCAGACCTGTTCGAGCAGGCCTCCGAGCTCTTCCGCGAGGCTCAGCCCAACCGCTTCGCCAGAGCACCGACCACCGACGGCGCCAGCCCAGAACAGATGGTTGCGCTTGCTTATCTCTCCCATACGCGCGGCCGACTGGGGAAGTCCGAAGGAATCGCTGACCTTTGCCAGATCGTGAACGAAACCCTCGACGATGACCCCGAGACCGCACTCACTGCGCTTCTTTTTCTCGCCCACCTCCGGCGAGACCCCCAACTCCTGGAGCGTGTGGCCGACGCGGCCGCGAACGACTACCTCTTCGAGATACACCATCTTTGCCACGATCTGCTGGTCGATCTACCCTGAAGGGTGGTCGAGCGAGCGTCCCACCTTGTCGTCTCCAGTCGCCAAGGGCCCCACCAAGGTACATGAAACGTCCCTCTCGCCCGAGTAGCGCCAACACCCCGTCATGCCGTCCACCCGCCTCACCCCCAATGGCAAGCCCCTGCGCGGCAGCGCCGGGGCGCTCATCCTCAAAGACCTCGGCCTCACCGATGAGGCCCTGGCCGCCTTCCTCCCCGCCGACGCCCCCGCCTGGCTGCGCGGGGTCTTCTGGTGCCACTTCACGGGCCCCAGCTCCCTGGAGGCGATCCACCAGCACTTCCTCACCCAGGCCGGCGGCCGCTTTGCGGTGAGCCAGACCGTCGGACTGCGCTTTCCTCCCGACGGCCCCGAGGAGGGCGTGGCGCTGCCCTCAATCGTCCTGCGGCCGAAGGGGCGGTACGTCACCTACCTGCTCTACGTGGTCGATCCGCCGCCCCATCCCACCGCCCCCACCTTCTGCCTGGAGGCCACCTTTCGCGCCATGGGCACCGACTGGGGCTCCAACCGCGCGGTCTACGAGCGCTTCAAGGCCCTGGAGTTGGGCCTCCTCGGCGCCCGGGACATCGTCGAACAGACCGACTGACACCGGCCGGTGCGGGCACCTTCACCGAGGCACTGTACCCAATGGGTACAACCAAAACGATCCCGCTCAGCCCCCCAACAACGCCGCCACCTGGGCCGCGCCGTAGCGCCCCGCCCGCAGGTTGCCCTCCGCCGTCAGGTGCCCGGGGTCGAAGTCGAAGACGAGCCCGCCCCCATCGGGCCCGCAGCAGGCCCGCAGGTCCACCAGCGGGGTCCCCGTCTCGGCCGTCCAGGCGGCGGCCCAGTCGCTGCCCGGCCGCGACTGCGGGCTGGCCGAGGTCAGATCCTGAATAAAAGGCAGGTGCCCCACCGCCAGGCGCCCGCCCCACCCCTTCAAGGTGGCCGCCATCTCCTCCAAGACCTGCGCCCGCTCAGTATCTGAGACCCGCGGCACCCGCGGCTCGGCCGTCTCTTCCTGGCCCGCCACCAGGAAGGGCTTGGTGGCCAGCGGAAAGATCATCCGCCGCAGCGCCTCGTACAGTCGCGAGCGGGTCGCCAACCCAACCCGCGCCCGCGGCAGCAGACCGCTGGCCCCGCGCAGGTGCTCGAGATCGCTGACCAGCACAAGATTGTGATCGTGCATCGGCAAGAACACGATCACGAGGTCGGGCCGGTACTCCGACACGATCGCCGCAAAGAAGCGGGCGACCTGAACGGTGGTGTAGCCCGGCTGGCCGGCGTTCATCACCTCCACCTCGCCCAGCCCGGCGTCGGAGAGGCCCCGCCCGAGGCCATCGGCGACAGTGCCCCCTTCGTCGGCCCCCCAGCCAAAGGTGGTGGAGTCGCCCATCACCGCCACCCGCCGCCGGTCGGCGGAGCGCGCACGGCGCAGCGTGGTGCGCAGCCCATCGGCGTTGGTGGTCAGATGAAAGCGGTGGGGCTCGCGGGTGCCCGTCACGATCTTGTCGGTCGCCTCGCCGACCATCCGCCAGCCGCCGATCAGATCGGGCTGGTAGGCCGCCTCGTAGCCGGCGATGCGGGCCCCCACCTCGAGGAGACCGACCAGCACGAGGCCAAAGGCGAGCCCCAGCCCGGGGCGAGCGGCGGCGGCCGGGCGACGCCCGCGGCGGGCTGCGCTCATGGCGACCCCCAATTGAGCAGCTCGGCGACCGCGGGGCGCAGGGCGGCGCCCAGTCGCTTGTGGCCCTCTTTGCTTAGGTGGTTGCGGTCGACCAGCAACAGACCGTCATCGGGGCCCAACAGATCGCGGGAATTGACATGGCGCACCTGGGGATACTCGGCGTCAAGGCGCTGGAGCAGCGCGTTGTAGGGGGCCAGGCGGTCGCCTTCGTCGGCGGCCAGCAGCTCGGTGACCAGCAGCAGGGCGCCGCCGCGGGCGCCCATCGTCGCGGCCACGGCCCGCAGGTTCTCTTCGGCGTCGGGCAAGGGGACATCGGGCACATCGCCGCCTTGACCGGCCTGCAGGGGGCGCAGGAGCAGGCCGATGCCCGTGAGCACGCGGCTGTGGTCGGCGAGGCGGCCGAGGCCGGCCAGGGCCTCTCCGCGGGCTGCGATCGCCGCCTCTCTCTGTTTACGGCTCATCGCGTTCTGGGCGCCCAGGATGTCGTTGACGCCGATGTAGGCCACCAGCACATCGGCCGGCGCCTGGGCGAGGATGTTGTCGAGGGAGCGCGCGATCGTGAAGGTGTCGCGCCCGCCGTCGCCAAAGTTGAAGGTGTGCAGGGCCTGATCGGGGGCGCGGGACGCACAGAGCGCGGCGTGGGTCTGGGCGGCAAAGTAGGCCTCGGGCTCCTTGCTCAACTGGTAGGCCCCGCCGGTGCTCGATCCGCCCACAAAGACGAGGGTGCGGCCCCCGCTGCCGCATTGCTCCGACCAGTAGGGAAAGGGGTCCTGCCAGGGCGCCCCGACGACGGTCACGCCGGTCAGTCGCTCGATGTTCCAGGAATTGTCCAGTCGACTGTCACGGGCCGCCAGCTCCAAGCCGAGCAGGGCAAGCAGGCCGAAGACAAAGAGCTGATCGGCCCCTTCGCTGGCCCCCCGTCGCAGGAGCGAGGGGGCCGCCGCCCCGAGGTGCAGCAGGCGCCACAGGGCCGCCGGCAGCAGGCCCAGGGGCCAGCCCAGCACGGCGATGAGCACGAAGGCTGGCGCATCCTGGAGCAGCCAGCGCGCTGGATCGGCCCAGGCCGCCTTCACGACGCGCAGGGGAGAGATCAGCACCAACGCCCCCACCAGCGCGATGGGAACGCCCATGACGCCGAGGTCGCGGACCCCAAGAAGCGAGCAGGCCGCCGCCAGGGCGTACCAGAGCACGCTCGGGCTCGCCGCGGGCCCCACCCGCGGCGCCAGCAGGCCGCTGCGCAGGAGCCCGCCGACCCACAGCGGGGTCAGCCCCAGGAGCAGGCCGATCCGCGCCAGCTCCCAGGAGGGGGTGTGGGCGAGGTAGAGCCGCTCGGCGAGGTAGAGCCAGTGGCGCGAGGGCATCCACAAGGCCAGCGCCGCCGGGAGGGCGAGGGCCGCCACCGCCAGGGCGCCCTCGATCCGGTTGCGCCCCCGCCGCACCACCACCGTCGCCGCAAGGCCAGCCGACGCGCCCAGGAGCGCGCCGAAGAGGCCGCCCAGGGGCACGAGGGGCTGATCCACAAAGGTCTCGGCGTAGAGCTCCGCCCCCGCGGTGTCGGAGATGGCGACCCGGGCGATGCGCACCTCTTCATCGTTTCCGGTCAGCTCCAGCTCGGAGATGCCGCCCTGGCCGATCACCTGGGGGCCATCGCCCACATCCAGACTGACCTGCCCCCCGGCCGCCGTCAGGATCACCGGGCCGTCGGTCGGCCGCGGGATCGTGCCCCCGGGCGTGGCGCCGATCGCATAGGAAGAGGGGCTCAGCAGCATGAAGATCGGCGGCGTGCCCCCCGGCCCGCGCAGGTTCAATCGAAAGAGCCCGCTGCCCGAAGCCGGCTCCACCTCGATGCGGCCGATGCCCTGGGTGTGAACATAGCTGAGCAGATCCGAGCGTGCGAAGACATGGGGCCGGATCAGCAGGGACCCCTCGGCGATGTGGACGCCGCGGCCGATGCCCTGGCTGACGACGCCAACATCCCCGCCCGGAGAGATCAGTCGCCAGACCTCGGTGTTGATCGCGCGCGGACTGTGCAGAGGCAGCCGACCCCACAGCCCCAGCCCGCCGCCCAACAGCAGGCCGAGGACCAGCCCGAGGAGCAGCCCGCCCGGCTGAAGATCGAGGCGCGGGCTCTGCCGGCGAGGGAGTCGGCGTGCCATGCTCAGGGCCGCCGCGGCGAGGCCGAGAAGTCGTAGCCGCTCACCCGCAGGGCCTCGACCATCGCCGGATCGAGGGTGAGGGCGCGGGCCTCGGTGGCCCGGGCGGCGCGGAAGGCGTCCCAGCGGCCCTGCAATTCGCCCACCACCTCGGGGTGCGCCTTGGCGACGTTGGTGAGCTGATCGGGATCGTTGCGCAGGTCGTACAGACAGGTGGCCGGGGCGCCCGGAGAGCGCGGCGGGTCGTGGCCGGGGGGGCCGCCGCAGCCGCCATACTGGCGCAGCAGGGTGTACGGAGGTGCGATCACCGCCCCGCGGGCCTCGCCGCCCTGCTCCTTGGCCACGCCGCCCTCCGACAAGGCGATCTGACGGATGGCGTCGGCCTCTCCGGTGAGCAGGGGCACCATCGAGCGGCCGTCGATCTCCGCCGGGGGCACCGCGCCGACGAGGTCGAGCAAGGTGGGTAAGATGTCGGTGTGCGAGACGAGAGAGCCGATCGGCTCGGACTTACCGGGCAGGCCGGGCACCCGCAGCAGCAGGGGCACGTTGATCACGCTGTCCCAGTAGGCGTCTCCGTGCAGCAGCTCGCCGTGATCCGAGAGCGACTCGCCGTGATCGGCCACCAGCAGCAGGATGGTGCGGTCGAGCCGGCCGCGCTTCTCCAGGGCCTCAAAGAGGCGCACGAGGTCGCGATCGAGGCGGCCGACCGAGTCGTAGTAGGCCTTGCGCCAGCTCTCGACGGCCGGGGCGCCCTGGGCGCTGACGGCGACCTGCAGGGGGTCCTTGCCGATCGACACCACCCCTTTCTGGGCGGTGCCGCCGGCCATGCCGGGCATCGCCACGCTGCCGACCTTGTTGACGTCGACCCGACCCGCCTCCCAGAGCAGATGGTGGATGCCGGTGGGGTCGGCGCCGGCCTCATCGTCGGTGATCACGAAGGGGAAATGGGCGCTGCGGGTGTGAAACATGGCGAAGATCGGCTCGGGGCCGGTCTGTTCACCCAGCCACTCCACGATCGGCGTGGCCGAGTCGCCGCCGGGGCCGGGCAGCCCGCCGCCAAAGCGCCCGTCGGGGGTGTCTCGGGGGGCGGCGATGATCTCCATGCGCTGAAAGCCGCGATCGAGGCCATAGTCGGGCCGAAAGCCGCTGGGGGCGTCGACCGTAAAGGCGCCGGTGCGGTAGCCGTAGAGGCCGAGCACCTCGGGCAGGGTGGGGACATCGGCCACGAGGCCCTTGTCCCAGGTGAGCACGCCGGTGGAGCTGCCAAAGCGCCCGGTGAGGATGGCGGTCAGGCTGGCCAGGGTGAAGTTGCTGGCGGCGTAGGCGGCGTCGAAGAGGTAGCCGCCCTCGGCGAAGCGGTCGATCGCCGGCGTGAGGCCGGGGTGCTCGCCATAGCGGCCCACCGCGTCGCGGCGCAGCGAGCAGACGGTGACCAGCACGATGTCGCAGCCGGGGCAGCGGGCCGTGGCGGCGGCGGAGGCGGTGGCGGCGGGGGCCGACAGCGCGATCGAGACGGTGCCGGGCATCACCGGGCTGCCGGCGGGCGCCGGCCCTGGCGGGGCCTCAGCGATGGGGGGCACCTCGTCGATTGGCGCGGCCTGGTCGGTGTTTCGGCGGAGCAGACCGTAGAGCAGGCTGGCGGCGCCGACCCCGGCGACGAGGAGCCAGGGGGCGTTCGAACGGGGGCTGGAGACGGGGGCGCGCCGCGACATGGGGGCAGGCTACCACAGGGGGCGCAGCGGGAACCGCCCGCCAAGGCCGGCCCGCCGCGGGCGTGGTAGGCTGCCGCCCATGCTGCTCGCGCTGGCCCTCGTCGCATCGCTGGCCGCGGCCGACCCCGTGCCGCAGCAGCAGGTCGCCGTGGTGCTCGTCGATGAGGCCCGCACCGCCGGGCTCTCCGTCAGCGCCGAGACCACCTGGCTGGGCGAGGCCCGCCGGCTCAGCCTCCGCGACGACGGGCTCCCTCCCGACGAGCGCCCCGAGGATGGGGTCTACACCGGCCAGTGGACTGGTGAGCCCCCGCGGCAGCTCGCCTTGCGGCTCTATGTCGAGGCCCCCGGGCAGGCCCGCGCCCTGGTCGCCGCGTCGAATGAGCTGCTGGCGCTGGGCGAAGACCGCCTCGTCTGGGTGCTCGACGGCAGCCGGGCCCGCCGCACCGCCGCCGCTTTGCCGGGGCGCACAATGGACATCGTCGACGCCGCCGGGGTGGCCGCCTCGGTGGGCTGGATGCTCTTTGTCTTCGCGGTGCTGGCCTTCCAGATCCTCGCCCATCGCCGTGAAGGGCGCCGGTGAGCCGCGCCAATTGGGGCGTCCCCCTCGCGCTCTTCGCCCTGAGCGCGCTGTGGACCTGGCCGGCGCTCCTCACCCACGGCATGCTCGGCCACAACCCCGACGCCGCGGGCACGGTCTGGTTTGTGTCGGCTGCGCCCCGTCTGCTCTTTGATCTGACCGATCCCCTCACCGGCTGGCCGGCCGGGGCCACCTATGGCCGGCCCGACAGCTTTGTGTTGATGGTGCTGGGCGCGCTGCTCTCGCCGATCGGCGCGGCGCGGGCCCATGCGCTGCTGGGTCTGTTCGGGGTCTTCGCCTCGGCGATGGGGGCCGAGGCCTTCGCCCGGGCCCTCGGGGCGGCGCGGCCCTGGTCGGCCCTGGCGGGCGTGGCCTTCGCGATGTCGGGGCTCGCCAGCACGGCCCTGCTGGAGGGCTATGTCTACCATGTGATCAATCCCTGGCTGCCGCTCCTGGGTCTGTACTGGTGGCGCGCCACCCGGCCCGAGGGAAGGGCCCGCGATGGCGCCCTGGCGGGGCTCTTCTTCCTGCTCTGCCTGCTCAGCACGGCCTGGCTCGGCCTCGCGGCGGCGGTGCTGGTGGGCGGGCTCTTCCTCGCCGGGCTGGCGCGGGGCGGCCTACCGGCGCGGGCCGCTGGCGCGGCTCTTGGGGTGGTGGCCCTGCCGCTGGGGCTCTATGTGGCGGCCTTCTCGGCGGGGGGCGGCGATGGGGCGAGCGATCTGTCTCACGCTGGAAATCCCCACCACTTTTTTTCCTTTGGCCTCGTGCGCCTCGCCTCGGCGCCCTTCTCGGTGGACATCACCGGCAATTCGCAGTCGGCCGTGCTCCCCGGGGTTTGCCTCGCCTTGCTGCTGGTGGCGCCCGTGGTGCTGCGCCGCGAGTCGGGCTGGCGCGGCCTCGCCCTGACGGGGGCCGGGGCCCTGGGGCTGACCCTGCTGCCGGGGCTGCCTTTGTCCATCTCCGCCGACGGCGGCGTGGGCAGCGTGCTCCTCGCCTCGTTGTGGCGCTTTCCCGAGCGGCTGGGCTGGACCTTCCTGCTGGCCGCTGGCGTGGTGGGGGCCCGGGTGGCCACCGTCCTGTCGGCCCGGATGCCGCGGCTGGCCTCCTTCCTGCTGGTGGGCGCCCTGATCGACGCCTTTGTCCTCACCCGCATGCCCTTTCGCCAGCGGGAGACCCTGGCCACCGCGCCGTCGGCCTATGGCGCCCACTCTGGCCCGGTGCTCGACCTCTGGCCCGAGGACATCGAGCCGGCCCCCGCCTGGACCCTGCGCACCACCAACCTTGGCTGCGCCTACCAGGCCACCCACGGCCGGCCGATCGCCGATCACTGTGTCGCCACGCCGGGGATCGAGTCGCCGCGGGTGCGGCTGGAGCGCTGGGTGCTGGGCCGCCTGCTCACCGGCGACATCGAGGCGGTGCGCATCGGGCTCGGCGAGCTTGGCTTTTCGACCCTGATGGTGCACACAGACCTCTTCGCGGAGGGCGATCAGGCCCGCCTCACCGCGGCCCTGGCCGCCCTCGATCCCGCCCCGGCGGAGAGCACAGACGGCGGCGAGCGCGTGCGGGCCTACGCCATCCCCCTGCGCCCCAAGGCCGACCCGGCGCGGGCCTGGGCCCAGTGGAGCCGATGAATGACCGCTGATCCTCTGTTCATTCTGGGCACCGAGCGCTCGGGCAGCAACCTGCTCCGCTTGATCTGCAACGCCCACTCCCGCATCACGATCCCGCATCCGCCGCACATCCTGCGCTACTTCCGGCCGCTGGAGGCGGGCTATGGCGATCTGTCCACCGAGGCCAACTGGGCCGCCCTGGTGCGCGACATCGTGCGCCTCGTGCGCACCCACATCTACCCCTGGGAGATCGCCATCGACGAGGCCCGCCTCCGCCGCGAGGCGCAGCCGCGCGACGCCTTCGGCGTCTACGTCGCCTTGCACGAGCAGCACCGTGAACAGTCTGGCAAGGCCCGCTGGGGCTGCAAGAGCACCTTCATGGTCGACGAGGTCGCCGCGCTGCGCGCCCGCTTCGCCCAGCCGCGGATGATCCTGCTGGTGCGCGACCCGCGCGACGTGGCGGTGAGCTCGATGAAGAGCATCTTCTCGACCTTCCACCCCGTAAAGACGGCCGCGCTGTGGGCCGCCCAGACCGCCGAGGGCCTCCGCCAGCTCGACCTCGCCCCCGCCGGCCAGATGACCCTGCTGCGCTACGAAGACCTCGTCGCCGACCCCGAGCGGCAGCTCCGGGCGCTGTTCTCCTTCCTGGGGGAGCCCTTTGAGCCCGGCGTGCTGCGCTTCTTCGAGGGGGCCGAGGCGAAGAAGTCGGCGGGGCTGTCGCAGAGCTGGAAGAACACCGGCCGGCCGATCAGCCAGGGCAGCGTGGGGCGCTTCGCCGAGACCCTCTCGCCCTTTGAGCGCATCGGCGTAGAGGCCGCCTGCGCCCCGCTGATGGAGCGCCTGGGCTACCCGCTCACCTGCAGCGAGGCCGAGCGGGAGGCCTGGACCCTGGGCCCGCGCCAGCGCCTCGCCGTGGCCCTGCGCGACGGCCTGCTGGAGGCCGAGGTGGAGCTGGAGAGCCTGCGCAAAGACCGCAACGTGGGCCGTCGCTACCGTCGGGCCCTGCTGCTGCGGGCCCTGTCTCTGCGGCGGGGCGCCGGCAGAGGCGGAAACAGATAAGAAAATCTCTCGCCCTGCCATCCTGGGCGCAAAGGGCGTTTAGGACAGGCAGGACCCTTCAGGAGTTGTCTCATGGAATTCGGACTTGCCGGCTTCGCTTGCCTCGCCGCAGGCTTCCTCATCGCCCTCTCCAGCACGATCACCACGGTGTCGCAGGGCACGGTGGTGGTGATCACCCGCTTCGGAAAGTACGCCCGCATCCAGCGGCCGGGCCTCAACTTCAAGATTCCGGTGATTGAAGAGCGCTTCCGCCGCCTCTCCATCCAGAACCGCTCGGTCGAGCTGGCCTTTCAGGCGATCACGGTCGATCAGGCCAATGTTCACTTCAAGGCGATGCTGGTCTACTCGGTGCTCGATCACGAGGAGGAGACCATCAAGAACGTGGCCTTCAAGTTCGTCGACGAGGCCTCCTTCATGACGGCGCTCACCCGCTCGATCGAGGGCTCGGTGCGGGCCCTGGTGGCCACCCAGCGGCAGGCGCAGATCCTGGGGCTGCGCCGCGAGATCATCGACTCGGTGAAGGAGCAGCTCGACCCGACCCTGTCCACCTGGGGCTACCACCTGATCGATCTCCAGATGACCGACATCGCCTTTGACGAGGAGATCAGCCGCTCGATGGCCAAGGTGGTGGCCAGCTCCAACCTGCGCGCCGCCGCCGAGAACGAAGGCGCCGCCTTGCTCATCACCAAGACCCGCCAGGCCGAGGCCGAGGGCAACGCCATCAAGATCGCCGCCGAGGCCGAGCGGGAGGCGGCCCAACTGCGCGGCCAGGGCATCGCCCTCTTCCGAAAGGAGGTGGCCCAGGGCATGACCGCCGCCGCCCAGGAGCTGCAGCGGGCCAACCTCGACATGGCGGCCATCCTCTTTTCGATGTGGACAGACGCCATCAAGCACATGGCCGAGAACGGGCGCGGCAACGTCATCTTCCTCGATGGCTCGCCCGAAGGCATGGAGCGCACGATGAAGCAGATGATGGCGATGTCGATTCAGCACCAGACGGACGGGCCCAGCGCCCCGAAGGCCGCCAGGCCCAGCCACCCGCTCGGCTAGAAGTCGGCCTGCCGCGGGGCGCGCGGGAAGGGGATGACGTCGCGGATGTTGTCGATGCCCGTGGCGTACATGATGGCGCGCTCAAAGCCCAGGCCGAAGCCGCAGTGGGGCACGGTGCCGTAGCGGCGCAGGTCGCGGTACCACCAGTAGTCGGGGCCGTGCAGGCCCATCTGGGCGATGCGGGCGTCGAGCAGGTCGAGGCGCTCCTCGCGCTGGCTGCCGCCGATGATCTCGCCGATGCCCGGGGCCAGCACATCCATCGCGGCGACGGTGCGGCCGTCGTCGTTGTTGCGCATGTAGAAGGCCTTGATGTCGCGCGGGTAGTTGTAGACCGCCACTGGGGCCTTGAAGATGACCTCGGAGAGGTAGCGCTCGTGCTCGCTTTGGAGGTCGGTGCCCCACTCCACCGGGAACTCGAACTTCACCGGGGCCCGCTTCAGCTCGGCGACGGCGTCGGTGTAGCTGATGCGGTGGAAGGTGGAGCCGACGAGGTGGGTCAGGCGGTCGATCACGGTCTTGTCGACGTGCTGGGCGAAGAACTCCAGGTCGTCCATGCGCTCGGCCAGCAGGTCGCCGTAGATGGCCTTCAGGAAAGACTCGGCCAAGGCCATGTCGTCGCCAAGGTCGGCGAAGGCCAGCTCGGGCTCGATCATCCAGAACTCAGAGAGGTGCCGGCGGGTGTTGCTGTTCTCGGCCCGGAAGGTGGGGCCGAAGGTGTAGACCCGCGACAGGGCGAGGCAGTAGGTCTCGACGTTGAGCTGGCCCGAGACGGTGAGGTGGGCCTCGCGGCCGAAGAAGTCCTGGCCGAAGTCCACCGCCCCGCTCTCGGTGCGGGGCAGGTTGGCGAAGTCGAGCGTGCTGACGCGGAACATCTGTCCCGCACCTTCACAGTCGCTGGCGGTGATGATGGGCGTGTGAATCCAGTAGAAGCCGTGCCCATGAAAAAATCGGTGAACAGACTGGGCGAGGCTGTTGCGCACCCGGGCCACGGCGCCGATGAGGTTGGTGCGCGCGCGCAGGTGGGAGTTCTCGCGCAGGTGCTCCAGGCTGTGGCGCTTGGGCTGCATCGGGTAGGTCTCGGGATCGTCGACCCAACCGATCACGGTGAGCGCGGTGGCCTCGATCTCCACGGCCTGGCCCTTGCCCTGGCTGGCGATCAGGATGCCCTCGACCTGCAGGCTGCAGCCGGCGGTGAGGCGCTGGACCTCGGCGTAGTTGGCGAGGTCGGCCTTGACCAGCACCTGGATGGGGGCGAAGCCCGAGCCATCGTGAACATGAACAAACGAGAGGCCGGCCTTGCTGTGGCGGGCGGTGCGAACCCAGCCCTGAATCGTGAGCGTGGCGCCGAAGGCGACGGCGCCGCCCAGCACATCGGCGATCCGGGTGGCGTGGAGGAAGGGCGCGGACATGAAAACCTCAAGGGGTCGGTGAAGCGGCGAAAAACAAAAAACACGGCCGGGAGCCTTGATCCGGGCTCCGGGCCGTGCGCGTGGGGGCGAGACCGGGGACGGGGCCGATCAGGCCGCGCGGCTGGCGCCGGGGGGAATGCCCGGGGAGAGCGGCGCCGTGGAATTGTTGAACGGCGTGGGGAAGACGTCGATCTCGTAGCGCCAGCCGCCCTTGCGGGAGAGCGAGAAGCGGCGCCACTTGTCGGCCTTGGGGTCCTTGGCCGAAAAGACCACTTCAACATTGGAGGGCGGGGGGCCGTCCACCCAGCCGTCGACGATGTGGTTGAGGTAGGGCAGCGACCGCGGATCGACGGTGATCGTGAGCGCGCGGCCCTCGATCTGCTTGCCGTGGAGCGCATCTTTGAGCTGCGCGACCGTGGAGCCCTTCTGGAAGAGCTTGATGAGCTCGGCCTTCATGGCGGAACCTCCGAAGGTGGCCACGGTAACACGGCCGGCGCCGCTCGACAGGCCCCAGGGGCCCGTTCACGGCCTCGAACACAAAGCCCCACCTGCCACAGAATGGCGACCACAGGCCCCAGAGCGCCAGACGACCGGGGGGGTCAAGTTGGGGCCCCTTCGTGCCGATGTTGGGGCCAAGGAGCGCGGCCTTCATGGACAGCTTGGAAAGACGCGGACGAAAGCACCTTGATCTGGTGCGCCGAAGTCGCATCGCCCGCCGTGCCCTGGTCGGCAGCCTCGGTCTGGTGGCCTCGACCATCCTCGCCTTCGCCGGCATCACCGTGCTCTACGACCTGCGCACCGCCACCGAGGAGCTGGCCGAGCGTGGCGAGGTCCTGAGCGGCGTGCTGGCCAGCTCGCTCGAGCACCCGCTGGAGACCGACGACGCCTTCGAGATCGACCAGGCGGCGGCGGCCCTGGCCGGCGATGAGACCGTGGCCTGGGTGCGCATCCAGCGCCCCGATGGCACGCCGCTCTCCTTCTGGGCCCGCGATCCGACCGTGGCGGCTTCGCTGCCCGCGCCGGCGGCCCTCGGCGAGGCCACCACCCACGTCGTCGACGGCCGCCCGTACCTGGAGTTCTCCCGGCCGGTGATGGGCCACCCCGAGATGGCCACCCGGCCCCACCCCGCCGACGCGCCGGCCTCCCAACTCGCCACGGTCCAGGTGGCCATCGACGAGCTCGCGGTGGTCGACAACATCAGCCGAATCGCCATCCTCGCCTTGGTGGTCTGCCCGGTGGCGATGCTGATCGCCGGGCTGGTCGCGCTGAGCCAGGCCCGCTACCTGCTGGAGCCCTTGAGCGCCCTGCTGCAGGGCGCAAAGGCGCTGGCGGCCGGCAACCACAACAACCGCATCGCCGACGAAGGCGACGATGAAATCGGCGAGATCGCCCGCACGCTCAACCTGCTGGCCGACCGCATCCAGTCCTTCGAGGGCGACGCCCGCAGCCGAAACCAGCAGCTCCTCGCGGAGGTGGGGCGCCAGACCGAAGGCCTGCGACAGGCGGTGGCCGAGAGCCAGGCGCTCACCCGCCAGGCCCAGGCCGGCGTGGCCAGCCGGGCCCAGTTTCTGGCCAACATCAGCCACGAGATCCGCACGCCCATGAACGCGGTGCTGGGCATGACCGAGCTGCTGCTCTCGGCCCGCCTGAGCCCCGAGCACCGCCGCCTCGTCGAGACCGCCCATGAGTCGGGCCAGGCGCTGCTCACCATCCTGAACAGCATCCTCGACTTCTCCAAGGCCGAGAGCGGGCAGCTTCGCTTTGAGTCGGCGCCCTTCGCGCTGCGCGACCTCGTCGAGTCGGTGATCTCCCTCAACGCCGAGCAGGCGGCCCAACGCGGCATCGAGTTGGGCTACCAGCTGGACACGGGCGTGCCGGGGGCCCTGGTGGGCGACCCAGGCCGGGTGCGGCAGATCCTGGTCAACCTGATGTCCAACGCGGTGAAGTTCACCCAGCAGGGCCAGGTCACCATCCACATCACCGCCACCGCGCAGGCGGACGGCGAGACGCAGGTCTCCTTTGCGGTGCGCGACACCGGCCGGGGCATCGGGCCGGCCGACCTCTCCCGGCTCTTTCAGCCCTTCGTGCAGGGCGACACCCACTTCCCCTCCGGCGGGACTGGCCTCGGCCTCGCGATCAGCCGCGAGCTGGCGCGGCGGATGGGCGGCGACGTCACCGCCGAGAGCAAGGTGGGCGTGGGCTCGGTCTTCACCTTCACGGCCTGCTTCGCCGAGGCCCCGGCCGAACGGGCCGAGCTGCTCAGCCTCTTTGGCGGCGTCACGCGCAAGGTGGCGCTGCTGTCGCGGTCCACCGTGGGGATGGACACCCTGGCCGATCAGCTCCAGGGGCTGGGCTTGCGGGTCGACCGCTGCCAGTCCGTGGCCGACCTGGGCGCCCTGTGGGCGCGGCTCGGCCTGCGGGCCCCCGACCTGCTGGTACTCGACCTCGACCTCTCCACCGACATCCTGCTCGACGCCCTCTCCGAGTTGGGGCGCCTGGAGCCGATCCGCCGCGTGCCCATCCTGCTGGTGGGCGCCTCGGGTGCCACGGTGCAGCCGCGGGTTCAGCTCGCCAGCGGGCGGGCGCCGATGATCCACCGTCCGCTGCGCTCGGCGGAGCTCCTCGACGTGGTGGGCCCGCTGATCCACCACGAGTCGATCGAGCGGGAGGCCGCGCCGGTGCCCCAGCCGCCCCCCACCCTCGCCCGGGCGCTGGTGGTGGAAGACAACTCGGTCAACCGCATCGTCGCCGAGGGGATGCTGCGCCAGGCCGGCTGCACGGTGGAGCTGGCGACCAGCGGTGAAGAGGGCTTCGCCCTGGTGCAGCGCAACCGCTACGACATCATCTTCATGGACTCCCAGATGCCCGGCTGGGACGGCTTGCGCACCACGGCGGCCATCCGCGCCCACGAGTCCACCCAGAACCTGAGCCCCACCCCCGTAATCGCGCTCACGGCCCAGGCGATGCCCGGCGACCGCGAGGCCTTCCTCGCCGGCGGGATGGACGACTACCTCGCCAAGCCCTTGCGCCTCGCCGAGCTGCGCGGCCTGCTGGCCCGCTGGGTCAAGCCCGCCGCGCCGCCCCCCGAGCGGGCCCCCGCACCCCTGGCCCTGGCCCTGGCCCCCGCCGAGCCCACCCTCGCCGAGCTCGACTCCGGCGCCATCGACGCCCTCTTCGCCCTCGATGATGGCGCCGGCGAGACCTTCCGCACCATCTTCACCTGCTGGGAGAGCTCCAGCGCCGACCTCCTCGCCGAGATCAAGGCCGCCGTGGCCGCCGGCTCGGCCGAGGCCCTGCAGGCCGCCGCCCACCCGCTCAAGTCCAGCTCGGCCAGCCTGGGGGCCGTGATGGTGGCCGCCCTGGCCCAACGCCTCGAGCAGGCCGGCCGCAGCGGCAACCTCGCGCAGATTGATCGGGTGGTGCCGCGCCTGGAGCGCGCCCTCGATCGGGCCCGCGAGCTGCTGTCGGCCCGCCTGCCGGCCCCCTCCGCCGCCACGCCGGCCGCAGCCCCCCAATCGGGGCCGCTGGTGATGGTCGTCGACGATGACCCCACCATCCGCGCCGGCGCCCGCGCCGCCCTGGCGCCTCTCGAGTGCCGCATCGTCGAAGCCCAGAGCGGTGAAGAAGCGCTGGCGCGGGTCGCCGACGAGATGCCGGCCCTGGTGCTGCTCGACGTGATGATGCACGGCATGGATGGCTTTGCGACCTGCCAGCGCCTGCGCGCGATGCCCCACGGGCGCACCGTGCCGGTGCTGATCATGACCGGCCTCGAAGACATGGACTCGATCGCCACCGCCTACACGGTGGGCGCCACCGACTTCATCACCAAGCCCTCCCAGCCGCGCATCCTGCAGAACCGCGTCCGCTACATGCTGCGGGCCGGCGACGCCGCCACCGCCCTGCGCCAGAACGAGGAGATGCTGTCCGCCGCCCAGAAGATGGCCGGCCTCGGCACCTGGGTCTGCGACATCGCCGGAACGCTGCTGCGCAGCACGCCCGAGGCCGAGCGGGTCTACGGGGTCGAGGGCCCCGTCACCCTCCACGATCTGCACGCCTTCATCCACGCCGACGACAAGGCCAAGGTGGAGCTGGCGATCACCGATCTGCGGGAGCGCGGCGCCGCCTACCTCGTGCACTACCGCGTCGCCCAGCCCGGCCGCCCCTTGCGCACGGTGCAGGAGCAGGCCCGCCAGCACCTCGACGGCCTGGGCCAGCAGAGCACCCTGCTCGGCGCGGTCCTCGACATCACCGATCAGACCGAGGCCCGGGCCCGCATCCACACCTTGGCCTACTACGACACGGTCACCGGCCTGCCCAACCGCGCCATGCTGATGGAGCGCCTCGCCGACGCCATCGACCGCGCCCGTCAGGCCGATCGCGGCGTGGGGCTGCTCTTCATCGACCTCGACCGCTTTAAGGGGGTCAACGACACCCTGGGGCACTCGGCGGGCGACAGCCTGCTGCGCTCGGTGGCCAACCGCGTGGAGCAGGTCTTGCGCACCCGCAACGGGGAGGGCAGCCGCCCCACCTCGCGCGGCGACCTCCTGGCGCGGCTGGGCGGCGACGAGTTCGTCATCCTGCTGCCCGATCTGGTCGATCCCGCCGCCACAAACAGCGTGGCCGAGCGCGTGCTCAACGTGCTGGTGGAGCCCTTCGTCATCAATGGCCACGAGGTCGCCATCTCGGCCAGCGTCGGCACCTCCTCCTTCCCCACCGACGGCGAGGACATCGAGACCCTGCTGCGCGGCGCCGACGTGGCGATGTACCAGGCCAAGGAGGCCGGCGGCAACGGCGTGCGGCACTTCACCGAGGCCACCGGCAGCGCCGCCCAGAAGCGCTTCGCGCTCGAAGAGGGCATCCGCCGGGGCCTGCGCTGCGGCGAGTTCGAGCTGTACTACCAGCCCAAGGTCGACGCCCGCTGGCTGGACATTCTGGGCTGCGAAGCGCTCATCCGCTGGCGCCACCCCGAGCGCGGCCTCGTCGAGCCCGGCGAGTTCATCCAGGTGGCCGAACAGACCGGCCTCATCGTCTCCATCGGCGAGTGGGCCCTGCGGGCCGCCTGCGCCCAGGCCCGCGCCTGGATCGATCAGGGGCTGCCGGTGGGGCGGGTGGCGGTGAACCTCTCGCCGCGCCAGTTCATGCAGCAGAACCTCGTCTCGGTGGTGCGGCGCGCCCTCGACGACGCCCGCCTGCCGCCCGAGCACCTGGAGCTGGAGGTCACCGAGTCGGGCGTGATGAAGAACATCGACTCGGCCATCCTCACCATGAAGCAGATCGGCGACATGGGCGTGACGCTGGCCCTCGACGACTTCGGCACCGGCTACTCTTCGCTCAACTACCTGCGCCGCTTCCCCATCCACACCTTGAAGATCGACCGCTCCTTTGTGCAGACGCTGCACCAGGAGGGCTCAGAGGTGCAGATCATCACCACCACGATCATCGTACTCGGCCGCGCGCTGAAGCTGCAGGTGGTGGCCGAAGGCGTGGAGACCGAAGCGCAGGTCGAAGTGCTGCGCCGCGCCGGCTGCCACCAGCTGCAGGGCTACCTGATCAGCCGCCCCGTGCCCTCCGCCCAGATGGCCCGCCTGCTGGCGGCGCCGCGGCGGCGCATCGCGTGAGGGGGCGGCCTTGGCCGCCGCTACTTGTGGCGGCGGGTGATGCGGCCCTTGTTGAGGTCGTAGGGCGAGACCTCGACCGTCACCTTGTCGCCCAACACCACGCGGATGCGGTAGCGGCGCAGCTTGCCGGAGAGGTGGGCGTGAACCTCGGTGCCGGCGTCGGTCGCGACGAGGAAGGTACCGCCAGGGAACACGTCTTTGACGGTGCCTTCGAGGGGGATCAGATCATCACTGGCCAAGGGGTATTCTCCGGGGCGCCGCGCGCGATTCAGACAGCCGGCCCTGGTGGGCCTGGAAGGAGCCGCGGTCTAACGAGGGCGGCGCCGCTTCACAAGCAAGAGCACGACGCCGCGCCACGCCGCAAGCGGTATGCTCCCCCGCCGGCCCGACCCGGGGCCGGGTGGAGTCTCCGCTGCAGCTCACCCCCTCGATCGCCGACTGGTCGATCACCCTGCTCGGCTTTGTGGTCGCCGTCTGCTTCGGCTGGGGCTGGCTCGGCGGCAGCCCCGACCCCAGCACCGGCTTCTTCATCTGGCTGACCACGGTGGTCTACAGCGCCCACCTCTGGGAGCTGTCGGTTTGGGGGCGCACCGAGGCGCACCAGCTCCTCCACGAACTCGACCAGGGCGTGCTCACCGGGCCGGCGCTGGGCCCGGGGCTCTCGTTGTGGCGGCGCAGCGTGGTGGAGCTCGACGGGGAGCGCTTCGCCGCCGAGCCGGTTCACGCGATGGTCTACCCGCAGTCGCCCTACATCGAGAGGCGCTTTCACCTGCCGGGCTGGCTGGCCCATGGCCAGTCGGTGCTGGTGGTGCTCGGCCTGCTCGGCACCTTCTGGGGGCTCACCGCCGGGCTGCTCGAAGGTGCGCCAGCCCTGGCCAACGGCTTGAGTGACCCCGCCGTGCTCCAGGCCGGCATGGCGGCCCTCCTGGGCGGGGCCCGACTCGCCTTCGCCAAGTCGATCGCCGCCCTGCTGGCCAGCGTGGCCTGGATGTACCGCTACCACCAGGCCGAAGCCGCCCTCGACGAGGCCTTCGACCGCGGGCTGCGGCGCTACGCCCTGCCAGGCATGGCGGTGGCCCAACTGCGCCTCGCCGAGCGGCAGCTCCGCAGCCTGCAGCGCATCGAGGCCGTCGTCGATCCCGAAGGGCGCCGCCGCCCATGAGCCACCGGCCCCGGGAGCCCCGCCGCCACCGCGCCGAGCTGCCCTGGCCCTCCTTCGCCGATGCGCTGGCGGGCCTGCTCTTCGTCTTCATCGTCACCACCTTCGTCTTCGCCATCCGCCTGATGGTGGAGACGCGCAAGACCCAGGCCGTGCGCCACAACCTGGAGTCGGCCGAGCAGGTGGCCCGCGACCTGCTGGGCACCGCCGAGGAGCAGGGCCCGCTCACCCGCTGCCTGGAAGGGGGCGCCATCAGCCGGGCGGTGCCCAACCCCGAAGACCTGACCGTGGCGCTGTACCTGCCCGACTCGGCCTGGTTTGAGGTCTGCAAGACCGAGTTGGGCCCCGCCCAGAAGGCCGCCGTGGCCGCGGTGCGCCGCTGCCTCGTCGAGGAATTGGGCCCGCTGTGGCAGCGGGAGGCCGGCTACGCGCTGTCCTTGGGCTTTGAGGGCCACACCGACAGCCGGCCGAGCAGCGGCTGCGGCGCCGCCCTGCCCTCCAACTGGGAGCTGTCGGGCGCGCGGGCGGCGGGCGTGCTGCGCGAGTTGGTCTGCGCCTATGACGGCCCCGCCGAGCTCTCCGCGCGCTCAGCCTGCGAAGAAGGGGGTGCTGCGCCCCTGCTGGAGCTGCGCGCGGCGCCGGCCGACCGCCTGGAGCTGGTGGCGGCCGGCCTCGCCGATCGGCGCCCGGCCTGGGGGGCCCTCTGCGCCAAACCCGCGGAGGCCGACCTCGCCGTCTGCGCCGCCCTGGGCGCCGGGCGCGATCCCGAGCCCGCGCTGGCCGCCTTCTTCTCCCGGCCCGAGGTGATGGACACGACCTGCGCCCGGCCGGTGGCCCCCGACGCCGCCCGGACGGGATCAGACCGCCTGCGCCTCTGGGCCAACGCCTGCCTCGTGGGCCAGGACCCCGAGCTGCGCCTGGGGCCGATGCGCCGGGTCGACCTGCGCCTGCAGCTCCGCCCGACGGCGGCGATGCGCCAGCCCGACGAGGCCGGGCCGGTGGACCTTTAAGAGTCCAGCTCCTCGAATCAGGGCTTGACGCCGAGCTCTTCGAGGAGGCCCTTGGCACCCTCCACCTCGTCGAGCATCCACAGCAAGTAGCGGATGTCGACGTGGATGGAGCGCGTGGTGGCCGGATCGTAGATCCAATCGCCGGTCATCGACTCGTAGTTGCCGTCGAAGATGAGGCCGATCAGCTCGCCCTTCCCGTTGAGGGTCGCCGAGCCGGAGTTGCCGCCGGTGGTGTCGAGATCGGTGAGAAAGTCCACCGGCACCGTGCCCAGCGCTGGGTCGGCCCAGCGGCTCTTCGGGCCCACCACCGCCGCCGCCAGCAGCTTCGGCGGCGCGTCGAAGGGGGCGGCGCCGGCCTTGGCCACGAGGCCGGTGAGCGAGGTCTGCGGCGCATACTGCACGCCGTCGCGCGGGCTCATGCCGGTCACGCGGCCAAACGTGAAGCGCAGGGTGCCGTTGGCGTCGGGGTAGACCGCCTTGCCGCGGAACTCGGCCAGAGCCGCCATGTAGACCGGCTCCAGACGGTAGCGCCCGCCGCGCACCCGGTCGTCGTCCTCCTCCACCGGCGCCATCCAGCTGTGCAGGGCGACGGCCAGCTCTACCCAGGGGTCCTTGCTCGACACGATGGCCGCCCGGTCGCTGCTGAGGAGCTTCGCCCGCGCCGCCTGCTCGGTGAGCGCGGTGGCGCTGAACAGACGGTCGAGGGCCGGGTTGACCCCGCCCTGCTTTTCGATCCAGCGCACCACCGGCTCCACCCGGCTCGCCGGCGGGGCCGCCACCATCGCCCGCATCACCACCGCCAGGGTCGCCCGGTCGGCGGGCAGCCAGAGGGTCTTGTCGAGGGTGGCAAAGCGCGCGGTGGTGTCTTCGAGATCGCGCTGCTGGTAGCCGGCGCGCCGCTCCAGATCGGGCTTTTCGCGCTCGATGGCGAAGCGGAAGGCGGTGTAGGCCACGCTCAGCAAATCGCCATTGCGCAGCAGGTGGTTGGCGTGGGTCTCGGCCAGCCAGCGGGCGCGCTCGCGCTCTTCGAGCTGATCGAGCTCCACCAGGGCCGCGGCGTAGCGGCTCTTGCGGGCCGGGTCGGCCATCACCCAGGCGCGAAGGGCGGCCTCTTCGGCCTCTTTGCGAGCCAGGGCCGGCGTGCGGGCGTAGCCCTCCTCCAGGCCTTGCAGGTACTTCAAGCTGTTGGCCAGCATGTCGATCGGCGCACCCAGGCGGGCCGCCGCCTCGGGGTCGCGCATCGACTCGCTCTTCAGCTCGATCAGCTCTTCTTGGAGCAGGCGCAGCGAGGCCGGCGTGGTGACCTCCTTGCTGAAGCGCATCGAGGCGGCCCGCTCGTAGCGGCTGGTGCCGCCCGGGTAGCCCGCCACCAGCGCCGCCTCGCCGGGGCTGGCGCCGGTGGGGTCGATGCGCAGGTGCTGGGGCGGCTTGTAGGGCACGTTGGCCGCGTCATGGGCCGCCGCGTCGCCGGTGGGGCTCACATAGGCGCGGATGAGGGCGAAGTCGCCGGCGTGGCGGGGCCACATCCAGTTGTCGATGTCGCCGCCATAAGAGCCCACCGAGGACGGCGGGGCGTAGACCAGGCGCACATCCTTAAAGACCCGCTGGCGGATCAGCCGCCACTCCTGCCCGCCATAGTAGGCCACCACCCGGCAACGCCGGTTGGGCTCCGCCTCGCAGTCGGCCACCAGCCTTTTGCGGTTGCGATCGATCTTGTCGAGGCGGGCCGCGTCGGCCGTGCGGGCGTTGATGCCCTTCTCCATCGCAGCGGTGACATCCTCGATGGCGTCGACCACATAGAGGCGCGCCGCCGGCCCGGCCCAAAGCTCTTTGTCGCGCGAGGCCGCGAGGTAGCCGGACTGGTCGAGGTTCTGGGCCGCCGTGGCGTTGTACTGCAGATAGCTCTCGACGCAGTGGTGGTTGGTGGCGATGAGGCCGTCGGCCGAGACGAAGCTGGCCGAGCACCAGCCCAGCGAGACGATCGAGCCCAGCGGCGCGCCCTTGGGGTCGGCCAGGGCCTGGGGCGAGAGGCTGACCCCCGCCTCGGTCAGGAGGGCAGCGACATCGGGGGCCTGCTCAGGCAGCCACATGCCCTCTGCGGCTTGGGCCGCCAGGAGCAGGGAGAGGAGGGGGATCATCGAGGCCTCCAGAAAAGGCGAAGGGCCCGGGATGTAGCCCGGGCCCTCTCAGTTCAACAGGGCGGCGCGCTACTCGCCCTTGCACTCGCTGATGAGCTGCGCGGCGATCAGCGCCTGCACCTCTGAACAGTGTTCGGTGGTCAGCACGAGGTAGCCGGGGAAGGCGCACTTGGGGTTCGGCGCCGCCCGCTTCACCACCTGCTCCTCGCGCGAGTAGACGAGGCGGATGCCCCCCACGCGGTCTTCGGAGTAGGAGCTGTCACCGGGGAAGGAGTCGATGGGCTCATTCTCAGAGTCCCACTCCTCCATATGCCTGAAGGTGACCTCCTTCTTGCCGTTGTTGAAGCGCCACTTCGACAGGCCCTGCTGCTTCTTGCCCACCGTCTTGTACTCGGTCGGGTCCTGGGCCAGGGTGACCGTGTTGTTCTTGAGGGGGCCGTCCATCACCTCGAAGGCGTTCTTGCGGGCCAGCACCACCTGCTTGGTCTTTTCGGGATCTTCGCGATCCTGGCTCCAGACCTGGCACATGGTCGACTCAAAGGCGGTGGAGAGCACCTCCTCCATGCGCGACTGGAAGACGATCGAGCCGCCCGCCGCGCAGGCCTTCTCGAACTTCAGCTCACAGCCACGGGAGTAGCCCTTGCTGGCCTTCTTGAAGTCCACGGCCACGCCGTTGGAGCCCTTGGCGTAGGCCTCGGCGAAGTCGAAGCAGCCCTGGCCGTTGTCGTAGTCGCAGGCCGCCTCGAAGAGGGCGACGGCGCGGGCCGGATCGGCCTTGACGCCCTTTCCGCTGTTGTAGAGCCCGCCCAGCTTGGCGCAGGAGTTGCCGTCGCCGCCGGTGCAGCCCTTGTCGAGCAGCTCGCCGGCCTTGGCCATGTTCTTGTCGACGCCATCGCCGGTCATGTAGCGGTTGGCCAGCTTGCCGCAGCTCTTGCCGTGGCCGCTGGTGCAGGCCTTGTCGTACAGCTCGAGCGCGCGGCCGGCGTTTGCATCGACGCCCTTGCCCACCTCGTAGAAGTTGGCGAGCTGGCCGCAGCTCTTGCCGTCGCCGCGGTCGCAGGCGTTCTTGTACAGCTCGGTGGCCTTGGCGATGTTCATCTCCACGCCGTTGCCCGACTCGTAGAGCTGGCCCAGGATGCCGCAGCCAGCCAGATCGTTGGCGTCGCAGGCCTTCTGGATGAAGCCCACGCCCATCGGGACATCCTTGTTGACGCCCTTGCCGCGGATGTACAGCTCGCCCAGCTTGGAGCAGGCCTTGGTGTGGCCGCGCTGACAGGCTTCATCGTAGATCTTGACGGCGTCTTCGATGTCGCCGTCGGGCACGGTGCCGTTTTCGTAGTAGGTGGCGAGGCCAAAGCAGCCCAGGATGTCGCCGCCTTCGCAGGACTTCTTGAACATCTGGCTCGCGATGGTGGTGTTGCGGGTGCCGGTCTTGCCCTCATCGTACATGCGGCCGACCTGGTAGCAGCCGCCCATGTAGTTGCCGTCGCAGGCATCCCCATAGGTCTTGGCTGCCTTGTTGAGGTCGCGGCTGCCGGCCCGCCCGTCTTCGATCATCGTGCCCAGGGCCACGCAGGCGTGCGGGATCTTGGCGTTGCAGGCCGTCGTGTACAGCTCCACCGCGCGCCCATTGTCGACCGACCCGCCCTTGCCCGACTCCAGCAAGGTGCCCTGCAGGTAGCAGCCCCAGGGGTCTTCGGCCTTGCAGCCCTCGTCCACCAGCTTGAGCGCCCGCGCGTAGTCCACCGCCACGCCCGAGCCGTAGAGGTAGGCCTCGCCCAGGCTGCTGCAGGCCGGCGCGTAGGCCTTCTTCTCGCAGGCCTGCTCGAAGTAGTCGTTGGCCTTGGCGGGCTTGCCGCCCTCGCCCAGGATGATGTTGCCCTTGTCATCGCGGTTCTCGACGTAGCCGAGCGCGACGCAGGCGAGCGGATCCTGGGGGCACTTGCCCGCGTAGAAGGCCTTGATCTTGCCCAGATCGCCGCCCTGGGGGCCCTGCCACTTGGTCCAGTTGCAGGCCGACGAGGACTTGTTCTTGCACGCGTCTTCGTAGCGAGCCTTCACCTGGGCCGCGTCGTAGACGATGCCGGGGTAGGCCACGTCATAGCGGATGGCGTCCATCGCTTTCACGCGGCCGGGGTACCCGTCTGGCCACGCGGCACGGGCGACCTGCTGGGTGGCGACCACCCCGACGAAGGCCGCGGCGAGCGCCATCCCGGCACGCAGATGGGACTTCTTCGACAAACCGCTTGCCATGGCAAGCTCCTCCTAGCGGTGAACGCGGCGGATGCTACCACGCGCGAAGGAGCCTGCGGAGCATGGGAGCGGACGCCTTCCCCATCCGCCACTGAAAACCACGATCAGGCAGTTGAAAACGCCAATTCCTTACAAGGCCGTCGGCGCGTCGGGCACACCCAGGCGCGGGCCGGTCGGGCAAAGGCCCAGCAGCGGCGACGGATCCCACCAGCGCCGGCAGTCCAGCGCCTTGCGGGTGGCCTCCTCCATCGTCGAGGCCTGCCAGCGCCAGAAGGTGCCCTCGATCAACAATTCGCAGTAGCACTGCGCCGTCGACGGGTCGCGCCCCACGCTCCACGAGCCCTTGCCGTCGAGCACCTCATCGAGGGTGGCGATCAGGCTCTGCGGCCGAAGCGCGTGGGGGGTGGCCGGCTCGAAGGGATGACTGAACATGTTCACCTCCAGGGTGAACAGGTCTTATCCGCTTGTTCAGTATAGTTCGGTCATCCCTTGACCGGATCACGACGCGGCTGTTCAGCCCCCACCGAGGGCCATCATGCGCAGCATCGGCGCCAGGGCCGCGGTGCGCAGCCCCTCTTCCATCTCGATGCGCGGCTGCAGATCGCGCAGGGCGTCGCGGATCTTGGTGAGCGTGTTGCGCCGCATGTGGGGGCACTCGTTGCAGGCGCAGGTCTCGTCCATGCCGGGCAGGGGCAGGAAGGTGCGGTGGGGGGCCGCCTTCATCATCTGGTGCAGGATGCCGGGCTCGGTGCCCACGATGAAGGTGTCGGCGTCGGGCGTGGTGGTGGCGTAGCGCAACAGCGAGCTGGTGCTGCCGATGTGGTCGGCGTAGCGCAGCAGGTTGGGCTCGCACTCGGGGTGACAGATCACCTTGGCGGCCGGGTGGCGGGTCTGGAGCGCGATGAGCTTCTGCTCGGAGAAGGTCTCGTGGACGATGCAGGTGCCCTGCCAGAGCTTCATCTCGCGGCCGGTCTGCTTGACCAGCCAGGCGCCGAGGTTGCGGTCGGGGCAGAAGAGGATGCCCTGATCAGCCGGGATGCTCTCGATCACCCGCACGGCGTTGCTCGAGGTGCAGATGATGTCGGAGAGGGCCTTCACCTCGGCCGAGCAGTTGATGTAGCTCACCAGCACATGGCCAGGGTTCGCCGCCTTCCAGGCTGCGATCTTCTTCGCCGGCGCCGCGTCGGCCAGCGAGCAGCCGGCCGCCATGTCGGGGATCACCACGATGCGGCCGGGGTTCAGGATCTTGGCCGTCTCGGCCATGAAGTGAACGCCACAGAAGAGGATGACCTCGGCCTCGGTGTCCTGGGCAGCCTTCGCGAGCTGCAAGGAGTCGCCGATGTGATCGGCGAGGTCCTGAATGTCGGGCTCCTGGTAGTAGTGAGCCAGGATGACGGCCTTGCGCTGCTTGCGCAGGGCGTCGATCTCATCAAGGATGTCGGGGGTCTGCACCACAGGGGCCTCCAAGCGGGGGCGGCCCCTAACCCTCAGGGGCCGATGCGGCGCAGGCGCAGGAGCGGCCCCTCGGGGTTGGTGTCGGCGGTGAGATCCACCTCGCCCTCGATCTGCCAGGCGTCGACCTCGCCTTCGTCTTCGTCGAATTCATGCTCGACCGCGCGGGGAGCGGGGGGCAAAATGGCCTGGGAGACCCGCCAGCGGTGGGCGCCGATGGCCTCGATTTTGGTGTGGGCGGCGAGGCGGGCCCGGTGGTCGAAGGCGACGGCCCCATGCTCGATCACAAAGGGGGCGAGGGCCTCGTCGAGGTGCTGGGGGGTCCAGGGCTCGTCGGGGTCGGCGTGAAGGGCGGCGGCGGCGGTCTCAAAGTCGCCCTTGGACAGCGCGGCCACCAGCGCGTGCAGCTCGGCGCGGATGCGGGCGAAGAACAGCTTGCGATCGGCCGAGATGTCGAGCACCACGGGGCCCTTCTTGCCGTCGGCCCCGGCGAGGAGGGTCTCCCACTCCATCAGCAGGCTCTCGTCGACGATGGCGAGGGTGGCGCGCAGGCGGGCGACGAGGTCGGTCCACAGCTCGCCGTGGAATTCCGGCGGTACGTTTTGCACCATCGCCTTGTAGACGTCGGTGAGGTAGCGCAGCAGCACGCCTTCGGAGCGCTGCAGATCGAGGTCTTTGATGTAGTCGGCGAAGCTGGTGAAGCCCTCCAGCATCTGTCGGGCCACGCTCTTGGGGCGGATGTCCTCGCCGCTCACCCAGGGGTGGGCTTCGACATAGGCGTTGAAGATGGCGTAGATCAGCTCGGCATTGGGCTTGGGCCACGAGATGTGCTCGATGGCCTCGGTGCGCTCTTCGTAGGGCACGCCGGCGGCCTTGAGCGCGTGGATGGCCTCGCCGCGGGCCTTGTGGGCCTGGGCCAGCAGCACCTGCCGCGGGCTCTCCAGGATGGCCTCGACCCAGGTGAGGTGGTCGTAGGCGGCGTCTTCCTTCTTGGCGTCGACGGTGGACAAGGCCTCGATGAGGAAGAGCGAGAGCGAGTGGTGCAGGCTGAAGTCGCGGGGCAGGGTGGGGTCGAGGACCAGCTTGCCCTGGTCTTCGGCGGCGACCTTGGCCCGGCGCAGGCCGTCGACCAGGGTCTCGACCTTGGCCTTGAGGGCCACCTTCTCGTTGGCGGTGGCGTGGCTCTGGTCGATGAGGCGCACCATCGCGTCGACGCCGGGGCGGGCGTCGCCATGGGTCTCGATGGCGTGCTGCATCACCATCAACAGTCGACCGTGATCCACCGTAAAGCGGCTCTCCAGGGCCTCGGGCGGCCGCTCGATGAGCTGCTTCATCGTCTCTTCGTCCCAGTGTTTGTACCCGCGGGTGGGCGGCTGGGCCTTCACCATCTTCTTGCGCTTCTTGGGATCGTCGGCGAACTTGGCCTCGAGCCGCGCGTTCTCGATGATGTGCTCGGGGGCCTGCACGAGGACAGTGCCCTCGGTGTCGAAGCCGGCGCGGCCGGCCCGGCCGGCGATCTGCTTGAAGTCACGCACCTTCAAGATGCCGACCTTCTCGCCGTCGAACTTGCAGAGCTGGGTGAACAGAACGGTGCGAATGGGCACGTTGATGCCCACCCCCAGCGTGTCGGTGCCGCAGATCACCTTCAAGAGGCCCTGCTGGGCGAGGCGCTCGACGAGGAGGCGGTACCGGGGCAGCAGGCCGGCGTGGTGCAGGCCGACGCCGTGCAGCACATAGCGGCGGATGGTGGAGCCGAAGGGGCTGGTGAAGCGAAAGCCCTTCACGGCCTCCAAGATGGCCTTCTTCTCCTCTTTGGTGCACCAGTCCAGGCTCATCAGGGCCTGGGCCTGCTCCGCGGCGGCCTGCTGGGTGAAGTGCACCACATAGATCGGGCAGCGGGCCGAGCGCACGAGGTCCTGGATGGCCTCGGAGATCGGCTTCATCGAGTACTTGAAGGTGAGCGGCACCGGGCGGTGGGCCCCGCGCACCTCGGCCACCTTTTGCTGGGTGCGCAGCTCGAGGTCTTCGCGAATGCGGGTGGTGTCGCCAAGCGTGGCCGACATCAACAAAAAGGTGGTGCGCGGCAGGGTCAGCAGGGGGAGCTGCCAGGCCATGCCGCGGTCGGGATCGGCGTAGTAGTGGAATTCGTCCATCACCACGGTGTCGACCTTGGCGCCCTCGCCCTGGCGCAGGGCGAGGTTGGCCAGGATCTCTGCCGTGCAGCAGATGATCGGCGCGTCGCGGTTGATGGCGCCATCCCCGGTCATCATGCCGACATGCTCGGCGCCAAAGAGCTTGCACAGGGCGAAGAACTTCTCGCTCACCAAGGCCTTGATGGGCGCTGTGTAGAAGCTCTTGCCGAGCTCGGCGAAGGTCTTGAAGTGCAGGGCCAGCGCCACCAGCGACTTGCCCGAGCCCGTGGGGGCGTCGAGGATGACGTGGTTGCCCGCGAAGAGCTCGAGCACCGCCTCTTCTTGATGTGCGTAGAGCGTGATCCCGCTGTCCGTCACCCAGCGGAGGAAGGCCTCCAGGGCGTCGTCGGGCTGGCGAAAGCCGGTCTCGGGGATGTAGGCTTCAAGGCGGGGCGCGGCCATCGTGCTCAGTCCAGGTTGACCTTCGGCGGCTGCGTGTAGCCAAGAGGCGGCATGCGGCCGACGAAGAGGGTGTGGCGGGGGCCCCCATAACGGTCGCGGGGGCGCACCTTGTAGACCTCGACCGCAAAGCCGGCCAGCTCGAGACGCCGCTCAAAGGAGGGCGAGCCATGAACAGACCAGACCACCAGCGTTCCGCCAGGGCGCAGGGCCCGCCGGGCGTTTCGCAGACCGTTTACCGTGTACAGATCGCGGTTGGCCCACTGGGTCATGGCGATGGGGCCGTTGTCGACGTCGAGGAGGATGGCGTCGTAGGTGCCGGGGCTGCGCGCCATCACCTCATAGACATCGTCGATCACCAAGGTCAGGCGCGAATCTTCGATCGGGTTGTCGGAGAGCCCGCCCAGCAGGTGGCGGTTCCACTCCACCACCGTCTCGCTCAGCTCCACCACCGTGAGGAGGCCGTCGCCGCGTAGCTCGTTGAGCACCGCCCGCGCGGTGAAGCCCATGCCCAGGCCCCCCACCAGCACGGTGGTGCCCGGGCGCCGCGGCAAGCGGGCCACCCGAGCCATGTCTTCTTCGGAGCCGTGGTCGCGGCTGCCCATCAGGTCCTGGCCGCGCACCCGAATCAGGTACATGCCACGGCGCTCGTGGAGGGTAAGCGGGTGACCCTCGGGGGTCTGGCTCTCGGACAGGAGGGTCCAGGGTTTCAAACGGTTGCCGGGTTTGGGGGCCGGCCCTGTAATCGCTCGCGGCCCCTGGCGAGAGCGCCTATCTGGCCCCGCCCTGCCGGTGGTCGGCGAGGCGCCGCATGTAGGGGCCCGCCACCGCCATCGCGAGGCGTTGGGAGAGCCCGGGGGCCAGCGCCGAAAAGACCCGCAGCGGGCGCATCGGCGGGCTGTTGACGATCACCTCGGCCGGGTTGTTGTACAAGGCCCGCACCACCGCTGCCACCACCGCGTCCACCGTGGTGCCCCCCGCCAAGGCTGGCCCCGCGCCCACCTCTCGCTTGTGGACCTCGTGCATGCCGGCGCCATGCACAAAGCCGGGCAGCACCGCGCTAAAGCCCACCGCCGTGTGGGCAAACTCCATGCGCAGCGACAAAGAGGCCGCCAGAAGGCCCGCCTTCGAGGCGGCGTAGGCGGCGCCGTAGGGGGTGCCCATCAGGCCGGCGGTGCTGCCCAGAAAGACCACCTGGGCCTCGGGGGCGGCCAGCAGGGCCGGCAGGGCGTAGCGGGTGAGCAGCATCGGCGCCGTCAGGTTGAGCGTCAGCGTCTGCTCGATGTGGCCCGGATCGGCGCTGGCCATGTGGCCAAAGGTCTCCACGCCCGCGTTGTGCACGATGCCCTGCAGGCCGCCCAACTCGCCCACGACGCGATCGACCAGCCCCGGGAGCGCGCCCAGAACGGCCAGATCGAGGGGGTAGGCCCGGCCGCCCACCTCCGCCGCCAAGGCCTCGAGGGGCCCGGCGCTGCGGGCCACCAGCGCCAGCCGCGCCCCCTCGGCGGCCAGCCGACGGGCCATCGACGCCCCCATGCCTCTTGAGGCACCGGTCAACAGGATCACGCGATCGCGCAGCGACTTCATCGATCTCTCCGCACTCTACAGCGAGCAGGGGCCTAAGCGCATCCGGCGGGCCCGGCCGCTTTCCACCCGGGGTTGACACCCATCCGACACGCCCTGCGGTAGCATGTCGGCCATGCGCCACGCCCTGCCCCTCCTCGCCCTGCTCCTCGCCTGTGATCCCCAGCCGGCCGCCACCCCGGCGCCGCCCAAGCCCGTCGTGGCCGAGGCGCCCAAGCCCCAGGGGCCCCCGGCGGTGCAGGGCGAGCCCAACGTCATCCTGATCATCGTCGACTCCCTGCGCTGGGACGCCACCGGCCTGTCGGGCAGCAAGGCCGGCCTGACGCCCAACATCGACAAGTTCGGCGCCGGGGCCACCGTGTTTACCCAGGCCACCGCCGCCGCCCCCTGGACGGTGCCGGCCACCCTGTCGATCTTCACCGGCCGCTTCCCCTCCAGCCACGGCATGGTCAACAAGCTGGCCCAGGGCACCGGCGATCCCGCCGACGGCGCCACCGTCGAGGCCAGCCTCTCGCCCGACGTGCCCACCTGGCCCGAGTCGCTGATCGCCAAAGGCTACACCGCCGCCGCCTTCACCGGCGGGGCCGGCGTCTCGGGGCGCTTTGGCTACAACCGCGGCTACAGCGTCTACCTCGACGACTCCAAGTTCGCCGGCATGGACTACAGCCTGCCGCCGGCCCTCGCCTGGCTCGACCAGAACAAAGACAGCAGGTTCTTTCTGTTCGTTCACGGCTACGATGTCCACGGCCAGCACCCCCTCGTCGACCAGACGCCGCGGGCCGCCGTGCCCGACTACCAGGGCGCGCTCGACGGCGGCATCGAAGAGCAGGCGAAGCTGCGCGAGAAGGGCCTCGCCGCCATCGTCAACCCCGGCGACCCGGCCCGCCTCGAGGGCCTCTCCCCCGAAGACATCCGCTTTCTCAAGGCCGTCTACGACGCCAAGGTCAAGGAGGCCGACGCCCGCGTGGGCAAGCTCCTCGATCACCTCGCCACCACCGGCCTGCTCGACAAGAGCGTGGTGATCGTGGCCGCCGACCATGGCGAAGAGTTCATGGAGCATGGCTACATCGACCACGGCGCCACCGTCTGCGAGCACCAGACCCATGTGCCGCTGATCATCCGCTTTCCCGGCGACCCCACGCCGCGCACCATCACCACGCCGGTGCGCACCCTCGACATCTTCCCCACCGCCTTTGACTACCTGGGCGTGAAGGGCCCCGAGGGCGCCCAGGGCAAGAGCCTGCTGCCCCTGCTCCGCGGCGAGGGCGGCGACTACCCGATCTTCAGCGAGTCCGACTACCGGCTCTTCGTTCACCTGCGGGCCTACCGCAAGGGCGATCAGAAGTTCGTCCTGGACCTCGAAGACAGCGAGAAGCGGCTCTACGACTTGAAGTCCGACCCCGGCGAGACCGCCGACACCAGCGCCGCCGAGGCCCGCGCCGCCTACGAGATGGAGCAGGCCCTGCGCACCTGGATGGGTGAACAGAAGACCGACCCCGCCACCTACCTGGGCGTCCGTGAACAGCACATCAAGATCTTCTAGGCCCGCTAGCCTGCTCGCCGCCCTGCTGCTCTGCGCCTGCGAGGGCGGGGTGGGGATGAGCACGCCCAATCTGGTGATGATCTCGGTCGACACGATGCGGGCCGACCGCCTGGGCAAGAAGGGCCACAACGGCGAGAGCCTGACCCCGGCGATGGACGCCTTCGCCGCCACCGCCACCACCTTCACCGCCGCCTACGCCGCCAGCAACGAGACCCTCTTCAGCCACGCCGGGCTCTTTCTGGGCAAGAAGCCAAGCACCTTTGGCCCGCTCGACTACGCCACCTACCGCCTGCGCCCCGACACCCCCACCCTGGCCAACCGCCTCGCCCAGGCCGGCTGGCGCACCGAGGCCGTCGTCGCCAGCGGGCACCTCGCGCCGCTCTTTGGTATGGGCGCCGGCTTCCAGCGCTACCAGAGCACCACGCATCCCTTCGCCAGCTTTCAGGTCACCGTGCCCGAGGCCCTGCGCCGACTGGAGGTGCTCTCGGCCGGCGATCGGCCCTTCTTATTGTTTGTTCACGGCTACGACTGCCACTCGCCCTACATCAAGCCAGGCCCCCTGCACCACAGCGAGACCCCCGACTACACCGGCGCCCTCGTCAACCAGGCCGAGAACCCCCTCTTCTGGGAGCGCCTCACCGACACGGCCTTCTTTCCCGAGTTCCAGCCGCCGCCCCTGCGCACCAAAGACGCCTCCTTCCTCGATCCAGCCATGTTCAACGCCCTGGCCGCCCACGCCGCCGACCCCAACTGGCCGCGCGAGCCCCTCACCGCCGACGACATCGCCTTCATCAACGGTGTGTACGACAGCGCCGTGGCCTATGCCGACACCCATGTCGGTCGCGTGCTGCAGGCGATTGACAATCTGGGCATCGCCGACAACACCGTGGTGGTGCTCTTTAGCGACCATGGCGAAGACATCTTAGCCCATGGCGCCATGAACCACCGCATCTCGCTGCACGACGAGAATGTTCACGTTCCGCTGATCATCCGCGCCCCCGGCCTCGCCCCGGGCCGCCGCGACGAGCTGGTTCAGCTCCAAGACCTCACCGCCCCGCTGCTCACCTCGCTGGGCCTCGCCGACAAGCCCACCTTCGAAGAGCTCGGCCGCGACTACGTCTTCGCTGAGTCGATGCTGGGTGAACAGAGCATACGCAGCGCCCGGGGCCGCCTGCGCGCCCACACCGCCGCCCTCGCCGGGCCCCGCCCACCCGAGCCCGGCCCCACCCTGGAGCTGCTCGACGCCGCGGGCCAGCCCCTGCCCTGGACAGACCCCCTCGCCGATGAGCTGTGGCCCCAACTCGTCGAGGCGGCGCGCTGATGCGGGCCAACCTCCTCTTCGCCCTTGGCGGGCTCGCCCTGATCGGCGCCCTGGCCCTGCGCCTCGCCCCGCGGCAGCCCGAAAACGCCGCCCTGATCGAACCCTGGATGCGCCGCCTCGACGTCGACGGCGACGGCCTCCTCCAGCGGGCGGAATTCTCCCGCGGCGCCCGCCACCCCAATGACTTCGGGCTCTTCGACCTCGATCAGAGCAACGCCCTCGATCTGGCCGAGCTGGAGCTGCTCCTCACCGTGGTGAACCCGGCCTGGGCCGAAGTCCCGCCGGCCTGAGGCCGATCGACCTCCTACCGGAGGCCTTGTCGGATGGCCGTGGGTCAAGGAGGGGAGCCCCCCCCCGAGCGCCCAACCCTGGGCCCGGGTCCCCACCCGCGCTACCCTGCCCCCATGCGCCTCCTCCTGCCCAGCCTGCTCCTCGCCTGCGGCGGCAAGTCCGCCGACACCAGCTCCGCCGAGCCCCCCGCCGAGCAGCCCGCCTGGCTCGACCTCGGCGAGGAGCAGGCCTGTGAAGCCCCCACCGCCGCCCCCACCTACATCGACGTCGCCCAGGACTGGGGGCTGGGCGGCATTCACAGCGAGGACAGCCCCCACGCCGTCGGCGCTGGCGCCGCCGTCGCCGACCTCGACGGCGACCAGGACCTCGACGTGGCCCTCGCCTACGTCACCGGCCCCGCCCAGGTCTTCTGGCGCGACGGAGACGCCTACACCCCTGGCCCCACCCTCGCGAGCGGCGAGTCGGGCGCCACCGGCTTTGGCCTCGCCGACAGCGACGGCGACGGCGACCTCGACATCGGCGTCACCGGCTCCACCACCCGGGTCGCCTGGAATGAGAACCAGGGCGACGGCAGCTTTCAGGACGTCACCGCCACCACGCTGGGCGCGCTCAACAGCAGCTACGGCTACACCGCCCCCATCGCCGCCGACTGGGACCGCGACGGCGACGTCGACCTCGCCCTGCCCGTGCGCATGCCGGGCGGACGCAGCCGCGGTGACCGCCTCTACGACAACGACGGCACCGGCGTCTTCACCGACATCACCCTGCAAGCCCTCCCCGAGACCGAAGGCGCGCTCACCTTTCAAGGCCTCTTCTTCGACGCCAACAACGACCTGTACCCCGAGCTGTACGCCATCAACGACCAGGGCAATGTCTTTGGCGGCAACGCCTTCTTCCTAAACGAGGCCGGCGGCCGCTTCACCTCCGGCGTCGACCGCTGCGGCTGCGCGCCCGTCGTCGGCGGCATGAGCGGCACGGCCGGCGACGTCAACCGCGACGGCTACCTCGACCTCTTCCTGGGCAATTCCGACGCCTGCAACCTGATGATCAACGATGGCGCCGGCCGCTTCTACGACAGCGCCGCGGTCGCCGGGGTGCAGGAGGTGGTGGCCGAGGGCGACCCCGACATGGTCTGGGGCTCGATGCTCTTCGACCACGACAACGACGGCGACCTCGACATCCTCGCCGTCCACGGCGACCTCATCAGCGAGATGGAGCCCCGCGAGCCCTTGGAGCTGGCCGACACCCTGCTCTCCCAGCAGCCCGACGGCACCTTCACCGACGTCGCCCCCGCCCTCGGCCTCGACGCGCTGGACTCCGGGCGCTCGGTGGTGGTCGACCACTGGAATGACGACGGCGTGCTCGACATCCTCGTCACCGTCATCAATGACTGGCCACACCTGTACCTCTCCCAGTCCTGCACCGCCGGGAGCTGGCTGGACCTGCGCCTGCAGGGGCCACCCGGCAACCCCTTCGGCCTCGGCGCCCGGGTGGAGGTGGAGGCCGGCGGTCAGACCTTCATCGCCGAGGCCACCCACGCCAGCGGCCTCGCCGCCGCCCGCGACAGCCGCGTGCACCTCGGCCTCGGCGAAGCCGACACCATCGAGGCCCTGCGCGTGTCCTGGCCCGACGGCAGCGTGTCTGAGACCACCTTCGCCTTCGCGGCCCGCCGGTCTATCACCGTGGCCTGGTCACCCTGACAAAAACGCCGATCAGCGCGGGTTCCCCGGCCGTGGTTGCTCGGGCTGGGTCTCCACCGAGCGCGCCACATTGAAGGTCGCCGGGTCGACCGAGGGGCCCAGGGCGCCGGTGGCCAGATCGTAGACCACCCACTCCACAAAGAGCAGGTTGGCCACCAGCAGCCCCGTGGCGATCAGCAGCTCGCGGCGGCTCATGGCGCACCCCCCTTGACCTTGCCTGTCTTGCCCTGGTTGAGATCGGCCCGCGGCGCCAGGGTGGCGTGGGCGCCAGCCGAGGTGTTCCAGGCCGCCCACTCCTCGGACAGCGCGCGGTAGCGGTGGGCGATCGCAAAGGCCAGCAGCCCATTGCAGGCCACCACCAGGGCGATCGCGTCGAGGGAGATCGGGGGATGACGGCGAGACACGGGCGCTCCAGCCAGCCGCCGCCGACACACGGCAGGGGCCCCCCGTAGGGTAACGAGCCGCCCCGCCGGGCCGCAATCCACACACCCCCAATCGTGCCCGCCCGCCACCTTTGTCACCGCTTGACATCCCGCTGCGGTAGGCTCCCCCGCGGAGCGCCCCCATGCCACCCCGCCACCGCCCGGCCCTCCCCCGCGGCCCCGCCACGGCCACCGCCTACCGCCCGGCCCCGCCCATCGACAAGCCTCGGCTGCTCTTCGGCCTCGGTCTGGTGCTGATCATCGGGCAGCTTGGCCTGCTCTTCTACCTCTACCAGCAGCCGGCCCCGCCCTGGTCGCTGATCCCCGGCCAGGCCCTCACCGAGTACGAGTCGCCCTGAAGGGAATTAGCCACCCGGGCATGTCCGACGCTGAGATCGACCGGGTCCGCGCCCGCCTCGCGGCCCTCGCCCGCCACCTGCCCCCGCCGCCGCCTCACCTGCGCGCGGAGCTCGCCCATGTCGTGATCCTCGGCAGCAGCTCCCGGGGCGGATCGAGCGCCACCGCCGAGCTGCTGCGCCGCAGCCACCGCTGCCTGCACCTGCGCGCCGAGCTCAACCCGATGCTCGGCCTCGTCGGCCTGCGCTACCCGCAGAGCGGCCCCGATGATGCGCTCGGCGCCGATGTCCCAGAAGCGTCGCTCGCCGCCCTCGAAGGCCACCTCCGTTGGGAAGTGGGTGGCTACGACAGCGGCCCCCTCGACGAGGAGGGCGCCTGGCGCTTCGCCGTCGAGGTGGCCATGCGCCTCGCCCTGCAGTGGACGGCCCTCGACATCGGCCCCGAGGACACCCATGCCGCCCTGCAAACGGCCCTGCGCGCCAACGGCGGCCCCGACGACATCGACGGCCTGTGGATCCACCTGCTGGGCGACCTGCGCCGCCAAGGGCACCCGGTCCACCCCCGCCTCTACGATCTCGACGCCCGGCGGATCGAGGCCCTCCTGCCCGATCTGCCCCCCGCCGACGGCCCCCCCGAGGGCCTGCTGATCGAGGAGCCGCCCTTTGTCTGTCCGCGGCCCTGGCGCCTCGCCACCGCCGAGGAGCGCGGCCGGCTGCCCCTCCTCATCAAGACCCCCTCCAACGCCTACCGGCGGCCCTTCCTGGAGCGGCTCTTTCCCAAGGCGCGGCTGCGGCTGCTGCACCTCACCCGCAACCCCGCGGCCAGCATCAACGGCCTCGCCGACGGCTGGACCTACCCGGCCTTCCACGCCCACCAGGTGCCCGGGCTCGACATCATCGGCTACTCCGGGGTGCCCAGCCGCGCGGGCTGGTGGAAATTCGACCTGCCCCCCGGCTGGCAGGCCTGGACGAAGGCCCGGCTGGTGGAGGTCTGTGCATTTCAGTGGCGGAGCGCCCACACCGCCCTGCTGCGCGACTGGGCCGAGGTGCCCACCCACCGGGTACGCTTTGAGTCGCTGATCGAAGACCCGGCCCCCCGCGCCGCCGCCCTGGCCGGCATCGCCGACTGGATGGGCCTCGGCGACGACCCCGCCTTGCGCGACGCCGCCCTGCCGCTGGTGATGACCACCCGACGCCCCCGGGCTGCCCGCTGGTACGATCGGGCCCCCTACCTGGAGAGCGCCCTGGCCCAGCCCGGGGTTCAGTCCCTCGCCCTGGAGCTCGGCTATGCCGCAGACCGACACGACTGGCGTTGAGCGACCCTCCACCCTGGGCGGCCCTGGCTTCGTCCCCCGCGAAAGGCCGCACGCCGCCGAGCTCGGAGACCGCTGGGCCCCCTTTCGGGTTGGCTCCGAGGTGGCCCCCCTGCGCGCCGTCACCCTCTCGCAGCCCGGCCCCGAGCTGGAATTCCCCGAGGCGCCCGGCGACTGGCTGATGCTCGGCCGCCCGCCCCTCGAACAGATCCGCGCCGAGCGCGCCGCGCTCTGCGCCGCCTACACCGCGCTCGGCGTGCAGGTCTTCGACGCCATCCCCCAGCACGCGGCGACGCGGCCCAATTTTCTCTTTCAGCGCGATCTGTACTGGATGACCCCCGAGGGAGCCGTGCTGGCCCGCATGGCCGCCGAGCAGCGAGCCGGCGAGGAGCGCGCCATGGCCGAGGTCCTGGCCGGCCTGGGGGTGCCGATCCTGCGCAGCCTGCGGGGGCGGGCCACCTTTGAGGGGGCCGACGCCCTGTGGCTCGATGAACAGACCGTCCTGCTGGGCCTGGGCCGCCGCACCAACGCCGAGGCCGCCGCCCAGCTCCGGCCCCTGCTCGCCGACCTGGGCGTCCGACTCGTCACCGCCCCCCTCGGCGCCGGGGTCCAGCACACCCTGGGCGCCGTGAACCTCCTCGACCAGGGCCTCGCCGCCGTGCTCTCCGATCGCCTGCACCCCGAGATGCGGGCCGCGCTCACGGGCTTCGACCTGATCGAGCTGCCGGCCGATCACGAGACCCTGCACGGACGGGCGATGAACTTCGTGACGGTGGGCCCCCGCGCCGTGGTGATGCCGGCCCGCTGCCCCCAGACCCGGGCCCGCCTGGAGGCCGCTGGCGTCGCCGTGGTGGAGGTCGACGTCGCCGCCTACCTGCTCGCCGCCGGGGGGATGGCCTGCGCCACCGGGGTGCTCTGGCGGGGGGCCTCGATCCAGTCGATGTAGCCGCCAAAGCGGGCCTCCAGCGCGGCCTCGTCGATGCCCAGTTGGGAGAGAGAACGATTGAGCAGGTAGCCGGTGCGCGCTCGCGGCTCATGCACCCGGGGCACATGGGTGGGCAGCACGGTTACGCCAAAGCAGCGTCGATAGACCTCGCCCATCGTGCCCTCGAGATCGTGAACAAAGTCGGTAAAGCGCACCACGCAGCGCGCCCCCGACCCCTCCGCCGAGAAGAAGGCCTGTTCGGCCGCGCAGTAGCGCAGCTCGCTGTCCAGCATGCCGTCGACCAGCCAGCCCCAGGGGGGAGGCCCCAGGACCGGATCGATTGGGTTGGCACGCAGGAAGTTAATGGCGCTCTGCAGGCGCGGCAGCGGATGGCGCACCACGGTGAGGAAGCAGGCGTCGGGGAAGCGGCGCTCCAGCTCTTCAGCGGCGCCGATGAAGTGCCCCTTCATAAACAGTCGGCGCGGCCGGCCATCGGGCCCCGGCCCGGCGTGAAGCAGGGTCTTTCGGCCGATGACCTCGATCAGATCGACGAAGACCCCGCGAATGAGGGCCTGGGCGGCCGGGTGGGCGCTGGCAAAGCCGAATTCATCGCTTAGAACGCGGGGGCCAAGGAAGGGGGCCAGGTGATTGAGGTGGGCGAGGTAGAGCGCCCCGTCGAGGGTGTCGGTGCGGAAGGGGTCTCCCTCGTGCCGCTGAACAAACTCCGGCGGCACCATCTGCTCCATTTTGTGTCGCACCTGCGCCGGGGTGATGACGCGACCGAGGGTGCGCGGGGCCAGCCACCACAGCCAGCGGTAGGGAAAGACAAATTGCAAAAAGGAGGGCGCCACCAGCTCCGGATCGGCCTCCAGGTAGCGGGCGATCTGGGTGCTGCCGCTGCGGGCGGCGCTGATCTCCAGCAGGGGCCGCTCCACCCGAATGGCGGCGATCTGTCGGCCAAAGAGCAGCAGATCGACAAACCAGCAGAGCCCCCACACGGGCATCACCAGCACCTTTCGCAGCACCGACTGGCTCAGGTAGAGCCGCATCGGCAGCGACAGACCCGGCGCCGGCGGCGAGACCGTCCAGATCAGCGAGCCGTAGCGCGCCACCTGCCCAAAGGAGGGGATGTTGGGCGGCCAGCCCCAGACGAGCAGGCCCAGACCAAAGGGCAGCCAGAGGGGACCACAGAGGGCGGCCAGGAGCAGGAGCAGCGGCGCGCGCAGCAGCACCTGGGCGATGAGGCGCAGATCGCCGGGGCGCCCGCGAAGGGGCTCACCCGGTAGGTGCTCGGGGAGGGCAGGTTGGAGCATGGCGGCGCTCGCTGGCAGCGTGGGGAGCCCACGTTATCCGCGCCGGGCGCCTGCGTTCACCCGTCGCCCGATGTCGGGCTTTCGACAGGCCCGGAGCCCACTGTGAAGGTCTGCACCACCGCCCTCACCGAGGCCGCCGCCGAGCGCGCCCTCCGCCGCCAGTCCCGCATGGAGGCGAGCCCCCTGTGGAAGAAAGGCACCTTCGCCAACCCCTCCGGAAAGGGGCCGGGGCTCGATCTCGCCGGCGGGGTCGGCGCCGCCTTTGAGATGTTCACCAGCAAGGCCCAGCGCCGGCCGCCGGCTCCCTTGCCGCTGGTCTCTCCCCTTGTCGACTGGCGCAGCCCGCCCCTCACGGGGCTACGCGCCACCTGGCTCGGCCACTCCACCGTCCTCATCGAGCTCGACGGCGCCCGCTTCCTCACCGATCCGGTCTGGAGCCAGCGGGCCAGCCCCTCCCAGCTTATCGGCCCGCGCCGCTTTCACCCGCCGCCTGTCGCCATCGACGAGCTGCCGCCCCTGCACGCCATCCTGATCAGCCACGATCACTACGATCACCTCGACGCCGACGCCGTCGCCCGCCTCGCCGCCACCCAGTCCTGCCCCTTCGTGACGGCGCTCGGCGTGGGTGCGCACCTGGAGCGCTTTGGCGTGCCGCCCGAGCGCATCATCGAGCTGGACTGGTGGGAAGAGGCGGCCATCCCCGGCGTAGAGGCGGCGATCACCGCGGCGCCGGCCCAGCACTTCTCCGGCCGCGGGCCGCTCGACCGCAACGCCACCCTGTGGGCCAGCTACGTCTTTCACGGCCCGCGGCACCGGGTCTTCTTCTCGGGAGACACCGGCCCCGAGCCCGCCTTGGAGGAGGTCCGCCAGCGCCTCGGCCCCTTCGACCTGATCCTCCTCGAGGTGGGCGCTTTTCACCCGGCCTGGGGCGACATCCACCTGGGTCCCTGGGAGGCGCTGAAGTCTCTCGACCGGCTCGGCGGCGGGCCCTTCTTGCCCGTGCACTGGAGCACCTTTGATCTGGCCATCCACGCCTGGGACGAGCCCATCTGCGTGCTGGAGGAGGCCGCCCGGGAGGGTCGCCTGGGCCTCGTGGCGCCGCGCATCGGCCAGCCGCGCGACCTCGGCGACGAGCGCCACGCCCTGGTGCGCCTTGATCCATGGTGGCGAACCGTGGTCTGAGCAGGCGTGGCCGGCCGGGGGTGGATACCGTGCCCCTGGAGGTCGCCATGCTCCTGCTGCTCCTCGCCTGCGCCACAATCCCCACCGACAAGCCCGAGAGCGACGACAGCGCCGCCGTCTCCGACGACAGCGGCGCGCCAGACGACACCGGCACCCCCGCGAGCACCCGCTCGGCCGGCTGCGGGCTGCCAACCAGCCTCCCCCCCGGCGGCCTTCAACAGACGGTCGACGCCGGCGTGGCCGGAGATGGCGAGCGGGGCTACTGGCTCTCGCTGCCCGAGGGCTACGATCCCGAGCAGGCCTACGCCCTCGTCCTGGGCTACCCGGGCACCAACTGGCTCGGCGAAGACATCGCCCCCTACCTCGATCTCGAGCAGCACAGCGCGGGCGACACGATCTTCGCCTACCCCGACCCGCTGTGGCGCGACTTTGAGGGCTGGGGCAACTACGGCGGCTGGCTGCTGGGCCCCCACGCCAACCCGGCCCAGGGCGATCAGGACCTCGTCTTCACCGCCGCCCTGCTCGACCGCCTGGAGGCCGAGCTCTGCATCGACACCGACCGCATCCACGTCACCGGACACAGTTGGGGCGGCGACATGGCGGCGGTGGTGGGCTGCTTTCTGGGCGACCGGGTGGCGAAGACCGCGCCGGTGGCGGCCAACCGGCCCTACTGGTTTGAGCCGGCGGGCGGCGGCGACTTCGACTGTGTCGGATCGGCCGGCGTGTGGACCTTCTTTGGCGAGGATGACACCCACTTCACCTGGCAGGACTATCCCGGTCAGTATGGCGAAGAGCAGGATGCCTTCTGGGCCACGGAGCACGCCTGCGCCGAAGAGGTCGATACCCTCGACCACGTCGGGCTCGGCGACTGCATCGCCCACACCGGCTGCGCGGCGGAGACCCGCTACTGTCTCTACCCGCCGGACTCCGGCCACCAGCGGCCCGACGCCTTTCCGGCGGCGGTGATGCGCTGGTTCGCCCAGTTCTGAACAGTTTCGGGCAATCCGGGTTCGACAGCGCGGAGGACGGCGGGCCCGATGGGGTGAGCCGCGCGCCACCTGAACAGGGACCCTGGAGCCCGACCCCTAGCGCCGCACCCCGTCCAGATAGACCGCCGACGGCGCCGCCAGGGTCAGCGGATCGGCCAGCGGGTCGGCGTCCAGCACCAACAGGCTCGCCGCCTTGCCCGGCTCCAGGCTGCCCAGGTGGCTGAGCCCCCAGAAGGCCGCCGGCGTCGATGTCCCCGCCGCCAGCAGCTCCGCCGGGCTGAGGCCGGCCCCCAACAAGGCCTCCAGCTCTTCGGCCTGGATGCCCGGCGTGCGGGAGTTTCCAAAGTCCGTGCCATAAAGCACCACCGCCCCCGCCCCGCGCAGGGCCCCGAGGTTGGCCCGGGCGCCTTCGCTGTCGCCAAAGGCGTGCAAGGTGCTCACCACCGCCCGCCCCGACCAGGCCGACAAGGTGCTGGCCGACAGCGTCTCGGTGGGGGTGTGGGCCAACACATCGGCCCCCAGGCGCGCCGCCTGGGCCGCGACCGCGTCGCCCAGGGCATGCACCGCCAGCTTGACCCCGCGCAGGTGGGCCCGCTCGGCCACCGCCGCGATGGCCTCGTCGGAGAGCAGGGCGCTGCCGGTGAGGGGCACCTTGAGCACGCCCGCCCCGGCGTCGAGGAGCTGATCGGCGGCGACGACGGCGGCGGCGGTGTCGGCGCACTCCAGGCCGTAGCCATTCCGCCCCCAGGATGTGGTGGGGTAGCCCCCCGGGGCCGTGATCATCGGGCCCGCCGCGATCACCTTCAGGCCCGCGGTGTCCTGGGCGAAGAACTCGATGGGTGCAGCGAGATCGACCGCCGCCGCCACGCCGCCGCGCGCCATCTCCTCGGCCATCGGCAGGTAGGCGAGGTGGACGTGGCTGTCGATGAAGGCCGGGGCCAGCGTGCGCCCGCCGAGGTCTTCGACCACCGCGCCCGCGCCCGACAGCGCCGGCCCAATGGCCACGATCAGGCCCTCTTCGATAAGAACATCGACCGGATCGGTGCTCCCGGGCAGGCGGCCGTCTCTCAGCAGCAGGCGACCGGCCGGCGCCACCCCCGTCTCCGCGGCCGCCTCCCCAGCGCCGCTCCCCGTTCCTGGGCCCGCGCAGGCCAGCATCCACAGCAACATCGGCACCTCCAGCCGCCTTACGCGCCACCGACGGCGCCGGATCAGCGCCCAGCGCCAAGCCGTGAAGCCCGTTAGCCGCCCGGCATGCCATCGCCCCACAAGACCCAAGACCCCCTCGACCTGCTCGAAGAGCTGCTCGACGACGAGTCGGCCGACGAGGCCTCCTCCACACGGCGCCCCGGCCCGGCCACCCCGATCGCCGTGCGCCAGAGCGGCGAGGAGCCCTGGGCCACCGTCCTGGCCGAGGCTGTCGCCGCCTCGGGCCGCATCCAGCGCGCCACCCACGGCTTTCACACCTACCCGGCCGGCCTGCACCCCGACGCGGCCCAGCGGGTGCTCCAGGCCACCGCCGGCCCTGTCCATGACCCCTTCTGCGGCGGCGGCACCGTGCTCGTCGAAGCCGCCTTGGCCGGCCGTCCGGCCAGCGGCACCGATCTGTCGCCGATCGCCCTGCTGGTCGCCCGGGCCCGCACCAGCCCGCCGGCCCTCGCCGGGGCCCTGCGCGCCGCGAGCCGCCGCCTCGCCGCCGCCGCCCGCCTGCGCACCGAGACCGAGATCCCCGAGATCGTGGTGGACTGGTACGAGCCCCACGTTGCCGCCGAGATCGGCCGGCTGCGCGACGGCATCGCCAACGAGGCCGTCGAGGTGCGGCCCCTCTTGAAGGTGGTGCTCTCGTCGATCTGCGTCAAGGCCAGCTTTCGCGAGAGCGACACCAGCAACGCCCGGGTGCCCCACCACCGCCCGCCGGGCACCACGGCGATCCTCTTTCACAAGAAGGCCCGCGAGCTGGCCCGGATGATGGAGGCCCTCCCGGCCGAGCCGGTCGTGCGCCTGCGCCGGGCCGACGCCCGCAAGATGGGCCCGCCCCCCGGCACCGGCCTCATCCTCACGAGCCCGCCCTACCCCGGCGTCTACGACTACCTGCCGATGCAGCAGCTCCGCTACGCCTGGCTGGAGATGAGCCCCGCCGAGGGCTACGCCGCCGAGGTGGGGAGCCGGCGCAGCTTCCGGGCGATGGGCCGCACCGAAGCCCTGCGGGTCTGGCGCGAAGACACCGCGGCCTGGATCCGCACCCAGGTCGAAGGCCTCGCCCCTGGCGGCCACTTCGTGGTGGTGGTGGGCGACGGCCTCGTCGGCGATCGGCCGGTGGACACCCTCTCCCCCACCATCGACGCCATGCGCACCGCCGGGCTCACCATCCTGGCCCGGGCGAGCGCCGACCGCCCCGACTACGCCCGCAACACCCTGCGCACCGAGCACATGGTGGCCGGCCAGAAGTAGGGCCGGCTCAGCTCTTGCGGCCCCGCGGCCAGGCGTAGACCGCGAAGTCGGCGGCCCCGTGGCCCTCGGCGATCGCCTGGTCCATCGCGGCGGCCACGCCGGGCAGCACCACGAGGTCTTGGGGGCCGCCGGCCATCTCCAGCATCAGCCGCACGTCTTTGCGGGCCATGTTCAGCTCGAAGGAGGCCGGCCCCACGCCCTTCTTGGCCGCCCGGCCGCCAAAGAACTGGATGCCGTTGCCCGGCTTGAAGACATCGAAGAGGGCCAGCACCTCGTTGGGGGCGAGGCCCATCGCCCCGCCCATGCTGAGCAGGTCGCCCATCAGGCCGGTGGTGGCGATGAGGAAGCCGTTGCCAAAGAGCTTGTGGGCCGCCGCGAGGTCGGGCCGCTCGCCGACATGCCAGACCTTGCCGGTCATCGTGGCCAGGATCGGCTCCAGCGCCGCCGCTTCGTCGGCGGGGCCGGCGAGGAGCATCAGGCCGCTGCCCTCGCGGGCGTTGGCCGGCCCCATAAAGACCGGGGCGTGCAGGTAGCGTAGGCCCTGGGCGCGCAGGTCGGCGTAGCGGGCGGCCACCCGGTCGGGGCGGTTGGTGGAGTGGTCGAGGATCAGCGCGTCGGCGGCGAACCCCGGCCGCGCCGCGTCGAGGACGCTGTCCACGGCGCTGTCCTCGGCCAGCACGATGTGAACGCGATCCACCCCCGACACCGCCTCGGCCGGGCTGGCCGCGGCGACGGCGCCCTTGGCCACCAGGGGGCCAAGCTTGTCGGCGCTCCGGTTCCACACCACCACGGAATTGCCCTTGCTCAGCAGGTTCTCGACGAAGCCTGCCCCCAACAACCCGGTTCCCAGCACTGCGACCTTGGCCATGATCTCCTCCAGGCGCGCGGGGGTAGCCCCCTGGGGCGGACTTGACAAATGCGCAGGGGCGGGGCATAGGGCGCGCCTTCCGGCCCAGGCGGTCGGAGCGCGGGCCCCCCGGGGCCGCCAGGCGAGGGTCCACACCCCGCGGGGCGACCGGTCACCAGGGGGCAGATGGGTGACGGTCACCCCCACGCTCCCTCTGCAGGCACCGGAACGTGGAGCCCCGATGCCCGTTTTCCCCGAGCGCAAGACCGAGATCGTCACCAACTACCGCACCCACGAGACCGACACCGGCTCGTCGGAAGTGCAGGTGGCCCTCCTCACCGAGCGCATCAACCACCTCACCGGTCACTTCAAGAGCCACCCCAAGGACCACGCCTCCCGGCGCGGCCTCCTGCAGCTCGTCGGCCAGCGCCGCCGGCTGCTCAAGTACTTGAAGATCAACCAGCCCGAGCGCTACCAGGCGCTCATCGCCAGCCTCGGTCTCCGTCGCTGACGCCAGAGAGGGCGGTGGGAAACCACCGCCCTCTTTGTTTCTCCCCTTCCGCCCCACGCCGCATCCCGGCGCTGCCGATCGACGACGCAGAATTCCGCAGGTCTCCGAAGACGGGCTCACTGGGCCCCTCTTCGCAGGTCTACGGAGCGAGGCGCCGCGAGAACCCAGCCGCCTCGTCCACGACGGGGGCACACCCAACTGACAGAAGAACGCCCGGCGCGCCGCGGATGCGGACGGCAGCGCGCAGGCTCGGAGCCCTCCCATGGCCATTCACACCGTATCCATCGACGTCGGCGGACGCCCCCTCACCCTCGAGACCGGCAAGCTCGCCCGCCAAAGCAACGGCGCCGTCGTTGTGCGCCAAAACGACAGCGCGGTGCTCGTCACCGTCTGCGGCGACAACCGCGAGCAGCCCTTCGACTTCCTGCCCCTCACCGTCGAGTACAGCGACCGCACCGGCGCCATCGGCAAGATCCCCGGCGGCTTCTTGAAGCGCGAAGGCCGCGCCAATGAGCGCGAGACCCTGATCAGCCGCCTGATCGACCGCCCCCTGCGCCCGCAGTTCCCCAAGCACTGGCGCTGCGAGATCCAGGTGATGGCCACCGTGCTGTCCTACGATCCCTCCAGCGACACCGACATCCTCGCCATCATCGGCGCGGCGGCGGCCTGCCACATCTCCGACCTCCCGATGGTCCGCCCGGTGGCCGGCGTCCGCGTCGTCCGCAGCGAGGGCAAGTTCGTGCTCAACCCGAGCCGGGCCCAGACCGAGGCCTCCGACCTCCACCTCATCATCGGCGGCACCAAGGACGCCGTGTGCATGGTGGAGGGCGGCGCCAAGGAGATCGACGAGACCACCACCATCGACGCGATGGACCTCGCCCACGCCGAGATCAAGAAGATCATCGACGCCATCGAGCAGCTCCGCGCCCTCGCCGGCGTCGAGAAGCGCGCCGTGCCCCCCGTCGTGGTCGCCAACGCCGAGCTGGCCGCCAAGGTCGCCGACCTGGGCAAGGACAAGCTGGTCGAGGCCATGGCCATCGCCGGCAAGCACGAGCGCAGCGACGCCATCCGCGCCGTCCGCCAGGGCGTGATCGCCGCGCTGTCCGAGGGCCTGGAGGCCGCCGACGCCGCCAAGGTCGCCAAGGACGCCGCTGGCATCTGGGACAAGCTGGTCGCCAAGACCATGCGCGCCCAGGTCGTCAACGAGGGCCGCCGCATCGACAACCGCGCCACCGACGAGATCCGCGCCATCACCTGTGATGTCTCGGTCGCCCCGCGCGCCCACGGCTCGGCCGTCTTCACCCGCGGCGAGACCCAGGCCTTCGTCACCGCCTCCCTCGGCATCGAAGAAGACGCCCAGCGCATCGACTTCGCCGGCGCCACCGACCCCTTCCGCCGCTGGATGCTCCAGTACAACTTCCCCCCCTTCTCCACCGGCGAGGTCCGCCGCCTCGGCGGCCCCAAGCGCCGCGAGATCGGCCACGGCGCCCTGGCCCACCGGGCCCTCGAGGCCGTCCTGCCGCCGCACAAGGAGTTCCCCTACGTGCTGCGCTGCTGCTCCGACGTGCTCGAGAGCAACGGCTCCAGCTCGATGGCGACCGTCTGCGGCAGCACCCTGGCCCTGATGGACGCCGGCGTGCCCCTCAAGAAGCCGGTGGCCGGCATCGCGATGGGCCTCATCAAGGACGGCGGCACCTACGTCGTCCTCTCCGACATCCTCGGCGATGAAGACCACCTGGGCGACATGGACTTCAAGGTGACCGGCACGAAGGACGGCATCACCGCCTTCCAGATGGACACCAAGATCGACAGCGTCCCCCGCGAGGTCATGCTCCGCGCCATGATGCAGGCCCGCGAAGGCCGCCTGCACATCCTGGACGAGATGGGCAAGGCGATCGCCGCTCCCCGCAAGGAGCTGTCGCCCTTCGCCCCCCGCATCACCGCGATCATGATCAACCCCGAGAAGATCCGCGACATCATCGGCCCGGGGGGCAAGACCATCCGCTCGATCCAGGAGCGCACCGGCACCCGCGTGACGGTGGACGACACCGGTCGCGTCGAGGTCGCCAGCTCCGATCAGGAAGCGAGCGCCCGCGCCATCGGCCTCATCCGCGAGCTCACCCAGGAGGCCGAGATCGGCAAGCTCTACCTGGGCGTGGTCAAGCGGGCGGTGGACTTCGGCGCCTTCGTCGAGATCTTCCCCGGCACCGAGGGCCTGATTCACATCAGCCACCTCGCCCACGAGCGCGTCAACAAGACCACCGACGTCGTCCGCGAAGGCGACGAGGTGCTGGTGCGCGTCATCGACATCGACAAGTCGGGCAAGATCCGGCTCTCCCGCAAGGAAGCCATCGCCCCCACCGACCTGTCGGGCTGATGTCCAGGCCGGCGGTGCCGGTGGTGGTGCTGCCCCATGCCCAGGGGCTGGCCCTCCCCGCCTACCAGACCCCAGGCGCTGCCGGCCTCGACCTGCTCGCCGCCCTCACCGCCCCGGTGCTGCTCAAGCCCGGGGCGCGGGCCCTCATCCCCACCGGCCTGATGCTGGCGCTGCCCGCCGGCTTCGAGGCCCAGGTGCGCCCCCGCTCGGGCCTCGCCCACGAGCACGGCATCACCGTGCTCAACGCGCCCGGCACCATCGACGCCGACTACCGCGGCGAGATCAAGGTGCTGCTCATCCACCACGGTGAGCGGCCCCACGTCATCCAGCGCGGCGCCCGCGTGGCCCAACTGGTGATCGCCCCGGTGGTGCAGGCCGAGCTGGTGGTGGCCGAGCTGCTGCCACCCACCGAGCGTGGCGCCGGCGGCTTTGGGTCAACCGGCACATGATCGCCCTGCTGGGGATCCTCGCCTGCCTCGGCCGCAGCGCCGACAGCGCCGCCCGTCGCCAGGACACCGCCGGCCAGGCCCAGATCGAGGAGGCCCCCCGCGAAGAGCCCGTGGACCAGGGCCTCTTCGTCGAGGAGCCCCCCACTGAGGCCGCCCCGCCGATCGTCGAGTGGCCGGTGCTCTGGGACGCCGAGCGGGCCCGCCTGATGGCGCTGTACCTGGAGCGCCACCACGGCGGCCCCTTCACCGGCGACCCCGACATCGACACCCGCATGACGCCGAAGATGGTGGTGCTGCACTGGACCGGCTCCAACACGGCGCGCTCGGCCTGGAACACCTTTCGGGCGGTGCGCCAGAAGGGCCAGCGCGACCGCAGCGAGCCCAATGCCGTCAACCTCGTCTCGCACTTCGTGGTCGACCGCGACGGCACCATCTACCGCCTGCTGCCCGAGACCCGGATGGGCCGCCACACCATCGGCCACAACCACCACGCCATCGGCGTGGAGAACGTGGGAGACCGCCGACGCTGGCCGCTCACCCGGGCGCAGCTTGCGTCAAACATCGCGCTCGTCCGCTGGCTCTACGCCCGCTTTCCGCTCACCCATGTGATCGGCCACTACGAGTACCGGCACTTTGAGGGCACGCCGCTCTTTCGCGAGCTCATCCCCAGCTTTCGCACCGGGCGGGCCGACCCCGGCAAGCCCTTCATGGCCGCCGTGCGCGCCGGCCTCGCCGATCTGCCCCTCCAGGGGGCGCCACCGCCGCCGCCACGCCTCAAGCGGGCCCGCCGGGGCCTCTCCGGCAGCGGCCAGTAGGCGCCAGGCTACTCCACGCCCTCGATCAGGGGGGCGTTGCCCTTGCGGCCGCCCTCCTCGGGGGTGCGCGGCCCGAGGGGCTGGCTGAGGGCATCGTGGACGCGGCTGAGCACGAGGCTGGTGTCGCCCATCGCCGAGCCCATGACCTCGCCGACCGGCCCGTAGACGACCACCAGCGGCAGCTTGCCCTCGTACATCGCCATCGTGGCCTGCAGGGCCTCCTGCAGGGCGGCGTCCTGGGCGGTGGGCACATGAAAGGGCACCGCCGGCAGCCCGCCCAAAGCAACCACCTTGGCCTCCACCGTGCTGCGCTTGTCGGCCACGCCAACGGCGACGAGGCGGGCGTCGTCCTGGGCCCGCACCCGGGCGCCGAGCCCGCTCAACAGGCCGCCCACATCGGGGCTGTCTGGCGCGTAAAGGGCCAGCACCACCCGGCAGCCCTGGAGGCGGTTGACCTCGGCCACCACCTCGGCGGGGCCCACCGTGCGTGCGCTGGTGCCCCGCGAGGGCGCCGCGCAGGCCCCCTTCACCGAGCGGGTGATCACCGCCGGGCCGGTCTCCGGGATGACGATGTCGGTGGAGCCGCCCACCGCGAGGAGGCCGGCCAGCAGCAGCTCAGTCACAGAAGGGCCCATCCCACTCAAAGGTGTTGTTGAACTCGGAGCACTCGCTCAAGACACCCGAGCCGGCGCCATCATCGTCGGCCACCACCCGAAAGCTGCGGGCGCTCCGCGCCAACTCGGCGTCGACGGGGAAGACGATGCCCTCGGTGGCGAAGCCCGAGGCGAGGCCGCCGCCCACCACCTCGGTGCCGGCCAGCTCGGCGCCGGCGTCGGTCAGGGCATACAGGGCCAGAGAGAGCTCGCCGTCGAGGTCCTCATCGGCGAGGTTGGCGACGCGCACGGTGACGTAGACGGTGCCCTCGTCGCACTCATCGTCGCAGACCGCCAGCACTTCGCCCGAGACGTCAGAGCCGAGCGCGCCCAGGTCATCGGCGATGGCCGAGTGCCAGGTGTTGTGGGTGGTGAAGCCCGGCGTGGCGGTGGTCGGGATGGACAGATCATCGTTTACGTTGTTGATGTCGTAGGCGTGCTGGTTCCACAGGGGGCGGGCCGCCGCCCAGGAGCCGTCGGCGTCGCCATAGACGGAGATGGCGCTGCCAAAGCTGTTGTGGGCCACGATGATCTCGGCCTCGCCGTCGGCGTCGACATCGGCGACGGTGGGGTAGTCGAACATCGTGTTGGAGCCGTGGTCGTCGCTGTAGAACTTGAGCGCGCCGGTGGGCCCGTCGTAGACGGCCATCTCGATCTCGTCGATGTAGACCACCTCGATGATGCCGTCACCCTCGAAGTCGAAGAAGCTGGCCCCCGTGGCCCCCGACTCGTCGGTGACGGTGGTGGTCCACAGCACGCTGCCGTCTGCCTGAAAGACCACCAGCTTGTTTCCGCCGGCCGTGACGATCTCCACCGAGCCGTCGCCGTTGAGGTCGGCGATGCCGGCGGGCGAGAGGATGTTGGCGCCCTCGACGGTGGTGGGCCCCCACAGCACCGCCCCGTTGGTGTCGACGGCGCGCACGGTGTTGTAGCTGATGCCCACCCACTCACCTTCGGGGTCACTGTCGAGGTTGGCCACGGAGATGATGGCGTCGTCCTGGCCGAGATCGCTCCACAGGGTGTTGCCGTCGACGTCGTACATGGCGTTGCCGACGATGACCTCGTCCTGGCCGTCGAGATCGATGTCGGTGACGGCCGGTACGCTGGACTCGGAGACCGTAAAGCCGCCGAGGGAGACAATCCCATAGGAGCCCCGGCCGTGGGCGCCCACGCCCCGGGTGCTGCCGTCTTCTCCGTTCAGGATGACACGCCCGACGATGACCTCGGGGTTGCCGTCGTGGTCCATGTCGCGCAGCACGGGCGCCGTGGCCCAGTCGAAGTCCAGGCCGACAAAGTGCTCAGACTCCCAAAGCTCCTCGCCGCTGGCGCTGTAGGCCGCCGCCGTGTAGTCGCCCGCCGCGAAGAGGGCGCTGGCGTACTCGCGCACCACGATGATCTCCGGCGCGCTGTCGCCCGAGACGTCGCCCACTGCCGGCGGCGAGCCATAGGCCAGCAGGGCCGCCGTGTCTTGCCAGACGAGGCCGCTGCCGTCGCCGCGCAGCACCGTGAGCTGGCCGGGCCCGCCGAAGAAGTTGGGCAGCAGGTTGATGATCAGCTCGGGCAGGCCATCGCGGTCGAGATCGGCCACGATGGGCTGGGAGAGGCAGCCCTGACCGGTGCCAAACTCCCACTCGGTCACCGGCGAGAAGCCGCCCGGCAGCGGGTCGGGGCAGGTGTCGCCCACGCCCACCTCTTCGGCCGGAAAGGAGGAGGGCTTGCAGGCGTCGGGGGCATCGACCACGCCGCCATCGCTGCCACCCTCACCGCCGTCGGACCCGTTGCCGCCTTCCTTCTCGACGGCGAGGTTGTAGTCGGTGCAGGCCACCAGCCCCCAAAGGGCGAGCAGCGGCATCAGGTGGCGGATCATGGGCGTCTCCGGCAGGATGCGCCACTCTACTCCCCCGCGCGGTCGCTCGCACGGCCCCAAGGTGCTTCCCTACGCGCCCTGGCGCGGGTATATCGGCCACCCCGTCCTCACCACGCGCGAGCCCGGCCCATGCCCATCCTGCTCCCCGATCTCACCGCCCTGCCCCTCTTTCGCCGCAGCTCCCCGGGCGATCTGGGGCCCTCCCTGCCGCTCTGGTCGGAGGTCACCCTCAACCCAGGCCAGCTCCTCTTCGCACAGGGCGAGCCCGCCCACTCGCTGGCCATCCTGCTCAGCGGCGAGCTCGCCGCCGAGGTGGGCACGGTGGAGGTCGGCCGCGTGGCCGCCGGCGAGCTGATCGGCGAGGCCGCCGCCTTCCTGCCCGGTGAGCTGCGCATCGCCACGGTGAAGGCGCGCAAGGCCTCGCGCCTCGCCCTGCTGCCCCGCCAGGCCCTGGGCGCCCTGCGTGCCCAGCGCAGCCCCGTCTTTCTGGCCCTGATCGAGGCCGCCACCCTCACCCTGGCCCGCCGGGTGCGCGCCACCAACAGCCGCATCGCCGCCGCCGCCCAAGGAGAGGTCGCCGCGCCGGCCCGCACCGAGCCCTCGGCGCTGGCCCGGCTCTGGCGGGCCCTCAAGCCGGGCGGTCCCAGCGGCCCCTGCCCGCCGATCGAGCCCCTCCTGCGCCAGCAGCCCGGCCTGGGCGACGTTCCGGCCGAGGTCCTGGCCGAGATCGCCGCGGTCTTCACGCCCATGCCCATGCAAGAGGGCGCGGTGCTCTTCCTCGAAGGGGAGTCGGGCAGCAGCGCCGCCCTGGTGGCCGACGGCGAGGTCGACGTGCTGCGCAACGTTCGCGGCAACAAGGCCGAGCGGCTCACCACGCTCAAGCCGGGCGCCGCCTTTGGCATCAACGCCATCGTCGAGCGGGCCCCGCGCACCGCCTCCTGCGTGGCCACCTCGTCGGGCTGGCTCTACCAGCTGGAGGCCGAGGCCCTGGGCAAGCTGCGCGGCGAGGCGCGGGCCCACTGGCAGGAGAGCGTGCTGGCGGTGCTGGCGAGCCAGATCCGCAACGCCAACGCCGTGCTGCGGCGCACCACCGTCGGCGACGAGGTCGCGGCGCCCGCTGCCGCCAAGGCCGACGACTTCAGCGCCCTGCTCAAGGCCAGCGGCTACCTGGAGTCGCTGCCGGTGCACGAGCAGGACCTGGAGCGCGTGAGCGTGACCTACACAGAGGACGACCGCCGCAACTGGAAGGGTCAGCGCGAGCGGGCCTGACGGTTGTCGACGGTTGTCGACGGTTGTCAGGGCCTGGGGGGCGAAGAGGCCTGACTTTGCATTGGCATGGGGCTTGCAGGCAAGGCTGGCATCCACCTCAAACGTCTTTGAGCGGGGTGGATGCTGGCCCGCAAGCCTGCCTTTGTGGTAGGCTTTGAACCTCTGGAGTGCCTATGCGCCCGACCACAGCCCTGTACCTGCCCGCCTCTCTGTTCGTAATGATCCTGGCCTGCGCTGACAAAGCCGGCGACACCGCAGGGGGCTCTGAACCTCCCGTTACGGCCGAGCCCCCCGGGGAGACCGGGACCGAAAGCGAAGAGATCTGTTTGGACTGCCCCGAGGACCTGCGCGTCGACGCGGAGGACTGCGATGGGGATGGGCTGAAGCCCGAAGGCGGCGGCGAGCTGGACCCCAACGACTGCGACACGGACTCCGACGATGATGGTCTGACGGACACCGAAGAGCTGAGGGGCTGTAACGATCCGGCTACCACCGCCGACGAAGCCCGACCCTCCGACCCCACCAGCGCCGACACCGATAGCGACGGGCTGAGCGATGGGGATGAGGTGCATGAGTATAGCACCAACCCCTGCCTCACGGACTCCGATGAGGATGGGCTCGATGATGCGGATGAATTGCCCTTGGGGCTGAATCCGGCACTCAATGACACCGATGGGGACACCTACCTGGATGGGGAGGAGGTGGAGTGGGACGCGACGGGGGCGATGGCGCTGGATGTGAACCAGCCGAACCTGGATGCGACGGTGGGGATGCCGATGGATTGTGTGGTGGGAGAAGAACATTCGTCGTCACAGCACTTTCCATTGACGCTGGATTACTATCTGCAGCAGGACTTCAGGACATCCCAGTACATCGAATGTGCCTGCACGTACACAATCACCGACACCCGCCTCGCCACCGTCACCGGCGTCACCGTCACTCTGGATAGGTCTGCCCACCAGGGCTCTGACTGGGAGTCGGACCCCGAGCCCGCAGCCGTCGCGATCGAGACCCCTACCGCCATCGCCTCCACCGCCCAGGTCTCCGACAACAACAACGGCGTCTGGGACGGCAGTTGGTACGCATTTGACGTCAACAGCTCAACGCTGGATGAAGGCGGTGACTATGACCTCCATCCCAACACACCAGTGTCGGCGGCAGGCACCTACACGGTCTACGTCACGCGCACCAATCCCTCCAAGTTATCCATTGATGACTGCCAGCGCATCGGTGACTACACCAACTCCGACGGCGCAAATTCCGCGATGATTCTCACCGTCGACGGTACCGTTCCCACGCCCCCCGCTGCGCCCCCGCCGCCGATGTGTACCCCCGGCGCGACATCCCGCTCCCAAGTCCGCCTCTTCGACCTCGGTCAAGGCGCCCAGCCTTTCCTCCGCGGCGGCGCCGCGGCCCTCGGCGGCGCGAAGGCCCGTGAGATCAACGTCACCAACTGGCGAGGCGCCCAGTCCCTCCGCCTGCGCGCTGGAAGCACCACCTTTCTGCTCACGCCGGCCCGCCCTCGGATCATTCTGCCGGGCGACGGCCTCGACCTCGCCGGAATCACCTGGGAGGCCCTCACCGAAGCCGGCGGCCAGGCCAACCCGGATCTCTCCATCCTGCACACCTGCGCCACCGGCGCGCCCCGGGTCGCGCCCCCCGCCCAGGCCGCCCTCTCCTGGTCTGATATTGAAGCGATGATCACCCGCTTGATGCCCGGCTTCACCCTCGCCGCCCTCGGCCTGGAGCCCGCCCACCGCGACACCCCCTTCGTCACCCTCAACCTCATTCAGGATCCCAGCGGCGCCACGCTGCTGGAGCTCGACCAGCCCGGAATCGGCCGCCTCGCCGCCTGGCCCGCCACCGCCCAGGACAATGGCCCGTACCGCGTCACCGCCAAGGGCCCCGGCTACAAGCTCGATCTGGTCATCTTCCCACGCCCCTGGGGCCTCGACCTGCGCCTCGCCAAGGGCACCCTCGCCACGCTGGCCGGCCCCATCTCGGTGGGCCCCGCCCAGTACCAACTCCGCACACCTGTTCAGCCCCCTGTCGGCGGGGTCAACTGAGCCATGTTGCTCCTCCTCTCCCTAACCGCCTGCCTCGTCAACGAGGACCTCTACAACCAGCGCCGCGCCGAGGTGATCGACGATGACCACGACGGCTTCACTGAGGCCCAGGGCGACTGCGATGACCAGGACCGCCAGCGCTTCCCTGGCGCCGACGAGTTCTGTGATGGAGAGGATGACAACTGTAATGGCGTGGTCGACGAAGATCCCGTCGACCGTACCTGGTATGTCGACGCCGATCAGGACGGCCACGCCAGCCCCGACTCCGGGCTGCTCGCCTGCGCGCCGCCCGGCGCCAACTGGCTGCTCACGGCGGATGACTGTGATGACGGCGACGCCGCCATCTTTCCCGGCCGCGCCGAGCGCTGTGACGGGGTGGACGAGGACTGT
>Ga0164294_10000092_pt1 | contig 81944 bp, 63 predicted proteins | sample GEODES005metaG_FD_111479 | JGI IMG/M metagenome (GOLD analysis project Ga0164294, IMG submission 111479) | Oligotrophic lake water microbial communities from Sparkling Lake, Wisconsin, USA - GEODES005 metaG | ecosystem: Environmental > Aquatic > Freshwater > Lake | place: USA: Sparkling Lake... | reverse complement strand
GGCGGGCGGCGGAGGGCGGGAGTTGGGGCGGCGGTGCTGTGACCGGGGGCGGCAGGGCGACGGGCGCTGCGACCGGCACGGGCGGCGGCAGGGCCGGCGCGGGCGGCTCGGCGATCCGCCGGATGTGGGCGTTGGTGTCGTCCTGGGTCACCGCCCGGCTCACCCGCGGCGGCGGCGCCGGAGGGGTCGGCGGCGGCGGCGGGGTCGGCATCATCGGGGTCGGCGCGACGGCGACCCGCGTGGGGCCTACGTCATCGAAGTCCGACACCGCGAGATCGGGCACGGTGGAGGGGTCTTCGGACTCCGTCCAGGGCTCGATCGAGACGCCTTCGGGCAGGTGGGGGCCCGGGGCCCCTCCGCCGAAGAGCTGCGCCAGCTCGGCGCGGGTGTCGTCGGCGACGGTGTTGAAGGAGTAGCCGGCCATCAAGGCGCGGATGTCCTCGCGCATAACGAAGGCCCGCTGGTAGCGGTTGCGCGGATTGGGGGCGAGGGCGCGGGCCAGCACCTTCTCGAGGCCGGGGACCCGCTCGCGCACCCGGTCGAGGCCGGCGGCGACGTCGGCGCCACGCACCGCCTGGATCGTCTCAATGCCCGAGCCCTGTCGAAAGAGGGGCTCCAGGGTGAGCAGCTCGTAGATGATCGAGCCCACGGCGAAGATGTCGCTGGCCGGCGACAGCTTCTGGTCGGACTGGGTCTGCTCGGGCGAGAGGAATTCCAGGCGGCTCAACGGCGCCGTGTTGGAGCCGACGGCGGGCACCGGGACGCCCATGCGGGCGAGGCCGTAGGCGCCAAGCTGCACCTTGCCTTCGCGGTTGACGAAGAGGGCCGAGGGCTTGAGCCCCAGGTGCAGCACGTTGAGGCTGCCCGTGCCCTTGCCCTGCCGGCCGTGCAGGGCCTCCAGGCCGTTGCAGATGTGGGTGACGAGGTTGAGGAAGACCGGCACCGAGAGCGGCCGACCCACCGCGCGACAGTGGGCGATGACGCGGTCGAGGTTGACGCCGTCGGCGTACTCCTCGACGAGGTAGCGGTGTGGGTCTACGCCGCCCCAGTCGATGAGGGGCACCAGGAAGGGGTGGCGCGCGCCGAGGAGATCGCGGGCCCGGGCGTCGAGGGCCGAGAAGCGGCCGGGGTCCTGGCTGATCAGGGGTGCGATCAGTCGCACCACGACCCGCCGCCGCCCCTCGATCTCCGAGCTGCCGAGAAAGCTGTCGGACACACCATCGCCGCCGAGACGGCGGTGGAGGGTGTAGGGCCCGACGGTGGTGGGAAGCTGCAGCATGGACCGCCCGCTCCTGGGTCGTAAGCAATGGCCGGGTGGGGGCCATCTGCCACCGCGCCCGGGGGTCCGAGCGCCGCGCAGGACGGATCAAACCCGAAAGGCCGCCCCTGGTCAAATTTGGCCGGCGGCCGGGGCCCAGGCAGCCGTCCGCCCGGGCTGCTGCGCGGATAACTCCACCCCATGCCGATCGTCTCCCCTCGCCTCGCCCTGGGAGGGCCCCGGGTGGCCCTCTTGATGCTCCTGATGGCCACCCTGGGCTGCGTACCCTCCGCCCACAACGGCGTGGTGCGGATCTCCGACGGGGCCATCACGCTGGTACGCACCGATGGGCCCACCGTGCGCCTCGTCGCCGCAAACCCGGCGGTCCCCCTGGAGAAGCTCGAAGGCTATGTCGTGAAGGTCGATGGGGAGCGGCGCTTCGGCCGGCTGCGCGTTCAGGAGTACGCCATCCTCGACGCTGGCGACGGCTCCACACCTTTTGTCGGCGTTCTGACGCGGGTGGGCCTGCAGTGGGAGCTGCGCGACCAGAACAGCGGATCGACCTACCGCCTCGTCGGCACCTCCGTGGCGCCGGCCCTGGCCGGGCATCAGGGCGAGGTGATCGTGATCTCCGGCTATGTGGCGGGCCACCACGAGATCAACGTGGTCCGCTGGCGCGCCCTGGGCCCCCCACCCGGCCCGTGACTTGGTGTAAGGTCTCCGCGTGCTCACGGCCCACCCCACTCGCCACTACTGCTTTGGCTGCGGCGCCCCCGTCGCCGAGCTCCGCGATCGTCCTGCCGCGCTCTGCTCGCGCTGCGCGGTGGCCGGTCCCCACCTGCCCCTCGACGGCCTGCGCTGGATGGTGCGCAGCCTTGCGGGCCGATCGTTGGGCCCCCTCTCCCACGATGCCGTGGCCGACCAGATCCGTCGCAAGGCGATCGGGCCTGCCGACCTCATCTGCCGGGTGGGCGACAGTTGGGCCGAGGTGGTCGAGCACCCCGACTTTCGCGCCTGGTTCCTGCCCGGCAGCGCGCTGGCCGCCGAGCGCGAGGTCGCCCAGGCCACCGAACGCCGCGACCGGGCGTTCTTCCAGGCCGGCAAGGTCGCCCGGGTCGCCGCCGCCGCTGCCCTGATGGTCGGCGGGGTCGGGGCCGCGATCTACAGCACCACCAACCGCCTGCTCGTGATGCCCGAGGCCTGGACCGACGCGGCCAGCGAGGCCTTCGACGAGGTCCATTCTGTCGTGAGCGGCGAGATCGAGCAGGCCACCAGCCAGGAGGCCGCCGATCGCTCGGTCAAGGCCGCGGCGGAGCGGCCCGGCAAGGCCCTGGTAGACGCCCTCCGCGCCGCCAACCCCAACCTTGAAGGCCCTGCCAGCCTGCGCTTTCAGCGAGGTCGGGTGGCCCTGTGGAAGGGCACCCTCGCCGACCTCGAGGTGGCCCGGGTGGAGATGGAGGCCGCCTTCGCCCTCGCCCCCGACGACGTGGAGATCGCCGCCGGGCTCTGCGAGACCTACGCCAACGTCAGCCGCCGCAACGCCGACTACATAGACGGCATGGTCCAGGCCTGCGCGCGGGCCGACTCGATCGATGCCGACGCGGTCTCCAGCGTGCGCGCCCGCTCGGCGGCCAACCGGGCCTCGGGCAAAGAGGCCGCCGGCGAGGATCTGGCCCGCCAGTGCGGCGATCCCCCCGAGCTGGCCGGCACGGCGGGCACCACGGTCGACCTCGGCTGCGCCATCACCCTGGCTCGCGCCACCAACAACCTCGCCGCCCTCAACACCTTGGAGCAGCGCAGCCCCGCCAGCTTCCGGCTGCAGCTCGCACGGGCCCAGGTGGCCCTCGCCACCGGCGATCACAGCCTCGCCATCGAGTCGGCCCAGCGCCTCACCAAGCGTCACCCCACCGAGCCCGTCCCCTGGCGGATCCTCGAAGAGGCCTACGCCAATGTGGGCGAGTGGAGTGGGGCCGAGGCGGCCGGCATGCGGGTCAAGCAGCTCGACCCAGACGATCTCGAAGGTCGGCGCCTGCTCGCCGAGGTGCAACTCAAGGTCTTTGGCAAGGCCCGGGCCGCCCACGACGAGCTGGTCTCGATCAGCAACCACCCCAATTTCGGGCGCAGCCGAACGCAGGCGCGGGTCTTCACCGACGCGGCGGCGGCGGCCTTGGAGATGGGCGACGCCAACCAGGCGCTGACCCTGGCCCAGCGGGCCTTGCAGCTCGATCCGGGCAACCCGGCGGCCTGCCTGTACCGGGCCAAGGCCTTGTTGGGGGTGAACCGCAAGAGCGACGCCGAGACCGCCATTCACGACGTCGACGCCCAGCGCACCGTCGGCCGCAGCGGGGCCCGCTTTCACCTCGGCGCGGCGCGGCTCTTTATGTCCTTGGACCGCGAGCGGGCCGCTGAGGCGGCGATCGAGAGCGCGCTGGAGCTCGATCCGCAGTTCCTGGCCGCCTGGTTTGAGGGAGTCAACGCCAAGCTGGCGATCGGGGATCCGCCGGGGGCCCTCAAGCTCGTCCGCGGCCTCGCCTTCCTCGACATCCGCCGCGACGCCGACCGCAGCCCCCTCCAAGAGCTGTGGTACCCCGAGCCTTCCTACCGCTCGCTGCGCGACGAGCTGGAAAAGCAGCTCACCGGCGATGTGCGCCTCGCCGCGGGCGGGGCCGAGGCGGTGGCCATCATGGCCTGGGCCACCGGAATGTCGGACGGGCTGCGGCTCCTGGAGAAGGTGAACGCGGCGAACCCCGACCTGCCCGCCGTCCACGCCGCGCTGGCCAGCGCGTACTTCGCCACGGGCAGCTACAAGGAGGCCATCAGCCACGCCGATCAGGTGCTCTCCGGCGATGAGAGCCCCGCCGTGCCGATCGCGATGCGGGCACGCTCCTTGGAGGCCCTGGGCCAAACAGAGCAGGCCGACGCCGCCTTCAACGAGGCCGCCCAGGCCGGGCCCAACACCCCCGGCATCTACCGCTGGCGGGCTGAGATGCTGCTCGCCCGGGGCGACAAGGCCGGCTTTGCCAGAGAGCTGAGCGAGGTGCTGCGCCTCTCCCCCGATGACATCGGCGCCCGCAAGGCCCTGATGGGGGCGCGCTGAGCGAGTCCGATCGCTGGGAGGAGCCTGCGCCCGGCCTCTTCGTCTGCCAGCCGGCCCAGGGCTTTCGCTATTCGATGGACCCCTTCTTTCTGGCGGCCTGGGCCCTCGAAGGCGGGCCGCCCGGGCGCTTCCTCGACGCCGGCACCGGCTCGGGCATCGTGGCCTTGCTGCTGGGCCGCCTGGGCCACCGGGGTCTGGGCCTGGACATCCAGCCGGCCTGGATCGACCGCGCCCGCCAGAGCGCCGCGCGCAGCGGGCTCGACGCGCGTCTGGTCTTTGTGCAGGGCGATCTGCGCACGGCAGCGCCAGGCGGCTTTGACCTCGCGCTGTGCAACCCGCCCTACTTCCCGGTGGGCGCGGGCCCCTTGCCGGCCGATCCCCTCAAGGCCGCGGCCCGCCACGCCCTCTTCGGCGATCTCGACGCCCTCCTCCCGGCCCTCGCCCGTATGGCGCCGCGGGTGGTGCTGATCTTGCCGCCCCGCCGCGCCGCCGAGGCCGAGGCCCGCCTCGCCGCCGCCGGTCGCCCCCTGCGCCGCCGCTGCCGGCTGGGTTCGGCGCTGGTGCTGCTCGAAGGGCAGGACGGCGGCGGGCTGCTCCACGACGAGGCCTTCGAGCCGCGCGGCGCCGACGGCGCCCCCCATCCGCGGGTGGTCGGCTGGTACGCCGCCCTGGGCGCCCGCCTTGCGCAGATCGGCGCGGTGAATAGGCTCCCGGCCGCGCCATGACACCCCCCACCATCCCGCTCCGCGTCCACAGCACCCCCCGTGACCGCGACCGCTTCCCCGAAGAGGACGAGCCCCTGGGCGAGAGCCTCTTGGCGATGGTGCTCGCCCGGCTGCCGGCCGAGCGCCCGGCCCCGGCGATGCTGGTGCTGCGCGGCGATGTGGTGGAGCAGGTGGAGTTGGGGCCCATCCTCACGGCGGCCCCGCCCCACCGCAGCCGGATGATGGCCGCCTTCGCCGCCCGCCCCGACGCCGAGTGCGCCGCGCTGCTCGGTGTGCTGCCGATCCGCCTCGGTCGGTCGCCCGAGCCCATGCCGGCGGCGGTGGTCTTCATCGAGTGGCCCGACAACCGCTGGTGGACCGCCTGGCGCCTGCTCAGCGAGGCCAACGCGCCGCTGGGCGACGAGTCGGTGATCCGCCGGGCGGTGGACGGATGGCCCAAGCCGGGCGGCGTGGGCGGTTGGTTTGCGTTGGCCCGCCGGGAGCAGCTCCGCCTGCGCCTGGAGCGGCCTGGACAACAGGAAGGAATGGAGCTCGTACACTGATGAGCCTGAACAATCACACCGCCTTTGGCGAGCTGCCCCGTCCCGTCGACCTCGAAGAAGAGGTCCTGGCCTTTTGGCGCGAGCACAAGGTCTTTCAGCAGAGCCTCGACAAGAGCGCCGGCAAGCCCTCCTTCGTCTTCTACGAAGGTCCGCCCACGGCCAACGGCATGCCCCACAACGGCCATGTGCTCACCCGCGTCATCAAAGACCTCCTCCCCCGCTACAAGACGCTCCGCGGCTACCATGTCGAGCGCAAGGGCGGCTGGGACACCCACGGCCTGCCGGTGGAGGTGGAGGTCGAGAAAGAGCTGGGCATGCGCAGCGGCGGCGACTCGCCCTTTCGCAACGCCCGCGAGGCGGTGCTGGCCTATGGCCTCGACGCCTTCTCCCAGCGCTGCATCGAGAGCGTCTTTCGCTACACCAGCGAGTGGGAGACCCTGACCAACCGCATCGGCTTCTGGCTCGATCTGCCCAGCGCCTACGTCACCTACCACCGCTCCTACGTAGAGAGCGTCTGGTGGGCCCTCTCCGAGCTCTTCAACAAGGATCTGCTCTACCAGGGCCACAAGGTGGTCTGGTGGTGGCCCGAAGGCGGCACGGCGCTGTCCAGCGGCGAGGTGGGCGATGGCTACCGCGACGTGGACGATCCGAGCGTCACCCTGCGCTTTCCGGTGGTGGGCAAGCCGGGCACGAGCTTCCTGGCCTGGACGACCACCCCCTGGACCCTGCCCTCCAACGTGGCCCTCGCGGTCAACCCCGAGCTGGACTACGCCTATGTCCAGGTGAACGATGAAGTCGTGATCACCGCCCTGGCGCTCAAGCCCGAGGGGGGCGAGGTGCTGGAGGTGGTGAAGGGCGCCGCCCTGGTGGGCATGGCCTACGAGCCGCCCTACCGCTGGGCCGATCCGGGCGGGACGGCCTTCGTCGTCATCCCGGGCAGCCACGTCAGCCTGGGGGCCGGCACCGGCATTGTTCACACCGCGCCGGCCTATGGCGAAGACGACTTTCAGGCCGCCAAGGAGCACCAGCTCGGCTTCCTCGCCCTGGTGGGGCCCGATGGCCGCTTTGTCGAAGCGGCGCCCGACTTCGTGCGCGGCCAGCACTTCAAGGCCGCCGACAAGCCCATCCTCGCCGAGCTGAAGAGCCGCTCCCTTGTCTTTCACTCCGGCACCGTGCGCCACAGCTACCCCTTCAGCCCGCGCAGCAGCGAAGACGCCCTGATGCAGCTCGCCCGCCCGGGCTGGTTCATCCGCACGACGAAGTTCAAAGAGGCCGCCCTCGCCAACAACGCCGCGGTCACCTGGCTGCCCGAGCACATCCAGGAGGGGCGCTTTGGCGACTTCCTGCGCAACAACGTCGACTGGGCCCTGTCGCGCGAGCGCTTCTGGGGCACGCCGCTGCCGATCTGGACCTGTGAGTCCTGCGGCTCCCGCGAGGCCTTCGCCGGCGTCGAGGCCTTGAAGGCGAGCGGCGCCACCGGCTTTGACGAGAGCGTCGACATTCATCTGCAGGTGCACAAGCCCTGGATCGACCGGGTGAAGGTGCCCTGCAAGGCCTGCGGCGGCGAGATGGCGCGGGTCTCCGAGGTCATCGACTGCTGGTTTGACTCGGGCTGTATGCCCTTCGCCCAGTGGGGCTTCCCCCACCAGGGGCAGGCGGAATTCCGCCGCTCCTTCCCGGCAGACTTCATCTCCGAGGCGGTGGATCAGACAAGAGGCTGGTTCTACAGCCTGCTCATGATCAGCACCCTGCTTTTTGATGAACAGACCTGCGCCAAGCTCGATCTGCCCACGGTCCCCTTCCCGCGGCCCTTCCGCTCCTGCATCGTGCTGGGCCATGTCTGCGACATGGACGGCATCAAGGAGTCCAAGTCCAAGGGCAACTACACGAGCCCCGACCTCGTGCTGCGTGGACGGATGAAGATCAACATCCTCCCCGACCCCAGCCTCAAGCGCGGCCACGTCGGCATGGGCAAGGCCGCCGCCCGCTCCCTCGACCTGGGCCCGGGTGAACAGATGCGCCTCGGCCCCAACGAAGATGGCGCCGCCGCCCAGCCGGTGCTCGTGGTGCCCGGCCCGGTGCGCGGCAAGGAGACGATCACCGTTCACCCCGACGACATCGCGGCGCTCGGCCTCGGCAAGCAGGCCTGGATGATCGCCCCCTTCGATCCGCCCGGCGCCGACGCCTTCCGCTGGCTCTTCTACGCGAGCAACCCGCCCTGGGCCAACACGCGCATCAGCCTGCGGGCCATCCGCGACGGCCAGCGCGAGCTGCACCTGCGGCTGGGCAATGTCTTTCAGTTCTTCACGATCTACGCCAACATCAACGGCTTCGCGCCGGGCCAGGCGCCGGCCGAGGGCGACCTGCACCTGCTCGATCGGTGGATCCTGGGCGAGCTGCAGAGCCTTGTCGGCACCCTCACCGAGAAGCTCGACGCCTACCTGATCTACGACGCGGCCCGGGCGATCTCGGCCTTCGTCGACGGTCTGTCCAACTGGTATGTGCGCCGCAGCCGGAGCCGCTTCTGGGGCGAGGGTGCCGCCACCCAGGCCGCCCTGTGGACCCTCCACCGGGTGCTGTCCACCCTCTCCACGCTGCTGGCGCCCTTCTTGCCCTTCATGGCCGAGGGCATGTTCCAGCGGCTGCAGCTGCCCGGCGGCTCGGTGCACCTCACCGACTGGCCCTCAGTCGCCTCGCTCGCCTACGGCGCCGGCGACGCCGCGCTCTCCGCCGACATGGCGCTGGTGCGCGAGCTGGCCAGCCTCGGCCTCTCGGCCCGCTCGCGGGTCGGCGTGCGCGTGCGCCAACCGCTGGCGGCCGCCGAGGTCATCCTGGCCGATCCCAGCCGGGCCGAGCGGCTCGGCGCCCTGCTGGGGCAGCTCCAGGAGGAGCTCAACGTCCGTGAGATCCGCTTCACCCAGGATGCCGATCGCTTCGTCACCTTCAAGATGAAGCCCAACTACCCGCGCCTTGGAAAGACCCTGGGCAAGGACATGAAGGCGGTGGCGGCGGCCCTCTCGGCGGCCGACGCCGCGGTGGTGCGCAACACCCTGCTGCGCGACGGTCGCTACGAGGTGGCCCTGCCCCACGCCACCCACGCCCTCACCGGCGAGGATCTGGTGGTGGAGGTGGCGCCCAAGGGCGGCTTTGAGGCGGCTGGCTCGGCCATCGCCGTGGTCGTGCTCCATGCCCAACTCGACGACGATCTGCGCGAAGAAGGCCTCGCCCGCGAGGTCCTGGCCCGCCTGCAGACTGGCCGCAAGGAGGCCGACCTCGGCTACACCGACCGCATCACGGTCTCCATCCAGGGCGACGCGGCGGTGGTGGCGGCGGTGACCCGCTTCGCCGGCCTGCTGCAGACCGAGGCCCTGGCCACGGCGCTCTCGGCCACAGAAGACACAAGCGTCGAGGGGCGCCTCGACGATCGGCCCTTCGCGATGCAGGTCGCCCGGGTCGGATGAGCGCCCCAAACCTGCCCCCCGATGTGGTGCGGATCCTCAGCTTCCACGGCCCCGTGGAGATCGGGATCGGCACCGGCGAGGGGCGGATGTCGGGCAAGGTGGCGGTCTGCCCCTTCGACGACCTCATCTACCTGCTGCTCCCCGCCGGGGGCGGCCTTGAGAGCGCCCTGCTGCAGAGCACTCACGTCGACCTCCTCGCCCGTCATGCCGATGGCAGCTACGTCCTGCGCGTGGAGGGTGTGGGGAGCCTGGGCCGCCTCGTCTCCAGCCACGCCCACCGCGGCGCCCTGGAGCCCTGGCTGCCCGAGGGGGTCAAGCCCACCCGGGTGATGGCCGCCAACCTGCTGCCCCTGCACGTCGATCTCAACCGGGCCGAGGGCGAGAACCGGGCCCGCTACCAGGGCCCCACCGCCGCCGGAAAGGCCCGCCCCACCGCGCTCGCCGCCTGGGCCCGGCTGTGCTTCTCAGGGCTCGCGGGCGTCATGGCGCTGCCCGGCGTGGCCCTGCCCTGGCTCTACCTCGCGGTGATGGGCGCCGAATACCCGCAGCGGCCGGCGGCCCTGGTGCTGGCGGTGATCACCTCGCTGGCCCTGCTGGCCGCGACCCGGATGGGCACCGCCGTCTACGCCCTGCACCAGTGGCGGGCCGGCCGGGTGCGCGAAGACGATGTGCCGGCCTTGCTCGATGGCTGGGTCTCCCTGGCTTCGGCGCGCCTCGCAGCCCTGATCGCCGGCGGCCTCGGCCTCGTCGGCCTCGGGCTCCTCGCCGCAATTTGGGAGCCGATGCTGGCGCTGGTGGCCCTGTCGTCCAATGGCACCCCACTCCTCGGCCCCGCCTGGCTGATTCACCTGTCGAGCAGCAAGCCGGAGAGCCGGGACTGAGGCCTTCCCAGGCGGGCCCGCTTCGGGCAGGATCCGCCCCCGGCGAACCAGTCCGCGGAGGACCTCGTGTCGATCACGCTCCAAGGCAACAGCCCCGCGGCCCTCACAGCGGGCATCCTGCTGCTCAGCAAGTCGCGGAGCTTTGGCCAGCGATTCAAGGTGGAGGTCGTCGGAGATCCCGATGACATCGCCACCGTTGAAGGCCCAGCCCTCCTGTACAGCCCGCTGCTGTCCACCGTCACCGGCAGCCGCGAGCCGGGCGGCCTCGTCCTCGTCCCCGGCCCCACCCGCGACCCGTTGGCGCTCTGCCTCGTCGCCGACGGCGCCGGCCCCTGGTTTGAGGTGGATCGCGCCGGCCTGGGGCTGCACCCCGCCACGCGGGCCCTGGTGGCCCTCGGCCGCGACTCCCGCCACCGCGAGGCGGCCCGCAGCCTGCGCCGGGCGCTGGGCCGCCTCGGCGTGGTCGCCGAGCCCGCCATCCTCGACCTGCTATTTGGCGCGCCGGTGCCGGCCTTGCACCGTATCAGCCTCGCCATTCGGGCCAGCCGGGCGCTCGGGCACCGCGGCGATCAGGCGCCCACCCAACTCCTGGCATGGTCCGGCGCCGGCCAGGAGCTGCTGCCGAGCCCGCTCTCCGCCGAGGCCTTCGGCGAGGCCCTGCACGACGGGCGGGCCTCCGCCATGCTCGATCGCCTGCAGCCCTGGGCCCGCCACGGCGCGCTGGGCTGGCTCGATGAGCTCGGCGCCGACGCGCTCCCCGGCTCGGCGCTCGGTCTGGCCCTGGCGGAGCTGCTGGGCCAGCTCACGGCGCTGCCGCGCCAGGGTCTCCTCCCCGCCCTCGACCCGGCGATGGAGGCGGTGGCCACCCACCTGGGGCAAGGCCTCGCCGCCCAGGCCGGCCCCACCAACGCCAACGGCGCCCTGGTCGACACCTTCCGCTTCCTCGGCGGGCGCTTCACCGACGACGCCCACTACCCCGTGGAGATCGCCAGCAGCGCGCCGCCCGAAGGCCGCCTCGAACGCTGGCGCTGGCTCTGCGAGGCCGTGCGCGCCTCGGCCGCCGAGGCCGACGCCCTGTGGCGCACCGTCTGGGATCCGCCCATGTGAGGCCGAGGAGGGGCCTGCGCGCACGCTCCTCGGGCCCTGCTCTTGACAGCGGCCCCGAGCACCCCACAGTCTGGAGAATGGACGTGCTCGCTGCGGCTCCCCGACACACGGGCGATGAGCGGGCACAGGCAGGTTGCGGTGCCCTGTGGATGATCCGGCCTTGGACGAACTGGAGCGGCCGCCCGATGAGGCGGACCGCGGCGCGCGCGGCGACCCGCGGGCCGTGCGGCGCGGGCGCAACAGCCCTCCCCCCGACATCCTCTACCACGCGACCACCGAGCGCCGGGTCCAGCGGGCCCTGAGCGAGGGCACCGTCCAGCTCAAGGGCGGAAAGCCCGTCTTCCTCTCGCGCTTTGAGTGGCAGGCCTGGCATGTGGCCCACCGCCAAAGCAGCGATCCCGCCGTCCTGATCATCGATGCGGCTCGCGCGCGTCGCGAAGGCATGCGCTTTGACCGCAACAACCAGGGCCTCTGGCAGGTCAACCAGGTGCTGCTCCGCTACGTGCTCAACCTGCGCGACGGCTACGCCGAGCAGGTCTCCGCCGGCGGCATCCCGGTCTGGTACGGCCCCGACGGCCCCCGCTTCGCCCTGATCCGGGTTCACCGGCGGGCGGGCGGCAGCTGGGAGGTCGCCAAGGGCAAGCTGGAGATCGGCGAGACCCCCACCGAGGCGGCCGTGCGCGAGGTGCGCGAGGAGATGGGCTACCCCCTCGACCTGCGCATCACCCACGATCTGGGCTTTGTGCGCTACGGCTTTCAGACCCCCGACGGCTCGCCCCGCCTGAAGACCCTGCACATGTACCTGATGGAGACCCCCCACCAGGTCACCGAATTCGCCCCCGCTGGGGCCGAGGGCATCCGCGAGGTGAGCTGGTTCACGCCCCAGGAGGCCTCGCGCGTGGTCAACCACCGCAGCCTGCGGCCGATCATGCGGCGCCTGCGCCTGATGTTCGAAGAAGAGCCCTGAGCGCGCGGGGGCCCCTCGCGACGGCGCAGCCCCAAACGCGAGCGCGCCTGCCGCACACAGTGGAGACAATCGGGTTCGAACCGATGACCTCCTGCGTGCAAAGCAGGCGCTCTCCCAACTGAGCTATGCCCCCGGGAAGCTGGAAATGGTAGGCCAGGGCAGACTTGAACTGCCGACCTCACGCTTATCAGGCGTGTGCTCTAACCACCTGAGCTACTGGCCTATTTCCTGCTTCAGACCGCCACGGAGGCGGACGCTGAGGGGCGAACCGAGTAAACCCTGCCCGCCCGAAGCGCTGCCTTTATAGCGGGGCCCTCAGGCCCCGTCAAGGCGATCACGGAGCGATTTCGGTGTTCTCGCTGCCGGTGGTGCAGTCGGTGTCCGCAGCGTCGGTGAAGGTGTCACCGTCGTTGTCGAGGTTGTCGTTGCAGGTCGACGTGGAGTAGCCGACCTCGGCCACGCCGCCGCTGGAGCAGTCGGGATCGGAAGCGTCGGTCCAACCGTCGCCGTCGTTGTCGGAGCCGTCTCCACAGGCCGTAAAGCCAGGGAGCGCCGCGTTCTCGTCGTTGACGAAGCCGTCCGGCTCCCCCGCGGCGTTCACGCAGCCGACATCGCTGGCGTCAGCGAAGCCGTCGAGGTCGTCGTCCTGGCCGTTGTAGCAGGTGGTGACCAGCGGATCGTCGAGATCAAAGCTCTCGTAGCGCTCGAAGGCGTAGGGCGACAGCTCGCAGTCGGGGTCGTTGGCGTCGGAGTAGCCGTCGCCATCGTCGTCGAGGCCGTTGACGCACTGATCCGTCATGTCCGGCTTCTCGGTGTCCTCGTCGGCGCCGCGGCGCTTGCAGTACAGGTCGTCGCTGTCGACGTCTCCGTGGCCGTCGTTGTCGACGCCGTCGTTGCACTGCGTGATGCCAAAGCCCACTTCGTCATCGGCGCCGTTGGTGCAGTCGGGATCCTCGAAGTCGGCGTAGCCATCGCTGTCGTCGTCGAGGCCGTTGGTGCACAGCCAGTCCGGATCGTCGAGCCCGCTCTCGGTGCCACCGGCGTCGGCGCACTCGCCGTCGACATCATCGGTGAGGCCGTCTTCGTCGTTGTCGATGCCGTCGGCGCAGTTGGTCTCGCCGTCGCTGCCCGACGAGCAGTTCTCGGGGTCTTCGGCGTCGATGAGGCCGTTGCCGTCGTTGTCGATGCCGTCGTTGCAGGTGCTGGCGCCGAAGGTGGCGTTGTCTTCCGCCCCGCTGCCGCCGTCGCCGCAGTCCGGATCGAGCAGGTCGGCCCAGCCGTCGCCGTCGCTGTCGGCGCAGTCGCCGCAGGCGTCACCCGAGCGGGTGGGGTTCACCCAGCTCGAGTAGCCGCCCGGCCCGATGGCGTAGAGCAGGTAGCCCACGTCGCCGGTGGAGTAGGCGAAGATCACGCTGCCACCGAGCGAGGAGGCCACCTTGTACTCGGTGACCCGCTCGGCGGTCATGATGATGAAGCCGTAGTCCTGGCGGGTGGGATCGCCCCAGTCGCCAAAGACGTAGCCGCCGCCGCCCGGGCCCGAGGACAGGCGGTCGCCCTTGTCCTGCATGGCGTTGGGGAACTGGTAGAGCACCGAGGCGGGCATCTCCAGCACCGAGCGACCGGTGGCCTCGTTCACGTTGTGGGCATCGGGCACCGTGATGGTGGCCCGGAAGGCCGAGCCGATGCCGCCGATCCAGCCCTGACGGAAGTAGGTGGTGGCCACGCGAACGTAGCTGCGGACCGCCTTGATGGAGCCGCCGACGGGGACCTCCACCTCGGTGGGCTCCCACTCCCAGGTCGCCGCGACGTCATCACCGGTGGTGACGCGGTCACCGTTGGAGTCGGCGCACGAGCCGCTCCAACCCGTAAGCGAGAACATGGTCTGGTCGCCAGCGTCGTTGGGGTTGAGCCCCAAGTCCTCCAGCGCGAAGCCCGAGGTGCCGCGGAAGACCGCGTGCTCGGGGAGCACCAGGGGAACGCCCACCACGCCAGCCTCGGGGATGTCGAGGACGACCTCCACCGGCGCATCGGTGATCGGCACCTGCTGGCCCGCCTTGGTCTGGTAGCCCGGGCTGAAGAAGTACCCGCCGACCGGCCACTCCGCCTCGTAGGTGAAGGTGCGCGGCGTATCGTAGTCGTTGGTCTGGCAGAACTTGACCTCGGACAGATCGTACTTCTTCGCGGTCGGCTCGCAGACGATGTCGGGCTGGGTGGCGCCGATCGCCTGCACGTTGAAGTCGTCGGTGGCGGCGTTGCGCAGGAGCGAACCCGCAAAGACGTCGGTGCGGCCGATGGGCTCGCCCTCGCCGTTCTCGCCGCCGCCCGGCCAGGTGTAGGTGGCGAGGGCCGGCAGGTTGGCGCACCAGTCCAGCCCTTCGAGGGCAGGGTTGCGCAGCGTGAAGTCCTTCACCTCCACGCGCTTGGTGCTGTACATGTCCTCGACGTCGAAGGTGTTGACCTCGTGGGCCGGCGACTCGAGGGTCCACTTGTTCCAGGAGACGTCGGTGACGCCGCCGAAGCCGCCGCGCGAGCCCGTGAAGGGCACATGGGCGCGGGGGTACAGGAACTCCAGGATCTCCGACCGACCCTCCAGGCCGGCGAGCCCCGAGAAGGCGAAGATGTCGCAGGGCGAGCCGAAGGGATTGCCCAGGCCGCCCAGACACGACAGGTAGTCGTTGGTGACCGTGACGTAGGCGATCTCATCGTCGTAGAAGCCCTCCACATCGGGGCCATCGACGTCGTAAAAGTAGCCGTCGTTGAGCCGAGCCTGGCCCGCCGCGGTGCCGATGACCACGTCGACGGCGCCGCCCTCGATCGAGCCGCGGGGGACCACGACCTCGATGGCGCTGTCGGTGGCCGAGACCACCTTGGCGTTGACCGGGCCAAAGACCACGGTGATCATCGCCGGATCGTCGCCGAAGCCCGAGCCGCTGATGGTGATCGTGTCACCACCCACAGTCCCGTCTTCGCGATCCTGAGACAGACCGCTGATCTTGGGGCCGGCGCCGCTGTAGTAGGGCTCCAGGCTGTCACCAAACTGACAGGCGAGGAGGAGCGGAAGCAGGAGAAGAGTGCTGGAGCGCGACATGGGTGACTCCGCTCGGCCTACAGGTTGAACCAGAAGCGACCCAGCTCGACGGAGCGCGTGAGCACGCGCACATCGCTGATGTCACGCTTCTGCCCGAAGCGATCGCGCACCGGGGGGGTGTCGATGTCCAGGATGGTCATACGGGTGAGGTAGAAGATCGCGCCCTCGGCGTTGTTGCGCAGCGCATAGTCGCGCGCATCGGCGATCATCTCATCGGTGATGGTGAACGAAGTGGCCGCGGAGGGCACATGGCAGGTCACGTCGGAGAGCGTGTGGGTGGGCTCACCCTGCATGCTCACGATGAGGTTGCCATTGTCGTCGAAGAGCGCGGGGTCGCGCTCCCAGGAGAAGTCCACGCCCTCTTCTTCGCAGGCCAGGGCCGCGCGCACACCTTCGGGGGGCTCGGAGCCTTCGGGCACCAGACCGTCGTTGGCGTAGTCCTCCCAGGACTCGATCACCTCGTCGCTGACGCCGACGGGGACCTGCGAGACCAGCTTGTTCTCGTCGTCAAAGTCGACCGGGCCGAGGAAGCGCACCGAGACGGTGATGATGTCCTCGCTGGCGTCAGCGCCCTCGGGCTGCACCCAACTCAGGGTCACGCCGCCGTTGGTGTCCCAGGGCCCCGTGTACATCTGGCCGGCGAAGCTGCTGCCGTCGTCGGGGGGCTCGGCGAGGCTGAGGCAGTCCTCGGCGGCGGCGGGGGCCTCGGGATGAGCGAGGAACTGCAGGCAGGTGCGCACCTCGCCGGTCTGCACGACGGCGCCGGTGTTGTCGTACTGCGGGCCGGTCCAGGAGAGCATGACCCCCTGGGGCAGCAGCGGCAGGGTGGTGGTGGTCGCCTCATTGGCCACCAGCGGCATCGGGATCGAGCCGACGTTGGCGTCCTCGGGCGGCAGGCCGCCCGGGAAGGTGACCGCCACCGGCGCGCCGTGCTTCCAGTTGGCCGCGCGGATGACGCGGGTGGGGGCGTCGGTGAAGGTGCCGGTGCCGACATCCGCGGTGCCCACGAGGGCCTCGGGCTGGTAGACGTCCAGCTCGCTGTAGTAGGCGAAGAGGCTCTCCACGCTGGTGAGCGGGTAGACCGAAGGCCGCCGCCCGATTCCGAAGGCGATGCCGTCGTTCTCGGAGACGAAGGTGATGGCGTCACCGACATCCGAGGTGTTGTTGAGGTAGGCCCGCGGCTCGAAGTTGGTGTAGCAGGCGCCCTCGACCTCCGGCGGCATCCCGAAGGTGCCAAAGAGGGTGTCGGTGGCGGGCAGGTCCTGCTCCATGATGAAGCCAAGCCCGTAGATCAGGCCGTAGGGCGGCTTCATCTGGGCGAAGGCCGGACCCACTTCATCGTAGGAGAGCAGGCCGAGCAGGCCCAGCGGCAGGCCACCGCCCGAGAAGTTGACGTAGTCGAGCTCGATGATGCCGCCGAAGTTGGTGGGCGTGGGGCCCACCTCATCGGGGCGGAGCCCGACGCCGGCGAACTTCACGCTCGTCGGGGTGACGTCTCGGCCGCAGGCGGCGAGGACCACCGAGCCCAGGATCAACATGCGCAGAGGGTTGTTCATGGGTGTCACCTACCAGCCCGTACCGAAGCCGATGTAGTAGCGGAACCCGGCCGGCTCGGTCTCGTTCGAGAGCTCGTCGCCCAGGGCGTTCTCACTGGTGTCAAAGAGGTCATCGCCGTTGACGTCGCCGTAGCCGCGGATCTCGTTGAAGCCATAGGCCACGCGGGCAAAGCTGTCCCACGGCATGCCGTGGAAGATCACGCTGCGCACGCGAAGCTCGGCGCTGGCGTCGTACAGCATGCTGTTGCCGTTCTTGTAGGCCTCGTCCACGAAGGGGATCTCGCGGGTGACCGCGTCGGCGTCGCGGGCGATGCGCTCGCCGTAGCGCGACAGGTAGTAGTCGCCCGCGTCCTCGGGAGGACGGAAGGACCACAGGTTGCCCGCCGTGCCGGCCATCTGGAAGTACACGCCGTAGGTGTACAGAGGGCCGATGCGCTTGTAGAAGTGCTCGGCGATCGGGAAGCGGTAGGCGAGGTTGAAGATCGCCATCGTCTCGCCCGACAGCGAGTAGTTGGGGTAGCCCGCGAAGAGCGTGTTGGGGCGCAGGTTCCCGTAGCCATACTGGTAGGGGTGCTGCCCTCCGGCGTGGAACTCATCCTGGCCGTCGACGTTGCGGTCGGTGGCGCCGAGCCGCGCGTCCAACTGGAAGACATGCCGCCCGCGCCGCGCATCTTCGAGCAGGGGGATGCCGAGGGTGGGCATCGGGATCTGCTCAACCCAGCGCAGCTCGCCCTTGTTGTACTCGTAGGCGTCGAGGAGCTGCCCGTCGTCCACCGCCGCGCCGCCGTAGGGCTCGTAGACCACGTCGGTCCAGCCGTGGGCGCCGGTGACGTCGATGGTGCGGCCGAAGGTCACGCTGCCAGCCTGGGCCAGGAAGGCGTTGTTGGAGAAGGTGGCGGTCAAGCCCGCCTCCGCCCCCTGCATGTACCGCTCGAAGACGCCGCTGTCGGTGCCCTTGATGCCGAACTCCAGGAACTGACCGTAGGCGGTGGTGGAGAAGACCCCGTTCCAGGGGTACTCAATCGCCGCCGAAGCGATGTTGACATACTGCGAGTTGCGAATCTCGTAGATGTCCTGGTCATCGGAGGTGGTGGTGTCCTGGTCCTGATCGAGCAGGTAGCCGCCGCCGTACTTGATCTCGTAGTGGTAGGCCATCAGGTACAGATTGGGGTACCAGCCCTGGTAGAAGTACTGGCCCATGAACAGAGGGTCTTCGCCAAGCAGCGTGTAGATGGCGCCGCCGTGCTTCTCCACATAGTCCTGGAAGAAGACCTGGAAGCCGCTGATGAGGCCCCAGTCGGTGCGCGACTCGTTCTCCACCCGGAACATCGGCACCGCGGTGGGGGCGATGAAGGACCGGTAGGCGCGGTAGGGCTTCGTGGACTCGGCCCACTTGGAGAGGTCCTCGGTGAAGGCGATGCTGGCCTTCACCTCTTCCTGGTCGATCTCCTTGCCGGTGACAAAGAGGTGATCGGCCGGGGCGTTCAAGAACTGCTCTTTGGGCAGTCCGTGGATCTTCCAGCCGTGCGCCGTGTAGTAGGCGAAGAGGAGATTGCCCTCCGGGCTGATCTGCGGGTTGGTGGCCCCGCCGATGACGTTGGTGATCTGAACGGTCTTGTCGCTGGCCGGGTCGTAGGCGTAGACGTTGAAGATGCCGTCGGGCTCTGCGGCGAAGTAGATCCGACCGTCTTTCGACCAGTGCGGGTCCATCTCCTCCCACTGATCCCAGGTGATGGCGTGGAGGTTGGAGCCATCGGCGTTCACGACGTACAGGTTTTGTACGTAGTTCTTGAAGATGCCGAAGACGAGCTGCTTGCCGTCGGGCGACCAGTCGACCTTCTGCAGCCAGGTCCCGTCCTTGAAGTTCGTCAGGTGCTTCTTGTCGCTGCCATCGAGGTTGATGGTGACAAGGTTGAGCGTTCCGTCGGTGTACTCAAAGTACGCGACCTTGGAGCCATCGGGGCTCACCGCCGGATCAAAGCCGCGCTTGGTGTTGGGGATGGTGCGCCAGCTCCCCTCTTCGTACTTCTCGCGCTTGTTGAGGGTGTGTTTGCGCTCCCGCGTGGTGACGGTGCGGTTGCCATCCTTCTTTTCGCGCGTGGGCAGATCGTAGTAGATCAGCTCCTTCCAGTTGTAGCCGTCGACCTCAAGGGTGATGTTGGTCAACGACTTCCAGGTCGACGAAGGCCGGGTGCTGTCTTCGCGACCGGTGACGACCACCGCGTCCTTGCCGGGGACGAAGTCCCAGCCGTGCTCGAAGTCCGCAGGCACGGCGGTGGAGAGCAGGGCCGCCTCTTCGCTGCGGGCGGGGTCTCCGGGGACGTAGCCGGTCCACTCGTACATCTGATCTTCGCTGGAGCGGAAGATCGAGACGTGCTCGTACAAGGTGGCGAAGTTCAAGATGCCCACGTACTTGCCGTCGGGCGAGATACGCGGCTCCGTGGCGTACTTGGAGGTGTTCTCCTTCAGGTCTTCGCGGCGCCAGGCCGGGTACTTCTCCGTCCAGGCGTCGCGCGCCTCGGGGTCGGTGAAGTCCCAGTCCGCCGGCGCGCCGATGACCTCGCGGCCCACCACCTCGCCCCGCGCCTTCACCCGGTCGTACTGGGCGTTGTAGCGCTGGGTCACATAGGCCCGCCAGTCGTTGTAGAGGGTCTCGGCGTCGACGCCGAGCACATCCTCGATGACCGACTCCCAGGCCGGCCGCCAGCCCTTGCCGTATTCATGGGCGAAGGAGGCATAGGTCTTGTCGCCGAAGCGCTGCCGCAGGTACTGACCGAAGCTGTAGCCCTGCTGGTAGTAGCGCTCGCCGTCGCCCCAGTCGCTCTTGTTGGCGCGGGTGTGCCACTCGTCGTACTCGAGGAGACGGTCCTCCAGCACGGTCATGCGGATGTTCTGGTCGCGCGAGGCGGTCCACCAGTTGTAGCCGGCCTGGTCAGACCAGTACTCCGCGCCGCCCTCGGTCCAGAAGACCGAGTCGCCGTCGGCGAAGTAGATCTCGGCGCCCACGTCGACGTTGTTGATGCCGTCTTTGTAGAGGCCGCCCACGCTCACCGCCTGCGTGCCTTCGGCGAAGGGCGCGTTAGCCTTCAGCGAGACGACGTGGGCGAACTCGTGCACGAGCACGTCGGCGAACCACTCCATGCGGCCGCGCATGCGGTAAAAGGTGCCGCCCGGGTTCGCGGAGATCTCGATCCAGTCCCAGGGAGGGATGGTGAAGCCCTCCAGGTCGTCGGACTGGTTGAGGAGCACGATGTGAACCTGCTCCTTCAAGTAGTAGTTGAACTCCCCGCACATCTTCGGCCACATCTCTTCGGCCACCTGGGCGGACTTCCGCGCCGAGTATTCAGCCGTGAGGTAGTGCTCATTGCCCTCTGCCGCGGTCTTCTTGGAGACCGGGTAGTGGACGACGAAGTGCTCGGTCTCGATGGAGTACCAGTCGAGATCGGGGTGGTTGTAGGGAAAGACAAACTTCGCTTGCGCGGACCCGGAGAGGGTCAGGGCGCCCAGGAGGCTCGCGCCAGCGAGAAGCCGGGAGACGGTGCGGAACATCGGCAGCCTTCCTTCCGAGATCAGTACCGGAACTCAACCGTTCCGCTGTAGGTGTTGCCGAGCGTCGGGTGGATGTCCTCGATCGGCCAGAAGAGCAGGTCCTCTCCCTTCACAGGGATGGAGGCCCGCGCGATGAAGTCCACGCCGCGCGTGATGTTGAAGGTCGCCCCTGCGTTGCCATCGATGGCGACGCCGTCCGAGCCCTCGACCGCGAACATGTTGTCAGACATGAACAGACCTTCGGACGTATTGCCGATCAGGGTCTCGTCGCGGCGGGTCATGGTGGCCCCGCCGTTGAGGGCCACCGGCCCCACCTGCAAGAGCAGGTCGCCCTTGACCCGCACCAGATCGCCCGGCTTGATGCGGCCGGAGAACTGGTTCAGCTCGGTCTCGATCAGGTACTGCACGACGCCCGACATGCGCCGAACGTAGGCGGCGTCGAGGGTCACAGCGGCCGGACCGACCTGCTTCTTGGCGGCGAGGCCGACCGTGACGTCGGGGGTGCCCGTGGTGAGCACCACCGCCGAGAAGGTGGAGGGGCCGCCCACGTAGTTGCCGGGAGACTCGTTGGCCGCGGGCGCCTTGTAGTCGCCGTAGGCGATCACCGAGGTCATCGGCGTGGCGGTGGACCGGAAGAGCTCGTAGCGCAGGCCGAAGTTGGGATCGCCCAGGCCGAACTGCTCGATGTCGGTCTGGAGCGACTCGTTGGTGAGGTGCACGTAGTGCGTCTTCACGGTCCAGAAGAGCTCGCCGCGGCGCGCGAAGCCATAGCGGATGTCGAGGCGCTCGGTGGTGTAGGTCCACTCCGAGCCCGGCGCGAAGTCGATCTTCTCGCCCTCGTCGCTCCAATACTGGGTGGCGTTCTTCATCTCCACGCCCACGCCGAATTCGAGCCAGCCCTTGCCGATAAGCAAGGGTCGCTCCACTTCGCGGGCCGACAAGGACTCGCGCATGGTCTTGGCCTGGAATCCGGCCGCCATCGCCGAGGGCGAGAGCGCCCCAAGGCCGAGCAGGAACAAAAGCTTCCGGGTCATCGAGGGGCTCCCGTCGGGAGGCTGGGCGAGGCGACCGAAGCGGCCTTGCCTGCTGAAGAAGAGAAGCAACGAAGAGGAGGATTCACGACCGAACCCACGCGGGGCTCGACGTGGCCGAACCTACCGCAAGGGTACCTGCGGCGGCCGGCGGGGGGCGGAGGACCGCCACCCCAGAGGCGAGGGGCAGGCTTATTCCATGCCCCCCCATGGGTGTCAAGGCGCCGCCTGCTACATGGTGACTCCCTCGTTTTTTGCCGCCGGCCGCCTTGCTCCCCTGGGGGCCAGCGCATACACGGCGCCCCCCGGAGGCACCCATGCCGCCCGCCCGCACGATGGCCTCGCGACCGGCTGCCTGGCCGCACAGAGCCCCCTTCACGGCGCCCCTGCGCACGATCTGGCCGCTCGCAGGCATCCTCGGGTTGTGCGCCTGCGCGCTCATCCCCCAGGCCGAGCAGGGCGACGCGCCCGACATCAGCGGCCAGGATGTGCGGCTGACGATCCTGCACACCTCCGACCTGCACTCGCGCCTGCTCCCCTATGCCTTCGATCCCAGCTTCACCGACAACGCCCTGGGCCTGTCGGACGGCACGGGGCCCTACGGCGGCATGGCCCGCATCGGCTACATCCTCAAGCGCGAGCGCGCGCGCTCCGGCCGCGTGCTGCACCTGGACTCGGGCGACTGCTTTCAGGGCGCCATCATTTTCAACGAGTTCCTGGGCGAAGCCGAGCTGCGCCTGCAGTCGGCCGTGGGCCTCGACGCTGCCGTCATCGGCAACCACGAGTTCGACGCCGGCGCCACCAACCTCGCCGAGCAGTACGGCGCCTGGGGCACCTTCGACCTGCTGGCGGCCAACTACGACTTTCGCGACTCCGACCTGCCCTGGGCCAACCTCCTCGAAGACGAGGTCAAGCCCAGCGTGCTCTACGATCTCGACGGCCTCAAGGTCGGCGTGATCGGCCTCGCCAACCTGTCGAGCCTGAACAGCATCTACGACGAGTCCAACTCGCTCGGCGTCAAGGTGATCGAGGCCTTTGAGGTCATCCCCGACGAGGCCGCCAAGCTGCGCAGCCAGGGGGCCGACATCGTCATCGCCGTCTCGCACATGGGCCTCGACGACGATCAAGACCACGCCCGCACCCTGCCCGACGTCGATCTCTACATCGGCGGCCACCACCATGTCGCGATCAACCCGCCGCCCATCGTGGTGAACGAAGAGACCGGCCAACGCATCCCGGTGGTGCACTCCGGCGCCTTCGCCAAGTTCGTCGGCCGAATGGACCTCGTCGTTCGCGACGGCGAGGTGCTGACCATCGACTACCAGCTCTTTCCGATCGACAGCAACGTGCCCGAAGACCCCGAGATCGTCGACATCCTCGAAGAGTACAGCGAGGCGATCTCGACCAACTACAACACGGCCCAGGTCATCGGCTACGCCGAGAGCCAGCTCACCCGCTACGGCAGCACCGGTGGCGACTCGATGCTGGGCAACCTGACCGCCGAGTCGATGCGATTCTACCCCGGCGTCGAGACCGAGATCGCGCTCACCAACACGCTGGGCATCCGCGCCGATCTGCCGGTCGGCGACATCACCATCGACAACCTCTTCAACACCATGCCCTTCGACAACACCATCACCACGATGTTCTTGTCGGGGCGCGAGGTGCAAGAGCTGCTCGACTACGTGTCGTGGCGCTCCACCGAGCGCGGCTGCCAGAGTCAGGCCCAGGTCGCCGGCATCACCTTCGACATGGTCTGCAACCCCGAAGATCCGCACGCTGCCAACATCGTCATCAATGGCATCCCCCTTGATCTCGACGGCACCTACGAGCTCGCCACCAACGACTACATCGCCCATGGCGGCTCGGGCTTCGAGGTGTTGGAGCGCAACACCACGCAGGTCGACACCGGCATCTCGATTCGCGACGTCGTAAAATCGGCGATCATCCAGTACCATACGCTTCCCCAGGTGGAGGCGGGCATCTGCGTCGAAGACGGACGCATCAACCCGGTGTACTGATGGCCACCCCCTGTAAACCCCTTCTCCCCGTCCTCTTCGTCTTCGCCTGCAGCGAGTCGAAGGTGGGTCCGCGCATCGAGCCCACCTTCATCGAGGTGACCCTCGATGGGGAGACCGGCTCGGCCGAGGCCCCCCTCGCCTTCAGCGGCGAGCCGGCCACCTGGACGCTCACCGCCCAGGCCCTCGACAAGAACCGCGAACCCTACGCGCTCACCGGCGATCTGACCGCCCATGTGCGCCCCGGGCGCCTCGTCGGCGACCCGAAGATCGCCATCGAGAACGGCCAGTGGACCGGCACCCTCACGATCGAGGCCGCCTTCGGGCCCACCCGCCTGTGGCTGGCCGATGAGGGCGACAAGGATGTCGACACCGCGCGGGCTCCCAGCTTCGCCACCGGGGTGAGCGAGGCCATCTTCTACGCCCTGCCCACCATCGGCGAGGCCCAGCGATTCGAAGACCCCGAGTCCAACCAGATCGACGGCGAGTGGGGCGACTTCCGCATCGCCGACCGCCGGGTGGTGATCACCGAGGTCGGCACCGACGGCTTCTGGGCCACCGACCTCGACGACGGCCCGGCCGGCCACGGCAGCCTCTTCGTCTACACCTTCGGAAAGCCGCAGGGCATCGTGGCTGGCAGCCAGCTCGCCAGCCTCTCGGGGGGCGTGCAGGAGTACCTCGCCACCACCCAGCTCTCCTTCCCGACCTACACTGCGGTTCCCGACGTGACGCTGCCGATCCCCGAGGCGGCCCCCCTCGATCCGGCGGCCTTGTGCTCGGACGGCGAGGTCGACTCCACCCTGGCCGAGGCCTACGAGTCCAGCCGGGTGGTGCTGAGCACGGTCACCATCCCCGAGTCGATGGCCGAGGGCGGCGATGACTACGCCGACTACGTCGAATTCGGCCAGTGGCCGGTCACCGCCAGCAACGGCTGCACCTTCTACGTCGACATCACCGGCGCCAACCTCGACTACACGCCGCCCGACCACATCGGCGAGACGCTGCCCCAGGTGAGCGGCGTGCTGGTGCAGGTGTGGAACAAGTGGATCATCCAGGTCCGCGACAGCGCCGACCTCGTCACCGCCTCGGGCGCCGCCCGCAGCAGCTCGGGCGCCAGCGCCCTGCGCGGCCGCCTGCCCCCCCGCCATCGCCCCACTCCTCGGTAGGGATCCATGCTGACGCTCCTCGCCCTGTCTCTCGCCGCCGCTGCCAGCGACTTCGCCGACGTGTGGATCACCACCGCCTTTGAAGACACCAACCTGCGCACCGGCCCCGACGCCGGCAGCCCCTCGGCGAACTTCGTCCAGCGCGGCAACCGCGTGTTTTTCGAAGACTACGAGACCCGCACCTCCGACGACATCTCGCGGGCCCAACTGGTGCTCTACCGGGCCGACGAGGGCTTCTACAAGGGCTGGTCCACCGAGGCGGCCTTCGTGCTGCGCTACTCGCCCTACCTCGACCCGGCCAAGACCAAGCCCGGCGTCGACCTCCGCGACGATGGCTCCTATGTGCGCATCATCCGCGACCTGCCCGGAAAGAAGCACACCGTCTCGCTCACCGGCTACGCCGTAGACGCCGGGCGCTTTCGGCTCGGCTACTCCTACGACCTCACCTGGGGCGGTAAGGAGATCCACTCCTTCACCACCGGCGCGGCGCCTGGCGCCCGCCTGCAGTGGCAAAAGGAGGGCAGCTACGCCTTCGTGGGCATGAAGTCGGCAGTGGGCGACTACATCGACCCCGACACCCTGCGCACCAACAACCAGGCCTACTACGGCTACCTCGCGGGCGGCGGCGTCGAGCTGGCCGAGAAGCTCAAGGTGGAGTTGGGGCTCGGCAGCTTCGAGCAGGGGCAGATCCTCAACGTGAGCGAGACCACCTCCGAGCTTTACGGCGACCTCATCAAGGCCGCCGGCGTGAGCGCCCAGGTGGCCTACCGCACCACCGTCGACATCCCCTTCATCGAGTCCAATGATCTCAAGCTCTACCGAAACGGGCCCGAGCACATCAAGGACACCTACGTCCGCCACAGCAAGGTGGATGGCGTCGGCTTGCTCATCCAGGCCGAGGTGGACAGCCTCTCCCACAACCTGCTGTCGGCCGACAGCAACGACGAGACGGTGGTGGAGAAGGGGCTCGCCGGCGACGTGCAGTCCGTCATCGCCTTTGGCAGCACCGCGGTCGGCATCGACGCCGTCTACAAAGACCTCTCCTACATCCTCTTCAACGTCCCCGGCCTCACCAGCGGCGTGGCGATGAGCGAGGACATGAAGACCACCCCGCAGCTCTACGCCCGCTTCAAGGCCGAGCACCACATCCCCAAGGCCCACGTCACGCCCAACATCGGCTTTGGCCTGATGCAGCCGGCCACCTACGAGACCAGCAGCGGCACCTTCGTGCAGTACACCGAGCGCGACAAGGAGAAGGTGCCCGACGGTCAAGACGCCGCCGCCATCCTCAGCACCGTGGCCGGGGCCCAAGTGGACTTCAGCAAGTCGGTGGTCTTTGTCGGTGAGGTCCTCTACACCGTCGACAACAACCTCTCCGACTACGTCTCCACCGACGACGAAGACGCCAGCCTGGGCGGCGTCCGCCTCGCCGCGGTCGAAGAGGAGCGCAAGGCCCTTGGCTTCAACCTGATGATGCGCGCCCGCTTCTAGGCGCGCCCGGCCCGGCCGTCGCCCTACCGGCGGCGGCCCATCGCCTGGAAGGTCTCGTTGTTGCGCACCCGGCGGACCACCGAGACATCGGTGTAGCCCTCGGTCATGTACATCTGCTCTACCTTCTCGCGGTTGAACCAGCGCTTGACGGGGATGCGCAGCCGATCGTAGACGTCGGCCACCACCACGTCGTAGGGCCACTGGTGGTGCTCGTGCACCGGCAGGTGGCTCACCACGCTGCCGGCCACCGGCACCCGGTTGAGGAAGCGGTAGGGCGTGTGGCTGAAGATGCGCAGGCCCCGCGAGATGACCCGGCTCACCTTGTGCAGCTCATCGGGCTCCAGGCCTGTTGTGATGCTGCGCAGGGTCTCGCTCACCGCCAGGGTGGCGCCCTGCCGCAGGCCATAGACCTGGATGGCCAGCCGCCCGCCGCTGCGCAGCAGCTCGCCCAGCGCGGTGAAGGCGGCCTGCGGATCGTCGAGGTGGTGCAGCACGCCAAAGGCCATCACCAGGTCAAAGCGCTCTTCGCGCAGGGGCGGCCGCAGCAGGTCGCCCTGGATGACGTGCACGCGGTGCTGATCGGCGCAGTTGTGCGCCGCGCTGGCCACGGCGTCGCCGCTGGAGTCGAGCGCCACAACCTCGGCGCCATAGCGTGCGGCGGTGGTGGCGAAGCGGCCGTAGCCAGCGCCGGCGTCGAGGACGAGCTTGCCCAGGAAGTCCGGCGCCAGCAGGGGGGCCAGGAGGTCGAGGAAGGCCTGCTCCCAGGCGCGAGCGCCGCCCGGAAAGGTGCTCCAGCGGTGCGCGGTCGCCGGCCCCTCTTCGGAGCCGGGCGGCAGCATCCGCGGGATGCCCTCGCGGATGAGGTAGGTGGCGCCGCAGTCCGGGCAGTGCAGGGCCCCTTCGAGGACCTCCGTCTCGATGCGACGGTCAAGGTCCACCCCCGGTGGCACGCCCTCCGCCGACTCAAAGTGGCCGCGGGTGATGGTCCGCGTCTCGGTGCGCCGCGCGTCGAGGGTCAGGTCGGGGTTTCGACAGGCAGGGCAGGCCAACAAGGGCAGCAAGCGGTACTTCATCACGCCTCCGGGGCGCCCCCTATATCGGGCTCGGGCCGACTGTCCGCCGCCCCGCCGCGCGGGCCGGTTCTTCGCCACCGCCCTTCGCCCGTGCTATGGCCCCGGCCCCCTGCCCGTCCCGCCCGGTCGGCGCTCGCCGCCCCGCGGGAGCCTGACGGGCCCATCCGTGGAGAGTTGAGAGATGCAGCGGCCCGTCCAGGTCTTAGACAAGGTGGTCATTCGCTTCGCAGGCGACTCCGGCGACGGCATGCAGGTCACCGGCGACCAGTTCACCAGCACCACCGCCGTCCAGGGCAATGATCTGGCCACCTTCCCCGACTTTCCGGCGGAGATCCGTGCACCAGCGGGCACGCTGGCCGGGGTGAGCGGCTTCCAGATTCACTTCTCTTCGGTGGAGATTCACACCCCCGGCGACGAGCCGAGCGTGCTGGTGGCGATGAACCCGGCCGCGCTCAAGGCGAACCTGCGCGACCTCAAGGCCGGCGGGCTCCTCATCGTGAACTCCGACAAGTTCAAGGAGCGCGACCTGGAGAAGGCCGACTACGCCACCAACCCCCTTGAAGACGGCTCGCTGTCGGCCTTTCAGGTGGTGGAGATGCCGCTGTCGACCCTCACCAAGGGTGCGGTGGAGGGGCTCGGCCTGTCGGCCAAAGACACCGACCGCAGCAAGAACTTCTTCGCGCTGGGCGTGGCCTACTGGCTCTTCAACCGCGATCTCACGGTCACCCAGCAGTGGATTCAGGCCAAGTTCAAGGCCCCCTTCGCCGACGCCAACCTGCGCTCCATGATGGCCGGCTACAACTACGCCGACACCGTCGAGCTCTTCCACAGCACCTACGAGGTGCCGCCGGCGAAGCAGACCCCCGGCCGCTACCGCAACATCACCGGCAACCAGGCCCTGGCGCTGGGCTTCGTCGCCGCGGCCAAGCTCTCCGGCCGGCCGATCTTCCAGGGCGCCTACCCCATCACCCCGGCCAGCGACGTCCTGCACTACCTGTCCAACTACAAGGACTTCGGCGTCATCACCTTCCAGGCTGAAGACGAGATCGCCGCCATCGGCGCCGCCATCGGCGCCTCCTTCGCGGGCGCCATCGGCCTCACCAGCTCCTCGGGGCCGGGCATCGCGCTGAAGGGAGAGGCGATGGGCCTCGCCCTGATGACCGAGCTGCCGCTGATCATCGTCGACATCCAGCGGGGCGGCCCCTCCACCGGCCTGCCCACCAAGACCGAGCAGAGCGACCTGCTCATCGCCATGTACGGCCGCCACGGCGAAGCGCCGCTGCCGATCATCGCGGCGCAGTCCCCCTCCGACTGCTTCCACGCCGCCCTCGAGGCCGTGCGCATCGCGGTCAAGTACATGATGCCGGTCATCGTGTTGACCGATGGCTACCTCGCCAACGGCTCGGAGCCCTGGATGCTCCCCGACGTCGAGAACCTCGCCCCCATCCCGGTGAGCCTGGCCACCGCCCCCAACGCGGGCGACGCCTACCGGCCCTACCTGCACGACCCCACCACCCTGGCCCGCCCCTGGGCGCTGCCGGGCACCCCCGGGCTGGAGCACCGCATCGGCGGCCTCGAGAAGGCCGACGGCACCGGCAACGTCTCCTATGACCCCAACAACCACGAGCACATGAGCCACCTGCGCGCCGACAAGGTCGCCCGGGTGGTCGCCGACGTGCCCGACGCCGAGGTGCACGGCGATCGCAGCGGCGTGCTGGTCGTCTCCTGGGGCGGCACCTTCGGCGCCGTCCGATCGGGCGTCGACGCCGCCCGCCTGGAGGGCCTGCGCGTGGGCCATGTCCACCTGCGCTGGCTCAACCCGATGCCCCAGAACCTGGGCGCCCTGCTCGCCCGTTACGACAAGGTGCTGGTGCCCGAGCTCAACCTCGGCCAGCTCTGGCGGCTGCTGCGCGACCGCTTCCTGGTCGACGCCGTGCTGTACTCCAAGATGCAGGGGCGGCCCTTCAAGGTCTCCGAGATCAAGAACCGCATCGTCTCTCTGTCCACCGAAGCCTGATTCGCTGGGCGCGCCAGCGCCGAGGAGCCCCCCATGTCGAGCCCGTCGGAAGAGCCCACGAGCTACACCAAGAAAGACTTCATGAGCGATCAGGTCATCCGCTGGTGCCCCGGCTGCGGTGACTACTCGATCCTCTCGCAGGTCCAGACCGTCTTCGCCGAGTTGGGCGTGCCCCGCGAGAAGTTCGTGGTGGTGAGCGGGATCGGCTGCTCCAGCCGCTTTCCGTACTACATGAACACCTACGGATTCCACACGATCCACGGTCGCGCCCCGGCCTTTGCCACCGGCGTGAAGGTCACCAACCCGGACCTCTCGGTCTGGTTGGTCACCGGCGACGGCGACGCCCTGTCGATCGGCGGCAACCACTTCATCCACCTGCTGCGCCGCAACGTGAACCTGCAGATCCTGCTGTTCAACAACCGGATCTACGGCCTCACCAAGGGCCAGTACTCGCCCACCTCCGAAGAGGGCAAGAAGACCAAGTCCACGCCGATGGGCTCGGTCGACCACCCCTTCGAGCCCTGCGCCGTCGCCCTGGGGGCCGAGGCCTCCTTTGTGGCCCGCACCGTCGACATCTTCGTGCGCGAGCAGCGCGATGTGCTGCGCGCCGCCCACGACCACAAGGGCAGCTCCTTCGTGGAGATCCTGCAGAACTGCAACATCTTCAACGACGGCGCCTGGAACCTGCTCACCGACCGCGCCACCAAAGAAGACGCGGTCATCTTCGTGAAGCACGGCGAGCCGCTGGTCTTCGGGCCCAAGACCGCCCGCAAGGGCCTCGTGCTCAACAAGCGCCTGCAGTTGGAGATCGTGGCCCTGGGCGAAGGCGCCAGCGAGGCCGACGTGCTGGTGCACGACGAGACCAACCCGGTCCTGGCTGGCCTGCTGGCCCGGATGGCGCCCCCCTTCCCGGTGGCGATGGGTGTGCTCTACCGCCACGACCGCCCCACCTACGAAGACGGCGTTCACCAGCAGATCGCCACCGCGGCCACCAAGGCCAAGGCCGGCGACCTGCGCCGGGCCCTCGAAGGCGGCGCCACCTGGACGGTGAAGTAGTGCCCGCGCCCATCGCCGACCTGCGGGCGGTCGATGGGCTCGTCGGCGTCTTCTGCGACATCGACGACACCCTCACCCACCACGGCCGCCTCAACCCGCGCGCCCTGCTGGCGATGGAGGCCGCCCAGGCCCAAGGCCTGCGCGTGGTGCCGATCACCGGCCGGCCGGCCGGCTGGGTCGATCACATCGCCCGCATGTGGCCGGTCGACGGCGTGGTGGGCGAGAACGGCGGCCTGTGGTTCTGGATGGGCGAGGGCAAGCTCCAGCGGCGCTTTCTGCAAGATGAGCCCACCCGCGCCGCCAACCGGGCCCGCCTCGACGCCCTCGCTGAACAGATGCTGCGAGCGGTGCCGGGCTGCGCCCTGGCCAGCGATCAGGGCTACCGTGCGCTCGACCTGGCCGTGGACTTCTGTGAAGACGTGCCGCCGCTGCCGCCCTCTGCGATCGATGAGATCGTGCGGGTCTTCGCCGAGGCCGGCGCCACCTGCAAGGTGAGCAGCATCCACGTCAACGGCTGGTTTGGCGCCTTCGACAAGCTCACCGGCGCCCGCCGCTTCGTCGCTGACCGTTACGGCGAAGCGCTCGACCCGTCGCGCTGGGCCTTCTTCGGCGACTCGGCCAACGATGAGCCGCTCTTTGGGGCCTTTCCGCTGTCGATCGGCGTGGCCAACGTCACGGCCTTCTTGCCGCGAATGAAGGCCTGGCCCACCTGGATCACCCCTTCGCCGGGCGGGGATGGCTTCGTCGAAGGCATGGAGAAGCTCCTCGGCCTCCACCAGGGGCGCCCCGGGGCGCGTTAGGGGTCCGCTCCATTCAGGAGCCTTTGATGTCGAGCCGTCCCTCGGAACCCCTCCTCCGCCTCATTCGCGAGATGGCGCAGAAGAAGGGCCTCAACACCGCTGCGCTCGCCCGGGCGGCGAACCTCGACCGCACCCGGCTCAAGCACCTCCTCGCCGGCTCGCAGCCCCTCCTCGTCGACGAGCTGATCGCCCTGGCCCAGGCCTTGGAGCTGACCCCGGCCGAGATGGGTGGCCTCACCGGCGACATGGGCGCCGAGCCCGAGCCGGCGCACGAGCCCACCATCGTCGCCCTCCCCTCCCGGCGCGGCGGCGGCGCGGCCCGCCGGCAGGACGACGACGACTCGGTCTTCCAGATCGACCCGCTGGGCAACCATGCCGAGCAGTCGCTTCGCCTCGGCTTTGGCCTTGGGGTCGACCTCTTCCTCCTCCTCGACACCAGCAAGCTGGCCGACAGCGGCATCCCGAAGGATGTGATCGCCCGCTACCCCAAAGAGCTGCCGATCCGCCTCGACGCGGCCTACCACCAGCACAACAACCCCCAGTGGGCTGACGACGCGCTGCAGGTCAACCTCTCCTTTGACTCGCTGTACACCGTCAAGATCCCCTGGCCGGCCTTCAAGCAGATCACCTATCTGCCGCTGGCGCCCGAGCCGGCGCAGCCCAAGCCCCCCGCACCCGAGCCCAAGCCCACCTCGGGCCCCCGGCGCAGCCACCTTCGCCTCGTCGAATAGCGCCCCTCCGCGGAGCCCTCATGTCCCTCGCCCTCCGGCTCGCCCTCTGCCTCCTCTGGACCGTGGGGGCCGCGCACGCCCAGGAAGGCCGGCCTCCGGTGATCGATGAGGGCGCCCTGGCCCGCGCCTCCATCGTCGTAGCGATGGCCGACGACGACCCGGTCGACCGCCTCAACCTGATGCTGGCCAGCAAGGACCTCGACAGCGCCGCGCAGTTCGTCATCGCCTCTACGCACCCCAGCATCGTCGAGCAGCTTTACGATCCGCGCTACCGCATCGCTGTCGACTACATCACGTCGCTCCCACCCCACGACCTGGGCCGGGTGCGGCGCGGCGAGACGGTGATCCGCACCGCCGACGACCTACGCGGCACCGAGCGCCAGCGGGCCGAAGACCTCGCCACCCACTTCGGCTTTGACCCCGAGAAGATCTCCGCGATGCGGGTGGGCCCCCTCGAAGGGCGCATCTTCCGCGTTGAAATCACGGTGAAGAAGAACAAGAAGGTCTCCTTCACCGACGCCATCGAGCTTGGCTGGCCCAGCACCCCCGACCGCGACGAGTCGAGCCGCAGCAACCTCGCCCGCTACTTCGGCGGGGCCCGCCCGAGCCGGGTCACCACCACCGGCAGCGTCTTTGTGCAAGACCGCTCCTTTGAGGCCCCCGACACCCTGGGCAAGGCTTGGCTGCTGCGCGACGGCGTGATGCTGGGCACCAGCAGCCCCGTGCAAGAGGTGGTGGTCGACGACCGCGTCAGCCTCGATGGCGGCGCCAGCCTGCGCTTCAACGCCACCAAGGCCACCCGCCTCTTCCCCGAGGTCTACCAGCAGACCGCGGTGCTGCCGGGCTCGCGGCTGCGGGCCCGGGTGCACGTGAAGGCCGAGAACCTGCGGGTGGAGTTCCTCCAAAAAGAGGGCACCGTGCGCATCGCGCTGCAGTACATCGACGCCGGCGGCGCGCCGATCGGCCGCCCCGAACAGGCAACGTCCCGCCTGTCCAGCCACCCCTGGGAGGTCATCGAGATCGAGAGCCTTGTGCCCCCCAGCGCCGCCGCCGTTCAGGTGGGCCTGCTGTGCGGCGTCTCAGGCACCGCCTGGTTCGACGGGCTCACGCTGGAAGCGCTGTAGGTGGCCGGCCTGCGTCGCCTCGCCCTGGCGCTGCTGGCCCTGGCCGCCCTCGCCCTCGGATGGCGCGCCCTGCGGCCGACCAGCCCCGAAGACGAGGTGCGGGCGCAGCTCCAGGTGGTTGTGGAGGCCGCCGAGGCCGCCCAGTGGGGGCCCATCCTCGGCGCGATCGATCCCGCCTACCGCGACGAGGAGGGGCTCAGCCGCGACCTGCTCAAGGGCTACCTCTTCCAGCAGTTCAACAAGCGCGGCCCCCTGCACATCGTCCTCGGCCCCGTCGCCATTGAAGCCCAGCCCGACGGCAGCCGCGTGGCCCGCTTCTCCGCCGTGATCGCCGAGACGACAGCGGGCAGCCCCCTGCCGATCGATGGCGAGGCCCTCGACTTCGAGGTGACCTTCGCCGAGCGGGAGGGCGACTGGCGGGTGCTGCACCAGCACCACAGCCGGGCGCCGGACCCCGCGGCCCCCTGATCAGGGCTCGGCGACCGGCTCCTCAGCGCCCTCGGCCGTCTCCACCGGGGCCGGCGGCGCCAGCTTCTGGTTCACCGCCACGGCGAAGGGATTCACCGGCGGGCGCATCTCCGGCGCCGTGTCGGCCTCGACGATGAGGTACTGCAGCGCGCCGCGCAGCAGATCGACCGTCTGGGCGCTGCCGCCCACCGGGATCTCAAAGGCAGCGGCCTGATGCGGCTGCTGGGGCAGCCCCCAGCTGATCCAGTCGGCGTCGCGCACCGCCCAGCCGGCGCCAGTGCGCACCTTGCGCTTGACCCAGACCCGCGCGCAGGAGACCGACTGATCGCAGGTGGCGCGCAGCATCGCCGTGTCGCCCGCGGTGGCAACCACCGAGCGGGCGTCGAGGGCTTCGAGCGGCACGACGATCTTGGTGTCTTCGCAGTAGCTCTGCCGCGTGATGGTGACGACCAGCTCGCCGTTGGGCGACAGCTCCACCGCGCTCAGCGACCGGCACGGCCGATCGGGGCTCGGGTTCGCCGCCAGCCAGGCGTTGAGGAAGGCCACGCTCTCGGCGATCGGCGGCGCCGTCGCCGGCACCGTCATCGCCGCCGGGCCCGCCTTGGCGGCCTCTTTCTTGGGGGTAGCGGCGAGGGCCAGGCGGGGGAGGCTGCTGATCGCCAGGACGAACCAGAAATTGCGCACGCGAACCTCCACGACACCGACCCGGCCCGCGTAACCCGCCGCCGGGCGTGGTGCGCTCAGTCGGTGCCGCCGAGGTCGGGCGGCCCTTCGATGCCCGTGCTGCCCCAGCAGAGCAGCTCGTTGTCGACCGTCACGCCGCAGCCGCCCAGGGGCCCCAGCGACATCGTGCTGTAGCGGGCTTCGAGCAAGGGCGTGTCTTTGCCCCAGCAGGTCGCCACCCCTTCTTCGTCGAGGCCGCAGCCATAGCTGGCGCCCACGAAGATCTGCGCGAAGGGCTGGGCCGGCGCGTCGGTGCGGCCGCCATCCTCGGCCCCCCAACAGAAGGGCAGGCCGCCCACATCGAGGGCGCACCCGAAGACCGAGTAGAGCGAGAGCGCAGTGAAGGTGCCCGGCGTCGGCGCGGCCACCGGCGAGGCCGTGTTGCCCCAGCAGGCGATCGAGCCCGGGGCCTCTACGGCGCAGGCCACATCGGCCCCGGCGCCAAGCTGGTTGTAGGGCCCGGCGCTGCCCTCGGTGAGGGCCCCCCAGCAGCTCACGCCGCCGCCCTCTTGCAGCCCGCAGATCGAGGAGGCCCCGCCCGATAGCGCGCTGTAGGGCCCCGGCGGCGCCCCTTCGAGCTTGATCGCGTCGGGGACGTCTCCCCAGCACAGGGCCTCGCCGGCCGCGTCGGTGGCGCAGCTCCAGGCGGCCGAGACCGCGAGGTCGGTGTAGCCCTCGCCCGAGGGCGGGGTGCTGCGCTTGTTTTCGCTCGACCCCCAGCAGAGCAGCGAGGTGTCGCGCCCCAAGGCGCAGGCATGGTTGGTGCCCACCCCCACCTTGAGCCACTGGCCGAGGGGCGGCGGCTCGGTGCCGGTGTCGCCCCCATCCTTGCCGCATCCCCACAGGGCGCCGCCCACCGTCAGGGCCCCGATCCACGCGCGTGCCACCACCATCGCCACCTCCAGCCCGCCCCTTGTAGCCGGTCTCTCCGCCCTCGACCGCGCCTCAGACCAGGCGGAGCTGCGTCGGCCCGGCAGAGGCCCAGGCCAGGGGCAGCGGGACCCCCAGGCGGGGCCCCAGGGCACGGTGCACCTCCAGCAAGAGATCGGGCACCGCGGCGAACTCGGGCAGGTGCGCGAAGAAGTACAGCTCCTGGAGCCCCTGGGCGGCCAAAGCGGCGATGTGATCGGCCAGATCGGCGATCCGGCTGAGGTCGGAGGGCTGGTTTACGGCCAGAAAGCGCAGAAAGAGGACCGGGCTGCTCAGGCTGGCGTGGCAGACGTCTCGGCGGCCCGGCGTGTCGGTGACCACGGTGGCGTGCCCCTTTTCGGCGAGGTAGCCCCAGGCCCGCCCCCGCAGGCGCCGGCCGACGAACCAGTCGGGGTGGCGCAGCTCCACGGCCAGGGGCAGGCCTTCGAGGGCGTCGACCCGCGCCGCCATTTCCGGCCAGTCCGCCGGGCCGGCCTCGGGCGGAAACTGAAGCAGGATCGGCCCCAGGAAGGCCGACAGGGGCTCCATTGCCGCCCGAAAGGGGCCCACCGCCGCCCGCCAGTCCGCCCCGCCATGCGAGAGCGCCTGGGGCACCTTGGGGCAAAACCGAAAGCCGGTCCTCAGTTGGGCCGCCCAGGCCGCCGTTTGGGCCGGGCTCGGGATGGCGTGAAAGCTGCCGTTGTGCTCGATGGCGTTGAGCTGCTGCGCATAGTGGCCGAGCCAGCGCCCCGGCGGGCTGCCCGGCGGGTACAACGAGCCCAACCAGCGCCGCTCCGACCAGAGGGGCGCGCCGGTGTAGACCTGCAGCGCTCCAGTGCGCGGCAGGCCAGCGAGGAGCGCGGCGGTGCGCGGATCCGCGGGGGGAGCGCTGAGGTCAATGCCGTCCGTGCTGTGCAGGCGCCCGAAGTCCATGGGCCCGGGATAACCCTCCCCTCCCTCCCCCTCCCGCCTCCGGTGCGCCCATGAGCCTCGTCGTCCGCTACCCCGGCCGGGTCTGCCTCCTCGGCGAGCACTGCGACTGGGCCGGCGGCGCCAGCCTCACCCTGCCCTTGCCGATGGGGGTGGAGGTCACGGTGGAGCCGGCCCGCGAGGGCATCACCCTGCGATCGGCCCTGCACGGCGAGTTGCTCGAAGGGCGCTGGCCGATCGACGCGCCGGCCGGCCTCGGGCAGGGGCCCCTGCGCTTCGTCCCGGCCGCCCTCGCCGCCCTGCGCGCCCGCGGCATCCAGCCGCCGCCCTCCTTGCTTTGGGTCCACTCCGATCTGCCGGCTGGGCGCGGCTTCTCCTCGTCGGCGGCCTTCAACCTCGCCATCACCGACGCCCTGGCCCGCGCCGCGGGCAGCGCGCTGGAGGCCACCGATCTGGCCGATCTGGCCTACGAGATCGAGCGCAGCCAGGGCGTGGCCTGCGGCCGACTCGATCCGCTGGCCTGCGCCGCCGCCAGCCCCACCTTCTTTCGCTGGACCGGCGGCGAGATCGCCCTTCGTCCGGTGCGGCCCCCGGGGCCCTTGCACCTCGTCATCGGCGCCTTCCCAGCGCCGCGCGACACCGCCCTCATCCTGCGCACCCTCGCCGAGCACGTCGGCGACGACCTCTGCGCCGGCGGCAGCAGCCCGGCCGCCCAGGCCGCCCAACTGGCCATCACCACCTTTGGCCAGGAGGCCGAGCGCGGCGCCTTGGCCATCGAGCTCGGCCAGTACGCCCAATTGGGAGAGTCGATGAACCGCTGCCAGGCCGCCTACCAGCACGCCGCCACCCACCTCCCCGCCCTGCGCGCCCCGCGGCTGATGGCCACCACCGCCCTGCTTTGGGAGCGCGGCGCCTGGGGGGCCAAGTTCAGCGGCGCCGGCGGCGATGGCTCGGTGATCGCCCTCTTTCCCGACGCCCTTGGGGCGAGCGAGGCCGCCCTCGCGCTGGAGGCCGACGGCCTCGCCGCCTGGGCCATCACCGCTGGAGCCCCATGACCGCCCTGCTGCTTTGGGCCGCCCTGCCCGCCTTCGCCGAGGAGCCGCCGCAGCTCGCCTTCGGCGCCGACTTCGCCGCGGGCTACTTCGTCGGCAGCCTGCGCGGTGACTGGCCGGAGCCCGGGGTCGGCGGCGCCTGGGTCGCCCGCTACGACGCCTTCATCCAGCCGGCCACCACCCGCGGGCCCCGCCTCGGGGCCAGCCTTTGGGGCGGCGCCACCCTCGCTCCCACACAGGATGCACGCGAGGACGACGCTGTGGTGCCGATCTCCGCCTCGAGCATGGGTGTCTTGAGCGTGCTGCGCTTCGACCCCTCAGCCCCGGTGAGCGGCGGCTTCGGCTTCGGCTTCGGTCGGGTCGACCTCGACGGCTACTACGGCGGCGCCCAGGCCCTGCCCGCCCTCACCTTCGAGGGCATCCTGCGCAAGCGGGCCCGCGAGCCGGCCTTCGTCGACCTCGTCGGCCGCGTCAGTTGGGCCCAGAGCCGCTCCCCGGTGGACGCCGGGCTGGAGGACTGGTGGCTGGTGCAGGGTGGCCTGATGATCGGCGGCCACATCCATTAGGGCGCGCAGCGGTTCGTGCGGCGGGCCTCCACCACCGCGGTGAGCCGCGGGTCGGGCTCGCAGCGCACCCGGGCGGCCAGGGCCTCGGCCGACTGGGCCGGATCGCAGAGGCCCACCTGGGCGGCGTCCAGGGCCGGCATGAGGCGCTGGGCGAAGAGCTCGATGGCGGCAGCCTCACAAGCCTGGGCCAGCGCCGGCTCTGGGACGGCCGGGCACCAGCGCAGGTCGATCACCCCCAGGCCCTCAAAGGCGTTCTGGAAGTAGCGGGCCCAGAAGCGCCGCTGCAGCTCGGTCTCGCCGCCCAGGTAGCGCTCCCAATGGGCGTAGAGCTTCTGGGCGCGGGGGAGCTGGTCGATCATCGCGCGGGGGCCGGCCTTGTGGATGAGGTCGTGTACGGCGGTCTGCCAGAGGTGCTGGGCGCAGTCCTCCTTGTAGGCGCCGGCCTTCTTGCAGAGCTGAGCAGCGCTGGCGTCTTGACCGCGCCGTCCATGGGCCTCGGCCGCCAGAAACCAGCACTCGTCCTGGTAGGGCCCCGCCTCCAGGCGGGGGCAGAGGTCTTCGGGTCGCCCGCCGGGCCGGGCCGCCTCCAGGGTGACGACGTGATCGGCGCAGTCGGCGCGCAGGTCGGCGCGGGCAAGATCGGCGCAGGCGGCGAGCCCGGGCTCGGGCATCAAGGCCGGATCGCCCACCAGCGCGGCGTAGCGCGCCACCTCGCGCTCCGCGGCCGAGCCGCAGGCCAGGGCCAGCAAGGGGAGCAGGAGCGGCAACGACATCTCCTTCCCTCACCGAGCCCGCGCCGATCGGCCACCCCATGGGCTGGCTTTGGGGCGGCCACGCAAAGCCTGCCCGCGCTGTGTTGCCAGCGCCCCCAAAGCGCGCCATAACGACGAGGACCGCCTGGGCCCCGGCCCGGCCGCCGTCCGCGGCGAACGGAGCGCCACGCGAGGGCGTACGCGGTCCGCCCTCCCGCCCACCCGGATGCGTGATGGACCCTAGCCCGCCCCCCGAAAAGCCCGATCGCGTCGGAGATTACCTCCTTCGCCAGCGGATCGGCGAGGGGGCCGGGGCCGAGGTCTACCGGGCCGTGCACCTCGACACCGGCGCCCAGGTGGCGATCAAGCGGGTCCACCGCTCTCGCCAGCGCTTCTTCGAGCGCCTCGCCGCCGAGCTGCACGCCATGCAGGCCGTGGAGCACCCCAATGTGGTGGCGGTCTTCGGCGGCGGCGTGGAGCAGGACTACGCCTGGATCGCCATGGAGCTGGTCGACGGCGTCGAGGTCAACCGCTGGGTCGAGCAGGCGCCGGGCGCCGAGCGCCGCCAGCGCATCCTGCGCGCCGGGGCCCAGGTGGCCGACGGCCTCGCCGCCGTCCACGACGCCGGCTTCCTGCACCGCGACCTCAAGCCCGCCAACATCCTCGTCGACAAGCACGGCCAGGCGCGGCTCCTCGACTTTGGCTTCGCCCACCGCATCGACGCCACCTCGGCCGAGCTGGCCGCCGCCGGCATCGCCGGCACCCTGCGGTACATGTCGCCCGAGCAGCTCGCCGGCAAAGAGCTCGACCTCCGCGCCGACCTCTATGGCCTCGGCGCTGTGATCTTCGAGCTGCTCGCCGGCGTGGCCCCCTTCGTCGGCGAAGACGCCAACAAGCTGGTGCACGCCATCTGCACCTCGACCGCCCAGCCCATCGGCGAGCTCTGCCCCGATCTGCCCGCTGGGGTCGCAGCCCTCATCGATCGCCTGCTGAGCCCGGCCGCCGCCGACCGCCCCCGCTCGGCCCGCGTGGTCGCCGAGGTGCTGCGACAGGCCTTGGGTGAGCCGGGGTCGCCGGCCACCGTGCGCCCGCGGGTGCTCAGCTCGCGCTTTGTGGGCGACCGCGGCACCATCCGCAAGCTGCGCGACCGCTGCCTCTCCGGCGACCGCTCCACCCTGCTCCTGCACGGCCCGGCGGGGATGGGCCTCAGCCGGGTCCTCCAAGAGCTGCGCGGCGAGCTGCTCCTCCGCGGCGCCCGCCAGACGCTGGTCCCCGGCGGGCCCGACCTGCTGGCCCGCGTCCTCGACGCCCTGGTGGGGCCGCTGGTGCCCCAGGAGGCCCGCCTCGCCCTGATGGGCCCCGACCTCCACCCCCTCCTCCAGGCCCTGCCCGATCTGGCCCGCTCCGACGAGCAGATCAGCCCTCCTGCGTCCGGCGCCGCCGATCCTGCGGTGCTGCGCGAGGCCGCCCGCCGCGTGGTGGAGCGGGCAGCCCGCCAGCGCCCCTTGCTGATCGCCGTGGACGACGCCGATCGGGCCCGCCCCGACGATCTCGCCGCGCTGAGCGGCGTCGCCTTTCTGGTCCTGGCCTCCCACGAGCCCGAGAACATCGCCATCGCCGCCGAGGCGCTGCCCGTGCGGCCCCTCACCCCCTCCCAGCTCGCCGAAGCCGCCCGGGCCATGATCGGCGATCCCGGCCCCGAACTGGCCTGGCAAAACGCCAGCGCCATCCAAGGCAGCCCCGGCGCCCTGGTGCGCCTCGCCCGCGCCTGGGCCGCCGAGCAGCAGCCGGTGCGGCCCCGCATCGGCGAGAACAAGCCAGGCGGCCTGCGCTGGGACGAGGCCCTGGCCAACGCCGAGCGCGCCTTGATGCGCTACGGCCCCGCCGACGCCGCCGCCTGGCTCTCGCGCCCGAGCGAGCCGCCGCCCGCCACCGGCACCCTGCGCCACCGCATCGAGATCACCCGGGCCCGCATCGCCTACCAGCTCGGCCATGACGCCGCCTGCCTCGCCCACACCGCCCGGGCCGGTGAGGCCGCCGAGACCGATCGCGACCGCAACAGCGCCGTGTTGGAGGCGACCCGCTCGGCCCTTCGCCGCGGCATGTACGAAGCCGCCCTGGTGGAGGCCCGCGCCGGGCTGGTCCAGGCCCAGGAGCTCGGCGAGACCGACCTCGCCGCCCGATGGAGCCTGCTCATCGGCCGCACCCTGGCCCGTCAGGGGCAGCTCCGCCTCGCCCTGACCATCGCCCGCGGCGCGCTGGCCGACGCCGCCGTCACCGGGCCCAATCGCGTCGGGCTCCAGTGGCTGGAGGGCGCGGTTTGTATCGCGCTGTGCCGCTGGGACGAAGCCGAGCGCGCCCTGCGCGAGGCTTTGGGCAAGACCCAGGAGAACCGGCGGGTGCGCTTTCAGGCCGGCCTCAACCACCAGGTCGGGCAGATGCTCCTCCGCCGCGGCGCCTCCAGCCTCGCCTTGAACCGCCTCGAGGCCGCCGCCGCCGGCCTCGAGCGCATCGAAGACGCCGAGCTGCAGGCCCGCGTGCTGGCCGATCTGAGCCGCGCCCAGGTTCGCACCGCCCACTTCGAAGGCGCCCGGGCCTCGGCCGCCGCCGCCTGGCAACGGGCCCAGCAGGTGAGCTCCCGCTTCTGCGTGCTCAAGGCGCTGGCCGCCGGCCTCTTTCAGGCTCTGACGATGGGCGACCGCCAGGAGTGCCGGCTCTGGCTCCAGCGCGCCGGAGAGCTGCCGGCCTCCTACTGGACCGACGCCCAGGCCGTGCTGGCCATCGCCGATCGGGCCGCCGCCTGGTCGCTCATCGGCAACCGCGACGTGGCCCTGGTCACCTTGCAGTCCCTCGACCTCCCCGCGATCGAGGACCCCTACGATCGAGCCTACGCCGCGCTCCGCACCCTGGAGGTGCGCGTCCGCGCCGGTCAGCAGCCCTTTGACGAGCTGAACGGCCTGCTGGAGACGACCCGCAGCCTCGACCTCGCCAGCCTGCACCGCCAGACCGCCGCCCTGCTGGGCCGCCTGGGCCAGCCCGTGCCCCAACGCGCCGACCTCCTCGCCGAGGCGGAGTTGGCCGGCGACGCCCTGTCGGCGCACCAGCTCAAGGCGGCGGCCCCCGCCACCTGATCAGCCCCCGGGTTGGCCCGTGTCTTCGCCGCCTCCCGCGGCCAGGGTCGCCTCGTCCTCCGCCGGGGTGTAGTCGATGATCATCGACTCCCGCAGGCCGTAGAAGCCCTGGCGCGGCAGGTAGACGGTGGGCGCCTTGAAGACCAGCGGCCCGGTGAAGGGGTTGGCGCCGCGCACATCGTCGCGGCGGGCGCCGCCGAAGTGGGCGTCGCAAGCCCAGGTGGGCCGCCCATAGGCCACGCCGCCGCAGCGGTGCACATAGTTGGTGGCGCCGTCGGTGAGATCGGCCACGAGGCCGGCGTGAACGAGGTGCCAGGCCAGCACCGCCACATCGACCGCCGGCTCGAGGATCGCCGGCGCGTAGCGCTCGGCCGGCCGCAGGGCCCGGCTGGTGGACATCCCCAGGTACTGCTCGGCGTTGGCGCAGGTTACGAAGGCCCCGCCTGGCCCGCAGCCCGGAAAGCGCGGCGCGCGCGGATGATCGAGGGGGTTGCTGATCTGGGGGTCGAGGCGGTTGGCCACCGTGAAGAGGATGCCCACCGCCTCGCCTAGCCCCAACTGGTTGTCGAGGAGCCGATCGGCCCCCACCTCACTCACGATCAGGCGCACCGCGAGGCTGAGCTCCCCTTCATCCTGCAGCTCTTCGACCCCCAGAGCGCGGGTGACGGCCTCATAGTCATAGGCCAGCACCACCCCGCCCGGCTGGCCCAGCAGCGCCGTGTGATCGACGAAGACCTCGCGGTGGCCCGCGCAGTCCGCCCGACCCGGAGCCGCGCCCAGGCAGGGGTCCAGCTCGAGGATGCTGTCCACGCCGCCGCCACCGCCCGGCGACCGAGACGCGAAGGCCGCGCCGATCGGCGGCCCCAAGCCGGCGCCGGCCAGGCCGAGGCACAGCCCGCCGACCGGCAGGCTCCACCAAAGAAGAGCCTGCACGGCCCACCCCAGGCGCATCCCTTACTTCACCTTCATCAGGCCGAAGGTCACCGTCTTGGGGCGCCCCGGGTCGATGCGCACGCGCGCGGTCTTGGACCGCCCCTTGCCCGAGGTGGGCTTGACCTCCACGCTGTAGCTGCCGGGCGCCAGGGACAGGCCCGTGACCGGCGCCAGCCCGTGATCGACGCCGTTGATCCACACCCGCGCCGGCACGTCGGCGGTGATGGTGAGGACACCGTCATCGGGGTTGGAGGCCACCCGCGACGTGCTTTGCTCGGGCGCCGGCGCAGGCGGCTCTGGAGCCGGCACCGTCGTACCCACGGGCTCTTCCGGCGGGGGCTGCACAACCACGGCCGGGGTCGACTCGACTTCAGGGGTCGGCTCCACCTCAGGGGTCGGCTCCACCACGGGCGGGGGCTCCGCGGCCTCAACCCCCACCGGGGCCGGCGTCCCCATCACCGCCGCCTCGATCGGCGCGACGGTCGGCGCCGCGTCGGGCTGCGCCGGGGCCGAGGTGGCGACGCTCGGCGCGCTTGCCCGGGCCATCAGGGCCGCGAGGCTGCCGTCTTGCACCTTGGTGTAGGCCACGATGGCCAGCACCACAAAGACCGCGACGATGGCCACCGGCACAAAGCGCCCCGAGCCGGGCGCGGGCAGGGGCGCCGGCTTGACCTCGGGCTTGACCTCGCCGACCTTGGCCGCGGGCTTGTCGGCCTGCTGAAAGCCCGTCGGCATCGGCAGCTTCGACGTCTGCTCTTCGGGCGGCGCCTCAAAAGAGAAGGGCGCTGGCGCACCGGACTCGGTGGGGCGCTTGGTCGGCCCCCCAAAGAGGTTCTGATCGCTGGCGTTGCCAAAGGTGGACCGCGGCAGCGCGAAGGCCGGCGGCACCTTGGCGGAGAGGTCTTCGGAGAGATCCTCCACCGCGCTGATCGGCCCGCTGGTCGACTCCACGTTCTCGGCCATGGTCAGCTCGGCGCGCGACTGCGGCTTCCACGGCCCCGCCTGAAAGCCGTTGGAGCGCACCGGCCCGCCTTCGCTGCCCCGACGGGGGGTGATCAGCCTGGGCCCATCGGTGTCATCGATGGCCGACACGCGCTGGGTCGGCCCGGAGCTCTCCTCTTCTTCTTCGTTGTCGACCACCGTGCTGGCCGGCCAGATCTGGTTGACGATCGGCATCCGCACGCGCTGGTTGTCTTTGGCGCCGACGAAGATGCGCAAGGGAGGCGTTTCCGGGGCGGGCGCCTCGGTGCGGTTGTAGCCCTTGTCAAAGACCGGCGAGGTGAGATCGGGCACCTCGGTGCGACGAAAGGAGTCGCGCAGGCGGCTCTCGGTCGCCGGCAAACGCGCCGGTTCGGGCGCCAGCGACGGCGCGGTGCGCCGCGGCGCCGGCTCCGGGGCGAGGTTCACCGGCTGCCGGGGCGTCAATTGCAGGCGCTCGCCGCGCGAAGACCAAGGATTGCTCTGCTGGTGGCTGACCTCGGGGGTCAGGCCGCCGATGCGCGGGGCCGGCGTGGAGACGGTCACATCTTCGTCGATCAACAGGTGCTTGGGATCACCCTTGAAGAGTGAGGCTGTCTTGCGCGAGCTTGAAGCCGGGATTCTCGAAGACATGGCAGTGCCCTCCAAGGAGGCAATTCAGCGCGGGTTCACAACAGGATCTGCTCGCGCAGACCCTCCGGCAGCTCGTTGGCCGAGGCCATTTCATGAAGGAGACCTGCGTCACCTTCTGCAATACAGAGACAAAGACCGCGCCAGGTCGGGACGCTCTGGACCACCTCCAGGCGGATCAGCCCGTTGGTGATGCGCCGGGCCCGCCGACGATCGGTGCCTTTCAGACCCCGAAAGAGGTTGTCGGCGCGCACCGGGTTGCGCCGGGTGGGCTGGTGCGAGGCCAGCTTCCAGGCCAGCGCCCGCGCCAGGGCCTCGGTACGGTCGGGATCTTCGGCGGGCCAGGTCAGCCCCTCGTTGGCGTCCCACCAGGGCAGGATGCCCGCCTTGCGGGCGATGATCTCGATCTCCGCGTCGCCGAAGAGCAGCTCTTGGGGCATGGGCTCTTCGTGAGAGATGATCCGCACGAGGTCGAAGGGATGCAGCTCCAACCGGGCCGCGACGGTGGAGAGATCGCACCGCTCGCTGTCTTCAGCCGCCGACATGTCGTTCCTCCGTGTCCATCTCGTCGGGGGTCGGAACCAGGATGTCGGGGGTCAGCCAGGCCGCGTGCAGGTCGAGCCCCGCCTCATGCAGCTCGGTGGCGGTCTCGTGCACCCGGTCAAAGGCGGCGGAGAGCGCATCCTTGAGATCCTGCTCGCTGGCCTGACCGCCAATCCAGACCTGAATCGAGAGGCAGCCGCTGCGCTCGGCATAGTTGATGGGGCTGTCTTGCAGCGACAAGGAGCGCAAGGTGTCCATCACCGCGCCGATCAGGCGCCAGGCGAAGCGGGCGCACAGGTCGTCGCCGTGGTGCTGCCAGTCGGTGTAGACCGAGTAGGGCACCGGCACCACCACCTCCAGAGCCACCGGCCCCTGGGCCCCCTTCTCGATGCCGGCGACCACGGTGGCGGGCACCGGCTCCAGCTCCAGCGGCTCGTCGATGCCTTCGCTTTGGCGCGCGTGGGCCTGGGAGATCATCTCGCCGCGATCGAGCACGAGGCCGCGATCGTTGTTGAGACCGTCGATCACCGCAGCGCGGGCGCGGGAGGCCTCTTCTTCGTCGAGCAGGTTGATGCGCGCCTCCAAGGCCGCGCTCTCCTTGCGGATCGCCGTCAAGCGCGCGTCGATGTCGGCAAGCTGCTTGCGCAGCTTGCGCTCTTCCATCTGCATGCGCGCGCTCGCCTGCCGCAGATCGGCCTCTTCTTCTTGTCGCCATTGAAAGACCTGTTCCAAGGCCTCCAACAGGCTGACCGACCGGACCGCGGCCGACGGCGGATTCAGCGAGAGCGTCTCGTGGGCCAAGCCTTGCTCATTCACCGGAACATTCCTCCGGGCTCCACAGGCCCCGTTCTTCCGCCGCGGCAGCCTGCTCAGCACTGTCCATCAATTCCGCATAACGGATGTTCTTCGCAATGTCGCCTTCGAAGACCGTCGCGTAGCCCATCCGCACTACAAGCGCATTGGCCAGGACGGAGAAGGAGCCGTCTTCATCGAGGCCAAAGCCATCGAGATCGGCGAGCAGTCCAGCCAGCGCATCGTCGCTGTCGCCCTCTAGGAGGACCCAGCCCAGCGTGCGATCGTAGAGGTCCGTACACTCCACATCGAACTGGAGGGTCACCTCGCGGGCGATCAGCACTTCTTCCTGGAAGGCGTAGGCGGTGTTGCCGCAGGGCTCGGCGGTCTCGCTGCTGTTGTGTGCGACCTCCGGGGCATCGACCCCCAACATGCGGATCTTGTCGACGTCGCCGACGCAGCCATCCACGCAGAGGGTGTCGCCATCGAGGACCGACTGCACCGTGGCGGCGCGGTCGGCGGCGCAGAAATTGCCTGATCCTTCGATCAGCGGCACCCGGTCGGTGAGATCCACGCATCCAGCCCCGAGGGAGCCAAGGGAGAGGGAGGCCAGGGTCAGCCGGCCGGCCGGAGGCATCAACACGCGATCACCAGGGTGGAGGGCAGAGGGGGTCGGCCGGGCCGCGATGCGTGGAAACGGCGTTCCACGACCGTCTCAGAGCTTAGCACCCCGCACCTCGGAAGGAAACCGCCCCCGCGCTCCCCCTCGGCGCCGGCCGGTGTAAGCTCCCCGACGATGCGCCAGCAGACCGCCCCGCCCCCTGTCGCTCCCGTCGAGGAGCCCGCCGATCCCCCCGCCGACGAGGTGGTCGTCAGCGCCCATGGCGTGGGCAAGCGCTTTGACATCTACCGCAACGATCGCGGCCGGCTCTACGAGTTCCTCGGCAACCGCAGCCACCACTCCGAGCACTGGGCCCTGCGCAACATCAACTTCGAGGTGCGGCGCGGCCGCAGCTTTGGCGTGATCGGCCCCAATGGCGCCGGAAAGAGCACCCTGCTCAAGATCATCGGCGGCATCACCCGGCCAAGCGAGGGCTTCCTGGAGGTCCGCGCCACCCTCTCCACCCTGCTCGACCTCGGCCTGGGCTTTCATCAGGACTTCACCGGCCGCGAGAACATCCGCATCAACTGTTCACTCTTGGGCATGCCCGATGACCTGATCGATGCCCGCATCCCCGAGATCATCGCCTTCGCCGAGCTGGGCGACTTTATTGATTACCCAGTCCGAACCTACTCCGCCGGGATGAACCTTCGTCTAGGTTTCGCGATCGCCGCTCACACCGACTCCGACGTCTTCCTCGTCGATGAGGTGCTGGCGGTGGGTGACCAGTACTTTCAGAGGCGGTGTATTCGCAAAATCGAGGAATTCCTCACCGAAGGCCGCACCATCATCCTGGTCTCCCACGATCTGCACAGCGTGCGCAATCTGTGCGATGAAGCCTTGTGGCTGGAAGGGGGGGGTGTGCGCGCCCAGGGCCCCGCCCGCGAGGTCGTCGACGCCTACCTCGACATCGAGCGCGAGCGCGCCGCCGGCCCCCGCAGCCGGCAGGTCCACCCCTTCGTGCCGGGGCGGGTGCGCGCGAACCCAGCCTTCCAGGCCACCGAGGAGGATCCCTCCCTCCGCGCCGCGATCCTCGCCGCCGTCGATCTGCCCGACGCCACCGCCCTTTGGGCCGAGCCCACCGAGACCACCCCCTTCGACGTCACCGACGGCGACACGCCGGTGGTGCAGGGCAGCGGCGAGGTGCGCATCCTGCGCGTGGCCCTCTTGGACTCCCTCGGCCGGCCCAACACCCGCCTGCGCACCGGCGATGATCTCGTCGTGGCCGTCACCTTCCGCACCACCGAGCCCGTCGTCGAGCCGATCTTTGGCGTGGCCATCTTTCGCAGCGATGGGGTCTACATCCACGGCCCCAACACCCGCTACGATCGCGTGCTGGAGGGCACCTACCACGGGCTCTACACCTTCTTCATCCGCTGGAAGCGCCTGCCCCTGCTCTCCGGCCGCTACCGCCTCTCGGTGGCGGTCTTCGATCAGGGCCACCTCAAGCCCCATGTCTGGCACAACCAGCTCTACGACTTCGAGGTGGCCGCCGCGATGGAGGATCACGGCGTGGTGCTGCTCGACCACAGTTGGGGCCTGATCACCCACCTCGCCAGCCCATGAGCCGCCTGCTGCTGATCGGCTGCGGCCCCCTGCCCCACCCCGCCGCCCGCAGCACCTCCTTCGCCCAACTCCGCGCAGCGCACTTCCACGCCGCCCTGCAGGCCGACGGCCACGCCCTCACCACCCTGCTGATCGGCCCGCCAGGCCCGCCCACCCCCGGGGTGGAGGCCTGGGCCGAAGGCGACCCCGCCCTGCCCGCTCGCCTCGCCCGCCTCGCCGAGGAGGCCGACGCCGTCATCACCGCCGGGCCCTACCTCCCCGCCCGCCTCGCCGCCCAGGCCCCAATCGAGGCCCCGCTCTGGATCGACCTGCCGGGCGACCCCTTCGCCGAGCTCGACGCCCTGCTCCGCCGCGGCCCCCTACCCGCCGCGCGCCTCGCCGCCGCCCTCTCGGCCGCCCATGGGCCCCTCCGCCGGGCCGACGCCCTGTCCACCATCAGCCAGCGCCAGCGCCTCGCCACCCTCGGTGAGCTCGCCGCCATTGGACGAATCGGCGAGGGAGCCCCCGAGGTCTCCACCCTGCCGATCGCCGCCCTGACAGACTGGCCACCCCTCCCGCCGCGCCCCGTCGAGGGCCCCCTTCGGGTGGCGCTGAGCGGCGCCTTCAACGCCTGGTTTGACGAAGAGGCCGCCATCAGCGGCCTGGAGGCGGCCCTCGCCGCGATGCCCGCGCTGGGCGTGATCTCCACCGGCGGCGGCGTGCCCGGCTTCTTCGAGGAGGGGGCCCGTCGCTGGGCGTCCTTCGCCGCCCGCCACCCCCGGCGGGTCCAGCACCACGGTTGGGTCGACCACGCCGCGATCCCGGCCCTGCTGGCCCCCGCCCGGGTCGGCCTCTGCCTCGATCGCGCCGGCCTGGAGCCCGAGCTCGGCAGCCGCACCCGGGCCCTGCTCTTCGCCCACCTCGGCATGGCCCTGGTCGCCAGCCCGCGCACCGAGCTGGTGGCCGCCCTGGCCGCCGATCACCCCGGCGCCGTCTTTCCCGTCGAGGACGCCGACCCGGCCACGCTGATCGAGGCCCTCACCGCCGCCGGGCGCTCGACGGTGGAGGCCCGGCGGGCCCTGCAGCGCGACGTCGCCGACCGCTTCGCCCCCCTGCCCCTGGCCGCTCCGCTGCGGGCCTGGGCCCGGGCGCCGCGCCGCGCCGACATACAGTCCGACCCGATGGGGGTGCTCCTGGCCGAGAACGCGCGCCTGCGCGATGCGATCGCCGGCATCGAAGGGGGCCCCACCTGGCGAATCCTTAGTCGGGGGCACCGCGCACTGCGATCGCTAAAAGCATTGATCAGCAGCGCATCGAACCCCTGATGCCCAAAAAAGCTCCTTGCAATTTTATGCAGTGCAGTGCATATGGCGCACCCGAACCGACCCCAGGGGTCCGCCATGCTCCGTCTGATCAAGCCCACCGTCGCCCACGTCGCCGCCATCCACGCCCTGATCGCACCCCACGTGCGGTCCGAGCGCCTGCTGCCCCGCAGCCCGCGTCAGATCGCCGAGCGTCTGCGCGACTACACCCTCGCCATCGAGCACGGCGATGTGGTTGGGGTGGCCAGCCTCTCTCTGGTTGACACCTACCTCGCCGAGGTGGGCGTTCTGGTGGCCAACCGCTCCGACATCGAGGGCGAGCTGCTCATCGCCATCCTCGACGAGGCCCAGGCCATGGGGGTCGACCGCGCCTTCATCCTCACCGATGACCCGGCCCCCCTCGAAGAGCGCGGCTTTGTGCGCACCACGCTCAACGCCCTGCCCGAGAAGCGCGATCGCCAGTGCCTCCGCTGCAGCCGCGCCCCCCGCTGCCGCCAGCAGGCCCTCTCCATCCAGCTCCAGGGCCAGCTCGCCCTGGCCGCCCGATAGCGGTCGGCCAGCCCCGGCGATAGCCGCCGCCGGTCATGCACACCGCCACCGACCTCACGCCCCGCGCCCGACGCTGGCTCACCGCCGCCTGCCTCGTCGGCGCCTTCCTGGGCAGCATGGAGGTGATGGTGGTGAGCCCGGTGATGCCGAGCATCACCGAAGAGCTGGGCCAGGCCGGCCTGACCCCCTGGGTGGTCACCACCTTCATGCTGGCCCAGGTCGTGGCGATGCCCCTCTTCGGTCGCCTCGCCGACACCTGGGGCCGCCGCGACGCCTGGCTGCTCGGCGTCGGCCTCTTCGCCCTGGGCAACCTCGTGGCCTCGCTGGCCCCCGGCATGGGCGCCCTGCTGGTGGGCCGCTTCTTGCAAGGACTCGGCGGCGGGGCCTTGATCCCCATCGCCCTCATCCTCTTTGGCGATCTCTACGAGCCCATCGAGCGCACCCGGCTCCAGGCCCTCTTCTCGGTGGTCTGGGGGGTGAGCTCCCTCATCGGGCCGGGGCTCGGCGGCGGCCTCACCGAGGCCTTCGGCTGGCGCTCGATCTTCTGGACCCCGCTGCCCGTCGCCGTGGGCCTCGTTGGCCTGATCCTGGCCCTGCTGCCCCGTCGCCTGGGCCAGCGCCCGCCCTCGGCCAACCCGGGCGGCCCCCGCCAGGCCCTGCGCGAGGTGGCGACGATCTACGAGCACCCCATCCAGCGCCTGATCGCCGGGGCTGGCTTCTTGATGGGCGCCGGCCTGCTCTGCGTGATGGCCTACCTGCCGATCTGGCTCACCATGGTGGAGAGCCGCGATCTGGTCGACGCCGGCTTCGCCCTGGTGCCCTTCTCGGTGGCCTGGACCGGCGGGAGCCTGCTGTCGAGCCGCCTGCTGCGCCGGGTGGGGCTGCTGCGCCTGCTCCTCGTTGGCGAGACCGTGGCCTTGCTCGGCGCTTTGTCGATGGTTCCCTCCCCGGGCGCCGTGCTGCCGCTGCTCGTCCTGGGCGTTGGCTTCGGCATGACGGTCTCCTGCATGACCGTCATCTCCCAGGAATTCGCGCCCTCCCACCTGCGCGGCCAGTCCACCTCCTGGGCCATCTTCTTTCGCGTGATCGGCCAGGCCGCCCTGGCGCCGGTCCTCGGCCTCGTGGCCGGCATCCGGCCCGATCTCAACAACTTCTCGCAGGTCCGCGACCTCGAAGGCGGCCTGCGCACCGTCTTCGCCAGCCAGTGCGCGCTCTACGCCGCAGCGCTGGTGCTGAGTGCAGTGGTGATCGCCCGTCAGCCGCGGGTGCCCGCCGCGGCGACGTGATCCAGAACCCAGCCCACCCGGGCGTCGAGCGACTGGAGCGGCGGCAGCAAGGCCAGGCGGGCCGCCTCGACCTCGCGCAGCAGCAGCCCCTCCACCGTCGCCTGGTAATGGCGCTGCAGAAAGGGATTGGTGGCCCGAACCCCGTCGGAGACCAGGGGCAGCGTGCCCCAGGGCAGCGCCACCACGCGATCGTAGCGGGAGACCCGCTCGCGCACCGCCGCGAAGAAGGCCGCCGTGCCTGCCTCATCACCGGTGAAGTGGTAATGCAGCCAGAAGGCCGCATAGTCGATCGGCGAACGATCCGACACAAAGCCGCCCACCGCCGCCAGCGCCGCCTCTTCGGCCGCCACCTGCTCCGCCCAAAGCTCCAGCACCAGGGCGCGCAGGCCGTCGTGGTCGAGGCTGTGCAGCGAGAGCCCCCCTTCAATTCGCGACCGCATCCCCTCGGGGATGTAGGGGAGATCGAGCTTCTCGGCGAGGGCGCGGCCCAGCGTGCTCTTGCCCGTGCCGGCGCTGCCCGACAGCCCAATGCGCGGCCGGGCGCCCCGCGGCGCGATGGCCGGGCTGCGCGCCGCCAGTGAGGCCGCCCCGAGGTCGACCGCCGCGGTGCGCTCGCCCAGGAGCTGCACCACCGCGCCGGCCTCGGCTCGCTGGACCCAGGTGTGGGTGGAGGGCGCCGGCGTAAAGCGCAGGGCTTCGGAGAGGGGGTAGCCAAGCCAGCCACAGAGGGAGGCCCGGATCACGCCGATGTGGGTGACCACGATCCACCGCCGCCCGCGCAGGGCCTCGTGCTCGGCCTCCCAGAAGGCCCCCACCCGATGGGCGAGATCGAGGAGGCGCTCGCCGCCGGGTGGCCGGGCGTGGGCGTAGTCGCTCCACCAGGCCCGCACCCCCACCACGTCGGCCGCCGTCAGGGCCTCCCAGCTCTGCCCCTCCCAGTCGCCCATCGACTGTTCACGGAGCGCCGGGCTGGCCCGCAGCGGCAGACCCAAGGCTGCGGCCAGGGGCTCAGCGATGTCGAGGCAGCGGCGCAGATCCGAGGAGAGCACCCCGTCGGCCGGCGGGATGGCGCCCTGGCAGAAGCGCAGCATCGCGTCGCGCTGGCGGAGGCCCTCGGCGGAGAGGGGCAGATCGGCGTGCCCGTAGGCGAGGCGCCGCCCGCCGGTCTCCACGGCCCCGTGGCGGAGCAGGTGCAGGTGGGTGACCTCCGAAGAGGGGAAAGCGGCGGCGGTGGTGCGGTCCCAGCTCAGCGGAGCCTCCAGGCGGCCCTGCTAACCGCCGAGGGGCTCGTAGCGGCGCGGCGGCCCCCCACTGCTGGGCAGCGGCGGGTGGATCACGAGGCGCTCGCCCATGCCCACCCGCAAGGGCTCGCCCTGGGCCAGGTCGAGCAGGAGGCGGGCGCTGCCGGCCTCGACGGTGCAGCGCTGGCCGGCCCCCTCAGCCACGCAGGTGAGCGCCACCGTTCCTGAACAGTCATGGCCGGGGCTGCGGGGCTCGTAGATCGCGCCCACCCGCTCCCAGCGGCAGGAGAGCGGCGTCTGCCCCTGACGCACGTGCGACGACTCGCCATCGTCCACGCGGGTGCGCCAGCGGTCGGTCGCCTCGATCACCAAGGCCGCTTCCTCTACCTGCAGGCTGCCCTCTACCGTGTGAACGGTCCACTGCCGCGAGCAGCCTCCAGCGTAGGTCCAACGAAAGGGCAGGCTCAGCGCGATCAGCAGCATGGTGGGCTCGGCGCAGGGGGTGGCTGCCTAGGGTAGCGGGGTCGCGGGCGGTCAGGGTACAATTTGTTCAAGCCAGCGGAAGCCCCCGGCCGAGCCCGGGTTGGCCAGCGATCCCTCCCAGAACCCCGGCGGTGCCTCCGTGATCGCGACCCTGCTCCTCTCGGCCCTCGCCCAGGCCGCCGACCCCGCGCCGCCCGAGCGCCTCTACCTGGGCCTCGAGCTGCCCGTAAAGAGCCTCGCCTGGGGCGACGGCGCCCAGTTGGGCCTCGACCTCGCGCCCCTCTCCCTGGAGTACCTGCCCAGCCGCCGCCAGGGCATCCGGCTGGAGGCCGACGTCGACCTGCGCGTCGGCACCGTGGCGGGCGTGGCCGGCGGCTACCACCACAGCGCCATCGAGCTGTCGGCCCCCCGCTACCTGGGGGCTGCCGCCGATTCGCGCGCCGGCGTCGGCTTCTTCGTTGGCCCCGCCCTGTCCTGGTCGCCCAGCCTGTCGGCGGCCGCGGGCCTCACCCTGGGCATCGCCCGGCCCCTGCCCCGCGGCTTTGTGTTGCGCTTCTCGGTGAACCCGCTGATGGCCCTTGATGGCAGCGGCGTGCAGCCCGGCGGCGGCGCCTTCCTGGAGATCGGCCGCTTCGTCTTCTGAGCGGGCCCTGGCGGCGGGCGGATTCCCCGATACAGCGCGCCCCCCGGAGCGACGATGACCCACCCCCTGCCCATGACCCGCGAAGAGGCTGGCGACGCGCAGCTCGACATCATCCTCGTCACCGGCGACGCCTATGTCGACCACCCCGCCTGGGGGGTCGCCGCCATCGGGCGCTGGCTCCAAACCCATGGCTTCACGGTGGGCGTGATCGCCCAGCCCGACTGGCGCCAGCCCGAGGCCTTCGCGATCCTGGGCCGGCCGCGCCTCTTCTTTGGCGTGACCGCCGGCAACATGGACTCGATGGTCAACAAGATGACCGCGAGCCGCAAGCTGCGCGGCAACGACGCCTACGCCCCCGGCGGCGAGGCCGGCCTGCGCCCCGACCGCGCCACCATCCCCTACACGAGCCGGGTCAAGCAGGCCTTCCCCGGCGTGCCCGTCATCATCGGCGGCATCGAAGCGAGCCTGCGCCGCTTCGCCCACTTCGACTTCTGGCAAGAAAAGATGCGCGGCAGCATCCTGCTCGAGGCCAAGGCCGACCTGCTGGTCTACGGCATGGGCGAGCGCCAGGTGGTGGAGATCGCCCGCCGCCTCGATCAGGGGCTGCCGATCAGCGCCTGCCGCGACATCCCCGGCGTGTCCTACGCCACCGGCGGCAAAGAGCTGCCCCCGGCCGGCGACCACGTCCGGCTGCTGCCCTCCGCCGAGCAGGTCGCGATTGACCCCCTGGCCTTCAACCAGGCCACCAAGCAGATGTATCTGGAGAGCAATCCGCACTGCGGGCGGGTCCTGCTCCAGCAGCACGGCGCCCGTTGGGTCGTCCAGAACCCGCCCGCCCTGCCCCTGCAGACGGCCGAGCTCGACCGCTTGCACGAGCTGCCCTACACCTTCTCGCCCCACCCCTGCTACCGCCAGCCCATCCCGGCGCTGCAGAGCATTGAGGGATCGGTCACCGTCAACCGCGGCTGCTCGGGCGGCTGCAGCTTCTGCGCGCTCACCATCCACCAGGGCAAAGACGTCACCAGCCGCTCCACCCCCTCGGTGCTGCGGGAGATCCGCGAGATGGTCGCCCGCCCCGGCTGGAAGGGCATCCTCTCCGATCTGGGCGGCCCCACCGCCAACATGTTCCACATGGCCTGCAACAGCGAGGAGGCCAACAAGGTCTGTCGCCGGGTGAGCTGCCTGCACCCCGTGCGCTGCAAGCACTATGGCACCGATCACAAGCCCTACATCCAGCTCCTCCGCCAGGCCCGGGCCCTGCCCGGCGTCCGGCGGGTTTATGTCAACTCGGGCATCCGCTACGATCTGGCCAGCCTCGACAATGAGTTCGTGGAGGAGCTGGCCCGCCACCATGTGCAAGGGCAGCTCTCGGTCGCCCCCGAGCACGCCAGCGACGCCTCGCTGGCGATGATGAAGAAGCCGGCCATCCACTACTTCACCGACTTTATGACCCGCTTCAAGAAGGCCAGCGCCGAGGCCGGCAAAGAACAGTTCCTCGTCCCCTATTTCCAGTGCGCCCACCCCGGCACCGGCCCCAAAGAGGCGATTGAGCTGGCCCTGTACATGAAGAGCGTGGGCCTTCGCCCCCGCCAGGCCCAGATGTTCATGCCCACGCCGGCCACCCTGGCCACCGCCATGTACGTCTCCGGCTTCGACCCCCAGACCGGAGACGCGCTGCCCGTCGCCCGCGGCGATCGTGAACGGAGCCGCCAGCGGGCCCTGCTCTTCTACTGGAAGAAAGACGAAGCCCCCCACATTCGCGAGGCCCTCCTCGCCTGGGGCCGCCCCGACCTGATTGGTCACGGCGCCAACTGCCTGGTCCCCAATGGCCCGGCCTACGGGGCCTGGGTGCGCAAGGCCCCCGAAGAGCTGCGCTACGACACCCACACCGGCCTCAAGGTCGCCCGCGCCAGCGCCGCCGAAGAGAAGGAGGAGCCCTGGGAGGCCGTGGCCGCCAACGCCTGCGGCGGCTAAAACCCACCCGAGAGCAGCGCCGCCGCACCCTCTGCGCCTTCGAAAACGATTTGGAGAACAGGAACGGCGGCTACGTCCTGTTGGGCGTCGAAGAGGTGGGCGAGCACGCCGTGCTTGCCCCTACGCGCCCGCGACCCGGATCTGCTGCCAGACGACCCCGCCCTGGCAGCGTCGGTGGGCCGCCTGCGCGACCGCCAGCGCTGATCACTCGTAGTAGACCAGCTCGCGCAATTCGCCGCGCAGGGTCAGCGCGATGGGGCCCAGCCCCTTGGCGAAGCGGGCCTCGCCCGCCCACTCGCCTTCTGCGATCGTGACGATCGCCACCTCGTCAAAGGTGCCGTACCAGACCGTGCCCTCGTCGATCGACTCCACCGTGGCCCCGCCCTGCGACGCGGCCACCTCCACTCGGTCGGGCAGCAGGCGGCTCTCGCCCACGATCAGCCCCGGATCAGCCTCGTAGGGCCAGGTGCCCAGTTGGGTCGCGTCGGCCCAGCGGTCGCCGATGCGCATCTGCCACGCCTCCGCCTCCACCCGCAGTTCCCAGGGCTCGGCCTCGGGCTGATCGATCGGCGCCAGCTCCATGCGGCGGCCGTCGGCCGGCCAGAAGACGCCCGCCGGCTGGGTGTCCACCGGCGCCTTCTCGGCGCAGGCCAGCAGGGCCAGGATCAGCATCAGGGCGCCCAGACCGGGATGTGGTTGCTCTGGGTCGCGTCTTGACCCGGCAGCCAGAAGGCCGGAAAGCTCGGGTCTTCGCCCGCCGCCGCCGCCGCCGGATCAAAGGCCGCCACCCAAAGCTGCGGCAGACCGTTCACGACGTCGCCATAGGCCCGCTTGCTGGAGAAGGCCAGCCACAGGATGTCATCGTCGGGCAGGGGCCCCCAGCGCGGCCAGGAGTTTGTGAGCCCCTCGGCCTGGTTGGCCGCCACCAGCGGGATCGGCGTGCCCCCCTCGGCCGGCATCACCATCAAGGTGGCCGTGACATCGTCATAGGTGTCTTCGGTCGACACGTTGAAGGCGATCCAGTCGCCGTCGGGAGAGAAGGCCGGGTAGTAGGCGATCGTTGGATCGGGCGGATCGTAGAGCATCTGCAAGGGTCCAAAGCTGCCATCGCCCAGGACCTCCATCACCGCGATGGCGCCGCCGCCGCTGGTCCAGTCGAGGGGATGGCTCGTGGTGGCCGTGAGCGCGATCAAGGTGCCGTCGGGCGACCAGTCGACATGGGTGACCGTCTGCTCCAGCGGCACCGCGCTGAGAAAGGCGCCCGTCACGCCATCGTAGAGGAAGAGGTCGCCCGCAAAGGTGACCAGCAGCCGGCTGCCATCGGGGGAGAAGGTCTTGAAATTGCCGGTTGCCCCGCTCTCATGACCGGCGACATAGCCGCCGTTGCTCGTGTCGAGCAGGCCCATCGCCCCATTGCCGCCGTCGAAGGAAAAGGCCATCCGCCCCTGGCTGGAGACCGCGTGGCAGCCAATGCAGTAGCCGGTGGTGCCCTGGGAGAGGTAGTCCGCCGCCGCCCCGCCGTAGGGGATGCGCTTGACCCCCGCCGCGCTGGTGCTCCAGTAGTAGATCTCCCCTTGCCCATCCATGCGGTTGATGGTGATGTCGCGCGGCGCGTCGGCGAAGACCCCGCTCGCCGCCGTCGCCGCCGCCACTGTCACCGTCAGGCTGCCGCCCGCGTTGGTGGCGGCGAGCGAGGCCCAGGTCTCCTCATCGGCCGACCAGCTCGTCGCCGTCGTGTACACCCGAATGTCGGTGATCGCCGACTGAAAGCGCAGCATGTAGCACAGAGGCGCCTCCGGCAGGGCGGCAGCGCTCCACTGAAAGGTGATCGAAGGCGTGTTGCGCGGGATGTTCACGCCATCTTCGGGGTAGCGCCACAAGGCCGCCGTCGCCGCGGTGCCCGTGAACAGTGCCGGATCGGCCCCCTCCTCCACCCAGGCGTCTTCGAACTCCACCCGCAGCTCGGCCTCGGCCCCCACGCCGTCGAAGCGGGCGCGCACATAGCTCACGCCCCCATTGTCGCGCGAGGGCACGAAGAGCCCCGTCTCATCGATGTCGCCGGTGGAGGTGTTGGACAGGGTCCACTCCGCCGCGGGCAGGGGCTCCACCGCCCCGTCGCTCCAGGTGGCCATCGCCACGAACTGCTGCGGGCCGCCCCCGCTCGGGCTCGTGGTCAGCACCGCCTGGCTCGGCTCGATGCGCAGATCGAGCACCGTCCGCTCGGTCAGCTCGGCGGTGAAGGGCTGCGAGCAGGCCGAGACGCCGAGGGTGAGCAGGGCGCCGCTGGCTCGCAGAAGGTGACGGGCAGATGACAAGGCTTCCCTCCGGGGCGCCGGTGGCCTATTCTACCTCCCCGAGGCCTCCATGCGCGCCCTGACCCTGCTCGTCACCCCCCTGTTGCTCGCTTGCTCGGACTACGAGTACGCCGAGCTCGGCTTTGACGACGAATTCTACCAGGCCGAGGACGCCCCGCCCGCCGACGTCCTCTTCGTGATCGACAACTCCGCCAGCATGGCCGAAGAGGCCAGCCGCCTCGCCACCAACTTTGAGGCCTTCGTCGCCGTCCTCACCGGCACCACCATCGACTTTCAGCTCGGCGTGACCAGCACCGACCCCGAGGCGCCCGCCAGCCTGACCGGCCCGATCCTGACCCAGGACACCCCCCGCATCGGCGAGGCCTTCCTGGCCGCCGTCGCCGTCGGCACCGAGGGCAGCCGCGACGAGATGGGCCTCGCCCGCGCCGCCGAGGTCACGCGCCCCGCCAACACGCCCGGCTTCGTGCGCCCCGGCTCCACGCTGGCGATCGTCGTCTTCAGCGATGAGGACGATCACAGCCCCGGCGCGGTCGTCACCCACGTCGACGCCCTCTTCGATCGCGGCGCCAGCGACGTGAGCGTCCACGCCATCGCCGGCGATCTGCCCGACGGCTGCGCTTCGGGCATCTCCGCCGCCGACCCGGCCAGCCGCTACGTCGAGGCCGCCGTCACCACCGGAGGCCTTGTCTGGAGCATCTGCGACGACGACTACACCGCCATGCTCACCCGGGTCGCCTTCGAGATCAGCGGCTGGAGCGACACCTTCTACCTCTCCCACCTGCCCGAAGAGGAGACCCTGCGGGTCTGGGTCGACGGCGTCGAGCTTCCCCGCCGCGACGACGACGGCTGGACCTGGTCGATCGGCGACAACGCCATCGTCTTCACCGGCCGCGCCGTGCCCCGCCCCGGCATGCGCATCGACGTGCGCTACGAGATCGCCGAGGGCACCGTCACCAAGGGCTAGGCGAGGCGGCGCAGCAGGCTGCGGCAGGGCCCAAAGAGCGCCCGCCCCCCTTCGAGCGCCTCCGCCGAGAGCTCGATGCCGCCGACGTCCGAGAAGACCAGGGCCCCCATCGCGAAGGCCGCCTCGGGTCGAAAGCAGAGCGCTTCGAGGGCAGCCTCGCCCCCGCAGCCTGGACAGACCAGCGATCGCGGCCCACCCCGGCGCCAGGCCTCCATCGCCAGGCCAAAGGGCCCCGAGAGCAGGCCCCCGCAGGCCGGGCAATCCACGCGAAAGCCGCCGTACTCGTTCTTGTAGAGGGTGAGGCCACCGGGCCGGTCGAGCCAGACCCGCGCGCAGCCCCCCTCCACCAGCCCCGGCCCGCCGCGCCCGCCCACGATCAGCCCCGCCGCCTCCCAGGCCGCCCGCACAGGGGGCCAGGCCTCAAACAGCACGGCGGCGTCGGGATCCTGAGGGAGCAGGAGCACATCGAGGCGATGGTGGGCGCGCGCCAGAGGACACCTCCACGTCAGGCCCCGCTGTGCAAGCCCCTCCGCGGAGGCCCTGGGCGCTTGAGCCGGGCGCCGCCGGGGGATAACCAGCCCGCCCCGGAGGCACCCATGGCCCTTGATGTAGCCGCGCTCCTCGGCGCCGACGCCGACTCCCTGCTCACCTTCGACACGCCCGCCATCCCCAAGAGCCGGCTCCACCTGCCGGGCCCCGACTTCGTCGACCGCATCTTCGCCCCGTCGAACCGCAACATTCAGGCCCTGCGCAGCCTGCAGACCCTGTTTAGCCACGGCCGCCTCGGCGGCAGCGGCTACGTCAGCATCCTGCCGGTCGACCAGGGCATTGAGCACGCCGCCGGCGCCTCTTTCGCCAAGAACCCCGACTACTTCGACCCCGAGAACATCGTTCAGCTCGCCATCGAAGGCGGCTGCAACGGCGTGGCCACCACCCAGGGCGTGCTCGGCGCCGTGGCCCGCAAGTACGCCCACAAGATCCCCTTCATCCTCAAGATCAACCACAATGAGCTGCTGACGATGCCCAATCAGGCCGATCAGGTGCTCTTCTCCAGCGTGCAGCAGGCCTGGGACATGGGCTGCGTCGGCATCGGCGCCACCATCTACTTTGGCAGCAAGGAGAGCGGCCGGCAGATCGTGGAGATCAGCAAGGTCTTCGCCGAGGCCCACCGTCTGGGCATGTGCACGATCCTCTGGTGCTACCTGCGCAACAACGCCTTCAAGAAGGACGGCGTAGACCACCACACCAGCGCCGACCTCACCGGCCAGGCCAACCACCTCGGCGTCACCATCGAGGCCGACATCATCAAGCAGAAGCAGGCCGAGGGCAACGGCGGCTACGCCGCGCTCAACATGGGCGGCTCGAGCTACGGCAAGTTCGACAAGCGCATCTACACCGATCTGGCCAGCCCCCACCCCATCGATCTGACCCGCTACCAGGTGGCCAACTGCTACATGGGCCGCGCCGGCCTCATCAATTCGGGCGGCGCCAGCGACCACAACGACCTCGCCCAGGCCGTGCGCACCGCCGTCATCAACAAGCGGGCCGGCGGCATGGGCCTCATCAGCGGTCGCAAGGCCTTCCAGAAGCCCCGCAACGAGGGCGTGGCCCTGCTGCAGGCCATCCAGGACGTCTACCTCGACCCGACCATCACCATCGCCTGAGGTGCCCATGTCCGCCCCCCACCCGGCCGCCGCCCAACTCAGCCCCCTCATCACCGAGGAGGTCCTCCAGGAGCGCATCCGCGCCCTCGGCGCCCAGATCCGGGCGGACTACGGAGACCGCCCCATCCACGCGATCTGCGTGCTCAAGGGCTCCTTTCTGTTCATGGCCGATCTGGTGCGCGCCATCGGCGGCGACGTGCGCTGCGACTTCCTCGGCGTCTCGAGCTACCACGGCGGCACGCGGTCCACCGGCGTGGTCAAGATCACCCAGGATCTGTCCACGCCGATCGAGGACGCCGACTGCCTGATCGTCGAGGACATCGTCGACACCGGTCTGACCATGGACTACCTCCTCCGCATGCTCGGCACCCGCGGCCCCCGCAGCCTCAAGATCTGCTCGCTGCTCGACAAGCCGGTGCACCGCGAGGTGCAGCTCACCGTCGACTACGTCGGCTTCACCATCCCCGACGCCTTCGTGGTCGGCTACGGCCTCGATCTCGGCGAGCGCTTTCGCAACCTGCCCTACGTCGCGGTGTACCAGCCATGAGCCAGATCGTTCACACCCCCGCCGCGCCGGCCGCCATCGGCCCCTACTCCCAGGCGATGGTGCACAATGGCCTCGTCTACACCAGCGGCCAGATCGCCCTCGTCCCCGGCGGCCCCAGCCTCGTCGGCGAGACGGCGGCCGAACAGTGCGAGGTGGTGATGGGCAACCTCAGCGCCGTGCTGCACGCCGCCGGGTCGAGCCTGCATCAGGTGTTGAAGACCACCATCTTCCTCATCGATATGGCCGACTTCGCCGAGGTCAACGCGGTCTACGCCCGCCACATGGGCGACCACCGCCCGGCCCGCGCCACCGTCGCCGTCGCCGCCCTGCCCCGCGGCGCCCGCGTTGAGATCGACTGTATCGCCGTCGTGGGCTGAACGATCGGGGCCGCGCGGAACAGGGCTCCGCCTTCGGGTATTCTCCCCAGCATGAGCACCGCCGCGCTGCCCCTCCTCCTCTCCCTCGCCCTCCCTCCAGCCCAGGCCAGCCCGCCGCCCCCGCCGCCCACCGAGACGGTGCGCCTGGGCGATGTCTACGGCTACCTGCCCTACTGGGAGTCGATGGACGACGTGATGTGGGAGCACCTCACCCACCTCGCGATCTTCTCGGTGGGGGCCAATTCCGATGGCACCCTCAACAACACCAGCCGCTGGACCGGCCGGGCCGAAGAGGCCGTCACCCTGGGCGCCACCCACAGCGTGAAGGTGCACCTCTGCGTCACCAACTTCGACGCCAGCAGCCTGCACACGCTGCTCTCGTCGTCGAGCCGGCGCGCCACCCTCGTTGAGGCACTCGGCGATCAGGTCGATGCCTACGGCGCCGACGGCGTCAACGTCGACTTCGAGGGCATGGACGGCGCCGACAGCGCCTCCCTCGTCGCCTTCATCACCGAGCTGAAGGCCCGGGTGCCCGAGGTCTGGGTGGCCACCCCGATGATCGACTGGGACGGCGCCTACGACTACAGCGAGCTCACCCGCATCTCCGACGGTGTGTTCATCATGGGCTACGCCCTGCACGGCAGTTGGGGAGACGCCGGGCCGAACATCCCCCTCTACGGCTCCGACCGCTGGGGCCGCTACGGCGAGGAGTGGTCGATCGACGACTACGAGGCCTACGACGCCGATCTGTCCAAGGTGATCTTCGGCCTGCCCAGCTATGGACAGAGCTGGTACGTCAACAACGCCAACGACATCGACACCTCCACCATCGACTTCATCGGCTCGATCTCCTACATCAACGCCGAGGCCGAGGCCGCCGCCTACGGCAAGCAGTGGGACGAGGCCAGCGACACCGCCTGGTACGCCGCCAGCAGCACCGAGCAGGTCTGGTACGACGACGCCCAGTCCATCGAGGTCAAGGGCGAATACGCCATGTCGCGCGGCCTCGCCGGCATCGGCTTCTGGGCGCTGGGCTACGACGGCCGCGACCCCACCTTCTGGGCCGCCGTCGACCGGGTCACCACCACCACCGCCGCCTCCTACGCCGCCGAGTGGGTAGACCAGAGCTTTCCCACCCCCAGCGAAGGCGTCCTGGAGCTAACCCTCGACGAGAGCGCCAGCGGTTGGGTCGACCTGCTCAACACCGGCGCCGCCACCTGGGAGCCCGGCCGCACCTACCTCGCCCCCACGCCCCGCGAGGTCGCCAGCGACTGGGCCGCCGCCGACTGGCCGAGCCCCACCCGGGCCGCCACCGTCGCCGCCTCCACCCCGCCCGGCGCCGTCGGCCGCTTCACCTTCTCGCTGCGCGGCAACGAGCTCGGCAGCGGCGAGCAGGGCTTTGGCCTCGTCGAAGAAGGCGTGGTCTGGTTCGCCGACGAGGGCGGCCCCGCCGATGGCGCCATCACCGTGGCCATCGAGGTCCAAGACACCCGCGGCGGCGGCGATGACGGCGAGACGGATGAGGCCGACGAGCCCGTCGGCTCGGTGGAGCCTGGCGGCAAGGGCAGCTCATGCGCCACCCTGCCGGCCCCCCAGGCCTTCGGCTGGGCCCTCGGCGCCCTGGCCCTCCTCGGGCGGCGCCGCCGGGCCTAGTGCCGCCGACGCCGACGGCGGCGAGCCGGCTTCACCTCGATCGAGTTGATCGCCGCGAGGATGGTCTCGCCGTGCTCCTTGAGCTGCCACTGGCGGATGCCCGGCACCGCCGCCAGCTCCTCCATCGTGCGCGGCCCGCAGCGGGCGATCTCCTTCAAGAGGTTGTTGTTGGCCACCACCACCGGCGAGAGCCCGCGGCCGGCCACCACCTCGTTGCGCCAGGCCTTGAGCAGCACCATCACGCGATCCACGCTCGGCGCGTTGGCGTTGCGCTCGGCCTTGGGGCGGCCCTCGGCCTTGGGCCAGTCCGGCAGCGGCGTCTCGTCGAGGATTGCCGCGCGGATGGCGGTGAGGATGGGCTCGGCGTGCCGCCGGGCCATCGCCGAGCCCCGGCGCATGATGTCGTAGACCCCGTCGATGTCGTGGGGGCGCTTGGCCGCCAGCAGGATCAGGATGGGATCGGGCAGCACCTTGAAGGCCGGGCGATCGAGCTCGGCGGCGCAGGCGTCGCGGTAGGCCCAGAGCCCGCGCAGCACCTTGAGCCCCAAGGTGTCGAGGCTCCGCGCGTTCTTGACCCGGTAGAAGTCGGTGGGCGCCTGACCGCGGCCGGCCCACTCGCGATCTTCGAGCAGGGTGCACTCTTCGAGCAAGGCGTCGACCCGCCCGGCCTGCTGCAGCCGGTAGGTCAGCACCTCGCGCAGGGCCACCAGCCAGTGGGTGTCGCCCCGGGCGTAGTGCAGGTGATCGTCGCCCAGCGGCCGATCGGCCCAGTCGTGGCGCTGGTAGCGCTTGTCGAGGGTGTGGCCGAAGTAGCGCAGGATCAGGTCGGCGAGGCCGATGCGCTCCATGCCCAAAAACTGGCTGGAGATCATCGTGTCGAAGATGTTGTGGACCGCCACCCCGGTGTCGCGCTTGATGCTGACCACGTCGTAGTCGGCCCCATGCAGCACCTTGACGATGTCGGTGTTCTCCAGCACGGCTTTCAGCGGGCTCAGGTCATCGATCTGCAGCGGATCGATGATGTAGTCGCGGTGGGCATCGCTGATCTGGATGAGGCAGAGCTTCTCCCGGTAGTGGTGAAAGGAGTCTGCTTCGGTGTCCAGGCCGATGACCGGCTGCGTGACCAGGTAGGCCACAGCCTCCTCCAGCGCAGCGGCGTCCTCAACCATGATGAGCGGGGTGTCTCCGTACATCGCGACGTGCCCTGTCCTTCTCGTTACGGAACCGGGCGCCGCGGCGCGCCTTTTCGCACACCACCGAGCCCATGATGCCCGAGCCCTCAACATCCTCGCCTGCGCTGGCCCCACGCGATGGCGCGGAAGCCCCAGGCGACGGCCAGGGGCCGAGCGCGGACGCCCCCCGTATCGCGCGGCAGGCTCCGCCGGACGGGTTGAGCCGCCGACAGTTTGCGCATTCGAGCCTGCCCGCCGCCGCCGCCTACCTCGCCCTGGCCCTCTTCCTCACGCGCGGCGCCTGGCTCAGCGGCGAATTGCCCGGCGCGCCGATGGGCGAGCAGTGGGGCCGCCTCTTCGTCACCGCCCAGGTCGCCCGCTGGCTCACCGGCGCGGCCCCCCTCGGTCATGCCGATCTGGCCGGCGCCCCCGACGGCGTGCCCTTCTGGCCGGTCGATCCGGCCACCCAACTCGTCCTGGCCCCCCTCTCCCTCCTCCTCGGCCCCCACAAGGCCCTGCTCATCGGCGTCATCGCGCTCATCACCCTCGCCGGCCTCGGCACTCACCAGCTCCTGCGCCGCCTCGGGGCCCCCCTCACCAGCGCCTTCGCCGCCGGGCTCCTCGTGGAGCTCGCGCCCTACCTGCTGCGCAACCTGCACGATCTGGTGCTGGAGGTCGAGGCCATCGGCCCGGTGGCCCTGGCGATCGGCGCCCTCCTCGCCGCCCGCGAGGAGCCCCGCCTGCCCCGCCTCCTCGCCGCCAGCGGCGCCATCGCCCTCGTCGCGCTCACCAGCCCCTACTACGCCGTCTACCTTGCCCTCGGCTGCGCCCTGGTCCTCCCCTTCGACCGGCCCCGCTGGCGCGCCTGGGCCGGCATCGCCCTGGCCGGGGCCCTGGCCGGCGCCCTGAGCCTGCTGCCCTTCGCCCTGCTGGAGCGCGGCCCCAACGGCCGTCTCAGCGAGGTCTGGTCGGCCCAGGGCTACCAGCTCGTACCCGGCCCCCTCGTCGACCCCCGCAGCCCCGATCGCGATCTGCCCCGCAGCCCGCCCAAGCCCCGCGATCCGCCCCCCGCCGGCCCGCCGCCCCCGCCCGAGCCCGCCTGGGTGCGCAGCCTGCACCGCTTCCCCGGCGGCCTCGCCCTCGCCGCCGCCGGCCTGATGGGCCTCTTCGCCGCCCGATCGCGCCCCTTCGCCCTGCTCGGCCTCGCCTTCTTCTTCGGCGGCCCCGGCCTCACCCTCACCCTGCGCTTTGTCGGCAAGTTTGGCGCCGCCCCCACGCCGCCCCTCCTCGCCCTGCTCGACGCCCTGCCCCTCACCAGCACCCTCGGCAACCCCGTGCGGATGCTCTCGGCCTGGGTGCTCCTCGCCGCCCTCGCCGGCGGCCTCGCGGCGCGCCGAGCCCCCCTGGCCCTGGCCCTCCTCGCCCTGGCCCTCTTCGAGACCGCCTTCACCCTCCCTGGCCTCGTGCTGCCGAGCAGCCCCCTGCCGCTCTCGCCCGCGCTGGCCGCCCAGGTCGAGGGCCCCGTGGTGGTCTTTCCGAACGGCGACCCGCCCGCCTGGCACCCCGCGGTCGGCCCCAAGGAGACACTCACCGTCGCCGCCCTCGCCCAGGCCCCGGTCGCCAGCGACTACGGCCGCGGCGCGACGCCGGCAGACCTGGGCCTCCAGGTCTGGCTGGCCACCCAGGGCGGCGTACCCATCGGCCGGGGCGCCTTGGTGGCCACGCCTGACCCGTCGCCATCGGGCTTCTCGTGGCTGGTGCTGCTGGAAGACCGCCTGGAGCCCGCTCAGGTGACGGCCCTGCAGGCCGCCCTGCAGGTCGACTGGATCGAGGTCGGCCGCGACGACCGGGCCGCCCTCTGGCGCCGCCGCTGATCCCTCCCCTTCTCCCTTGGAGCCCCATGACCCCCCAGACCGCCCTCGCCGCCTCGCTGCTCGCCTTTGTTTACGTTGCGCTGGCCCTGCGCATCATCGCCCTGCGGTGGAAGACCCGCACCGGCATCGGCGACGGTGGCCACGCCACCCTGGCCAGGGCGATCCGGGTGCACGGCAATTTCAGCGAGTATGTGCCCCTGGGCCTGATTCTGCTCTTTTTGTTGGAGCAGTCGGGGGCCCAGCCGGGCTGGGTGGGGCCCCTCTGTGGGGCCCTGGTTCTCGGGCGCCTGCTGCACGCCTTTGGGCTGAGCCGCTCCGCCGGCGCCTCGGCGCCGCGCTTTGTGGGGATGGTCCTCACCTTTACGGCCTTGGTTGTGCCCGCAGGCCTGCTGCTGCGCGGCGCCGCGGCGGGCTGAGCGGCGGGCCTACTGCAGGGTGCGAACCAGGCGGACGCCGAGGCCGGCATTTGCGGTGGTGTGGGGGAGGTTTGCATCAGGGTCCAAGGGCACCTTGGAGGCCTCATTCCCCCAGGATCCGCCACGGGCCATTCGATGGGAATTGGCTGGAGTAGGGCTCGAACGAGCGAGCCATTGCAGGCTCCTGTGTCGCCCGCGCCGTCAATGGCGAGGGGGTCCTCGCGTACGGGCACATCGGCCGGGGGATCGTGGAGGAGGTCCAACGGGGCGCAGAGCGGGCCAGGTATGGTGAGGCCGTACGTCGACGCCTCGCTGCGTGGTGGACCGAGCGCTACGGGCGCGGCTTCTCAAGGCGAAACCTGGAGTACATTCGCGACTTTTAATGTGCCTTTTCGGACAGGCGGCCCGCGATTGGGCAATCTGTTTCCGCGGGCCAAGGGCAGGTCGCGAACCGCGACGTTGCGCGATCCGGGGAAGCCCTCGCCCTGGCGATCAAGCTCCGCACCCGAGGGAGCTTCCGCGCCGAGCTGTCGCGGGGCCACTGCCGCGTGCTCTCCGGCGTCGACCGCGTAGCCGCGCGCCTCTTCAACGAGGAAGATGACGTGTTTGTGCGGTGGAGGGTGGAAGAGAGGGAGCGGCACGTCCACCCCCATTTGTTCATGCGCCTATACAAGAGCCTCATTAAGGCCGGCGTCGCCGATCTCATCGACCGCGTACAAGTCGTCGAGTCCGCTGCGGACGCGCTGCACGCCCCCTACGTGCTCGACTTCCTCGGGTTGCCCGACGGTGGCCCGCTTCCCGAGAGCACTCTGGAGTCCGCCATCATTGCGCACATCCAGCACTTCCTCCCCGAGATCGGCAAGGGCTTCGGTTTGGTGGCGAGGCAGCGACGGCTTTAGTACAATGAACAGCACCCCTAAGTCGACCTCGTCTTCTACAACTGCATCCTGAAGTGCTACGTGCTCACTGACTCCAAGATGGGAAAACTCACCGCGCAAGACGTCGCCCAGATGGACAGCTATGTCCGCCTCTTCGACGACCAGTACACCTCCGAGAGGGACAACCCGACCATCGGCCTCATCCTCTGCATGGAGCGTAACGAAGCGGAGGCCCGGTACTCGGTCCTACACGGCGGCGAGCAGATCTTCGCCGCCCGCTATGTGACATGGCTCACCACGGTGGAGGAGCTCCGGGCTGAGATCCGCCGCGAGCGCCTGCTCAACGAGTCCGGGCGGGACCCTCGGTGGGCGTGGCCATCACCCACCCCCTTGCAGCCCGGCGCCGTTGTCGAGCGCGTGGTCGCCGACTTCGACGAGCTCCGCAGATTGCGGCGCCAGGCCCGCCTCGCCCAGCCCCTCCCCGACGCGCTCTACGACGCCTTTGCCACCCGCACCGCCAACCTCCCGCGCAGCACCGAGGCCGAGCGGATGTCGTCGAACGTGTGGGCCAGGACCTCCACCGCGGCGGCCTGCTCGATCTCTCGGAGAGAAGCTGCTCCACTTCCGGTCTCGCCATCCCTTGCCTGCTGCACCCCAGCCACGCCTGCCTCTGGAAGGACTGCGAGACCGACCGGGAGCGCCTCGACGACTACAACGGGCTCTCGCTCGAACCCACCTCGATGGCGCCTTCGACGTGGGGCTCGTCACCGTGGAGGATGACGGGTAGGTGGTTGTCTCGCCCTCGCTCGACGGCCAAGAGCTCGGCGTTCTGGGGCTCGACCGGCCTCGGCGCGCCCGAGGGCTCGCGGAAGGGCATCAGCCCGATCTCGCCTGGCACCGGGAGCGGGTGCCTAGGGCCAGTACGGCGCCGAAGGTGTATGAAGCTGGGGCAGGAACGCCTTCCGACTCTCGTCGCTGACCGCAGGGGTTCGATGAACCAGACCTCCTACCACCCGGCTGCGACCGACACCATCGGGAAGCTACGCAGCCGCTTGTCGAAGATCCCCCCTACCGTGGGCTCACGATCGTGAAGCCGCCTCTCCAGAACGCAGAAGCCGCCGCGACCGAGTTGGTTCTCGCCGAGCCGCACGCCCGCCACCTTGCCCCAGCAGCGGCATGTTGTAGACGCTTGTCGAAGATACCATTGGCCTCACGCGGGGAGCGTGACGAGTGACCCCGATCGAATACTACGACAAGGGCTACGAGGTCGACCTCAACCGCCTGCTTGGCAATCTGACGCGCCTGGGGGCGCGGCTGCTGGTCTCGCATTTCTCCGCCGAAGGCGTGGCCGCTCAGCCCAGCGGGCTGCAGGACCGGTTTCGCGAAATGCCTCTGCGCTCGCGCGTCCGCTTCCTCATCGTTTTCCACTTTTGGGTAGTCCTTGACCAAGCGGTTGAAGCCAGCGCCCCGCGCCTGGTCTGGAGTGCCTTCGACCAAAAGGCCCAAGTTCCGAAGCTGGGAATGCCCCGCTCTGCGCGTAACCTGCCCCCACGCCCGTTCGAGCTGCTCACAGCAGCCACCCACTGGGCCAAGGACATGGAACCGGAGTCCACGGCCGACCTGGAGGCATTCGCGATCCACTTCGTCAACACCTGCCGAGAGTTCCTCACCACCCGCCTGCCCTCGTTGATTCCCCTGCCGTCTCCGATAGAGTCGAGGCGGATCGCTGAGAATATCATTGACCGGATGGAGAGCGGGTACCCTCGGCCGGAAACGGATTCCCTCGCGACACGATGGGGCGAACTCATCAGAAATCATCTACAGAAGCTGCGCCTGCCTCCAGTTGCGACGATCAGGGACCTCCCGTACGTTGACGCTCGCCACGCCTTTGTGTCGGTTTTAGAAGACTACATCGACCACAAGCGGTGCCTCTTGCCGAACGGAACCGAGAACCTTGCAGAAGCAATGCGAGACATCGTTCGCGCCGTCGACGGCGATGTCGAACCGCGGGCCGCGATGGGCTGGATCAATCGGGCGTTAGGACTGCCGATCGCGGTCTCGGACGACCAGCTAAACGAGGCGATTCGGTGGGGCTGCGATCGAGGGTGGCTGAGTTGGAGCGGTGGCCCAATCCGCCGCGCTAATTTTATAGACCGAACCGCAATGGCGGCCGCAACTCGACCCGCCCCGCCCTCGACGATGGTACAATCGCCCCGGGCACATCAAACAACTATAATGCCCACGCAGGCGCCACGCGCCATGCCGCTTACGCGGCATGGCGGTGCGTCTTTCACTCGGACTGTAGCTCCGACAGCGACGGCCCAGGCCACGTCGGCTCCAAACTCGTCGGAGACGCGGGTATCGGCCCCGGAAACGACCCGACACCGCCCGACGCGTACGCTCGTCGACGAGCCCATCATCAGCGGGCATGCGGGGCCGGAGGTCGCGGTTGGGATGGTGCTCGAAGGCGAGCGCCACTGGCGCGTCCTTCGGCAGGCCGGACAAGGAGGGATGGGGCGCGTTTGGGAGGCTCGGGCAATCCACCCCCCAGAGACCCACGTGGCCGTGAAGACCGTGTCCGCGCCATCCGACGTCAACCGCGCTGCGCTGGATCGAGAGCTCCGGCTCCTCCGCACGCTGCAGCGCGCAGACTACTTCCCTGTGATCCACGACGCGTTCACGGCAAGCGGTCACCTCCACCTTGTGATGGACTGGGTGCCAGGCCGCACCCTCGACGCATGGGTGCTGGACCCCGGTGCTCCGAAGGTCGACGTGGACCGGTTCTTCCACTGGATGGACAGGGTCGCCGATCGGCTCGCCTTCCTCCACGCTTGGCCTGGGCGACCGATCCTATTCCGGGATCTCAAGCCATCGAATATCATGTACGATGAGGAGACGTCCAGCCTGCGGCTCGTGGACTTCGGCATTGGGCACCTCGCCAGCCCTGATGGTGGTGGTGCCGTACGGGCCGGCACCGAGGGCTTCATGGCGCCCGAGGTGCGGCAGGGCACGATCGATGTCCGCACGGACATCTTTGCATTCGGTCGATTGGGCCTGTTTCTCCTGTTCGGCCGTTACGACTTTGCAAACCTCAGCGCGGAGAGCCGGCCGCTCGACATGGAGACGCGCCGGCTCACCCAGGCGCTTGTGAGTGCCTGCTTCCTGTTGTGCCACCCTGCCCCGCACAAGCGGCCATCCACCGTCCTCGCGGCGCTCCGGCACCTGAAATTGGCCTCTTCGCAGCAGAGTATCTTGAACGAACCTGCCGACGCCTGTCCCACCTGCGGTCGCTCTCGACTGAGGTCGCGGAATTTCTGCCCAGGGTGCGGCGAGGCCCGACGGGTAATTGGTGGAGATGGGGACCCCCCAGCGGCGTTGTTCGAACATGCCATGCCGCCGCCCCGCCCCGCCGGCGCATTCCCCGCCCGCGTGGCCCGGGCATACGAGGAGTTCCTGGCCATTCGCGCTTCTGCGGACCTCAGCAGCCTGAGGTGCCTCGCATCGATCGACGTGGAGCCCTATGAGTATCAGCGTAATGCGGCGCTACAAGTGATCGGACAGATGGGCGGTCGAGCCATGATCGCAGATGACGTCGGCCTCGGGAAGACGATCGAGGCCGGGCTCGTGATGAAGGAGTACCTCCACCGCGGGCTCGCCCGCCGGACCCTCCTCATCGCACCGCCAGGACTCCTGCTGGCCCAGCTCTGCGACGAGCTCCGTCGGAAATTTAAGATCGACGTTCGGGAGTATCGGAGCAATGGGGATGCGCTGGATCCAGACGTCTACGTGGGCCCAAATGGGCTCGTTTCGGCAGATCACGCGGCGGTGAGCCTTAAGACCCTATGCCGCGAGCCGACGACGACCAGGTTCGCATCGCTGCCGTGGGACGTGGTGGTGGTTGACGAGTGCCACCATATCAAGTCGCCCCGCTCTAAGGGCTACCGGGCCGTCCGGAAACTCGTGGCCCCATACACGCTGTTCATGAGCGCGACCCCATTCTCTGGCAAGCACGATGAGCTGTGGGCGGTGTACAGCGCCCTGCGCCCCGGCGCGCTCGGGGAGCAGACGCGCTTCATCTCCGACATGGAGCGGGGCAGGGGCGATGTTCACAAGCAGACGATCCGAGGAATGACGATTCGCCGTCGGCGTGCCGAAATTCTTGTGCGGTTTCCGGGGCGGGACGCTCGGCGTCTGTCGGCGAGGATGACAGAAATCGAACGACTGCGCTACCTGGCTGTTGTAAACGCGGCGAAAGCCACCGGCAGGGGCTCACTGGCCTGGATCCAGCCCGTTCTCCAGGTGTCGGCCTCGTATGAGGCGGTGCGGGCCTCAGAGGCGTTCCATCGCTTCCCGCTGGAGTTACAGCGAGATCTCGAACGCCTCACCGACGCCGATCATCCGAAGGTGAAGGCATTCTTGGGGCGATTCGTTGACCGGCTCCCTCGAGGGGAGAAGGCATTGGTCTTTACGCACTATCAGGCGTCTCAGGCGGCGATTGTGAGGTTGTTAAGGGAGCGTGGTCGCCATGCCGAAGGGCTCCTCGCCGCGTCACCTCAGCGGCGCCAGGAGCTCCTCGCGTGGTTTCGGCAGGATCCGCATGCCGAGTTCCTCGTGTGCGGGAAGGGGGCGGGTGAAGGCTTGAACCTCCAGTTCTGTGGGCTTCTCGTGAACCTCGACCTTCCGTGGAACCCGATGCAGCTCGAGCAGCGTATCGGGCGGATTCAGCGGCTGGGCCAGCCCCGGCGCAAGGTCGCGATCGTCAATGCTGTGCTGGCCGGGACCATGGAGGACCGGGTGCTGGAGATCATGGAGAACAAGCTCAAGATGTTCCAGGGCACCCTCGGAGAAACTGAACAGATTCTCGGCGAAATGTTCAGTGAAGAAGCGGAGTCCTTCGAGAGTTGGGTGGCCGCGGCGATTCTACCTGATGGGACCCTGCGGCCCGAGCACCGGGACGACTTCGAGCGCAGGATGACAAAGAGCGCCATTCGGGTGGGTGAGGCAACAGACGCCGCGGGGTTCGTCGACCACCTACTCGGTATCGGAAACGCGGACGGCCAAGGTGGCGCCGGCATCAGAGCCCCCACCGCGCCGCCCATTTCCCTTGACTTCTTGAGTGACCTATGAGCGACCTTCGTGGTCCGGTCGCTCGAGCGATGCAGGTAATCGGATGTGGCTGGCGGGAGATCGGCCCCGGCGTATTCGTGGCGACCATCCCACCAAGCCTACGGCACCACTTCCGAAATCAAGCCACGCTACGCGTCGTCTTCGACCCCGATGTGTGGCAGCAAGATCGCCGCACCGAGTTGGCGGCACCGGGTGGAGGATTTCTCGACAGTCTCGAGCGGGCACTCGCCGAACGCGCCGGCCAGCCGATCCGCGTCGGAGGAGTGCTGGAGTCGGACGGCGCTCTGGGGCGGGCGTGGGCAGCCCGTGTACGGGTATTGAACGCTCACCTCGAGCAGCTTGACCACCCCATCTCTTACGAACAGGCGCTCCGCTTCGTTTTCGAGTTCGAGATACCACTCAGTCCACCGGTCACTGAGCTTGTCGCTGTCGCCTGCGACCTTCAGGGGAACGTGCTCGACGCCAAGGAACTCGCTCGACGCGATCCTGCTGATGCCTACGACTACGACGAAGTCGCAGGAGCGGTCTCTCTCCGAATCGAGTGGCCCGAGTCACACGTTGCACGGCTTCGGAGCCTCTGCCGTGCCGAGGCCGAACGGCGGATCAAGCGAGCCTTCGCCGGCGATCTGAGAAAGCGGACCGATCGGGGCGCAGCTCAGGTGGAGGAGGCCCGAATCGCACACGACCGGGAACGCACCCAGGCCCAGAGCCCTGCCGAACTTGAAGAGTTGGAACAGGAGTTCGCCCGTCGCCGCGCGGTGTACGAGGCGGGCGCGTCCGGAACGATCCGCGTTCAAGAGCGGACGGTCACGCTGCTGGTTACCGGAAAGGACTCCCTCGTCGCTCGGTATCGGCGCAGGACGGGTGCGACCGCGGATATCATACCGAAAATGCACCTCGGCAAAGTGCGGGATGATCAGTGTGCGCACTGTCATCAAGTCCGCACGGAGTATGTGATCTCGGGTGAAAGCGCGGAGATGTGGTGCACCAGCTGCGGCCGCGCCTGCACCGCGCCCGACTGCGCAGCGACAATGCGCGCGGGCCAAGTGACCTGTGGACGGTGCGCGGAGGTTCGCTGGTGCCCAGACCACGTAACCGCCTGCGCTACCTGCTCCCAGCACCGGTGCCCCGACCACGGCGGCAGCTGCACGGTGTGTGGGACCGCGGGGTGCGAAGCCCATCTTCGGACACACTCTGAGTCGAAAGAGGCGCTCTGTGCGGTCCATGGCATGCCCTGTGCGGTCGATGGCGCGGTACTGAGGGACAGCGAGCTGGTTCGGTGCACAAGATCCGGAGACCTCGTGTGCGCCAGACACAGCGTCGCAGTGGACGTTCCCGCCGGAGCTGTTGTTCGTTCCGACAGGGTGCGTGTGTGTGCAGCGTCCCACACGAAAATGGATGTCGATTTCGCTGGGACATGCTCCGTGGATGAACAGGTCTACATGGCTTCGACGCTGGCCAAGTGCCCGGTGACCCTCCTGCGACTGCACCCGCGCAACGCCATCCAGGTCGAGGGGGATGACCGCGTTCTACATCCGTCTGCGGTCCTTTACTCAACCGTAAGCGGTGTACCCGTAGCACGAGATCGGGCTCGCGAGGACGCGTTTCTTCCGAATCAGGTCCTTCACCCAACGGAGGCGTTTCTCTGCGAGTTGACCGACCGCTGGACGGCGAAGACAAGGGTCGTTACGGCTTCGTGTTGTGGAAGAGTCGTCGCACAGTCGCTCACCGCGGCGCACAGCACCACCCGGTTACTGCTCTGTCGGGACCACTACGCCGAGTGCGGAGTGGACCGAGCGGTCCTCCTAGCCGAAGAGCTCCGGTCCTGCAGCGCGACCGGGATGAGGGTGTGTGCGGACCACGGCGCCACGCTGGACGATCCGCCGCACGGCTTCGTTCGTCGCGAGCGTGTCCGCCTGTGTGCCGAGACAGGTCACCGAATCGATCAAGACTCCGCCGGAACCTGCACGGTCGATGGTGCAACCTACAAGCTCGGACTGCTGGTCACATGCCCACTCACGGAGCGGATCTTCCATCCCAGTCACGGAATCCTCACAGAAGGGGATAGCCGACTCCTGCACCCCGCCGGCGTGGTGTATTCCGACGTGAGCAGCAAGCCCGTCGCTCGAGACCTTGCAGTCTTGGACGCGTTCTCCGAACACGCGTTCCTCCGTCCAAATGAGGCAGTGCGCTGTGAATTGAGCTTGAAGTGGACAGCTCTGGTGCGCACTGTCGCGGCGCCGTGTTGCGGGAAGCAGATCGCGGAGACCCTTACGTCGATCAGCGTGCTTTCGGGGCGCCGGGTATGCCAAGCCTGCGCCCGTACCTGCGCAGCGAATCACGGGCCTTTCCTACCGGACGAGGTGGTTAAATGTGACATTTCCGGCATCGGTTGGTGCCTCAGTCACCTCCAGCGCACAACCTGTGGGCGGCAAGTCGGACCAGATTACGCAGTTCGCCTGGACGACGGCAAGTGGGAGTGTGTGGAGCACTACCGTCGATGTGGCCCCGGCGATCATGCGGCGCCGGTAGACAAACTCTTGCCCAGTATTCTCACGGCGCAAGAGTGTTGCGCGGCACATAGAACGCGCTGTGTCTGTCACGGGGGTATTGTTGGAACCGGGGAGTACGAGACAGACCCCTACGATGCCTCAGCGTGGTGCCCAGATCACATCGAGACCTGCGCGCGATGCGGCGAGCGAGCGCCTGTGGCCGGGCGAGGCGCAGAAGTCTGCCGCTGGTGTGCCGCTCCGGCGCCGCTGGAGCGAGTTGACCCGTACTTCGCAGAGACGTATCGCAGGCGCATCGTCCCGTTACTCGCTTGGTATACGGTGCGGCTGAGCGTCCAAGTTACAGGTTCACCGAAGCTCGCCTGGTTTCGGATCGGCACGCTCACCGGAGGGCAACTCACATTTCGCGTCACGGCGGACACCGTGGACACGGTAACTACCAATGGCACCCCATATGGCCGCTGAAGCGCCCGATCCTGCTGCCCTCACGGAAGTGGTGTTCGTCGACCACACTCACGAGGCCGCCGCGAGGGTCGACGTTTACGTGAGGATTCGCGCACAGTTCTCGCTTCCACCCCTGGTTTCGCACTCGGTTGGGGACCAGCTTCGACTCACCTTCGACTCGGTACCTCCACGCGCAAGTGTCGCAGCGCTCTCGTCTGCAGAGCTGGCGCTCATTCTCCACCGACTCGGACGCCTTGAGGGCGCACTCGGTTGGAACCTTGCAGCCGTCCCAGAGTCCGCGCTCCGATACGACCCGATGCGCAGGGTTCCAGCGATCACGGCGGGGCTCTTCATCACACCCAATGGGAGCCCGACTGCAGTTGCTGGCCTGCTCCGGGCGCTCGGACTCGAAGAGGAGCACCAACCCCACTCGGTGCGTGCTGCCGTCGCGATATTCGCCGCCATCCTCCCGGGCTCCGGGATGGGGGATGATGAAGCGTCCCTCATCCGCGCGCTGCTGGATGCCGCCCTGGCCGAGCGCGCAGCCGGGAGGCCGATCGCCGCGGCGTCTGCATTGCGAAGTGCTTGGGCCCTCCGCGTGGGCGACGCCGAGACCGGACAACAATGGCTCGATCTCGCCAACGACGCGGGCGTGGAGCTGCCGGACGGCGTTGAGTTGGCCCTTGAACCGCTCGCGCTGGGAAACGCCCGCCTGCTAACTGCGCTCGCACGACGAGCCCAGAGCACCGGCGACCTGGCGAAAGCGCAGAAACGGGCGCGAGTTCTGACAACGATGGCGCCCGAGGAACCCCTGGGATGGCAGATCCTCGCGGCGGCAACCAAACACGCTCCCGCTTCCGATGCGTTCCGCGTGGCGATGTTGGGCCTGGCCCGTGCTGGAGAGGAGCGCGCGCTACAATGGATCTGGGCGGCCCTCGGTCCGGAGGCGACGGGTCCGCTGCTGGATGAGTGGGTCCACCGTTGGACCCCCGTGACGGCAGGTCTTCGGATCCGATGGCTGGCCCATCAGGAGAGGCTCAGGGACCTGTTGCAGTTCTACTTTGCGACCAGCAGGACCGTGCGGCCGCTCGACGCCGATGCATTGGACGCGGTCGTCGCCTCGGCAGCCAGGATCCCCGGACGCCTCCAGGCGCTCCGCGAGCGAATGAAGCAACTTCTTCAGGAAGGGATGGAAGCGGCGCTCGTCCGCGCGTACGTCGCAGCCTGCCAGCTGGACAGCGTACCCGAGGCCATCGTCGAGGCGGAATCGACATGGCCGAATCAGGTTCCGTCCGCACCACTCGCCCGCGCCCTCCTCGCCCTCGATCGCTTCGATGAGGCCGCCCGCCACGCGGAGATTGCCGAGCTCCACGACGTGCGACTGCGGGCGCTCGCGAAGCAGGCGCTGCTACGGGGCCAACCTGCCCCACCGCTCGCTCTGCGCGACGCCTTCCATCGGCTAAGGGCAACGTCAGAGGTCGCCTCCGAGCTTCTCGCCGACCTGCGCCGCGTGTCGCCAAGAAGCGCGATAACCGCACAGCTCCAGAGGCTAATCGAGGAGGACGCATGAGCGGCTTGTTCTTGGGGCACGAGCTCCACCGAGGCTACGACGGAGCCCGACGCGGAGAACGCGCCGAGCTCGCGGCCAACGCTCTGATGACGCACGCGTTTGTCTGCGGCGCAAGTGGCATGGGGAAGACGGTCCTCGCCAAGTCAATCGTGGAGGAAGTCGCCCTCGCGGACGTGCCGGTCATCGCAATCGACCTGAAGGGAGATATCGCGTCGTTGGCGATCAACGGGGACCTCGTCCGCTCCCGTGGGCTCGAGCGGGTGTTCGGCGAAGCTGCCGGTCCTCTCCGTGCCGGGTTCAACGAGGGGCTTCAGTCGAGCCCGTCGTTGGAGGCCCGACATCGGGAGTTCGCCACCAAGGTAGACGTCCGCCTGTTCACCCCCGGGTACGACGGAGCAAGGCGCCTGGCAATGACCGGCCTGCCCACCTTCACCGGCCCGGCGGCAGACCCCTTGGAGCGGCAGGAGCGTCGTACGCTCGTCGAGGCGCTTGCCCGCGGGCTCTGTCCGGTGCGAGCGCGAAGTGCCGACGGGCGCGGTGAACGGGAGGTCAAGTTCATCGAGGAGCTCCTTTGGCACCTGGTCGAGGATGGCGCCGACCTGACGGGAACCGTTGGTATCCGGAAGTTGGTCGCCGCCACAGCGGCTCCCCCGTTCGACGATCTGGGCGGCATGCCTCTGGACGCCTTCGTGAAGCCGGCCTGGCGCAACGACCTCCGGGCACGGCTCGCCGCCCGCATCACCGGCAACGAGAAGACCTGGTATGAGGGTGCCCGCCTTGACGTGGAGACCCTCATCGGTCGTACCGACGGGCGCACTCCGCTCGCCGTCCTGTACCTAGGCCATCTCTCGTCGTTCGAGGAACAGGCAAACGTGGTCGCCCAGACCTGCTCCGAGGTTTACCGATGGATGCGACGCCTGGGAGGATCTCCCAAGCTTCGCGCCCTCGTCTACCTCGATGAGGTCGGCGGTGGGGACGGGCGCAACGCCTTCTACCCGTCTGCGCCGTTCAACCCACCATCCAAACCCCCACTGACGCTCCTCGTGAAGCAGGGGCGCTCAGCTGGCGTCGGCGTTCTCCTATCCACCCAAAACCCGAAGTCGGTCGACGTTCGCGGACTTGGCAACATCAATACGTGGGCGGTCGGCAAGCTCACCCAACGCGCCGATTTCGAGCGCATCGATCATCTGCTCACAGCTACTCGCGCGAGCCAGGGACGCATTCGGGATGACATCATGCGCGCCGAGCAAGGTGAATTCCTGCTCCAAGCTCCGGGGATCTCGGATCCCAAATGGGTCAAGGAGCGCTGGCTCTACACCCTCCACCAGACGCTCTCTCCTGAGCAGGTGCACACGGTCTTCAAGCTGCAAGGGGAGCCGGTCGAACCGACATGGGCGCCGACCCCCTTGAAAGAACGGCGGCACACGACGCCCCCAGTGAACGTAGTCCCCCGGCTGGAAGATGATGTCCCGGGCGGCGCGGAACCGATGTCACAGCAGCGCACGCCGATAGCTGAAGGGGAAACCAGGATTTTGCCACAGACCACACCGGTAGCGGAGGTCGCGGGAGAGCCAGTGGCCAGCGCGTCCTGGGCGCTCATCGGGCCAGAGCGCGAGGTCCTTCTGCCACCGGGTGCGAAATGCGTCGTGGGTCGCGGAGAAGGTGTCGAGTACAGACTCGCAGCCGATACCGTCTCGCGGCGGCACCTGGAAGTCATCGCGTTGGAGAATGGGCAGGTTCGCGTTGCGAATCTCTCCGCGAAGAACCCAGTGCGCGTCCGCGGCGAGCCCCTGGAAGGCGCCGTGACGTTCTCGGCGGAAGACAGCCCGGTCGAACTAAAAGTCGGCGGCGTGCGGGTTCGTTTGCAATTGAGGTAGCTTTCCATACTCGGACCGACTGGGTGAACCGCCTTCGTTACCCGGACGGCAGGATGAAAGATGACACTCGGTCCGTGCGGATGCGCTCGGCCTGGGTGCTCCTCGCCGCCCTCGCCGGCGGCCTCGCGGCGCGCCGGGCCCCTTGGCGCTGGGCCACTTTGAGACCGCCGTCACCTTACCTGGCCTCGTGCTTTCGAGCAGCCTCCGTCCGCCGTCGCCAGCGACGACGGCCGCGGCGCGACGACGGCAGACCTGGGCCTCCAGGTCAGGCTGGCCACCCAGGGCGGTGTACCCATCGGCCGGGGCGCCTTGGTGGCCACGCCCGACCCGTCGCCATAAGGCTTCTCGTGGCTGGTGCTGCCGAAAGGCCGACTGGATCGAGGTCTGCCGCGACGACGAGGCCGCGATCTGGCGCCGCGTCCGCCGCCGAACCCCGCTCCACCGCCGCACCGCAGGTTAGGCGACGCCCAGGCGCACCACCGCCGGAGCCTGGATGGTCAAGCCCGCTCACGTCTTTCAACCCGAGCCCGAACCCACGCCTTTGCCCGGCGAGGACGAGCTCCCCTTCGATTTTGGACCGCAGATGGAGAGCACCCTGCACCGGTCGGCGATGAACGACCTCATCACCTCCCTCGAAGCCTACCTGCGCGCCATGGGCGACACCACCACCTTTGTGGGCGGCAACCTCGCCATCTACTTCTCCATCGACCAGATCGAGCACAACACCTTTCTGGGCCCCGACTTCATGGTGGTGAGGAACACCTCCTTGCGCGAGCGCAAGTCCTGGGTCTTCTGGAGCGAGCAGCGCTTCCCCTCCGTCGTCATCGAGCTGCTCAGCGACAAGACCGAAAAGGATGACCGCGGCGCCAAGATGTCGACCTATGCCGAGGTCATGCAAGTGGCCGAATATGTTCTCTTTGACCCCTTCGACGGCCGCCTTGAAGGCTACCGCCTCGACACCAAGGACGGCCGCTACGTCGTCATCCCACCCGACGAAGAGGAGCGGGTCGCAGTTGAACAGTTAGACCTCTGCCTCGCCGTCCACTGGCAGGAGCGCCCTGAAGGCGCTGTTCCCCTGCTGCGCTGGCAGCTCCCCGACGGCACGCCTCTGCCCACCCCGGCGGAGCGCGCGGCGCAGCAACAGCGGCGCGCCGAAGAACAGGAGCGGCGCGCCGAGGCCGCCGAGGCCGAGCTTGCCATTCTACGCGAGAAGCTGCGCGCCGCCGGGCTGATCTAAGCGCCCGGGCCCCAAGGCCATCGGCGTCTCCGACGCGGGTGGGCGTCCTGCCCACCACCCCGCGCGACACCCCTCGCGTCGCCTGGGGCCCCGATGGAATCGGCCCCCGCCTTCCTCACCTACACCCAGGCGTTCTACCAGGGCTCTTCCCTCACCCCCGACGTCGGTCTCTGCTGCACCACCGCCATGCCCGACCCCGTCGTTCCCCCGCGCGTGGACGCCATGAACGATGGCTGCGGCTCCACCGTTCACCCCCGCGATCTCAGTCGCGGCCCGCGCATCACCTACGTCGGCGGCGGCGGCGGCTTGGCGCTGCTCCAATTCGCCTGGTTCTCCTGCCGCCCCGGCGCCTTCCTCGGCGTCGATCCAGTCGCCGAGATGCGGCAGACCGCCCGCGAGAACCAGACACCAGGCTCCGTGTGCGGGCTGGGCCAAGGATTGCGAGGCGCGACCCACCCGGGAAAGGCCTTTGATCGGTCTACCCGGCACCAGACCGGTAACCCTTGCACCTGGGTCCAGAGGGACAGGGCGGCGCAGGGGGCGTAAGGACCCTTCACATCCCCTGCGGTTGGCTACTTTGGTGACCTTCGGGTGCCCGCCACCAGACCTGGCACGGATCTTGCTTAGCCTTGAAGCAGGAGGCCAACATGAACGCTCTCTTCTGGTTCGGACACGTCCTCTCTGCAACCGCTGGGGCGGCCGTCTTTGACGCGCCTGCCACCATCCTCTCCAATCCCTCCGAAACGTACGAGCACAAGGTCGACATGGGCGGCGACGTCAACGGAGATGGCTACGACGACCTCCTGGTCTCCGATCGGTCCTGGTCGAACGGCGAAGCGGAGGAGGGGGCGTTGTCCCTGTACACTGGATCGGACACTGGGGTGTCCACCACAGCGGACTGGACCTACGAGTCGGGGCGTGCCAGGTCCTGGTTTGGCCGCGAGATGGCCATTGCGCCAGACCTCAACGGGGATGGCTACGCTGACATCGTGGCGGTTGGCCTGGGTGACATCGACACGAGGGGGAGCAAAGGCTTTCTGTCTGTCTTTTACGGTGGTCCGGCTGGGCCGGCCTCCTCCCCAGACTGGACGGTAGAGTACGACTACGACACGACCTGGTTTGGCAGTTCGCTCGCGGTGGGCGACGTCAACTGCGATGGGCTCTCGGACATCCTCGTCGGGGCACCCAACCTGGGCGTCGGCGGTGGGGTGCTGGTCTGGCTCGGGCGAGCGGGGGTGCTGCCGACCGCGCCCGCCTGGACCGCCCAGCCGAGCTTCGCGACCTGCGGTGTCGGCTACGACGTGGCCGCGGCCGACGTGGATGGCGATGGCTGCGACGAGGTGATCGGCAGCGCGCCGGGTCACGCAACCGCGACCGGCACCGTTGGCGCCGTCTTCATGTGGCGCGGCGGCGGCACGGATCCGGCGCCGATCGAATCGTGGTGGATGTTGGGTACGGAGCCCGATGCAGAGTTTGGCCACACGGTGGCGTCGGCGGGCGATGTGAACGGAGATGGAGACGATGAGATCCTCGTGGGTGTACCGTTTCTCCCGGGGGTGCCGCTTTGGCGGGGAGCCGTGGCGTTGTATGAAGGCGGAGCGGACGGTCCGGACGACACCATCGACCTGTGGGTGGAAGGAGGCGCCTCCGATCTCCGGCTTGGGCTCGATGCGCCCGGTGGGATCGGAGATCTCGACCAGGATGGATTCGACGAGTTTGCCATCGGATCAACCTGGGCCTCGGAGTCCGTCTCTTTTGAGGGGGTGGTCTGGGTCTATCGGGGCCAGGCGAGCGGCCCCTCCAGCACGCCAACCTGGACAGTGACCTCCGGGGAGTGGCGTGCTGGCGCCGCGATGATCGGTCCCTCCGGCGATGTCGACGGTGACGGACACCTCGACGTGGCGATCGGCGGCGAAGGCGACTTCGCAGCGTTCGTTTATTCCTCTCGCCCGCCTGGGGAGGAGGAGCTTGGAGACACAGGCGCGGCGCCGGAGGCGGGAGACACGGCGGCGGCGCCAGCCGAGCCGGCGACGCCGGTCGCCGACGAGGCTGAAGCGGCGTCGGGCGACGCGGCGGGTCTGAACCGCCACCCGGTGCATGTTGGCTGCGTCTCTGTGCCTGGGCGGAGGCCTCAGAGCGCGGCCTTGCTCGTCTGTTTAGGGCTCCTGTTGGGGCGGCGCCGCCGCGACCGGAGACTCTGAATCAACCGCGCTGAGCTGCGCATCCGGCGCTGGGCCAGCCCCGGTGTCAAAGACCGCCCTGTGTGACTGCGACAAGACCGACGGGGGCCTGGCCGCCCAGGACCGCGACGATGTGTTTTTGACTCCAACCACCTGGTTTTACGACGGCGGGGGCTGCTGCTGAGGAGGCGCCGGATCATTGGCACCGGTGCAAATGATCCCAGCCCTCAAAGACACCGGCAATCGCGTGGTCAGGGCAGCGGCCTCGTGGGCTGCCTGAGCGCGACATC
>Ga0164294_10000090_pt1 | contig 82866 bp, 72 predicted proteins | sample GEODES005metaG_FD_111479 | JGI IMG/M metagenome (GOLD analysis project Ga0164294, IMG submission 111479) | Oligotrophic lake water microbial communities from Sparkling Lake, Wisconsin, USA - GEODES005 metaG | ecosystem: Environmental > Aquatic > Freshwater > Lake | place: USA: Sparkling Lake... | reverse complement strand
ATTTGGCCTGCCCAGCACGATTCGAACGTGCGACCTACGCCTTAGAAGGGCGGTGCTCTATCCAACTGAGCTATGGGCAGTCTTTGAAATTAATTACGATTATAGCGGAGGTCTTGCTTCTATCTTAGTTATGTCTGGTTGATGACACTTGTTGTGCTTTTCTCTAAAGCCAATTCGCAAAAGTTATGTGACTTGATCAAAATTTTATGGTGGTTTAACTTTTATTTAAACGATAGTCAGTTTTTTACTTAAAAGTGTTTAACCATTAAGTTAATTGATAGTGTGTAATAAGTTTGGAGGGTATTTAACTTAGGCAGAAAGCTAAGTTGGTCGGAGTACAAGGATTCGAACCTTGGACCCCCTGGTCCCAAACCAGGTGCGCTACCGGACTGCGCCACACTCCGACTAAGACGAAAATTATAACCTAAGAGCACTTCTTTGGCAAATTTGGGGCTTAGACTGGTATCACAGAGCCGATTTTTTGAGCCAGAGTTTGGGCTTGATGGGCATCCTGCGCCTCCACCATGACTCTCAGTAAAGCTTCGGTGCCTGATGCTCTAATGAGTATGCGACCAGTACCAGCCAGTTCCTTTTCCGCTGCAGCAACAACTTCTTTAAGCTTGTTATCTGTCTGCCACTCGTAACCCGCTTTATAACGAACGTTATTTAACATTTGTGGAAATAAAGTTACTTTTTGTAATAACTCATTCAAGCTTTGCTGACTTTGCTTCATAGCAGTGAGCACTTGAAGAGCAGCAATAATGCCATCACCCGTGGTGTGTTTATCGAGACAGATTAAATGACCTGAGCCCTCACCACCGAGCAACCAACCATTTTCTTTTAGTTGTTCTAGTACATAACGATCACCCACTTTAGCTCGCACGAAGCTAATACCTTCGGCTTTGATTGCTTGCTCAACAGCCAAGTTGGTCATGAGAGTGCCAACTACCCCTTGAATAGTTTCACCAGCATCTTTTCTGGCTTTTGCAATTAAGTAGAGTAGTTCGTCACCATTGAATAATCGTCCCGTTTGATCCACCAATTGAAGGCGATCCGCATCACCATCTAATGCAATACCGAGATGCGCTTTTTCTTCTTTTACTTTTTCAATGAGTGCTTGAGGTGCTGTCGCCCCAAAACCATCATTGATATTTTTACCATTTGGTTGGATACCAATCGATACAACCTCAGCGCCCAACTCATGAAACACATGAGGAGCAATATGATAGGCGGCCCCATGAGCACAATCGACGACTATCTTGAGGCCATGCAAACTTAAGTGCGTTGGAAAAGTGCTCTTACAAAATTCAATATAGCGGCCAGTGGCATCATCTAAACGTTTAGCTTTACCTAAGTGAGCAGAATCAACACAGTTCATCGGTTCATTTAGTGCCGCTTCAATTTCTAACTCAACAGCATCGTCTAGTTTGTCGCCGTTAGCTGAGAAAAACTTAATGCCGTTGTCGTAATAAGGATTGTGAGAAGCTGAAATAACCACTCCAGCTGATAATCTCAAAGTTCTCGTGAGGTATGCAACTGCTGGGGTTGGCATTGGGCCACAAAGCATCACATCAACGCCAGCTGCTGAAAAACCTGCTTCCAAAGCTGCTTCTAATAAGTATCCTGAAACACGGGTATCTTTACCGATCAACACGACTGGCTTGCCATGAGTATGGGTCTCAGAATGCTTGGCCAGCACCTTACCAGCGGCATAACCTAAACGCATTACAAAGTCGGGAACAATCGGGAACTTCCCAACTTCCCCACGGATTCCATCTGTACCAAAGTATTGTCGTGTCATTGCTGTATTTTATAAGTATTCTTGAGCGGCAGACCAAATTTTAACGGCATCCATCGTTTCAGCCACATCATGAACCCGAACAATCTTGGCGCCCCGCTCAACCGCCATCAGTGCTGCACTAACGCTGGCAGTCATACGATGAGACATATCTCTTCCAGTAATTTGACCCAAACTACTTTTTCTGGAGATGCCAGCCACCACCGGGAAGTCATGCTGGCAAAAATCGTGGAAGTTTCCAAGCATGGTCATGTTGTGAGCCAAGCTTTTGCCAAAACCAAAGCCAGGATCTATCGCCATCCGATCACGCCGGATACCTTCTTCCTCTAAAGCGACACAACGCTCTATCAAAAAACCATTGACTTCATCCATCACGTCATCGTAATGAGGATCAAATTGCATCGTTTGAGGATCTTTTTGCATATGCATCAAGATAAGCCCACAAGTGCTATTGGCAATGGCTTCAATTGCATGGGGCTGTCTAAAAGCCCAAATATCATTAACACAATCAATACCTAATTCAATAGCAGCACTCATGACCTTTGCTTTGTAGGTGTCGACTGAAATAGCTACGGGAGCATCTTTTAATGCCTCAAGAACTGGCATGACGCGGTCAAGCTCTTCTTGTAATGAAAGTGGTTCTGATCCAGGTCGACTCGATTCTCCACCAACGTCAATCATTTCAGCGCCATCATGAATCAGTTGTTCAGCATGTCTTATCGCTGCATCACGCGAAGCGTATTGACCACCATCAGAGAATGAGTCAGGGGTGACGTTGAGGATGCCCATCACCAATGGAGACTCCCTCTTGGACCAATCAAAATGAAAACGCCCGCAGCGCCATGCCACGGGCGTGATGTATTGCTTTAACATTAGGCCGCTGCTGGAGCGCCGCCTTCAGCAACTACTGGTGTGCCACCAGATGTGCCGCCACCAGACGGAGTGCTTGGTGGATATTTAGGAGGACGTGGCGTCTTACCTGCCATGATGTCACTCACTTGATCAGCATCAATGGTTTCCCACTCAAGTAATGCTGTGACCATCACTTCTACTTTATCTTTGTTCTGCTCGAGGATATTTTTAGCAACAGCATATTGGTTATCCAAGATCGCACGAATTTCAATATCCACTTTTTGCTGAGTTGCCTCAGAAACAGATTTAGAACTCATCGGTCCAAAGATGCCTGATTGTTCAGGATCAACGTAAACCATCGTTCCAAGAACTTCACTCATACCGTAACGTGTGACCATATCACGCGCCATTTTGGTAGCACGTTCAAAGTCGTTCGAGGCGCCTGTACTGCTAGAGTTCAAGAAAATCTCTTCAGCCAAACGTCCCCCAAACAAAATAGAAATCTCTTCCAACATTTTGTCTTTGTACATATTGACACGATCATGCTCGGGTAACTGCCAAGTCACACCCAATGCCCAACCACGCGGCATAATGCTAACTTTGTGAACTGGGTCAGCCTTAGGTAACATTTTTGCAACGACAGCATGACCAGACTCGTGATAAGCCGTATTACGACGCTCTTCTTCACGCATCACAGCAGATTTACGCTCAGGGCCCATGAAGATCTTATCCTTAGCATCTTCAAAATCTTGCATATCTACCGTGCGCTTGTTTCGGCGTGCAGCAAACAAAGCTGATTCGTTCACTAAGTTGGCCAAGTCTGCGCCTGAGAATCCAGGAGTGCCACGCGCCAATACCGCAGCATCAACGTCGTTATTAATAGGTACCTTGCGCATGTGTACTTTAAGAATTTGCTCACGACCACGAATATCTGGAAGACCCACATAAACTTGTCGATCAAAACGACCTGGACGTAACAGAGCTTTATCTAGAACATCAGAACGGTTGGTTGCAGCAATCACGATCACACCGCTGTTTGGCTCAAAGCCATCCATCTCAACCAACATTTGGTTCAATGTTTGTTCGCGTTCATCGTTACCACCACCAGTGCCTGATCCACGATGACGACCCACTGCATCAATCTCGTCAATAAAGATGATGCATGGCGCTTGCTTCTTAGCGTTCTCGAACATGTCGCGAACACGTGCGGCACCCACACCGACAAACATCTCTACGAAATCTGAACCAGAAATGGCAAAGAATGGCACTTTGGCTTCACCTGCAATAGCTTTTGCAAGCAAAGTCTTACCAGTACCAGGAGGGCCCACTAAAAGAACACCCCTTGGAATATAGCCACCTAATTTTTGGAACTTAGTTGGCTCTTTTAAGAAATCAACTAATTCGAATACTTCTTCTTTAGCCTCATCACAACCTGCCACATCCGCAAATGTGATGGCATTTGTATTTTCATCGATTAAACGAGCTTTGGACTTACCAAAGGAGAATGCTCCGCCCTTACCGCCACCCTGCATCTGGCGCATCATCAAGAACCAAAAGCCGATAATAAGAAGTGTTGGTCCTAAGTAGTAAAAAATGGAAACCAATAAGCTTTGCTCTTCATCAGCTTTACCAGTAACTTGAACACCAGACTTCATAAGGTCGCCCACCATCCAAATATCGCCTGGGCTGACAACAGAATATTTCTGGCCATCCATTGGAGTTACCTGAATATTGCGCCCCTGAACATCGACTCTTTTAACTTTGCCATTTCTAGCATCGTCCATAAATTGAGTGTAAGTGACGCTCTCAGCAGCACGAGGCTTATCAAATTGTTTGAAAACAGTGAATAGCACGAGGCCCACAATCAGCCACACACCAACTTTCTGTATCAAATTATTATTCACGTAGCCTCCTTAAGGCAGATAGATCAATATGTATGTGATTCTACTCTCTCCATTTTTCAAGTGCTTGACTTGAAAAATGCCTGATTTCCCCATGAATCTATTGTGGTTTTAGCGCTTGCTTATGACCTACTTGAGATGCTTGCCCAAAAGGAAGGTCTCAGCAGATTTATCGCGAGACGCCTTAGGTTTTCTGGGGGATACCACTTTGAATACTTTTTTAAATGATTCAACGATTTGGCTATACCCGCTACCATGAAAGCATTTGATCAAAAGAGCCCCATTGGGCTTTAGGTGGGCTTGCGAGAACTCGAGAGCCAAATCTGCCAAATGACCCATGCGAGCAGAATCAGCCGTGGATACTCCTGATAGATTTGGCGCCATATCAGATAAAACCAGGTCCACCCGACGTCCTAATGCTGGGTCGCCTGGCAAAAGAGCTTCAAAACGCCTTAAAACCTCTTCCTCTCTAAAGTCTCCCTCCAAGAAGATCACGTCGGCAATATCATCCATAGGGATGACGTCAATGGCCACAATCGTGCCATGGGGCTTGCCATCGGCAATATTGGGGTTCTTTTTACCAAACTCCACCAAGCGATTGCGGGCATATTGCGACCAGCTACCAGGTGTACTCCCCAAATCAACAATGACCATACCAGGACCGATTAATCGGTCCTGCTCGTCAATCTCTTTGAGTTTGTAAGCTGCCCTAGCTCGATAGCCTTCTCTCTGCGCCATTTTGACGAAGGGATCATTGAGGTGGTCGTTTAACCAGTCTTTATTAAATTTATTCTTTGCCACGCTTACCTGCTTTTTTGCATCCTACTGATAAATGAACTTCAAACAGCTTATTTTGATTAATTTCTGAATGATCTTTTATTACTAAAAACTATTTAATCGCCTATTTTCCGCTGTTTTTGCAGCAGATCCTGATTACCCCATAGTTTAATGGCTTATCATATGGGACTTCCAAAGAAATACCTATGCCAAAACTAGAATTAACCTCAGCCGAACGCTCGGCACATCGCTCAGACGCTCATGCGTTAAAACCTATTGTCATCATCGGCGGAGATGGTTTAACACCTGCCGTCATGAAAGAGGTCAACAATGGTCTTAATTTTCATGGTTTGATCAAAGTACGCGTTTTTGGCGACGATCGCGAATCTCGCACTGCTATTTATGATCAACTTTGTGACGAGCTCAGCGCAGCACCTATTCAACACATTGGTAAGCTACTAATTCTTTACAGACCTAAAGTTGAAAAAGAAGTTGAAGAAAAGCGTCGCAGCAAAAAGAGTGGGCCTAAAACTGTGATGGTCAAGAAGTTCACTCGCAATCCACAGCGCAGACCAAAACCAGTAGCTACAACCGTTCTTGGTAACGAGCGTGTTGCTGCGGGTGGTCAAGTTAAAAGAGCTAAGCCTCGCCAATCCAGCGTTAAAAAACGTCAGCTAGGTTAATCAATAGGGCGTGTGATGCGCCATAAAAGTATCAGTCCAATCAATGATTGAACGAGGTATAAAGCACTAGATACTCCATGAAGACGCCCAAATGTCTCAGCCAATGGTGACAACATCACCGGGAAACCAAGGCCAAGTGCCTCTTCTCTCAAATTACTCATCATAGGCTGAAGAACAAAAGCCACAATCACTGAACAAATGAGTATCACCAAGAGATACCAACGAACATTTTTGTAACGGTTCAAACCACGCTTCACCAATAAATTAGCAAACATGATGAGTGCAACAGAAAGCACCATGCTGATGGTGCCCTCAATTCTGAAAAGAGCTCCTGCCACCATACCTGCGACTTGACGATCGGTAAGCGTTGCAAACAAAGTAGGTGCAACAATATAGCCAATCGTAATCAATGTACCAACCCAAAGGGCAAGAATAAAAGTAAAGAGTCTTTGAGCCGTGATATGCATGTTCGAAATAGATTAGATGTAGCTAACGCTCAAAATCTCAACTTCACGATTGCCACCTGGGGATGCAAAAGTTGCCATATCACCCTCTTCTTTACCAATTAAAGCTCGTGCAATGGGAGAGCTGATAGAAATCTTACCCGCATCCAAATCAGCCTCATCATCGCCCACGATTTGGTATTTAGCTTTTTTGCTATTTTCAGTATCTTCAATCTCAACCGTAGCACCGAAGACAATTCGACCACCGACGTCTAAAGTACTGGGATCAATAATTTGAGCCGCTGAAAGCTTGCTCTCTAACTCTTGAATGCGCCCTTCAACGAATGCCTGCTTTTCTTTGGCTGCATCGTATTCAGCGTTTTCAGATAAATCACCTTGTGCACGGGCTTCAGAGATTGAGTTAACCACTGAAGGACGTTCAACGTGTTTTAAGTTATGAAGCTCTTGCTTTAAAAGCTCAGCGCCATGTTTTGTAATAGGAATAGTACTCATCGATTAAATCCAAATGCTGGTTAATTAAAAAAACAAATGACTGGTAGCTTACTACCAGCCATTTTCGTTAGTTTTGCTTAGCTGCTTAGTTACTTACCAAGTTACTCTATCAGTATCTTAATTGAAAAATCATAAAGAAGCATGAAGTCCTTGTAGGTCATATACCTCTAACTGATTGATCGCTTTAATACCAGCTACAGCAGCTTTTGCACCGCTGATTGTGGTGTAGTAGGTCACATTGTTAGCTTGTGCTGTGATTCGGATAGATCTTGAGTCAGCAATTGCAGCTCTGGTTTCGTCAACGGTTGTGAACACCAAGGCAAGCTCACCGTTTTTGATCATGTCAACAATATGAGGTTGACCGTCTTTTACTTTATTAACGCGCTTGACTGGCACACCAGCAGCCTCAATGGCAATTGCCGTACCCTTTGTTGCCACAATTGAATAGCCCATCTCATTGAGCATTTGAGCAACTTCAACAGCTTTAGGTTTATCGCTATCTTTCACAGTTAATAAAACAGCACCTGATTTAGGTAAAGTTGTACTAGCAGCTAATTGTGATTTAAATAAAGCCTCACCAAATGTTTTACCAACACCCATCACCTCACCTGTGGAACGCATTTCAGGTCCAAGAATCGGATCAACGCCTGGGAATTTATTGAATGGGAAAACAGCTTCTTTAACTGAGTAATAGGGTGGTATTACTTCATCGCCAATACCTTGTTCATCCAAACTTTGACCAGCCATACAACGAGCTGCAATCTTAGCTAATTGCAATCCTGTTGCTTTTGACACATATGGCACAGTTCTAGATGCACGTGGGTTAACTTCTAAAACATAAACGACGTCTTTACCTTCCACTTGCTGAATCGCAAACTGTACGTTCATCAAGCCAATGACATTGAGACCCTTGGCCATTGCAGCAGTTTGACGACGCATCTCATCTACTGTTTCTTTAGATAAAGAGTAAGGTGGTAATGAGCATGCTGAGTCACCTGAGTGAACACCAGCCTGTTCAATATGCTCCATAACACCACCAATAAATACGCGCTTACCATCAGAGATGCAGTCCACATCGCACTCAATCGCATCATTTAAGAAGCGATCTAAAAGTACTGGTGAATCATGTGACACCTTTACTGCTTCACGCATGTAACGCTCAAGGTCACGGCCATCATGAACGATTTCCATCGCACGACCACCCAATACATAGGATGGACGAACTACCAAGGGATAGCCAATCTCTTCAGCAAGAATTAAAGCTTCAGGCTCTGTACGTGCAGTTCTATTAGGGGGCTGACGTAAACCCAGTTCTTGTAACAACTTCTGAAAACGCTCACGATCCTCTGCTGCGTCAATCATGTCAGGACTCGTACCAATAATTGGCACGCCATTAGCTTCTAGAGCAAGCGCCAACTTCAGAGGTGTTTGTCCGCCATATTGAACAATCACACCCTTTGGTTTTTCAATTGCTACGATCTCTAAAACATCTTCTAGCGTTAAAGGCTCAAAGTACAAACGATCAGAAGTGTCATAGTCGGTAGAAACTGTTTCTGGGTTGCAGTTAACCATGATGGTTTCGTAACCATCATCGCGCAAAGCTAAGGCAGCATGAACGCAACAGTAATCAAATTCAATACCTTGACCAATACGATTGGGACCGCCGCCCAACACTATGATTTTTTCTTTGGTAGTCGGATTTGACTCGCACTCACCGTGTTCAGCTTCGTAGCATGAGTACATATATGCGGTATTAGTTGAAAACTCCGCTGCACAAGTATCAACACGTTTGTATACGGGTCTTACTTTTAAAGCGTGACGTGCTTCGCGGACAGCCTTGGCATCTGTCTTTAATAGCTTAGCTAAGCGACGATCTGAGAAACCTTTTTGTTTTACAAAACGAAGTTCTTGGGCTGACAAATCTTTTAATTGGCGAGTTTGTAACTTTTTTTCAACTTCAATCAAATCGCCGATTTGCGCCAAGAACCAAGGATCAATCGCCGTATGCACAAAAGCATCGGCCTGACTCATACCCATACGAAGTGCATCGCCTAGGTACCAAATACGGTCGGGGCCTGGAGCACGAATCTCTTGAATAATTTCATCAAGGTCTGTTGAGATTTCATCAAGGCCATCAACGCCCACCTCTAAACCACGCAAAGCTTTTTGGAATGACTCTTGGAAGGTTCGGCCAATTGCCATAACCTCACCAACCGATTTCATCTGGGTGGTTAAACGCTTATCTGCCGCTGGGAATTTTTCAAATGCAAAACGTGGGATCTTTGTCACAACATAGTCAATCGATGGCTCAAATGACGCTGGTGTTTTACCACCTGTAATATCGTTTTGTAATTCATCTAGAGTAAAGCCAACCGCTAACTTAGCGGCAATCTTTGCAATAGGGAAACCAGTTGCTTTAGATGCCAAAGCTGATGAACGTGATACTCGTGGGTTCATCTCGATCACGATCATGCGCCCATCTACTGGATTGATCGAGAACTGCACGTTGGAGCCACCTGTGTCCACACCGATTTCACGTAAAACAGCCAAAGAAGCATTACGCAAAATTTGATATTCGCGATCTGTTAATGTTTGAGCAGGAGCTACAGTGATCGAGTCACCCGTGTGCACACCCATTGGATCTAAGTTTTCAATAGAACAAACGATGATGCAATTGTCTTTGTGGTCGCGCACCACTTCCATCTCATATTCTTTCCAACCTAAAAGAGACTCTTCAATCAAAAGCTCATGTGTAGGTGAAAGATCAAGACCGCGTTTACAAATCTCTTCGAACTCTTCACGGTTGTAGGCAATACCACCACCGGAACCACCCATCGTGAAAGATGGGCGAATAACCACTGGATAACCTGAATTACCAGTCTCACTCATAATTTTTTGCTGAACTGCATTCGCCTCTTCTAGAGAATGTGCAATCCCTGATTTTGCAGAACCCAAACCAATCTTGGTCATGGCTTCTTTGAATTTCTGACGATCTTCTGCTTTATCAATAGCCTCGGGTGAAGCGCCAATGAGCTCGCACTTGTATTTTTCTAGAACACCATGGCGATGTAAATCTAATGCGCAGTTCAGAGCAGTTTGACCACCCATAGTTGGCAAAATAGCATCTGGCTTTTCTTTGGCGATGATGCGCTCAACCACTTCCCAGGTAATAGGTTCGATGTAAGTAACATCGGCCATCTCAGGGTCAGTCATGATGGTCGCAGGATTACTGTTCACCAAAATAACGCGATAGCCCTCTGATCTCAAAGCTTTACAAGCTTGTGCTCCAGAGTAGTCGAATTCGCAAGCTTGACCGATAACAATCGGACCAGCGCCAATAATGAGGATACTTTTTATGTCGGTACGCTTAGGCATTCGTCAATCTCACATCAATTTAATAAAGCGATCAAACAAGTACGCAATGTCATGCGGACCTGGCGATGCCTCTGGGTGACCCTGGAAACAAAAAGCTGGCTTATCCGTCCAAGCCAGACCTTGCAATGAACCATCAAATAAAGACACATGTGTAGGTCTTACATTTGCTGGGAGAGTTGCTGCATCAACAGCGAACCCGTGATTTTGAGAAGTAATCACAACGCGCCCACTATCCAAATCTTTCACTGGATGGTTAGCACCATGATGACCAAATTTCATTTTAAGAGTTTTAGCACCTGCAGCCAAACCCATGATTTGATGACCTAAACAAATACCAAAAGTTGGTATTGCTTTTTCAAGAAAAATCTTTGCTGCTGCAATCGCGTAATCACATGGCTCTGGATCTCCAGGACCATTTGAGAAAAATACGCCATCTGGCTTCATAGCCAATACATCTGCTGCTGATGTTTGCGCAGGTACAACAGTGATTTTGCAACCGCGCTCGGACAACATGCGCAAAATATTGCGCTTCACACCAAAGTCATAAGCAACAACATGCTTCAGAGGTTTTTTAAGTTGATGAAAACCAGGTTGATCGTTATCGGCATTAAGGCTCCACTCACCTTCAGTCCACTCGTAAGGAACTTTAGTAGTGACCACTTTAGCTAGATCTAAACCGGTCATCCCTGGAAAACCTTTTGCGGCAGCCAAAGCTTTTTCAGTGACTGCTTGCAATGAGTCCCCTAGCTTACCTGCTACAACGGCGCCAGGTTGAGCACCCTTATCTCTCAAAATACGTGTGAGCTTGCGTGTATCAATACCAGCAATACCAACAATGCCCTCACTACTTAAATAATCGCTCAGAGTTTTTTCAGAGCGGAAGTTAGAGGCAATCAAAGACAAATCTTTGATGATGAGTCCGGCAGCATATATTTTTCCAGATTCACGATCTTGATCATTAACACCCACATTACCAATATGCGGATAAGTCAAAGTCACCAATTGATTGGTGTAACTTGGGTCAGTCAAGATTTCTTGGTATCCAGTTAAAGCGGTATTAAAAACCACTTCTCCAGCTGATTGGCCTGCAGCGCCAATGCTATAGCCTGGAAATATGGTTCCATCGGCAAGAGCCAAGACTGCTGGGGATAAAGAAGGAATTAACGGTGGCAGCAAAGGTATTCTCCAAAGCCCTACTGCCATCCGACACACCCCTGATTCGGAAAAGACATCTCCGGTCAAAGTATTTTCGGGAGGTATATGTGTCTTTAAGCGCTAGGGCGGGTATCTATTAAATTAACTAATAGATTGTACCTTACCGAGGCTCTGAAATTAGGAAAACCCTTACTTTAATGACTCTAAGATCGTTAAATTTTACAAAATAATAGTAATTAATATCAATGTTTTACAAATAATTAAGGGCTCCGCAGAGCCCTTAATTGAGTTCGCGACTAATTACTTTTGAGTAAAGAGTGCTTTGATTGCTTCCAAAACACTTTGGTCATCTAAAGTACTTAAATCACCAGGATCACGACCTTCAGCCACTGCCTGAAGAGATCGACGCACGATCTTTCCAGAACGTGTCTTCGGTAATGCCGTGACAACGTAAACTCGTGCTGGTCTGGCAACAGCGCCCAATGTAGAATCCACCGTCTTGAAAACCTCAGCTTCCAAAGTAGCTGTGTTGTTAGCATCTTTAGCAATCACAAAACCAATGGCTACTTGGCCTTTAAGTTTGTCTTCAATACCGACAACTGCCACTTCAGCAACGTTAGGATGACTTGAAATACTCTCTTCAATCTCACGTGTTCCAAGACGATGGCCCGCTACGTTGATCACGTCATCTGTTCTACCTAAGATGAAGTAGTAACCATCTTTGTCCTTAATGCCCCAGTCAAACGTTGAGTAAACCAATTTACCTGGTACAGACTTCCAATAAGTTTTGACAAAGCGCTCATCATCACCCCAAACAGTTTGCATACATCCTGGAGGCAAGGGTCCTTCAATAGCTACAACACCTTTTTGATCAGGACCCAATTCTTCACCTGTTGCATCGTCCAATAACTTCATGTTGTAGCCATAAACAGGAACACCAGGTGAACCAAATTTATGGGGCATGACTTCGATACCACTTTGCAAAGCGAGTATTGGCCAGCCAGTTTCTGTTTGCCAATAGTTATCAACGATAGGTTTATTAATTGCGCCATGCAACCAAGTAGCCGTCGGCTCATCTAATGGCTCACCCGCTAAGAAAACTGAACGCAAACTAGATAAGTCATATTTTGATAAAAATGATGGATCTTGTTTTTTTAATACACGGGCAGCAGTCGGTGCAGAGAACATCACCGAGACCTTGTACTGCTCTACTAATTTCCACCAGATACCGGCATCAGGGCGCAACGGCGTTCCCTCGTACATGATGGTGGCCATGCCATTGATCAATGGGCCATAAATAATGTAGCTGTGTCCAACCACCCAGCCAATATCAGAGGTAGTGAACATAGTTTCACCAGGCTTGCCACCATAAATATTGCGCATAGATGATGCGAGTGCAACTGCATAACCGCCCGTGTCACGTTGCACACCTTTTGGTTTACCAGTGGTACCTGATGTGTACAGAATATAAGAAGGGTCTGTTGCGTCTAGCCACTCGCATGGCACTTGAGCGTCCATTACTTTGGCACGCTCAGTAGCGTAGTCTAAATCACGACCTTCAACTTTTTTGTATTCCACCAATTGACGATCAATTAATAGAACTTTAGCCGGCTTGTGAGTAGCTAATGTAATAGCCTCATCTAATAGCGGCTTATAAGGAACAGGCTTGCCGCCACGAGCACCGGCGTCTGCCAAGATCACCATCTTTGGCTTAGCGTCATCAATTCTTGAAGCCAAACTATGAGAAGCAAAACCACCAAATACAACCGAATGAATGGCGCCTACACGGACGCAAGCTAACATGGCAAAAGCTGCCTCAGCAATCATCGGCATATAAATTAAAACGCGATCACCCTTGACTACACCGTGAGCTTTAAGAATGGCCGCCATTCTGTTCACTTCTGTATGAAGCTCTTTAAAGGTGTAAGTTTTTTCTATATTTGTTTCAGTAGAAACAGCAACCAATGCTTGCTGGTTGGCGCGATCTTTTAAATGGCGATCTACAGCGTTATGGCAAATGTTTGTTTTGCCGCCTACGTACCATTTTGCAAATGGTGGGTTGCTGTAATCTAAAACTTGATCAAAAGGTTTTTGCCATTCAATTAGCTCGGCTTGCTCAGCCCAAAAACCTTGTGGATCTTTTACAGAACGCTCATGAAAAGCTTTGTAAGCGGACATACACTTCCCCCAGTAACATCAAATGTGATTTTAAAAAATAAGTAATCTTCTAAGGATCAAATCTTAGCCTGACTGGCGTCTGACACCCTAGGGATTGACCCTAGTAAATGATCCTCAAATAGCCAATTTATTCGCTTTAGTCAGATTTTTTGGGATTTTGAGCTACTTTTGTTTCTGAACTTGGCTTTTTATTTGATTTCTGAGTATCAGCTTTTTCAGTGCTTTTCTTTTGAGTAGTGCCGGTATTGGATTTTTTTGCGGTGTTGTTAGTGGTATTTTTTGCTTTGGTATTTTTGTTGGTGTTGGAGTTGGTTTTGTTGGTCTTAGCGCTATTAGTGTTGGCAGCCTTCTTGATATCTTTCTCAAGCATCAAAGAACCACTATTAGCTAAGTAGATAGGTACATCTGAATTAATTTCATTTTTGGGGATGATCACGGTTGATCCAGGTTTAATCCTCATACCCCGCGGAATGGCATTGACCTCTCTAATTTGGTTCGCGTCTACATTCAAGCGCTGCGCCAAATGATCGACGGTCTCACGCGAACCTAATTTCACAGCAGTCCAAGTGGCTAGAGGTCCTTGAAAGGACTTTAAATTTTCTTCAAATGATTCTGCACGTCCAAAAGGTAAAAGTATCTGAGGCTCACTCGCTCCCAAGATAACTGGCTTATTAAAAGATGGGTTCATTGCCTTAAATTCTGGCAAAGACATTCGTGCGAACTCAGCGGCCAAATCAACATCAATATCTTTGGAAGTTGTCACAATGACAAAATATGGGTGATTCTCTAAAACTGGAAGATTCAAGCCATAAGCTTTGGGATCAGACACAATTTTTTTGATGGCCAGTAACTTAGGAACATAGTTACGCGTCTCATCAGGCATCTTTAAGCTTTTGTAGTCAGTTGGCAATCGCTTCGCTTGATTGCGCTTGATCGCTTTTGATACATTGCCCTCACCCCAGTTATAGGCTGCCAAGGCAAGCTCCCAGTCACCAAACATCTTATACAAGCGCTGTAAGTAATCAAGCGCCGCATCGGTTGACTGAATCACATCACGACGTTCATCGCGAAAGACGTTTTGAGATAACTGAAAATGTTTGCCTGTAGCAGGCATAAATTGCCACATGCCAGATGCCTTAGCTCTTGAAAATGCCTCGGGATTGAAAGCGCTCTCAATAAAAGGTAACAAGGCTAATTCCATTGGCATTTTGCGACGCTCAACTTCTTCAACAATGTAAAACAAATATCTTGATGATCGAGACATCATCCGGTCAACATAATCAGGACGCTCTGAGTAATAACGCACATGCTTAATAACTAAAGGACTTTCTGAATCGCTGAATACAAAACCTTCACGAATGCGGTCCCATAAATCGTCATAGGGAGCATTTAAGTTTCCAACAGAATCTTTATCCAGATTGACACGAGGAGCTCTTGCTGCATTTCTAGATTGACTTCCTTTCGAAGCATCGCTGGCACGTGGAGTTTGACCACTCTCATTTGACCAGTCACTATTCATTGAGGCACAGGCAGTAAGTGTCAAACTGAGCGTGATCACGCTAGCTAAACGCATCCAAGGCTTCAACAAGGATGTTAAGCATTCTTTTCGGAGAGATTTTTTTATAGCTAGCTTTTCTAACATTATCTGTAGATATCTTTCCAAGCTCTTAAAGATGCAAATACTTCTACTGGCTCAAAGATTTTTGAAGGTTTCAATTGCTGTTCTTCACAGTGTCGTTGCACGGCTTTTAAGACTGTTGAAGTGTCACATCTCAAAAAAGGATTAACGCGTTTCTCGTGGGCAATGGTAGTCGGTAAAGTCGGTTTACCGAGCTGTCTTAATGACTCGGCTTTTGTTTTCCATTGCAAAAGATCTTGGTTCTGGGGTTCAACAGTCAGCGCAAACTTTATATTAGAGAGTGTGTACTCATGCGCACAATGCACCAAGGTCTCATCAGGAAGATTTTTAAATTTATCCAAAGATGTCAGCATTTGCGCAGGCGTTCCTTCAAATAGGCGCCCACAACCGGATGCAAATAAAGTATCGCCACAGAAAAGGTGTTTTTGATCGCCGATTTCTGCGTAATAGGCAATGTGACCCGCTGTATGACCAGGAACATCTAAAACCCAAAGCAGACAAGCTGGGTTGTCTAAATGGATGGTATCGCCTTGAATTAATAAATCACTCACCAACTCAATATCCTCTCCTGCAGGGCCGTAGACTGTTGGCTGAGCTTGTCCAGATTGCTCTGCCCAATGAAGCAAATCAGCCAGCCCGCCGATATGATCCGCGTGATGGTGAGTGATTAAAATAGCCTCAAGGGATAATTGTTGATCTTCAAGATGGGCAATAACTGGTTCTGCGTCACCAGGGTCAACAACTACGGCACAATGACTGTCTGACAACAACCAAATATAGTTGTCGGCATAAGCAGTTATTGCTTGTACTTTTATTGAATTTTTAATGGGCATCTCAATTAACGAAACATGGATCAAGCAAAGCCAGAACAAACTCAACCGTCATCTTGGACATCCTGGGATGAATGGCTTAATTCGCCCCCAGGACAATACGTCCTAAAGTGGCAACAGGCTCAATTTGACCACATTGTTAGCGATATTTTTGGATATCACGCTCTTCAGATCGGACTACCTCAACTTCAGGGTTTAAAAGAGAATCGGATGCCCTTACAGATGATCTTAAGAGCCCCTCACGACCGTCCTAATGAACAGCAAGCACAAACTTGGCAGACCATTAGCGGTTTGCCTGAAAAACTCCCTTTTGCTGATCAAAGTATTGATTTGGTTTTATTGCCGCATGTCCTTGAATTTGCTGAAGATCCACACTCTGTCTTACGTGAAGTAAACCGAATTTTGATGCCCGAAGGTCGAGTGGTTATTTCTGGTTTTAATCCAGCTAGCTTGTGGGGTCTCAGGCAATATTGCAGTCATTTAGTTGGACAGCCTTACCTACCTAGAGAAGGCCAGTTTATTGATTTATTAAGAATCAAAGATTGGTTAAAGTTATTAGACTTTTCGGTTGATAGGGGAAGGTTTGGTTGTTATCGCTTACCGCTCAGAAGTGAATCAGGAATGACAAAAATGGGGTTTTTAGAAAAAGCTGGGGATAGATGGTGGCCAGTTTTGGGATCTGTCTTCATGGTTTCAGCCATTAAAAGAGTTTCAACACTCACGATGGTTGGTCTTATTGATACCGGCAAACCTGTAAAGAACCCACAATTAAATCCAGTCACTAACCTTCAAGGTCAAGTACCCTCCTCTGGAGTAAATCATTTAGAAAGCCCCCAATGACAGAAACTCCCCCAAACCTCCAAGGTCGCGTCATCATTTATACCGATGGGGCATGCAAAGGCAATCCTGGGCCTGGTGGCTGGGGGGTAGTTTTGAGATCGGGTGATAAAGAAAAGCTGATGCATGGTGGCGAAACACTCACAACCAACAACCGTATGGAAATGAAAGCGGTGATTGAGGCCCTTAAGGCGCTCAAAATGGCCTGTCATGTCTCTATCTACACCGACTCCAAATATGTCATGCAGGGGGTTACTGAGTGGATGGGTGCCTGGAAAGCTCGCGGCTGGAAGACTGCCGGTAAAGATCCCGTTAAAAATATTGATTTATGGCAAGAGATTGACGGTTTACTAGGTCTTCATGAAATCAGTTGGCACTGGGTAAAGGGTCACGCAGGACATCCCGGAAATGAATTGGCTGATACGCTGGCCAATAAAGGTGTTGAAGAGCACTTAAGAGATCAAGCTGCTAAGTTTTAAATGAGCTCCGCACTTCCCTGGGATATCCACTAGCCCAGCCCAAATGTGCGAGAATATTCCCTGAAATCATAAGGAGATAGTGGGTTCTAAAGAACCCCTACAGGTATGCCATTTATTGAAAAATTAAAAGCACGATTATTAGCTTGGGGTCCCCAAGCCCTCACAAGAGGTATTCAATTAATTAAAAAAATTGATCTTGTGAAAATTTACGCTTTTTGCATGCTCCATAAAAAGAGAATCATTATTGGCATAGTGCTTATTTATGGCTTGAATTATGGGTACAACTACTTCTTTCCGGATACTGGCAAAAAAATGCCTCCGCAGTTGGTGACAACCACCTTAGTTGAGCAAAAAGATGTACCTGTCATTCTTGAAGCTACTGGCAACATTGTTGCTAAGAACATTGTTGATATCCGTCCGCAAACAACCAACGTCGTCAGCAAGATCCATATCAAAGAAGGTCAAGCAGTTAAAGCAGGCGATCTTTTGTTCACATTAGATGACCGCGCGAGCAAAGCCAACTTTGATAAAGCTCGTGCTCTGGCAGATGATGCCGCTCGCCAGTACCAACGTTCTTTAGAATTAATCGAGAAAAAATTCATTTCTCAGGCTGCTGCAGATACCTCTAAAGCCAATATGGAATCAGCTAGGGCTGGTGCCAAAGCCGCTGAAGTAGCTCTTGGTTTTGATCACATACGTTCACCCATTAACGGTCGCGCTGGCGTTATTAGTGTTTATGTTGGTAGTTTAGTTCAGGCTGGTACCAACGTGACAACCACCAGTAGCGCAACATCCACGACCACAACTGGTGCTATGGCAACCATCACGCAATTAGATCCTATCAACGTTCAATTTACGATTTCTGAAAAAGAGATCCCTTTAATTTTGGGGCAACGCGCAAAAGGCGATGAGCTAACAGTCAGCGTGGAGGTAAACGGTACCGATAAAGCTGTCGAAGGAAAAGTTTACGTCGTCGATAACCAAGTTGATCCTGCTATTGGTGCTGTTCGCATTAAAGCAGAGCTTGATAATAAGTCGGGACTGATGATTCCTGGTCAATTTGTCAGAATTAAATTAAAAGCTAAAACTCTTAAAGATGCAGCAGTCATTCCAACGCAGGCTGTTGTGACCAATACCAAAGGTGACTTCCTCTATGTTGTAGATGAATCCAATAAAGTTAGCTTAAACCCCATCAAAGTAGTCTACCAATATCAAGGTCAAAGTGTGATCACGGGCGTGGCTGAGGGTGCAAAAATTGTTGTAGAAGGTAAACAAAACTTAAGACCTAATGGACAAATCAGAGAAACAAAAAGTGCTGAGAAAGCCAAGAGCCAATGAACATCTCTGAGTTATGTATACGCCGTCCAATCATGACGGTGCTTCTGTCACTGGCAGTTGTAGCTGCCGGTACAGTGGCCTATATCAAAATTCCTGTAGCAGCATTACCTAGCTTTAATACCCCGGTGATTCAGGTGAGTGCCACACTTCCAGGGGCAAGTCCTGAGAACATGGCCTCATCAGTTGCTCTACCTCTTGAAAAAGAATTTTCAACGATTGATGGCATCAAGGTGATTAGTTCGACCAATACACTTGGCAGTTCCAACATCACGCTTGAGTTCAATAACGATCGTGATATTGATAAAGCGGCAGTAGATGTTCAAGCGGCTCTTTTACGTGCCCAAAAGCGTTTGCCGGTTGAAATGACCAGCCCGCCATCCTATCGAAAGGTCAATCCAGCTGATGCTCCCGTTCTCATCATAACGATGACATCGCCATCTATGGATCTGTCAGAGATCAATGATTATGCGGAAAATCTAATATCACCCTCCCTGTCAACCATTGATGGTGTTGCGCAAGTTTTGGTTTATGGTCAAAAACGCCACGCCATTCGAGTGAATGTCAATCCAACTGTATTAGCGGCAAAAAATCTAACCCTTGATGATGTTGCTAAAGCCATCAATGCTGCTAACTCTAATACCCCTGTTGGTGTTTTGGATGGTCCTCGTCAACAACTCACCATCTATGCTAATCCGCAAATTGTTAAAGCCGGTGAATATGACAACTTGGTTATAGCTCAACGTAATGGCTTACCAGTTCGGTTAAAAGATGTTGCTGATGTTGTGGAGAGTTATGAATCAATCAAAACGGTTGCGGCATATAACGGCGAACGTTCGATAGCGATGGCTATTTTGCGTCAACCAACCGCAAACTCTGTTCAAGTAGTAGATGCTGTTAGAAAAATGGTGCCTCAGTTTGAAAAACAGATGCCGGCATCCATCCAATTAAATTTATTGATTGATCGCTCTAAATCTATCCGCGAATCTATCCATGATGTGAACTTCACACTCTTACTCACCATAGCACTGGTGGTGATGGTGATTTTCTTATTCTTAAAACATTTATCAGCCACGATTATTCCAGCTCTTAGCTTGCCGATTTCTTTGATTGGTGCTTTTTCAATCATGTATTGGATGGGTTATAGCTTAGATAATATTTCTTTATTAGGTATTACTATTGCCGTGGGTCTTGTGGTCGACGACGCTATCGTTGTTTTAGAAAATATCATGCGCCATATTGAAAAAGGTATGGACCCCCTCAAGGCGGCATTGTTAGGTAGTCGAGAAGTCAGTTTTACGATTATTTCAATTTCTATTTCTTTAGTAGCTGTTTTTATTCCGATTTTCTTTTTACCAGGCCCCATTGGTTTGCTCTTTAGAGAGTTTGCAGTTGTGGTGTCATTAGCAATTTTAGTATCTGCAGTTGTTTCATTAACTCTTGTGCCGATGCTGTGTAGCCGATTTTTACCAAAAGCTCACACAAAAGCTAAAGAGTATCCAATCACGATCAAATTTGATCAGTACTTTAATAAGTTAAAAACTACCTACGAAACAGCACTCGATTGGGCGCTGAATAATCAACGAAAAGTTTTACAAGGCTCTGTTGCTACATTTGTCATCACGATTGCTTTATTTGTATGGAGTCCTAAGGGCTTCTTCCCAGAGGAAGACACTGGTCAGATCTTTGTCACAACTGAAGCGGCTGAGGATGTGTCTTTTAATGAGATGGTAAGACTACAAACAGAAGCAGCTGCGATTGTGCGCAATAACGTGCACATTGATGGTCTTGTTTCAATTGTTGGTGGTGGTGCGAGCTCAGGTAGCAACACAGGACGCATGTTTGTGAACTTAAAGCCTCGTGGTGATCGTGGCAATATGAAAGAAGTTGTAGAGAGTCTGCGAAAAGATTTAAGAAATATACCGGGCTTAGCTGTTTACCTTCGCCCCGTTCAAAATCTTCAACTAGGTGGCAAAGTAACCAAAAGTCGCTATCAGTTCATTTTACAAAGTGTTGGCTTTGAAGGCATCAACGAATGGTCTGGTAAGGTGACTGAAAAGATGCGCGCTGATAGTACTATTTTTAAAGATGTCACGACTGATTCTCAATTAAAAGGTTTGCAAGCTCAAATTGATATCGATCGTGAAAAAGCAGCCAGCGCCGGTGTTACTGTCGCCGATATACGTAATGCGCTCTATTCTGCTTATGGCGAGAGGCAAGTCTCAACCATCTATACCAGTGTGAATACCTACCAAGTCATTTTGCAGGCTGCTGAAGAATTCAGACAGTATGAAACTGATTTAAATGGCATTTATGTAAGAGGTAGAAGTAGTGACAAGCTTGTTGCCCTTTCTAGTATTGCCAGCTTTAAAAGAACCATAGGGCCAACAGCGGTCAACCATCAGGGTCAAGTTCCAGCGGTCACAATTTCATTTAACTTGGGACCTGATGTGGCCCTTGGTGATGCTACCAAGAAGCTTGAGCAGTACGTTAAAGACTTGCAACTACCCCCTTCTATCATTACAAGTTATGGTGGTGACGCAGCAGTGTTTCAGAGCGGTCAATCAAGCCAAGTTATTTTATTGCTGGCTGCAGTCTTAGTGATCTATGTCTTGCTGGGTGTTTTGTATGAGAGCTACATCCACCCACTGACTATTTTGGCAGGCTTACCATCTGCAGCAATTGGCGCCTTGGTGTTTTTAAGAATCTTTAATTTAGAGTTAACGATTGTTGCAATCATTGGCATCTTGCTCTTGATTGGTATAGTTAAAAAAAATGCGATTCTGATGATCGACTTCGCACTTGATGTACAGCGTCATCAAAATATGAGCCCTCGCGAAGCTATTAGAACAGCATGTTTGCTTAGATTTAGACCCATCATGATGACCACATTGGCTGCGCTAATGGGTGCACTTCCCATCGCCTTAGGTTTGGGTGCTGGTGCGGAATTAAGACAACCTTTAGGTATTGCAGTCGTTGGTGGTTTATTGGTGTCCCAAGTCGTGACGCTGCTCATTACTCCCGTTATTTATCTCTATCTTGATAAATACAGTGGCACAGGTCCTATGGATATCCCGCCAGAAATGTTGAAAGATTAAGAAAGTAAATATGCGTCAAATTATTCTAGATACAGAAACAACTGGTTTGAATCCTCTCACAGGTGACCGTGTGATTGAAATTGGTTGCTTGGAGATGATTGATCGCCGTTTAACAGGCGCTAAGCTTCATTACTATATCAATCCTCAACGCGATATCGATCCAGGTGCAGTAGCAGTCCATGGCTTAACGGTTGAGTTTTTATCAGACAAACCAGTTTTTGCAGATGTGGCTGATGACATTATTACATTCTTAAAAGATGCTGAAGTCATTATTCATAATGCCCCTTTTGACGTCGGGTTTTTAGATGCTGAATTGGGCTTATTAAAGCGCGGCAAGATGACCGACCATACTGAATCAGTAATTGATACCCTTAAGAATGCTCGTGAAATGTTCCCGGGTAAAAGAAATTCCTTAGACGCTCTTTGCGAGCGATTCGGCATTAGCAATGATCACCGCACACTTCACGGTGCCCTCTTGGATGCGGAGTTATTGGCTGAGGTTTATTTAGCCATGACTCGCGGTCAAGAAGACTTCTTGATGGATGATAGTCATGCTGCCAGTGCTAGTGCTCAAGCCAAAAGAAAGCCTTTACCGACTAATTTAACAATACAACTAGCCAGCGTTGATGAAAAAGAAGCCCATGAGACTTACTTAGAAGGTATTGCAAAGGCTGCTAAAAAAGCAGTTGTTTGGAATACCTAAATAAGAATCAAAGACCAAACTAAAATAAAATTAAAGATTGCCACTAGAACAGCAGCGCTGCCAATATCCTTCACAATCTTAGACAAAGAGTGTTGATCAGTTGAAATACGGTCAATCGTTTTTTCAAGAGCCGTATTAAGTAATTCAACAATAATGATTAGCAGTCCGCTAGATATCATCAATATCTGCTCAACTTTTGTTTCACCCCAATAAAGCGCACCCACTATCACTATCGGAAGCATAAGGATTTCAATCCTTATAGCTTCCTCGGATTTCCAAGATGCTAAAAATCCATGGATAGAGAATTGGAGGGTATGAAGTACACGACGATGAAATAAATCACTTAATTTTTTTATCATAGGTATCAATGACTGAGTTTTGTGTTGGGAATGGTTCTAAACAAGATGGCTAATATGAGGCTTATAAACCAAGCAAACCATGCGGTCCATAAGACATGAGAAAAGAAATGAGCGCCCTGCATCATCCTAGAAATACCTAGAATGAAACCTAAGACAATCGCAATTAGTAGAATAATTTTGGCCAACCTTGGGTAAATGAACCATAGAGCCATCGCCCAGGAGAGCCACATAAAGCCACCAGCAGCGTGTCCGGCCGGAAAGCATTGCCCTGTTCCCAGGTGACTCAAATGGGTTTCAAAAAGACCTGTATAGGGCACTTGACCACCATAAATATCAAGACTCCAAGGGCAGTGTTTGTTAGTTACTTGCTTTAAGAGAGCAACCAAGGCCGGAATTAATATGACTCCCAAAGAGCCTAAAGCCACATGGTTTTTTAATAAAAGTGTCTTTTTCTTTTTCAGAAACCAAATCCCCAAAAGGATTGAGGCAATCCCGAATACATACATGGCATTTTTAAAACCATGATGCATGACCTGAGTCATAAAAGGATGATCTCTTAGACTAAATACTTTTAATTGGCTGCTATAAAAGAAATTATTAATCCAGATATCTATACTTGTTAGTTCAAAAAAAAGTAGTAATGCAATTCCTGTTAAAAAAAGTATTTTTAATTGCTGACTAATAAAGCTTTGGTGCTTATCCATGACATTTTTCAGTCAAGTCAAAGCTCCTTTGATAAACACTGGTTTTGATATCCAGCATACCCAATACGGTATGAAACAGGTTGTCATGATGAGCTGGCTTTTTACTTTGCTCTAAAAAACATTGATCGATTTGAGGATGATCTTTTTTATAGTTATCGGATACCCAAACAAAAAAAGGCACTTGAGTTTGTTGTTTGGGGGCAATCGAATACGGCAAGCCATGCAAGTAAATGCCATTTTCACCAAGAGATTCTCCGTGATCAGATATATATATTAATGATGTGGATTTTTCTGTATGTGACTTTAATTTATCAATCGCTTTTGATAAAACATGATCGGTATACCGAATGCTGTTGTCATAGGCATTAATGATTTCTTGTTGACTACATTTTGATAAATCTGATGTGTTACAAGCAGGCGGATATTTCTCAAATTCTTTCGGATAACGGGCAAAATAGGCAGGTCCGTGATTACCTAGTCCGTGTAAAACAATCACTTGATTGCCAGTACTATTCTGAATTTGCCACTCAAGAGCATCTACTAAAGCCTCATCGTAGCAAGCTGCATCAGTGCAATTTTTAGGATTAGCATGGATCCTGATATCCATTAACCCAAGCTCAGCACAAACGCCTTTACAGCCAGATTGGTTATCAATCCAAGTAACATGAAGGCCCACTCTATTTAAAATATGTAATATAGATTCGCTTGATCTGATTTTTTTCTCATCATAGGCATGTTTACCTCCTGGAGAGAATAGACACGGGACAGATGTATCTGTATTGGTTCCACAACTAGTTGCATAAGGGAAGTTATGGATTTTTTGCTTTCCCAGCATCGGGGTTGTATCTCGCTCATAACCTGACAATCCCCAATTAGCAGACCTGACAGTTTCACCAACAACGATGACTAATATCTCAGGTTTTTGATTAACATGGGACGCAGGTCGAGTGGCATCCAATCCAATGGCCTGGATTTTTACATTAGCTTCGGCAGTGCTTTGAAGTGCGATCTTTGCTGAGGAGAATAAAAAGCTGGTTGGTAAAACAAGATGCCTAATTTCTTTATGATTTCTCATCGTGGAGGAGAAATTTTTATACTGTGTCAGCAAAAGACCAACAGATAATACAATCAGCAAAACTGAGAAGATCACTTTTTTTGTTAATGCTTTGATAAGTGAATCTTTATTAATCCCCAGAAATGCAATGACTAGGATCGGTAGCGTTGCATATTTTAAGAAATGTACTGCTAGTGATGCAGTCATTAGTTCTTTAGCTTCAGCCGGATTAGTCGTTAAGATGTTTCTAAGCATGGTGGTATCAAAGTGAACCCCATAAGTTTCAGCATAGTATTTTGCTAAAACTGTTGCTGAAATTAAGATAATGGCAATCCACTTACTCCAACGACCCCATAGTAAAAGATTGATAACTAACATCTGCAATGCTGTAACCGCTATATAAACAACCCAAAAGAAAGCCCACCTAGAGGTGGCTGAACCTGTTTGGGTTTTTAAAAGATCATTCCAAAGAATGTCATTCAAAAAGAATGAGAAATAAATACTTAAACCAAATGCCAGAATCTCAGGACTTACTTTAAAGGTCGGATACCCTAAAAATATCTTTCTTGTTAAATCCATTTGTTTTTGCATGAACTAATAATACTCTTAGTTCATTAACTAGACATTAAGGTTTTATTAACAAAAACATATATTTAGATATGGAAATTGGAAGTAGGTCAGGGATTTATTAAATTTTAAGTGTGTGTGGTTTTGATATATCAGCTAATTACGATTCACTGTAAAGCTTTAGTGATCTCTTCTTGCTTGGTCACGAAAGTGATATCAGTAATTTTTCCAGATTGGAGCTTGATGATGGTGATTGCGTCATCTTTTTGTGGAAATCTTTTTGACTGTGCCTCATCTCTCAAGAGAGCAATCGTGTAAGGTCTTTTTTGCATTTTAGGAATCGCCACTATTTTGGTGATAAAACTTGGCATGCCGCTGATATCCGCAACGTAGAGTGCTTTTTTATCTTTCAAGGTTGTGGGTGGCAAATCTTCCAAGGTTTTGCTCATGAGTGCACTGGTTGATTTACCAGCAGCAAAGAGAATCAAGTTGGTTTGCTCGTTGATAGCAACAGTTTGATCATGCTGATCTTTGAGTTCAAGGACCAAACTATCACCAAGGCGTGCTGCTCCAGCCGATGGATTCGCCGAGGCAAGCGAAGTAAAAGTGCTTAAAAACAGCGCAAAAACCATGAATTTTTTCAAAATAATCTCTTTTCTTTATTAAATAAAGTCAATCAAATCAATGGTCTGATCATTAAATACCTTGATTTGCGAATCCTTAATTTAGCCTTAATTTTCAAGCTTTAATGTTTAGGCATACAAGACCAAAAGGCTTAAGGATGCACCTCACATTAATGGCTCACGACTTTTCAAAGCATACAGTACTCAGCGCAAATAGTGCTGCAGAGGACTCTGGCTATCAATTTGAATGGGTAACAAAAAATCATCCTGATAGAGAAAATCTCCAAAGCTTTATTGCTGATACCTTTTATAAAACCTATGGTGCTGATGTTCATCACTTTAGCGATATTTTGGTAGGTTGTAGAGATGGCAATGGCCAATGGTTGGCAGCTTTGGGCTTTTCACCAATTAATGATAAAAAAGTATTTCTTGAACAGTATCTGGATTTACCTCTAGATCAAGAAATTTCAGCGCTTGTGGGTGAACCTACTTTGCGTAGTGAAATCATTGAGGTAGGCAATTTAGCGGCCATCCATGCTGGTGCTGGAAGAGCGTTAATTATCACGATGACACGCTATTTAAATTCTCAAGGTTCTAAATGGGTAGCCTTTACAGCAACACATAATTTACTGAACTCATTTAAACGTTTGCGTATCAAGCTCACTCAATTAGCCGAAGCCGACCCTAAGCGCTTAGCCGATGAAGGTAAAAATTGGGGCACGTATTACGACACGGAGCCACAAGTGATGTTTGGGGATATTGCATCTGGTTATGCACAACTGGATCAATAATTTCTCTACCCAAGAAATTATTCTTTCGGATGGTCACGAAGGATGGAATAAAGCCATCCTCAATGAGCGTATCTCAAAGATTTCTGAAGCACTTTTGGCGCGCAAGGCTCCTAAAGCACCCATTGGCATATTGGCCGACAATACCCCCGAATGGATTGCTGTTGATTTAGCAACGCAAACTCTTGGTATTACTCTAGTCCCACTTCCTAGCTTTTTCACTTCAAACCAATTGGTTCACACCATTAGGACGAGTGGCATACAGGCCTTATTTTGTTCAAATACTGAATACGCTAGAAATCTAGGCTTTGTTTTTAAGACTAATTACAAAGGAACTCTGAGTTTATTTGAAAGTGCCAGCACCATTAAAAGCATTGCTTCCGTAGTTAATATTAATAATGTTCAAAAAATAACTTTTACATCAGGAACTACTTCAGAGCCTAAAGGTGTTTGCTTAAGCACGCAGCAGCAATGGGATGTTGCCAAAGCTCTTAAAGTATCTCTTAGACCTTTAGGTATTAAAAAACATCTCAATTTACTACCCTTACCCGTATTGCTTGAAAATATTGCTGGTGTTTACACCGCCCTCCTCTGTGGCGCTGAAAATATTTGCTTACCTCTTGCCGACGTTGGGCTATTAGGTGCATCCCAGTTTAATGCTGATACTTGCATCAATGCTATCAATAAATATCAGGTAGAAAGCGTGATTCTTTTACCGCAAATGCTTCAAGCTCTCATGATCAACAGCACTCAAAATGATCCACGTTTGAAAAGTTTGAAGTTTGTAGCAGTGGGTGGAGCAAAAATACCTGAGGGCTTAATCTTGGCAGCACGCGCCAAAGGAATCCCGGCTTACGAAGGTTATGGTCTTTCAGAATGTAGTTCAGTTGTGACCTTAAATACACCTAGCTATGATAAGTTGGGGAGTGTCGGTCAGCCTTTAGGTAACAGAAAAATCAGAATTGCCAAAGATGGTGAGATTGAAATAGCTGGCCAAGGTGCAACGCATTATTTAGGTGAAGCGGTCATATCTAATGAATGGCTCGCTACTGGCGACTTAGGTCATTTAGATGAAGAGGGATACCTTTTTATTGATGGTCGCAAGAAAAATGTATTAATTACCAGCTTTGGGAGGAATGTTTCTCCTGAGTGGCCAGAATCCCTTTTATTAGGAAGTTCTGTCATTGCACAAGCGGTAGTGATGGGGGATGGTCAGTCCTCACTGACGGCACTCATTGTGCCTGTGAATACTTCAATTAGTGACATTCAAATAAAACAAGCCATTGATCAGGTTAATCAACAATTACCTGACTATGCACGCATTAGTAACTGGCTATTGGCAGAACCAATGACCCCAGCCAATGGCCTCACAACGATCAATGGTCGCCCAAAAAGAAAAGCTATTGAAAGTCATTACAAACAAGCACTGGATGAGTTATATACCCAACCAGCCTCTCAGGTTATTTAATAGAAGCGGAGCAATCATTGAGTTTTTTTAATCAACTACAAACTTCAACAGAACAAGATCGTCAAATTTTATTTGCGGCACCTGTTATACAGTCAGCATTAAAGGGTGACATTATTAAAGAGCAGTATGTTGCTTTTTTAACCCAAGCTTTCCATCACGTCAAACATACAGTACCGTTACTGATGGCTTGTGGCTCCAGACTCCCTGTTCAATACAATTGGTTAAGAACAGCTGTAGCAGAATACATTGAGGAAGAATTAGGACATGAAGAGTGGATCCTCTCTGATATTGCAGCCTGTGGTGGCAATGCCGAAGAAGTACGTCATTCAATCCCTCATCATTCAACTGAAATGATGATTGCCTATGCTTATCATCAAATTGACCGAGGTAAGCCAATTGGCTTTTTTGGAATGGTTCATGTTTTAGAAGGAACCAGTATCTCAATTGCAACGAATGCCGCAGAATCCATTAAACAATCTTTGGATTTACCACCTACTGCCTTTAGTTATCTGAATTCTCATGGCAGCTTAGATTTAGAGCATGTGAAATTCTTCGAGAGCCTCGTCAATCAAGTAACGAATGATGAGGATAAGGCTTGCATTCTTCACTGTGCAAAAATTTTCTATAAGTTATACGGCGATATCTTTAGAGACCTTCCTTCTAAAGACGATATTTTTAATGGGAAAAAATGAACCTAAAAACATATAAAGCAGTTTTAACAGGTGCCACAGGTGGTATTGGTCAAGCAATCGCCCATCAACTGGCACCTCATTGCGAACAACTCATACTTCTTGGTCGCGATAAGGCTAAGCTGGAAGCTCTTCAAAAAACATTAAGCCATGTTACTCCCAAGGTTCATATATTGGCTGGTGATATTGCTGACACTCAAGTTCATGAAGAATTGAAGTTGCTGACCCAATCTATTGGGGGTATTAATTTACTTATTAATAATGCTGGCACCAGTCTATTCAAGAACTTCACACAACAAAGTAATGAAGAAATTAAGGATCTTTTAAATATCAACTTGGTAGCTCCGATATTACTAACTAAGGCCTTGATTCCTTCAATGCTTCATCAAGAAAAAGCGCAAATTATTAATATTGGTTCAATTTTTGGTTACTTGGGCTTTCCTGGGTTTACCAGTTATTGCGCCAGCAAATTTGGCTTACGTGGCTTTTCTCAATCTCTAAGAAGAGAGCTTTCAGATACCCCTATTGCAGTGAGGTATTTCGCACCTAGAGCCACTCGCACAAGTATTAATACAGATGTAGTCACTCAGATGAATCAAGAACTAAAAACAGTTTCAGATACAACAGCATTTGTGGCTTCAGAACTCATGAAGTTTTTAAAAACTGATGCCTTTGAAAAGAAATTAGGTTGTAAAGAATCATTTTTTGTTTTTATCAATCAACTTTTTCCTGCCATCCCTGATAAAGCCATTTTGGGTCAACTACCCATCATTAAAAAATATCTCAATAAATAATAAGGAGTTTTATATGAAAAATATTAAAAAAGTAGGTCTACTAGTTGCGGCTATTTTTACTTTTTCAACTAGCTTAGCTATTGCTGGTGTAGAGGAAGATGTTTCTCAACTTCAAAAGTCATGGGAAAAAGTAAAGTATCAAACTCCCACGACTGAACATGAAAAAGGATTTGAATCCTTGATGAAGGATGCGGATAAGCTTGTTGTTCAAAATCCAAATCGTGCCGAGGTTCTTATTTGGCAGGGCATTATTGAATCTAGCTACGCTGGTGCAAAAGGTGGATTAGGCGCTCTTGGGCATGTAAAAAATGCTAAAAAGACTTTAGAGAAAGCTCTTGAGATCAACCCTAATGCTTTAGATGGTTCTGCCTATACGAGTCTTGGATCACTCTACTACCAAGTACCTAGCTGGCCGATTGGCTTTGGTGATGATAAGAAAGCCAGTGAGTTCTTAAAAAAGGGTTTATCAATTAATCCTGATGGCATAGATCCTAACTTCTTTTACGGTGATTTTTTATTTAGAAATAGCGACTTTGCAGGTGCCGAGAAGTCACTTCGTAAAGCTCTTTCAGCGCCAGCTAGACCAGGTCGCCAGGTAGCAGATGATGGTCGTCGCCAAGAAATTAATCAAATACTTGGGAAAATTGCTGAAAAGCGTAAATAATAGATCCTAAGTTAAATTTGTTTTAGTTTTTATAAGGTCAAAGGGTAAATCGCTGGTGAGAATTTTATTAGTTGAAGATGATGAATTACTTGCCTCCGGCTTATCCTCTGCTCTTACACGTGCCAAACACTTAGTAGGGCATGTGAATGATGGCGAAAAAGCAATTAATGCCTTTCAAATGTCAGAATTTGATATGGTCATTCTTGATCTAGGTTTACCCAAAATTGATGGTACAGAAGTTTTAAAAGTGATCCGCCAAAAACATCATGTCCCTATCCTAATTCTCTCGGCAAGAGATGCCACCAAAGATCGTATCTTAGGTCTTGACCTTGGTGCTGATGATTACCTGACTAAACCTTTTGAATTAGATGAGTTATTAGCTCGCATTAGAGTGTTAGAGCGTCGCCAAAGTGGCGGTAGTCGAAACCTCCTTGAATTTGGACAGTTAACTTTAGATTTAGCTGCCTACACCGTTACCTGGAAGGGTGAATTACTTGACTTACAAAGAAGAGAGTTTTCCTTAATCAAAAAACTTGTAGAAAATCCACAACAAGTTTTCAATCGCTCTCAGCTGGAAGAATCTCTTTATGGTTGGGGAGATGGTGTTGAGAGTAATACGATTGATGTTTATGTCCACAACTTAAGAAAAAAGATCACACCTGACTGTATTAAAACTATTCGTGGCGTTGGTTACCGAATTGGTAAATTAGACTAAAACATGAAAAATTATTCGATTCGCCAACGTTTGGTTTTAAGCATTTTGATTTCAATGCTACTAATTTTGGGTGGCATGGGCATTTGGTCTCATTTAGTGGCCGATCATGAATCCGAGGAGATGTTCAGTGCGCGTCTTGCAACATCGGCTCGCGTACTTGAGTCACTTGTTGCAAGGCAACTCGAAAAAGCCACGATCACCAGCCCCATCATCATCAATCTTCCTAAAGAATTAGAGGATCATGATGGTGCTAACGAAGTCGCAGGACATCCCTATGAAACTAAGATCGCTTTTCAGGTTTGGAGCAAAGGTGGATCCTTACTGGCTAAATCTACCTCAGCCCCCAATGAGCCATTAGGTTCATTTGTGTCAGGGTTTACCAAGTACCAATTAAATGACGAGTTGTGGCATGTTTTCACAATTCAGTCAGGTGATGTTTTAGTGTTAGCAGCTGAAAAAAACTCTGTACGAGAAGAGATGTCAGATGACTTAAGTGTGGCAATCCTGACTCCCATTACAGCTGGCGCACTTCTTTTATTGGTCATAGTTAATCTAATTGCTTATAAAAATTTAAAGCCTTTGCAATCACTGGCAGACTTGCTATCCAAAAGAGAACCTCGCTCAGTAGAATCTATTGCATTAGATGAGACTCCCAATGAATTAAAGCCAGTCATACAAGAACTCAATCATTTATTACAAAGAGTGAGAGATACCGTTCAAAGAGAGCAAAGGTTTATTGACGCTGCCGCTCATGAAATCAGAACACCGATTGCTGCGCTTCAAATACATATTCAAAATGCTGTAAATGCTAACAATGATTTGGAAAGAGACAAATCTCTAGAAGAGGCTCTTAAAGGTCTACGTCGTACCACTCGATTAGCAGAACAGCTGCTTACCTTCAGCCGTGTAAGTGGTACCGTTGATGACGAGAAAGCAAGCTTGCTATCTTTAGATGCCATCTGTGAAGAAGTAATTCATGCTCAGAGCCCTATATTGCATCAACAAGGTCAAACCATTAAGTTGGAGGCAAACGGAGATTTTGTCATTCTTGGCGAGCAAACTAAGATCGAACGGGTCATCCAAAATCTAATTGATAACGCTTCCAAATACGGTGCTCAAAATAGCGTGATTGGTGTCAGTCTCAAACAAAGTGATGGCTTAATTGAATTAAGTGTTAGTAATGATGGCACCCCAATCCCAGAATTTGAAAAAGAAAAGATTTTCAATCCTTACTATCGCGTTTTAGGCGGAAAATCTTCGGGAAGTGGCTTAGGATTGGCCATCGTTAAAGAGATTCTGAATCAGTATCAAGCCACTATAAAAGTGACTGATAAGTCACCTAACAACGGGACAACTATTACAATTCAATTTAAAGCTGTTGTCTAGTTCAATATAAAAAGATTCTTAAAGCTTATGAAATGACAAAAGGTCACGAACACCCATGAGGTATTCGTGACCTTTTTGACTTAGGTCTTTTATTTAACCGTTTACAGGCATTGAGAAGCTAGGCCCTTGGGCAATAGAGTCTGGCCAACGTTGTGTCACAGCTTTCATGCGAGTGTAGAAACGAACGCCTTCTGGGCCATGCACGTGATGATCGCCAAATAAGCTTCGTTTCCAACCACCAAATGAATGGAAAGCCATCGGTACCGGAATAGGGACGTTCACACCAACCATACCTACTTGGATACGGCTCACAAATTCACGAGCTGTGCTTCCGTCTCTTGTGAAAATCGCTACACCATTACCAAACTCATGATCGTTAATGAGTTGAATCGCTGTGGCCACATCAGGTACACGCATCACACCCAACACTGGCCCAAAGATTTCTTCCTTGTAAATGCTCATGTGCGGTTTGACATCATCAAACAAACAGCCACCTAAGAAGAAACCTTCTTCAGCACCAGCCACTTTTAAGCCACGGCCATCTACAACTAATTTAGCACCTTCTTTAACGCCAGCATCAACGTAGCCCTTGACCTTATCCAAATGGATCTTAGTAACCAGAGGGCCCATCTCTGCACCTGGCTTCATACCGTTGTCGATTTTGAGCTTTTTGATACGCTCACTTAATTTAGCAATCAAGGCATCAGCTACATCACCAACCGCAACCGCTACCGAAATGGCCATACAACGCTCACCAGCAGAACCGTAAGCAGCGCCCATCAAAGCATCTACAGATTGTTCTAAATCAGCATCTGGCATCACAACCATATGGTTCTTGGCGCCGCCAAGTGCCTGAACACGTTTGCCATTTTTAGCAGCAGTTTCATAAATGTATGAAGCGATCGGCGTTGAGCCAACAAAGCTCACTGCCTTAACATCTGGGTGAGCTAATAAGGCATCCACAGCAACTTTGTCACCGTGCACCACGTTAAATACGCCCTTAGGAAGTCCTGCTTCTTCTAACCATTTAGCAGCTAGCAAAGTTGCAGATGGATCTCTCTCAGAAGGTTTAAGAATAAAAGTATTACCACAAGCAATCGCAACTGGGTACATCCACATAGGGACCATGGCTGGGAAATTGAATGGCGTAATACCAGCACACACACCAAGCGCTTGGCGCATGGTCCAAGCGTCCATACCTTTGGCAATTTGTTCGGTGTATTCACCCTTAAGCAACTGCGGGATGCCACAAGCAAAATCCACTACTTCTAAACCACGCTGAACCTCACCCTTAGCATCATCAAATGTTTTGCCATGCTCGCGTGTAATGGCCTCTGCCATTTCATCTAAGCGTGCTTCGATGATGGCCTTAAAGTTAAACATAACTTTAGCGCGACGCGTCACAGCAGTCGTAGACCAAGCTGGAAAAGCTGCTTTTGCAGCTGCCACAGCACGACCAACGTCATCTGCTGAAGCTAACTCTACCTGGGCACTGATTTTTCCAGTTGCTGGATCATAAACAGGGGCTGTTTTACCGCCGAAATGGACGATTTCACCATTTATATGGTGGCCAATAGTTGCTGACATTTTGTCTCCTACTTCATTTATATTATTAGTTTTGTAACTATAGCGAATATTTATTAAATTGGCATATTTTAGATATCTTGGCATTTTCCTCGTTTTGACAGTTTCTAGTCAAATGATGGGGTGCGCCTTAGTGGCAACCTACCCTATAACAGCTGCAAGCTTGGCTACAACGGCCGCTACGGGTAAAAGTCCTACAGACCATGCTATTTCCGAGAGCGTTGATAAGGATTGTTCTCTTTTGAAGGTTTTAGATGGCAATCCTATTTGCGAAAAACGCCTCAAGCCTCATGAAGTCCCTGTTCAGGATTACACCCGTCAACAAAGGCTGGTTCCTAATCAATGATGGTCTGATAGTTATATAAGCTCTAGGGCTTACTTATCAGACTTACTGGAGAGTACCTTTGAGTGCAGGGATAAAAGGTAAGGGAAGCACATCTATACCCTCTTCTCTTAGTTCTGCGGTTTCATCAGCCGTGGCCTGACCCCGAATACTCCTTTCGGGAGTCTCTTTGTAGTGTATTTTTCTGGCTTCTTGGGCAAACTGATTACCCACATCTTCGGTCTTGCTGATGATGTCGCGCATCACATGCATCACCGTTGCCTGAATCCGCGCTTGGAGCTCGCCATGCTGCTGATCAGAGAGCACCATAGAGTTCTCAGAACTATCATTTAACTGAATAGCCACTTGATGAGATGCAGGCGCAGGCGCATCTTTAATCTCTGTCGATACTCTTGATGCATTAGGTGAATCTAGGTCGCGTCCGAGGTGTTTACCAATCCTAGGGGCTGATAACAAACGACGGATTTCCTGACTGTTGCAGATAGGACAAACCAACATGCCGTTAGTTTGTTGCTCGAGTGCATCCGACTCTGAAGCAAACCAACCTTCAAAACGATGATCTAAGGGGCAAGCTAAGTTATAGACTTTCATAAGAGGTACATTGTGCCATTTTTGGTAAATTCAAGTGCAGTGATTAGTTCTTCATGAATTAAAGTTAAAGCCCTATCAACCCTTAATGCTTGGCTGATGAGAATTTCTATCTAAATGGTAGATTGAAATGATCGTTTTTACATCTGTAATACGACCATCAGCAATCCATTGATGCATCTCATCAATGCTTGCTGCAAACACATCTAAAAATTCGCCATCATCTAAGCATCTCTTACCAGAACTCAAGCCTGTGGCTTGGTAGATGTCAATGAACTCAGTAGAATACGAAATAACTGGATGTATACGGCCCAAAAATTTCCAAGAAGTGGCTGTATAACCAGTTTCTTCAAGTAACTCTCTTTGCGCACATAAGAGAGGGTCCTCGCCTATCTCAAGCTTACCCGCAGGTATCTCAATGATGGCCTGGTCAACTGGATAACGGAATTGGCGCTCAAGTAATATGCGGCCATCATCTAAGATCGGAAGAATAGCAACAGCGCCAGGGTGTATGAGGTATTCACGAAAGGTTTCTTTGCCATCTGGTAAAGAAACTATATCTTTTTTAAGTTTTAGAAATTTTCCTTGATAAGCATCTTCAGACGAGATGCATGACTCACGCAAATGTTGATCAGACTCTGGCAAATCTGCCCAGGTTTTTTCTTGGTCAGACATATTGTTTAATTAGTTGATGATTGACGATGCTTCACCAAGAAGCGCCAAGTGAAGCCAGGGAAAGCAGCGACCAAGAATAAACATACAGTCACCGCATAGAACTCCCAACGTTTAGGAAATGTGTTGCCAATCATCGTTTCTAAGATATAAGCAACGACACCAACCAATGCATACCAAACCAGCATCTCTAGTAAGCACCATCCGACATGTTTATCTGGCAAATTTTTGAAAAACAAAAACTTTGGAGAAAAGAAAGCGATATTGGCTGTCACTAAACCAATCAAAATAATTAACCAAGTTTCAACGCTTAAACCTGCGGGTGACATAAATGACCTTCTGATCGTTTAAATAAATAATTCAGTGATCTTAACTGAATTTAAAACATGGTGTGGCATCAGCTTAGGTTATCAGCTTAAGTTATCAGCTAAAGTTATCAGCTCAGTAAGGTTTTAGACATCGCCGTCAAACAGATAGCCATCAGTGTTGAAGGGAAAATGCCACACAACAAAACGAATAAACCATTGAGCGTGAAGATGGTTGTTGCAACTCTACCGCCTTCAATAGGTGCCGTCTGAATGGGTTCATCAAAGTACATGAGCTTAACGACTCTTAAGTAGTAGAAAGCACCCACTAAAGACGTCATGACAGCAAAAATAGCTAGATATAAGTGCCCGCTATCAACCAAAGTTTCAAGAATAGATAGTTTTGCAGCAAAGCCTACGGTTGGCGGAATACCCGCCAAGGAGAACATCAATACCAAGCCCATGAAAGCCATCCATGGATTACGGCGATTCAAGCCCTTGAGGTCATCAAGAGTTTCGCACTCGTATCCCTGACGTGACAAAAGCATTAATAATCCAAAAGAGCCTAGAGTGGTTATTACATATGTAATAGCATAAAAAAGAGCGGCACTATAAGCATGCTCATCAAAAATAGACAACATACCAAGAATCATGAAACCCATGTGCGCAATCGTTGAATATGCCAACATGCGTTTGATATTTGTTTGAGCAATGGCAGTTAAGTTACCAATCACCAATGAGAGAACTGCCAAAATCATGATCATTGGCTGCCAGTCCTGGGTCAAAGGCAGCAAGCCATCAACCAGCAAACGATACATCAATCCAAATACAGCTAACTTAGGTGCGCCTGCAATCATGAGAGTGATAGCTGTAGGAGCACCTTGATATACGTCAGGTACCCACATATGGAAAGGTGCAACACCTAATTTAAATGCCAAACCTGAAACAATAAATACAACAGCAAATGCTAGCACCAAGCGATTGATACGATTATCGCTAACAGCTTTTAAAATATCATCTAAGTCGAGGCTGCCCGTAGCACCATAAAGCATTGAAATACCGTACAACAAGAATCCAGATGCCAGCGCACCCAAGATGAAGTATTTCATAGCTGACTCTGCTGAAAGTGCAGAATCGCGACGCATGGCAACAATGGCATAAGTAGGTAAAGCTAATAACTCAAGACCTAAGTAAAGAGTTAATAAGTTTGAACCTGAAATCATGATGCACTGACCCAATAGGGCTAGTAGCGTCAAGACAATGAAATCAACTCTAAATAAACCACGATCCATCAGATATTTTTTAGAGTAAACCAAGCTAATGAAAACAGCCAAACATGAAACTGCCTTGAGAAGACTAGACAAAGCATCAACGACAAACAATTCATTAAAAGCATGAACAGGCTGATCAACTGCTTGCAATCCAAAGGCTGCACTTAAACCGATGAGTAGCACTAAAGTCACGTTATAAGCTAATGCTGTTCCGCGAGGCGCATAAAAAATATCTTCATCAGTAGCGTTAGGCTCATTCATAAATGCCGTCAGCAAAAGCAAACAGGCAACTGAAAGGAGCACTAACTCCGGTAAGGTTGCAATCAGGTCAATCGCTTGCATATTTTTCTTTCCTAAATCAGGATCAAAGCTTGCTCACTGCCACGTGCTTTAAAAGCTCGATGACAGAAACATGCATCACATCAGTAAATGGTTTTGGATAAACGCCCATGCCAATCGTAAAGATTGCCAAGATGCCCATCATTAAAAATTCGCGCGCATTAATATCAGTTAATGCTTCAACATGCTTATTAGTGATTTCTCCAAAAAAAACACGTTTAGTCATCCATAAAGAATAGGCAGCGCCTAACATCAAAGCTGTAGCGGCAAGTATGCCAATGACAAAATCGTAGTCAACTGCTGCCAATATCACCATAAACTCACCAACAAAACCTGAAGTAGCAGGTAGGCCGCAATTAGCCATGGCAAATAAAACAGCAAATGCTGTGAACCTTGGCATTTTGTTAACAACGCCGCCGTAGTCTGAAATTTGACGAGAATGCATGCGGTCATAAAGCACGCCAATACTTAAAAACATCGCTGCTGAAATAAATCCATGAGAAATCATTTGAACAATCGCACCTTCAACACCTAATGGGTTAAAGATGAAAAAGCCTAAAGTCACAAAACCCATGTGAGCGATTGATGAATAAGCGACTAGCTTTTTCATATCAGACTGAACCAAAGCTACCAAGCCTACATAAATCACCGCAACCAAGGATAAGGTGATGACAACAGGGGCTAGGTACTGACTAGCATCTGGTGCAATTGGTAATGAGAACCTTAAGAAACCATAAGCGCCTAACTTCAACATGATCGCAGCCAATACAACTGAACCACCTGTTGGCGCCTCAACGTGGGCATCTGGCAACCAGGTATGCACGGGCCACATCGGAACCTTGACGGCAAAAGCCATGAAGAAAGCGCCAAATATGAATACCTGTTCAATAATATCTAGAGGTGCTTTGTGCCAAGCCAAAATATTAAACGTATCAGTAACGTTGTAGAGATACAAAATCGCTACAAGTGTTAACAATGAACCCAATAAGGTATACAAGAAGAATTTAAAGGCGGCATACACACGATTAGGACCACCCCAAATACCGATGATGATGTACATCGGTATTAAAGTAGACTCAAAGAATACGTAAAACAACATGCCATCAAGGGCTGCAAATACGCCAATCATGAGCCCTGATAGGATCAAGAAAGCAGCCATGTATTGCGCCACGTTAACGGTAATCACTTCCCATGCTGAAATCACAACTATCACAGTGATCAATGCTGTTAAAACAACAAACCACATGGAGATACCATCAACACCAAGGTAATAGCTGATGTCGTAACGCGGAATCCATGACACCCGCTCCACAAACTGCATCGCTGCTGTTGTTGTATCAAAGCCGCTGATCAATGGCAAAGTGACCACAAAGCTCATCAATGCCCCAATTAAAGCCATGATGCGGACATAGCCTTTGCTATTGTCAGAACCAGTGAACAAAATTATCAGGCCAAAGATAATTGGTAGCCAAATTGAGTAAGAAAGAATCATAAGGGGGCTCTATTTATTTTTTATAGTTTTATTAGTTTGTTGTTTTATTTAACACTGCCCAAATGGGTCAATAAAACCCAAGATATCAAGCCAATCAAACCTAAAATCATGGCAAAAGCATAGTGATACAAAAAGCCTGATTGGACTTTGCGCACATGACTTGAGAACCAGCCAATTAAATTAGCACTACCGTTAACAAGGAAGCCGTCAATGAACTTTTGATCAGCACCCTTCCACAAGCCATTACCTAGCACTCGTGCACCTTTAGCGAACACTGCTTGATTGAAGTCATCCAAATAATATTTGTTATCCAATACTTTTTTAATCGGAGCTAACATACGCGCCAAGTAAGAAGGAATCTGTGGAAGCCATAAATAGAAAACAGCAGCTGTTACGACGCCACCCACCGCTAAATAAAGCACAGGTGTATGGAGCGCATGAGCAACCATAGCGAATGGGCCATTAAATGCTTCAGACAATTCTTTCATAGCAGGATGCTTCGCTGCATCAACCAAAATAGAACTGCCAAAGAATTCGCCAAACAGCATAGGACCTATAGTTAGGTAACCAATGATGACTGATGGGATCGCTAAAAGTATCAAAGGTAAAGTCACCACCCATGGTGACTCATGAGGCTTTTGACCTGGAGCTAGGCCATGATGCTCTTCATGGTGATCATCGCTCTTATGAGTGTCATGATGGTGATTGGCATGATCATCATGCGCCTGACCAAAACGCTCTTTACCGTGAAACACTAAGAAGTACATACGGAATGAATAGAAAGCCGTAATAAATACACCTGCCATCACAGCAAAGTAAGCAAAGCCCGAGCCATAGATATGACTTGCAGCTACTGCTTCAATAATGGAGTCTTTAGAATAGAAGCCCGAGAAAAATGGCGTGCCGATCAATGCCAAAGAACCTAATAAAGAAGTGAACCAAGTAATTGGCATGTACTTCCATAAGCCACCCATATTTCGTATATCTTGATCGTGGTGCATACCCATGATCACACTACCAGCACCCAAGAATAATAGGGCCTTAAAGAATGCATGCGTCATCAAGTGAAATATAGCGATTGGATAAGCCGATACACCAAGAGCGACTGTCATATAACCAAGTTGTGACAATGTTGAGTAAGCAACAACTCGCTTGATATCATTTTGAACAATACCTAAGAAACCCATAAACAGAGCTGTAATGGATCCTATGATCAATACAAAAGATAAGGCCACGTCTGATAGTTCAAATAATGGCGACATACGACTGACAAGGAAAATGCCTGCTGTCACCATCGTCGCCGCATGAATCAAAGCTGAAATCGGGGTTGGGCCTTCCATTGAGTCTGGCAACCAAACGTGAAGTGGGAACTGGGCTGACTTGCCCATGGCTCCAATAAATAAACAAATACAAGCAACTGTTAAAAGATTCCAATCAGTTCCTGGTAGCACCTGTTGCAACATCATTTCTTTTTGAGCAAAAACCTCTTCATAGTTCATGCTGCCGCTGTAGGCTAATAACAAGCCAATACCTAATATGAAACCAAAGTCACCAACACGATTAACTAAGAATGCTTTCATATTCGCAAAAATTGCTGTTGGTCTTTTGTACCAAAAACCAATCAACAGATAAGAAACTAATCCCACTGCTTCCCAACCGAAGAAGAGCTGTAAGAAGTTATTACTCATCACCAACATCAACATGGCAAATGTAAATAAAGAGATATAAGAGAAGAAACGGGCATAGCCCTCGTCCTCAGACATGTAACCAATGGTGTAGATATGCACCATCAAGGATACAAATGTCACAACTACCATCATCATGGCGGTTAAAGGGTCAACTAAAAAGCCAACTTCTAAGCTCAACTCACCGAGCTGCATCCAGGTATAAATCGTTTCATTAAATCTAGCGCCAGCCAAAACGTCATTCAAAACCATGAAAGACAAGGCACAAGCAATTGCTACGCCCAAAATAGTAACGGTATGGGAAGTCTTGCGACCGATGAGATTGCCGAAAAATTTAGTTCCAAATAAACCGGCAATTACAGAACCGATTAAAGGCGCCATTGGTATGGCCAGCAGTACTAGAGGATTTAAAGTTGGAGTTGTCATATAAGGTTTCTGCTTAGCCTTTTAGTTGACCAAGGTCTTCAGCATGAATCGTGTCAAGCTTGCGGAACATCGTTACTAAGATAGCCAAGCCAATGGCAGCTTCAGCTGCCGCGACTGTCAATATAAAGAATACGAAAACCTGACCACTCATATCACCCAAGTAATGTGAAAAAGCAATGAAGTTCATGTTGACAGCCAAAAGCATCAACTCAATAGCCATTAGCAAAACAATGATGTTTTTACGATTCAAAAATATACCTACAACGCCAATCGCAAATAAGATGGCGCCGAGTACAAGGTAGTGGGCTAAAGTAATTGTCACAACATGGTCCTTTTTCTTATATCTTTCTTTTATGTCTTTTCTGAGATATTTATCTTTTGTTAATCTTTAATTATTTTGGCTGCTGATCAGATGAAGAATCGGATGACATAGATGTCACGATGCGAACACGATCTTCCTTGCGCGTACGAATCTGTTCCGCAATATCCTGGGTCTTGGTATCTTTACGGCGGCGCAAAGTTAGGGAAACTGCAGCAACAATACCTACCAACAAAATAACGCCAGCAACTTCAAAGCTAAATAAGTAAGTGCTGTAAAGCAAGATACCAAGTGCTTTGGTATTGTTTGCAGCCATTTCTGGACTTAAAGTGGCTACCGGCTGAGTCGTTCCAATAAAGCCACGAATTAACACGATCGCCATCTCAGCGACGATGATGGCGCCAACTAAAGAGGCAACTGGTAAGTACTTTTGAAAATCTTTTCGTAGATGATCTAAATCAAGATCTAACATCATCACCACAAATAAGAATAAGACCATCACTGCGCCGACATAAACCAATACCAACATGATGGATAAGAACTCAGCTTCTAATAACATCCAGATAGCTGCAGCTGTAAAGAATGAGAGTACTAAAAATAATGCTGCATGAACAGGATTGCGGGCAGTAATCACACGCAAAGCAGCGATCACTAGGATGGCTGCAAAAATATAAAAAAGGAGAGTTTTAGGATCAAGCATCATTTGTATTTAGCATCCGCTGATTTGTTAGCTGCGATCTCTGACTCATAACGATCGCCAATTGCCAATAACATATCTTTTGTGAAATATAAGTCGCCACGCTTTTCGCCGTGGTACTCATGAATATGAGTTTCAACAATGGCATCAACTGGGCAAGCTTCTTCACAAAAACCACAGAAAATGCACTTCGTCAAATCAATGTCATAACGGGTAGTACGGCGTGAACCATCTTCTCTTTGGTCTGATTCAATCGTGATAGCCATTGCAGGGCAAACAGCTTCGCATAGTTTGCAAGCGATACAACGCTCTTCACCATTCTCATAACGACGTAGCGCATGTACGCCACGGAAACGAGGAGACATAGGCGTCTTCTCTTCAGGATACTGAATAGTAATTTTTGGTTTAAATAGATACTTACCAGTCACAGCTAAGCCCTGGAAGAGCTCCTTCAGCAGAAGACTAGATAAAAACTCACGGATACGTTGAAACATTTTTTAATCTCCGCCTTATTTCCAAATATTCCAGGGTGACAATACCCAAGCACCTAACAATAAAATCCAAAATATGGAGATAGGAATAAATACCTTCCAACCCAAACGCATCAATTGGTCATAGCGATAGCGTGGGAAAGATGCTCTCAACCAAATAAAGCAAGAGAGGAAGAAGAAAGTCTTTGCCGCTAACCAGAAAATTCCTGGAATATCTCTTAGGATTGGTAGATCTACTATTGGCGACCAACCGCCAAAGAACAAAATGGATGTCAATGCAGCAATCAAAATCATGTTGGCATACTCAGCCAAGAAGAACATCGCAAAAGCCATACCTGAGTATTCAATCATGTGGCCAGCAACAATCTCAGACTCACCTTCAACAACGTCAAATGGGTGACGGTTTAATTCAGCAACGCCTGAGATGAAATAAATCACAAACATTGGTAAGAGCGGCAACCAATTCCAAGACAAGAAATTAAGGCCCATGCTGGCAAAGTAACCTGTCTGCTGCGACTTAACGATGTCAGATAAATTTAAGGTGCCAGAAACAACTAAAACAGCAGCAAGTCCAAAACCCATCGCAATTTCATAAGAAACCATTTGTGCTGATGCACGCATAGCACCAAGAAACGCGTATTTAGAGTTAGATGCCCAGCCTGCCAAAATAACGCCATACACACCAATCGATGTAATAGCCATGACATAAAGAAGACCCGCATTGACGTTTGCCAAAACCATATCTGCTTGGAAAGGCACAACTGCCCAGGCAGCAAACGCTGGCGCAATCACCATGACAGGTGCCACGATATAAAGTACTTTATTAGCTTTGCTTGGAATGATGACTTCTTTAAGCAATAACTTCAGAGCATCAGCAATCGGTTGCAATAAACCTAGAGGTCCAACTCGGTTAGGTCCTAAACGAATGTGCATCCAACCAATTAATTTGCGCTCCCACAATGTTAAGTAGGCAACACAAGCAAACATTGGCAGAACAACCACCATGATTTTGATCAAAATCCAAACAATTGGCCAGGCGAACTCACCAAAGAGATCAAGACCATTTATATTGATTGATTGTATTAGGTCGGTCATGCGCGCTCCACCGATAATTGGCCATTCATGGCGCCTAAAGCAGCACTGGCAGCAGTTCCAGCTGACAAGCGAACAACCCCATCAATCAGAAGTTTGTCTTCAGTCGCTGGCATGACAACACTCGCACCTAATTGAGATACCTTCACAGCATCCCCTTCTTTTAAACCTAACTCTGCAAATAAATGACTTGGTATGCCCAGCTTAACGGCGCGCTTGGCATCCTGAGTTAACTGCAATCCAGGTGCACGTCGCACAATTGCGTCAGTCGAATGAATGGTCACATCGGTCAAACGTTCAATAGCAGTTGTAAATACGCTAGTAACTGTTGGAATAGTCGTTGTTTGATTATTCAGTTGGGCTGTGTAATCCGATGGTAGTGCTTCCGCAAGAACTTCATCTGAACTGTTGAAGTAATAGTTCTCAAGACCGAGAACATGGCCAAGAACTCTTAATACTTTCCATGCCGGACGAGCATCACCTAATGGGCGCACCGCTGCTTGAACTGTTTGTAAAGTTCCCTCAGCATTAATATAACTTCCAGATGTCTCTGTGTAAGGCGCAATCGGCAATAAAACATCAGCCACTTCCCTTAACTCAGGGCTATCGAATGCAGTCATAGCAATCACAGTTCCCGCTTTAGCTAAAGCTACTTTAGCTAATTGAGGATCCATTAAGTCAGCACTTGGCTCAATACCTAACATCACAACTGCTTTAAGATCTTTACCGAGGATGCCTTGAACACCCTTCTCTGAAACAGCATTCACTAAATGAGCGCCTACAGAATTACCGCCAGTTGGCAAGAAACCTAATATAGCCTGGGTCTGCTCTGCGATGAATTGAGCGTAAGCATGTAATTGTGCAAACTGAGGATGCGCAATGGCAGCAGAACCTATAAACACTGCTTTACGTTCGCCAGTCATTAAGCTATCAGCGATCGCTTGTGCATTGGCACTGATAGTTGCATTGCTTGGTGCCGCAATACCCTTAGCGTGCGCAACAGCTGATGCAACACCCGCCAATTCTGCAGGCCAGTTGGATGGTGTTGCTAATGCAGTTGCTGCAATAGGCATTAACCAATCTTCAGCGCTGGCGCCTAATCGAGTTATCTTAAGACCACGCTTTGCAGCAACACGGATACGCGCAGCCAACAATGGTTGATCCTTGCGTAAGAAGCTACCAATAAAGAAAGCTCTTTGCAATTGTGAAACTTCCGCTACCTTCATACCTAACCATGGGGCCTTATGAGAGGTTGCCGAACCGCTAACATCTTGTTGACGCAAACGAGTCTCTATATTGTCAGATCCGAGATCACGCACTACTTTTTGTAAAAGATGTAATTCTTCAACGCTGGCCATTGGATGCGCAAGTGCCGCAATGGCATCAGCGCCATGATCTGCTTTAATGGAGTTCAAAGAACGCGCAACATAATCTAGCGCTGTTTCCCAATCCGTTTGAACCCAAATATTGTCTTGCTTCACCATCGGTGTCTTTAAACGATCTGCGCAGTTTAAGCCCTCATAAGCGAAACGATCTTTATCGCTGATCCAGCACTCATTGAGAGCTTCGTTTTCTAAAGGTACCGTACGCAAAACTTGATTGGCTTTTGTTTGCAAAATAACATTGCTGCCCATTGAGTCATGAGGGCTCACAGAGCGACGGCGGCCCAATTCCCAAGTACGTGCTGAATAACGGAAGGGCTTACTTGTCAATGCGCCGACTGGGCACAAATCAATCATATTGCCTGAAAGCTCAGAATCAACAGATTGACCAACAAAAGAAGTGATTTCTGAGTGCTCGCCACGGTTAAGCATGCCCAACTCCATCACGCCACCAATCTCTTGACCAAAACGAACACAACGTGTGCAGTGGATACAACGGCTCATCTCTTCCATTGAGATCAATGGACCAACATTCTTGTGGAATACCACTCGCTTCTCTTCTGCGTAACGAGAAGTTGTCTTGCCGTAACCAACTGCTATATCTTGTAATTGACATTCACCACCCTGATCACATATCGGACAATCTAATGGATGGTTGATTAACAAAAATTCCATAACGGATTTTTGCGCTTGAATAGCTTTTTCTGAATGCGTATGAATCTTCATACCCGGCGTAACAGGTGTTGCACAGGCAGGTAATGGCTTCGGTGCTTTTTCAACCTCTACTAAACACATGCGACAGTTAGCCGCAATCGATAATTTTTTGTGATAGCAAAAATGAGGGATGTGCGTTCCAATTTTATGGGCCGCATCCATCACCATAGAGCCTTGTTCGACTTCTATTAATTTGCCATCAATTTCAATTTCAACCATCTTTTTTTCCGTTACTCTCTGAGACGATTAAACGTAAGCCGGCACAATACAACGCTTGTGCTCAACGTGATATGCAAACTCATCCATGTAATGCTTCAACATGCCACGCACCGGCATCGCTGCAGCATCACCTAATGCGCAAATTGTTCTACCCTGAATATTGCCTGCCACATCATTCAATAGATCTAAATCTTCTGGGCGGCCTTGGCCATGCTCAATACGGTTCACAATGCGCCATAACCAACCCGTACCCTCACGGCAGGGTGTGCACTGACCGCATGATTCTTCATGGTAGAAATAAGACAAGCGCAACAAAGACTTCACCATGCAACGCGACTCATCCATCACGATCACAGCACCAGAACCTAACATCGAACCAGCTTTAGCAATGCTGTCGTAATCCATATCGGTTTCCATCATCTGGGTACCGGGAATAACAGGTGCTGATGAACCACCAGGGATCACTGCTTTAATTTTTTTACCGCCACGCATACCGCCAGCTAAATCTAATAGCGTTGCAAATGATGTTCCTAAGGGAATCTCATAATTACCAGGACGCTCAACGTCGCCTGAAATGGAGAATATCTTCGTTCCACCATTATTAGGTTTACCTAACTTAGCGTAAGTCTCCCCACCAACCTTGAAGATAAATGGCACGGCAGCAAATGTTTCAGTGTTATTAATCGTTGTTGGTTTGCCGTACAAACCAAAACTGGCTGGGAATGGTGGCTTAAAGCGTGGCTGCCCTTTTTTACCTTCTAGAGATTCAAGGAGTGCCGTTTCTTCTCCGCAGATATAAGCACCCCAACCATGGTGAGCATGTAGTTCGAATGAAAATCCTGAACCACAAATCTTATTACCTAAGAAACCTGCTGCGCGGGCTTCTTCTAGAGCAACTTCAAAACGCGTGTACTCATCCCAAATCTCGCCGTGTATGTAGTTGTAACCTACATCAATGCCCATAGCATAGGCAGCAATAGCCATGCCTTCGATTAATGCATGCGGGTTGTAACGCATGATGTCGCGGTCTTTGAATGTGCCTGGCTCGCCTTCATCTGTATTACAGACCAAGTATTTGCTTCCCGGAAATTGACGCGGCATGAAACTCCACTTCAAACCTGTTGGAAAACCAGCGCCACCACGACCACGAAGACCAGAAGCTTTTACTTCTGCAATTACCGCTTCAGGGGTAATGCCCTCCAGCAAAATTTTGCTTAACTGAGCATAGCCACCACGAGCAACGTAATCATTTAAATGCCAATTGTCGCCATTTAATCCTGCCAAGATTAAGGGCTCTATATGTCGATTGTGCAAACTTGTCATGCCGCACTCCCTTTTGTCATTTCTTGCGCTTTTACTTTTAAATCGTCAATCAAAGCATCCAACTTGTCGTTAGTCATCCAGCTACACATCGTTTTATTGTTGACGATAGCGACTGGTGCATCGCCGCAAGCACCCATACATTCACCTTCTTTAAGAGTAAAGGTGCCGCATGGTGTCGTTTCGTTGTAATCAATACCTAGTTTTTTCTTGAGATACTCGCCAGCTCTTGTTCCACCTGATAATTCACAAGGCAAGTTAGTACAAATAGCTAATTTAAATTTGCCCACTGGCTTGGTGTCGTACATGTTGTAGAAAGTAGCGACCTCTTGAACTGCAATCGGTTGCATTTCTAAAATATCAGCAATCTCTTGAATGGATTCAGGCGTCACCCAACCTAATTGATCTTGCGCCACAACCAAAGCAGCCATCACGGCAGATTGCTTTTGGTCTGCTGGATATTTAGCAATATTGCGATCAATTTCAGCGCGGGCTTGTACTGTGAACATGTCGCTCTTTTTCCTTTTAGCGGTCAATCTCGCCGAACACAATGTCCTGCGTACCAATAATCGTTACAGCATCAGCCAACATATGACCTTTTGCCATTTCATCTAAAGCTGATAGGTGTACAAAACCTGGTGCACGAATTTTCAAACGATAAGGTTTGTTAGCACCATCAGAAATTGCATAAATACCAAACTCACCTTTGGGATGCTCTACGGCAGCATAGGCCTCACCTGTTGGTACGTGAATGCCTTCAGTGAATAATTTAAAGTGATGGATCAATTCTTCCATATTGGACTTCATATCAACACGTTTCGGGCTTGTTACTTTATGGTTGTCACTCATCACTGAGCCTGGATTGGCGCGCAACCACTTCACACACTGCTGAATAATTTTGTTAGATTGGCGCATCTCTTCAACACGAACCAGATAACGATCGTAAGAGTCGCCATTCACACCAACCGGAATATCAAACTTCAATTGATCGTAGACTTCGTAGGGTTGCTTCTTGCGCAAATCCCACTCGATGCCAGAACCACGCAACATGGGACCTGTAAATCCTAATTGCAAAGCGCGCTCTGGGGTCACCACACCAATACCAACTAAACGCTGTTTCCAAATACGATTATCGGTGAGCAATGTTTCATATTCATCGACGTAACCAGGGAAACGTACAGTGAAGTCTTCAATGAAATCTAACAAAGAACCTTGACGGTTCTCATTTAATTTCTTAACAACCTTCTCACCACGAATCTTATTAGCCAAATATTGAGGCATGACTTCTGGTAGATCGCGATAGACCCCACCCGGACGATAATAAGCTGCATGCATACGAGCGCCTGAAACTGCCTCATACATATCAAATAGGTCTTCACGCTCTCTAAATGCATAAAGGAACACCGCCATGGCGCCCACGTCTAATCCATGACAACCAATCCATAATAGGTGATTGAGCAAGCGCGTGATTTCATCAAACATCACACGGATATATTGCGCACGAACAGGCACGTCCACTTGTAATAGCTTTTCGATTGCCATGACATAGGCGTGCTCATTAGCCATCATCGATACGTAATCCAAACGATCCATGTAAGGTACGTTTTGAATCCAAGTACGTGTTTCAGCTAATTTCTCTGTACCGCGATGAAGTAAACCAATATGCGGGTCTGAACGCTGAATCACTTCACCATCCAACTCTAAAACAAGTCTTAAAACACCGTGCGCCGCTGGGTGCTGTGGACCAAAATTAAGTGTGTAGTTTTTAATTTCAGCCATGAGTTAGGCTCCGTAACTTTCTTCACGAACAACTCTAGGGGTCACTTCGCGAGTCTCAATAGTGACGGGCTGATAAATAACGCGCTTTTGTTCTGGGTCGTAGCGCATTTCAACGTTGCCAGAAACTGGGAAATCTTTGCGGAATGGATGACCAATGAAACCATAGTCAGTCAAGATACGACGTAAATCTTCGTGACCATCAAAAAGAATACCGAAAAGATCAAATGCCTCACGCTCATACCAATTAGCAGAATTCCAAATCGGCGTAACAGAGGCTACTAAAGGGTAACTATCTTCAGGTGCAAATACTTTTAAACGTAAACGCCAATTGTGTTTGACGGATAACAAGTGGCTCACAACCGCAAAACGTGGCCCTTCCCAAGTAGCATTGCCATACTCACTGTAATCAACACCACATAGATCCATCAACTGCTCAAAATTTAAAGTGGGATCATCTCTGAGGGTTGTGGCAACTTCTTGATAGTCCTCTGAACGAACTACTAAAGTTAATTCGCCTAGCGCCACATGGATACGAGATACTTTTTTACCGAGAACTTTTTCCAAACGCTCATGAAGCACTTCGAGAAGGTTTGTCATATCAAGCCTTTCTCGCAATCGTGCTGGTACGCTTAATCTTAGCTTGCAACTGGATAATGCCGTACATCAATGCTTCTGCAGTTGGGGGGCAACCTGGAACATATACGTCAACAGGTACGATGCGATCACATCCTCGAACCACCGAATAAGAATAGTGGTAATAACCACCGCCATTGGCACATGAACCCATTGAGATCACCCAGCGAGGCTCAGGCATTTGATCGTAAACTTTGCGTAAAGCTGGTGCCATCTTGTTACATAAAGTACCGGCAACAATCATAAGATCTGATTGGCGCGGTGATGGTCTGAAAACAACTCCAAAACGGTCTAAGTCATAACGCGACGCACCAGCGTGCATCATTTCAACTGCGCAACAAGCTAAACCAAAAGTCATTGGCCACAATGAACCTGTTCTTGTCCAGTTAATCAGCTTATCCGCTGAAGTGGTGACAAAACCTTCTTTTAAGATACCTTCAAGAGCCATGTTGAGTCCTTAATCCCAGTTAAGGGCGCCTTTCTTCCAGATGTAGGCAAAACCAATAACAAACTCTAATAAAAAGATCGCCATTGAAATGTAACCAGGCCAACCAATTTCCGTTAAGGCAACACCCCAAGGGAATAGGAATGCTGTTTCTAAGTCAAAAAGAATAAATAGAATCGCAACCAAGTAGTACCTGACGTCGAATTTCATTCGAGCGTCCTCGAATGCGTCAAAACCGCATTCATATGGCGAAACCTTCTCAGCATCAGGTTTATTAGGGCCTAGGATTTTTCCCAAACCCATCGGCGCAAGACCCACGCCAATACCTACGAGAATGAATAGCAATACAGGAAGATAAGCTTCTAAGTTCAAGACCATTCCAATTCGTGACTAAAACAATAATCTACATTTTCAACTAATTATCTTTCGCCTGTATTACAGGCCAAAAATGCCAATTTTGGTGCCGTCGGCGAGACTCGAACTCGCACAGCTTACGCCACTACCACCTCAAGATAGCGTGTCTACCAATTCCACCACGACGGCATCGGGTAAAACCCTAATATTCTAGCTGAATGAGGCTTAGCTTTTAAGGTTTTTTGAGCGTATTCCAGACTTATTTTGGAATATTTTGGCCCGGTACTGCCGCTGGCGGTACTGGTTTAGGCGTTACTGCCGCTGGATCAGAGCTGGCAGCAGGTGCTGGAGCACTTGTACCCGATAAAACACCAGCATTTTCAGACTTTTTAGAGCCTAAAAAAGCGATGCCAAGGGTGGAAAGGAAGAAAAGCGTTGCAAAAACGGCTGTCATACGAGAAAGGAAGTTGGCTGAGCCGGATGCGCCAAAAAGGCCACCTGATGAACCTCCACCAAATGCAGCGCCCATATCAGCGCCTTTACCTTGCTGAACCAATACCAAAATGATCACACCAATTGACGTGATAATTTGTACAACAACCAATAAAGTCTTAAGCCATTCCATCTGATTCTCCAAAAACTAAATTAAATACATGCTTGGCACAAAGCCAGAAACTCTTGAGTATTAAGGGATGCCCCACCTACTAAACCACCATCAATATCTGGCATTGCTAATAATTCTTTAGCATTATCAGCCTTTAAGCTACCACCGTACAAAATTGCCACTTTTTCAGCCGCTTCTGCGTTAAAAGTAGCCAGTTGCAGCCTTAGCTCGTGATGAACCTCCTGAGCCTGAGCAGGGGTTGGCACCTTACCTGTACCAATAGCCCAAACAGGTTCATAAGCAATAACGCATGAAACAATCTGCCCTTGCAATAAGTCAATCACAGCCTGAAGTTGTCTCCGGACAACAACTAAGGTGCTGCCATCCTCATGTTCTTTTTCAGTCTCACCCACGCAAACAATAGGGGTCATTTTAGCCTGTAGCGCAGCTTTAGCTTTTCTAGCTACCAAGCCATCACCCTCTTGATGATGTTGACGTCTTTCTGAATGCCCCACAATCACATAAGTGCAACCCATCTCTTGCAACATGACCGCACTCACATCGCCGGTATAGGCACCATTGGAATGATCAGAAACATCTTGAGCACCTAAAGCTACTTTTGTATTTTTTAGCAAACCATGCGCTTGCGATAAATAAGGATAGGGGACACACATACCGAGGCGTATAGGAAGATCATGGTAAAGAGATTCAAATGTCTCATGACCTTCGGCTAATAATGTCTCAAGCATTAGCTGGTTATTAGCCAAGCTGCCGTTCATCTTCCAATTACCAATGATGCTTAGTGGTCTCATTGATTTCTCTTATTTATTAAATTTCATTAATCGTTAAAACTATTTTGCCAATATGCTGACTAGACTCCATCATTGCATGCGCTTGTGCCGCTGCTTCCAGCCTAAAAACTTCATGTATGACGGGTTTAATTTTTCCTGACTCAATTAAAGGCCAAACATACGCTCTCAAGGCTCTAGCAATAGCACCCTTAAACTCAACAGATCTGGCTCTTAAAGTAGAACCAGTAATCGTTAAGCGGCGGCGCAATACCTGACTGACATCCAGCTCAGAGGTTTTACCCCCTTGATGTGCAATGATAACAATACGGCCATCATCAGCTAAACAATTGATATCTCGATTGAGGTATGACCCAGCCACCATATCTAAGATAACGTTAACTCCTTGACCTTCAGTATGAGCTTTCACCACTTCAACAAAATCTTGCTCTTTATAGTTAATGGCTAATACGGCACCAAGATCCATACAAGCTTTCGCTTTAGCGCCATCTCCAACAGTCACAATCACTTCATGACCCAAGGCAGTTGCGATCTGAATCGCTGCCACACCGATACCACTGCTGCCACCGTGAACCAGCAGGATCTCAGGCCCTCGCCCATCCAAACCTAAACGAGCACGATCAAAAACATTGCTCCATACGGTAAAGAATGTTTCTGGCAAGCTCGCTGCCTCGACATCTGACAAACCCTTGGGCACAGGTAAGCATTGAGCCAAGGGGGCGATGCAATACTCTGCATAAGCGCCACCTGCTACTAATGCACAGACACGATGTCCAACACCTAAACTAAAAAAATTATCAGAATGAAATAAATCACCAGAAACGATTTCACCAGCGATTTCTAAACCAGGTAAATCAGATATACCTGGTGGAGCAGAATAAAAACCTTGACGTTGTAAAACATCAGGCCGATTGATGCCAGCAGCTCTTACACGGATTAAGACTTCACCAGAACCAAGGGCGGGCTCAACCAAGTTTGGTCGAGTCACCGCCTTCAGAACATCCGAGCTGCCATACTGGCTAATCTCAACAGCACGCATGCCGTTTATTGAATTACTGCTGTTGGTCTTGAGGAGCTTCAGCAGGTGCCGCGTCAGCTTCTGGAGCAGCACCATTTAATGGAGCAATGCTTGTTCCCTCGTCAGCACAAGCTGCTTTAAGTGATAAACGTAGACGTCCACGCTCATCCGCTGCAAGCAACTTAACGCGCACAACTTGACCTTCTTGTAGGTAGTCTTTGACATCCTTAACGCGCTCATTAGCGATTTCAGAAATGTGTAATAAACCATCTTTACCAGGAAGAATATTGACAAGAGCACCAAACTCAAGCAATTTCACAACTGGGCCTTCGTAGATCTTACCCACTTCAGCTTCTGCAGTGATGCCCTCGATACGTGCTTTTGCTTCAGCCATGCCTTCAGCAGAAGTAGAAGCAATAGTTACTGTGCCGTCATCTTTAATATCAATGCTGCAACCAGTTTCTTTAGTCAAAGCCTGAATAGTTGCGCCACCCTTACCAATTACTTCACGAATCTTGTCTGGATGAATCTTGAAAGAAACCATACGTGGAGCATGAGCTGACAATTCTGTACGAACACCACCCATGGACTCTTGCATTTTGCTCAAGATGTGCAAGCGACCTTCTTTAGCTTGAGCTAAAGCAACTTGCATGATTTCTTTTGTAATACCTTGAACTTTAATATCCATCTGCAAAGCAGTAATACCGTTTGAAGTACCAGCTACTTTAAAGTCCATATCACCTAAGTGATCTTCATCACCCAAGATGTCAGTCAATACAGCAAAACGATTGCCATCCAAAATCAAGCCCATCGCTACACCAGCAACGTGCGCTTTAATTGGTACGCCAGCATCCATCATGGCTAAACAACCGCCACAAACAGAAGCCATTGATGATGAACCATTTGACTCTGTAATCTCAGAAACAACACGCAAGCTGTAGGCAAACTCTTCTGCGGATGGCAATACCGGAATCAATGCGCGCTTAGCTAAACGACCATGACCGATTTCGCGGCGCTTAGGGCTACCAACACGACCTGTTTCACCAGTTGCAAACGGAGGCATGTTGTAGTGGAACATGAAACGATCACGTTGCTCACCCTCTAATGCATCAATAATTTGCTCATCACGTGCAGTACCCAAAGTTGCAACAACTAAACCTTGTGTCTCACCACGTGTGAACAGTGCTGAACCGTGAGTGCGTGGTAGCACGCCAGTACGAATTTCGATGGGGCGAACAGTGCGTGTATCACGACCGTCGATACGTGGCTCACCGTTCAATACTTGACTACGAACAATCTTTGCTTCGATATCAAACAAGATATTGTTAGCTTCTGCTTCATCAAATGCATCATCAGCAGCAAGCTGAATAAATACATCTTTAGTTACTTCTTTTAATTTAGCAGTACGAGCTTGCTTTTGACGAATTTGATAAGCTTCACGCAAACCAGCTTCAGCCAATGAGTTAACTTTTGCAATCATTGGCTCATTCTTAGGAGCTGCTTGCCAATCCCACTCAGGTTTTCCACCTTCGCGAACAAGATCATTGATTGCATTAATTGCAGTTTGCATTTGCTCGTGACCGTAAACAACGGCACCTAACATGATCTCTTCAGACAACTGATAAGCTTCAGACTCAACCATCAAAACAGCAGCTTGAGTACCAGCAACGATCAAATCTAATTGGCTTGTTGCTTGCTCAGTGCGAGTTGGGTTTAGTAAGTATTGGCCATCTATATAACCAACACGAGCTGCTCCAACAGGGCCGGCAAAAGGAATACCAGAAATAGCTAAAGCTGCAGAAGCGCCTATCAATGCAGGAATATCTGCAGGCACATCAGGATTGAGTGACACAACATGAATCACTACCTGAACTTCATTCAAGAAGCCTTCTGGAAATAATGGACGTAATGGGCGATCGATCAAGCGAGAAATCAATGTCTCGCTTTCTGATGGACGACCTTCACGACGGAAAAAACCACCAGGAATTTTTCCTGCTGCGTATGTTTTTTCCAAATAATCAACTGTGAGCGGGAAGAAATTTTGACCAGGCTTTGCATTTTTTGCACCAACTACTGTTGCCAAAATAACTGTGTCGCCAATATCAACTAATACTGCACCACCTGCTTGACGGGCAATTTCACCTGTTTCCATACGGACAGTTTGTGAACCCCATTGAAAACTTTTTACTACTTTATTAAACATCGTCATTTATATATATCCTCAATCAACATTTGCCATAGAAATGCAGCGCTATGGCAGCACTGGAGCACGGAGGTTGACGAAGAAAGGATGCCATTCCAAAGATAGGCTTACAAATTAACCTGCCTTTGGAATGACACGGGTCCTAACTACGAGCAGCCACCGACCGCTCTAAACGATAATGCCTGCCTAAGTTAACTAGGGCAGGCATCTTCGGTATTACTTACGTAGACCGAGCTTATCAATCAAAGCACGGTAACGATCTAAATCTTTACCCTTCAAATAGTCGAGTAAACGACGGCGACGGCTAACCATCTTCAACAAACCGCGACGGCTGTGATGATCTTTAGCATTTGCTTTGAAGTGAGACGTTAAGTCATTAATACGTGCTGTCAATAAAGCTACTTGAACTTCAGGACTGCCTGTATCGTTTGCTGCGCGGGCATTCGCTTTAACGATTTCCGCTACTTTAGCTGTAACAATGGACATGTTTATTACTCCATACTTGCGAACATTCGAGCTCAAACCCATTTTTAGTGGCGCTTTTACCCAAGATGTCGTGCGAATTGTTTAAAAAAACTACTTGTGCTCTTTCTGGCAATTACCCAGAAAGAGCGCAAATTATAGCCTAAACGGTCATTTGAGCGTTTAATTTCTGCTGGCTTGGGTCATGAAGCTTATTTAATGCTGCCAAATAAGCTTTTGCAGATGCTGCGACGATGTCCGGGTCTGTTCCAACGCCATTCACAATTCTGCCGCCTTTTGAGAGACGAACTGTGACCTCACCCTGCGACTCTGTCCCGGTAGTAATGGCATTCACAGAATATAAAAGCTGTTCTGCCCCACTTTTGACCTTGGATTCAATCGCATTTAAGGTGGCATCAACTGGACCATTGCCTTCAGACTCAGAAATAAACTCTTCTCCGCCAGATTTGAAAACAACCTTTGCAAATGGGCGCTCTCCAGTCTCAGACCTTTGTGACATTGATATAAAACGATAGTAGTCACTAGCTTCTTGTGCATTATTACCCACGATTGCAGTGATATCCTCATCAAAAATCTCTGCTTTTTGGTCAGCCAAAGTTTTGAATCTAGTGAAGGCGTCATTCATATCCGCTTCAGTCTCTAACTCAATACCCAACTCTTGCAAACGTTGCTTGAAAGCATTTCGACCTGACAATTTACCCAAAACGATCTTATTGGCTGCCCAACCCACATCTTCAGCACGCATAATTTCATAGGTATCACGCGCTTTTAAAACGCCATCTTGATGTATCCCGGAGGCGTGAGCAAATGCGTTTGCACCTACGACGGCCTTATTCGGTTGAACCACAAAACCTGTGATCTGAGAAACCATCTTAGAAGCCGGTACGATTTGAGTCGTATCGATGCCTACCGATAAGTCAAAATAGTCCTTACGGGTCTTGATAGCCATGACCACCTCTTCCAAAGAAGTGTTACCTGCTCGCTCGCCCAAACCATTGATCGTGCACTCTACTTGACGAGCGCCACCAATTTTCACACCAGCTAATGAATTGGCAACACCCATACCTAAGTCGTTATGGCAGTGGACAGACCAAATCGCCTTATCAGAGTTCGGAATGCGCTCGCGCAAGGTCTTGATGAATTGACCATAAAGCTCTGGTACAGCGTAACCCACCGTATCAGGCACATTTATCGTTGTAGCACCTTCTTTAATAACAGCCTCAAGAACACGACACAAGAAATCTACTTCAGAGCGATAACCATCCTCCGGTGAAAATTCAACATCATTGGTATGGTTGCGCGCAAAACGAACTGCTGCCTTAGCTTGTTCAAACACCTGATCAGGTGTCATGCGCAATTTCTTCTCCATATGCAAAGGGGAAGTCGCGATAAATGTGTGGATGCGCTTGGAGTTGGCGCCTTTCAATGCATCGGCCGCACGACTGATGTCACGTTCGTTGGCGCGCGCCAATGAACAAACAGTTGAATCCTTGATCACTTGGGCAATCGCTGAAATAGCGGCAAAATCACCATCAGAGCTTGCTGCGAAGCCAGCCTCGATGACATCCACTTTTAAGCGCTCAAGTTGGCGCGCAATGCGTACCTTCTCATCTCGAGTCATAGAGGCCCCAGGAGACTGTTCACCATCTCTCAAAGTGGTATCAAAAATAATTAATTTATCTGTCATGACATTTTCCCCAGCTTACTTAAATCCAAAAATAAAAAACCCCAGCTTGACTGGGGTTCGTGGTGTTTTGCTTTTACTAAATGTTTAAGCGTGCACTGACCCCAGGTTTTGACCTAGTTCTAGTAATAGCAGCAGTGACAAATTAGTGTTCATATTTACCAATATACACAAAATATTAATTAATTGTTAGAAAGCATATCTGAGGCTTTCTTCTTACGCAAGAAGATCTTTTGCCATAACCAGAATACATAACCCGATAAAGCGTAAGCTACAAACAAACCAAATAGCGCTACTGGCGGGTCGCTCGATACCAATACAAAGCCTAATATGATCAAAATCATGACCCCAAATGGCGCCCTATATCTGACATCCAAGGCTTTACCACTGTAAAAAAGGGCATTGGAGACCATGGTGATACCAGCATAGATAGTTAATCCAAAAGTCACCCAGGGTAAGGCTAATTCTTGAACAGGTAGTTTGTTATCAACGGCTAACCAAACAAAGCCGGCAATTAAAGAGGCTGCCGCAGGACTTGGTAAACCCTGAAAGAAGCGTTTATCAACACTTCCGATGTTGGTATTAAAACGTGCCAAACGCAGAGCGGCGCCCGCACAGAAAACAAATGCAGCCAACCAACCCCACTTACCTAAATCTTTTAAAACCCATTCGTAAGCAATCAGAGCAGGTGCCACACCAAAGGAAACCATATCAGTCAGCGAATCATACTGTTCGCCAAAAGCGCTCTGAGTATTAGTCATGCGCGCTACGCGCCCATCCATACCATCCATCACTAATGCAACGAAAATAGCAATCGCTGCAATCTCGAAGCGCTGGTTCATAGCTTGGACAATTGCAAAAAAACCACAAAATAGATTGGCGGTTGTAAAAGCATTCGGTAAAAGATAGATACCGCGATTACGTGGCCTTACAGAATCACCAGGTTGACTTGCCATCCAGTCTGACTTGCGCAAAGGCGTCGTCTTACCTGATAAACCTTTTGATGACCTTAGTTTTCTACGTCTAAATATGCTCATAAACTAGGTTTTAGTCCAATCCTGGCAATTTAGCTAGTATTGTTGATGTGGCAGACACTATGTCGCCAACACTAACTAGCGGCTCAGCTTCTAATGGAAGGTAAACGTCTACTCGTGAACCAAAACGAATAAAGCCGTAACGCTCACCCTTTTTAAGTTTGTCACCTAAGTGGGCGTAGCAAAGAATTCGGCGAGCAACCAAACCCGCTACTTGGACCAAAGTCACTATATGACCGTTGGAGTCAATGATGATTGCATTGCGCTCGTTTTCTGTAGATGCTTTATCTAAATCAGCATTGACGAATTTACCCGGAAAATATTCAATCTGCTTGACGATGCCGTTAACCGCTGATCGATTTGAATGCACATTAAATACGTTCATGAAAACACTGATCTTCAAAGCATCTCTGCGAGCATAAGGATCAAAAGTTTTTTCAACGATGATGACTCGACCGTCTGCTGGAGATAAAACAGCATCTTTAACGAGAGGAACTAAACGACCTGGGTCTCTAAAAAACTGTAAAACAAATACAAAGATAATCCAGAAAGGCCAAGACCAGGCCCAACCAAGCGTTGAATGAACAACAAACAGAATGAAGCCTGCAATTGCTACATGGGGCCACCCTTCTTTTGCAATGATTGGATGAGGGTAATTAATGGCCATCTTTATGTTCTTTCTGGATATCTTTTAATGTCTTCTGATTAGCTTAAAAAGTAATTAGTTTTTACTTTGATCAACTAATTTGTTTTTAGCAATCCAAGGCATCATGGCGCGTAACTTACCACCCACTTCTTCAATTTGATGTTCTGCAGTCAAACGACGACGTGAGATCAATGTTGGTGCACCCGCTTTGTTTTCTAAAATGAAGCTCTTTGCATATTCGCCAGTTTGAATATCTTTCAAACATTGACGCATTGCATTTTTAGTATCTTCAGTAACAATGCGTGGACCAGTGACATACTCACCGTACTCAGCGTTATTAGAGATGGAGTAGTTCATGTTGGCAATGCCACCTTCGTAGATCAAGTCAACAATCAACTTCAACTCATGTAAACATTCAAAGTAAGCCATCTCAGGAGCGTAACCAGCCTCAACCAAAGTCTCAAAACCGGCTTTGATCAATTCAACTGTACCGCCACATAAAACAGCCTGTTCGCCAAATAAATCAGTTTCAGTTTCTTCGCGGAAATTAGTTTCGATAATGCCAGCGCGGCCGCCACCGTTAGCAGCAGCATATGACAAAGCCATATCACGAGCTGAACCAGTTTTATCTTGATGCACAGCGATCAAATGAGGAACTCCACCACCTTGAGAATATGTACCACGCACTGTATGGCCTGGTGCCTTAGGGGCAATCATGATCACGTCAATATCGTGACGAGGCACAACTTGACCATAGTGAACGTTAAAACCGTGAGCAAATGCAAGAGCTGCGCCAGCTTTAATATTTGGCGCTACTTCTTTGTTGTATACCTCAGCAATTTGTTCGTCAGGTAACAACATCATGACAACGTCAGCACCTTTAACAGATTCGGCAACTTCTTTAACTTGTAAACCAGCATTGGCGGCTTTAGACCAAGATGCGCCATTTTTGCGCAAACCTACTGTTACCTTCACACCAGAATCATTTAAGTTCTGTGCGTGAGCGTGGCCTTGTGAACCGTAACCAATGATAGTTACTTGCTTACCTTTGATAAGTGATAAGTCTGCGTCTTTATCGTAAAAAACTTTCATGCTTTTTCCTATTTTTAGTCAGTTTGTTATTAGTTAAAAAAATTACACTTTAAGGATACGTTCACCGCGACCAAGGCCAGAGCTGCCAGTTCGTACTGTTTCTAAAATGGCGCTACGATCAATAGCTTCGACAAAAGAATCTAATTTACTACTATCACCAGTTAACTCGACGGTGTATGACTTATCAGTGACATCAATGATGTGGCCACGGAAAATATCCGCTAAGCGCTTCATTTCTTCACGCTCTTTACCAACTGCCCTGATTTTAATCAACATGAGTTCGCGCTCAATATGAGGGCCATCACTTAAATCAATCAACTTAACAACATCAACTAGACGATTTAAGTGTTTGGTAATTTGCTCGATCACTTCGTCTGAGCCAATTGAAACAATGGTCATACGAGATAAAGAAGGGTCTTCTGTTGGGGCAACAGTCAAAGTTTCAATGTTGTAACCACGTGCGGAGAACAAACCCACCACGCGCGACAAGGCACCCGGCTCGTTTTCTAAAAGAACAGAAATAATATGGCGCATTACAGTTCCTCACTTCCTAAAAGCATTTCAGTAATGCCTTTACCCGCTTGAACCATTGGCCAAACGTTTTCAGTTGGATCAGTTTGGAAATCCATAAAGACTGTTCTGTCTTTCATTTTGAAAGCTTCACGCAATGCCGGTTCAACATCTGATTTTTTCTCGATGCGCATACCAACGTGACCAAAAGATTCAGCCAACTTTACAAAGTCAGGCAGTGAGTCCATGTATGAGCTTGAATAACGCTTGTTGTACGTTAATTCTTGCCACTGACGAACCATACCTAGATAACGATTGTTAAGAGAAATGATCTTGATCGGTGTGTCATATTGCTTACAGGTAGAAAGTTCTTGAATACACATCTGTATTGAACCCTCACCTGTAATTGTGACCACTTCAGAATCAGGGAAGGCTTTCTTGATACCCATAGCGTATGGCAAGCCAACGCCCATCGTACCGAGACCGCCAGAGTTGATCCAACGACGTGGTTTATCAAATTTGTAAAATTGAGCAGCCCACATCTGATGTTGGCCAACATCAGAGCAAACGAAGGCATCGCCGTTAGTCAACTCATACACTTTTTCAACCACGTACTGTGGTTTTACAATCTCAGAATCGCGATCAAATTTTAAGCAATCTTTCTTGCGCCATTCATTAATCTGTGACCACCAAGCATCCACCTTCTTTTGATTTTTGCGAGGACCAGATGACTTGAGTATTTCGATCATCTCAATCAAAACTTCTTTGAGATTACCAACGATAGGCACGTCGACCTTCACACGCTTTGAAATCACTGAAGGGTCAATATCAATGTGAATGATTTTTCTTGGTACGCTTGTAAAGTGCGCTGGGTTACCAATGACTCGGTCGTCAAAACGAGCACCAATAGCAATCAACACATCGCAATGTTGCATTGACATATTGGCTTCGTAAGTACCATGCATACCTAACATGCCCAAGAAACGTGGATCTGTTCCAGGAAATCCGCCAAGCCCCATCAAGGTATTGGTCACTGGATAATCCAACAAATCTGCAAAAGCTTTTAATTCAGGTGCAGCATCAGATAGGATGACACCGCCACCTGTGTAAATGAAAGGACGCTCTGCTTCCAACAACATAGAAACTGCTTTGCGAACTTGACCGCTGTGACCTTTGATCACAGGGTTGTAAGAGCGCATATTGATTTCAGCGGGATAGTTAAAGCGCGCTTTTTGGAATGACACATCTTTAGGAATATCCACAACCACAGGACCTGGACGACCAGTTCTAGCAATGTGGAATGCCTTCTTTAAAGTCAATGCCAAGTCAGCAGGATCTTTGACTAAGAAATTATGTTTAACGATTGGACGAGTAATGCCCACTGTGTCGCACTCTTGGAAGGCATCTTCACCAATGGCGTGCGTAGGAACGTTTCCAGTGATGATCACCATCGGAATCGAGTCCATGTAAGCAGTAGCAATACCTGTTACAGCGTTTGTAACACCAGGACCAGAAGTCACAAGCGCTACACCGACATTTCCAGTAGCACGAGCGTAACCGTCTGCTGCATGCACGGCAGCTTGCTCATGACGAACTAGGATATGTTCAAATTTGTCTTGCTTGAAGATCTCGTCATAAATAAATAAGACTGATCCGCCTGGGTAACCCCAGACATATTCAACACCTTCTGCATGAAGTGCTTTTACAAGAATTTCGGCACCAATCATTTCTGGGCCAATCGGGGTTTGGTTTTTAGCAGGATTCGAAAGTTCTGCGTTAGTAATCGTATTCATTTTTATTAGTCCTTTGCAATTTTCGGCAAAAAATTGTTTGGGCTACTCTGGCTCCGTGCTTGTGGCTCGGGTTCGAGTGGCAGTCGCTTAATCCGGGGAAAACCATCTTATGAAAGGCCCGGTAAGTCGAGCTAATTATTTTAGACCATAACGCCTTATTTTGGGTAGGTTTATGAGTCGTTGTCTAATAGAGCCTATGGCTTCCGCAAAAGAACTGTCTGACTTCCTCCAAGGAGTACAGGCAAAATCCTTCAAACGTACCGTGTTTGCTACACGGGACGAGGAAGCGGCCTTAGATATCGTGCAAGATAGCATGATGAAATTGGCGGAAAAATACAGTCACCACGAGCCTGTTGAGTTTCCACTTCTCTTTACACGAATCCTTCAAAACACCACCTTAGACTGGTTTAGGCGTCAAAAAACCCAAAATACCTGGATCAGCCTCTTTTCTTCACTCCGAGGAGGCTCAAAAGATAGTTTTGACGAGTTTGATCAGTCTGATCCTCTGGAGTTCATTGAATCTATTGAAGAAAATATGAATTCTGTGGAAGGTTCAGCACAGTTAGAACGTAAACAATTGATTGAAATGTTAGAAATAGCTTTATCTAAGCTACCATCACGTCAACGAGAAGCCTTCCTCATGCGTTATTGGGATGATTTAGATATTTCTGAAACTGCCAAACTCATGGGTTGCTCCGAGGGAAGTGTTAAAACACACTGTTCTAGAGCGGCCAGTGCCTTGGTAGAATCCCTTAAGAAACAAGGATTTAAGCCGTGAAAACCATCAAAAACAATTCAGAGCAGTCCAAAAACGCCGAAATGCGCCTGGGATCCCTTGCCCGCAAGTTGCTTGATGACGGTGCGAAACAGCTTCCAGATCAAATTACAGCCCGCCTCAACCAAGCTAGAGCATTAGCAATAGCCGCCTACCCGCGCCAAGAAAAATTGGCTACAGAATGGATATTTGCAGGCTTTCCGAGAACATTTTCGAGTAACTGGGCTTCAAAAATGAGGGGTGCGCTTGGTTTAGCCCCTATTTTGGTACTGAGCGTGTCCATATTTGCAATTGTTGGATGGCAAGAAGATGCTCGAATTAGAGATATTGCCAATGTTGATAAGGCCATCCTGACAGATACTGTTCCACCAGCAGCCTACAAGGATGATGGATATGTTCGTTATTTGCTGACCAATGGCAAAGATCTCATTGTTGAAGAAGACGACGAAGACGATATTTGATGATCAGAAATATCATGCCCGTCTTCCGTTTGACGTTCTTGAAATGCCAAATACAACTTATTCAACGAAGCTGTATTTTTGTAAAACGTTTCATTCGTCAATTATTGTTGGGCTTCTTCCTTATCAATCTTGGTCTTGGACTGGCTCATGCTCAAGCATGGAGCAGTCTCAGTGAAGACCAGCGCTCCGTATTAGTACCTCTTGAAGAAGACTGGGGATCACTGAGTCTTAATCGTCAAAAGAAATGGGTTGAAGTCGCGAACCTTTATCCCAAAATGGAAGAGGCTGATCGAATCACCCTCCAATCAAGAATGTCTGCTTGGGCTGGGTTATCGACCAAAGAAAGGCAACGCGCTCGCGATAACTACCTCAGAACTTTAAAGATATCACCTGAGAAAAAAGCAGCTGCTTGGGAAAATTACCAGCAACTGAGTGATGAAGAAAAAAAACTCCTTGCTGACAAAAGGGCTGCTTCTGCCAAACGCACCACGGTGACCTCACCAGCGCTAAAATAGCGCTTGTGAAATCTTCAGAAAAATTTACCCCTCTCCCAGCTGAATATCTCAGCTCACTGCCAGCACCTACAATCAAACGTCGCATCATCCTCAACCTCTATGAGATGTTGGTACTCATGGGAGTTGCCGCATTTTTATTTCTGTTGCCTCACTTGGTCATCGGGGTTGTGTTTAACGTGACTGCGCCTGCTTGGTTTTTATTAGCTCATATATATTTAGTACTGGCCTTTTACTTTGCTTGGTATTGGACTAAGTCTGGTCAGACTCTAGCCATGCAAACATGGAAAGTGCAAATGGTCGGACACGATGGTCAGATTTTGAAAAGTTCCCAAGCCATCAAGCGCTATGCATTGGGATCACTCTGGTTAATTCCAGCGGCCATCACTTTATTTATTTCAATACGAATCGGCAACCCAGAAAAAATGGGCGTTTACTTTTCAATTATATTTTTTTCAGTGACGCTGTTCTTGTGGCCACTCAGCGCCTTACTTGATCGCAAGGGTCGACAAACGCTTCCAGATCGATGGGCCAATACCCGATTAGTTCAACTACCCCGCTCGATTCCTCATCCAGTCAGCAGTAGTGAAGAATGATTGCATTAAGCGCTCCAAAAGAAGTCCATTAATTCCAACGTCTTTCATAGCTTGACGCATGCATTGCAACCATTGATCTCTCTCAGATATGCCAATCGAAAAAGTCATATGGCGAGCTTTCAAGCGAGGATGACCGTGCTTCTCCACAAATAAATCTGGGCCACCCATCCAACCACTTAAAAACATAAAAAGCTTATCTCCGGAGCTCGATAGATCTTCCGGATGCATGACTCTAATACCAGCATAAGCAGGATCTAGAGCCATCAAATCGTAAAAACGATTCACTAGCTCACGCAGCTTTTCTTCGCCACCAATCAACTCATAAGTTGTTTTTTGTTCCGCCATAAATGAATCAATTCATCAATAAGATTTAAATTAAGCTTCTCTCAAAATTTCATTAGCGGAGCTTTTGGTCATTTTTCTTTGCAACCATACACCACCCAGCATACATACTGTCATGCCTAAGAGCACGCCATAAAACAAGATAATCCAAGAGGGGTTTAACTGTAATTCAAAGACAAAGTGAGCCAAAGCCCAACCAATGACTAAAGCACCTGATGCAGCTAAGCCACCTGCTATTAAACCAATTGCTGCCAACTCAGTGTAAAAAGCACGGCGTAATTGAACATTCGTGGCGCCCAAAGCTTTGAGTAGGCCAGCATCTTTTAAGCGCTGATCTTGAGTGGAGGCTAATGAAGCAACCAGCACCAAGCCACCAGCACAAATAGTTAATACAAATAACAATTCAATAGCTGCAGAGAGCCTGTTAAGAACATCTTGAACCTGATTAAGTGCCGCCTCAACATCTACAACAGTAATGTTAGGAAATTGACTGACCAAAGCGATGTCAACTGGTAAAACGTTGGGGGCAGCAGGTGATTGTTGATAGGCGGTCACCCAACTCTGTGGCAAATCAGCCATCAAAGCTGGCGGCATGATGGCAAAGAAATTAACCCGCATAGTGCCCCAGTCTAATTGTCTAATAGACGTCACTTTGGCTTCAATAGGAATGCCCGCAACATCAAATGACAAGGTATCGCCTAAAGACAAGCCAAGAGTTTTGACAATCCCCTGCTCCATAGAAATCTCAGGCAATTTAGACGATCCATGCCACAGACCTGCAACTAATTTATTTTTTTCTGGCAATTCAGAAGCGTATGAAAGATTAAATTCGCGATCAACCAATCTTTTAGCTCGATCATCTTGATATTGATCGGGCATGACAAGTTTATTATTAACATGGGTCAGCCGACCTCTGATCATTGGATACAAGATAGCTTGATTAACATTAGCTGCCAATAGTTTTTCTTGAATCAAATCCTTTTGCTCGGGTTGGATATTAATTAAGAAGCGATTAGGGGCATCAACTGATGAGCTACTTTTCCAGGCACTCAGTAAATCCTGTCTGACGACAGCCAAAAGTAATAAAGCCATGATGGCGATTGCTAAAGAAGCAATTTGCAAACCTGTGAATAAACTTCTTCTTGATAATGATTGCCAAGCAAATCGCTGCACTACTTGGCGACCAAAAATAGAGTGTTCTGCTAACTTAGCAAAGCCATGAACAGCTAACCAAGAAACGCCAACAAAAATAATAGTGCAAGCAGCAAAACCACCTAAAGTTACTAAAGCTAATTTAAAGTCTTTAGCTACCAAAATTAATAATCCAAAGTAACTCATTAAGCCCAGAAGTATCAATAACCAAGTGGAGGTTTTAGGAAAAGGAAGATCTTTTCTTAAAACTCGCAATGGAGAAACATCACTCAAAGACATGAGAGGCGGCCAAATAAATCCAAGTAATAAAACAACCGACACCAGTAAAGACCAGATCAGTGGCCAGATAGAGGCAGGCGGCAAGTCAGCCACCAGAAGATCACCCAAGAAAAACAATAAGGCTTGATGACCAAGCCATCCAAAGAAAGCGCCTATGAAGCCACCCAATATAGCGACCACCAGGCTTGCTCTAAAGTGTTCAAATAAGACTTGCTTCCTACTAGCACCTAAACATTTCCAAATTGCAGCAGGACTTGATTGTTTTGAGATGTAACGCTTCGATGCCAAAGCCATGGCTACCGCTGTAATCATGGCTGTTAGCATCGCAACCAGAGATAGAAATCTCTCTGCTCTATCCAAAGTGGCCTTCATCAGAGGTTGGGCGTTATCAACACCCTCTACTCTCACCCCCCTTAAACCTTGCTCATGAATTTTTTGATCAACCCAGACTAGATAATCTTCAATTGCTCTATCAGAGCCAGATAAAAGAGTTCGATAAGTGACGCGACTTCCAAATCCAATGAGTTGAGTAGCAGCTAACTCAGATTCCCGAATCATGACGCGTGGCGCGAAGTTTAAAAAGCCGGCACCTTTATCCAATTCTTGTGTAAGAACGGCACTGATCTTGAATTGAGATTGTCCTAATGACAGACGGTCGCCAACTTTGACATTCAAACTTGGTAACAAGGCTGGATCAACCCAAACTGTACCCGGCTCAGGAATATCTTTAGTGGCAGTACCTTTTGAAATGCCATCAAGGCTAATTTTTAGAGTCCCGCGTAAAGGATACGTTGGCGCCACGGCTTTTAAAGCTACTAACTTAGTTTGCTGAGAACTGCTTGACATGGTTGGAAACACAATCGTCTGCGCAGTGCTTAAGCCTTTGGCAAGAGCCTCATTAACAAATAAAGTGGGGAGTGGTTGATCGCTTTGAATTAATGCATCCGCAGCAATCAGTTGTTTAGCATCACGCTCAAACGCCCTTTGCATCCTATCCGCAAGATAAGCAACACTACTTAAAGATGCAACCGATACAACTAGCGCAACCAAAAGCCAAATAAATTCTATTGACCTTAGAGAGCGAGTTATTGGACTCATAAATCTTTCTTGATTTAGCTATTTGTATAGCTACTGAAGTTAAGGGTTAGTTTTGAGAAGAACCTTAATATAAGCTAAATGAGATTTGCGTGCATATCCTTAAAATTGAGCTTGAATGAAAGAGGGCCTAGTTATAAACTAGGCCCTTCTTATTTGGTGCGGCTGGCAGGAATTGAACCCACGACCCCTTGGTTCGTAGCCAAGTACTCTATCCAACTGAGCTACAGCCGCTTAAGACCAATATTATGCCATGGAAATCAAAAACTACATAACTCCCGCCGGTCTTCAACGCATTAAAGATGAACTTATGTATCTTTTGGATACTGATCGCCCATCGGTTGTTAAAACCGTTACTTGGGCAGCTTCGAATGGTGATCGTTCCGAGAATGCTGATTATCAGTATGGTAAAAAACGCCTTCGAGAAATTGATAAGCGAATTTACTTTTTAACTAAGCGTCTAGAAGATGCTGAAGTGGTTGATCCAGCAACACGAGAACAAACAGATCAAATATTTTTTGGAGCTACCGTTACTTTTGCCGATGAGGATGGCATCGAAACAACTGTTTCAATTGTGGGGGTGGATGAAGTCAATATGGATAAGGGGCATGTGAGTTGGATTTCACCTATTGCCAAAGCTTTGATTAAAGCAAGGGAAGGTGACACTGTTAAGCTGTCAACCCCAAATGGAATTAAAGCTGTAGATATCTTGACAGTTACTTACCAAAAACTCTCGTGATTCTTAGGATGTCGGCATTTTGTCTCAAGCGTCTCATGACTTTAGCTAAGTGATAACGACTTTCGACCTGAATCATAAAGTGTATTGAAACTGCCCCTACTTCAGTAAATCGGTCTTCCATCGCAACGTGAGCAATATTGGCATCGGCTGAAGTCAATGTTCCTGCTATTTTTGCTAAGACACCTTTAGCATTTTTAACATCTACACGAATAGCGACGTCAAAACTTCGCTTGATATCATCAGCCCAAACCACATCAATCCAATGTTCCGGGTCACGGTGTTGCAAACGCAAAGCTTGATGGCAAACATCAGTATGGATCTGTAAGCCCTCTCCCTTACCTAAGTAACCCAAAATAGTATCTCCAGGAATCGGGTGACAACAAGATGGGAAAAGTACAGACTGCCCTTCTGCTCCGTCAATCATGATAGCTTGACGATGATGAACATGCTCTTCTTCATCTGGATCCCAGTCTGTTGTATCCAAACGCATTTGTGAGGACTGCCCTTTGTTCTCATAAAGAATCATCTCAATACGCTTAGCAACGACTGCTGGTACGCGATGCCCCATAGCCATATCAGCACACAACTCTTCGCGCCCCTTAGACCCAGTCCAATGTAATAGTCTTTCCCAAACTTCGTCAGTCACAAGTGCGGCATCACTGCCTTGCTGGCGGAGGGCTTGAGACAATAAACGTTCGCCTAGCTGAATAGCTTCAGAATACCGCTGCGTTTTTAAGAAGTGTCTTATCGCGGCACGAGCTTTACCTGTTTTAACAAAAGATAACCAAACGGGATTAGGCTGAGAATGAGGGGCAGAGCTAATTTCAACAATATCGCCATTCTTGAGTTCGGTTCTCAAAGGCAATTGAACATTGTTAACCTTGGCTCCAACGCACTCGTTCCCTAAATCACTATGAACGGCATAAGCAAAATCTAAAACTGTGGCTCCTCGCGGTAATGCACGTATCTGACCCTTAGGCGTAAAGACATAAACAGCATCAGGGAATAAATCAATTTTGACGTGCTCTAAGAACTCTTGTGAGTCGCCACTCTTATCCTGAATATCTATCAAAGACTGTAACCATTGATGCGCTCTGGTTTGCATTTCGGTTAGATCATCGTCACCCTCTTTATATGCCCAATGAGCAGCAACACCTTCCTCAGCCACTTCGTGCATATTTTGTGTACGAATCTGAAACTCAACAGGCATGCCAAATGGTCCCACTAAAGTAGTGTGTAAAGATTGGTAGCCATTGAGTTTTGGGATAGCGATATAGTCTTTGAATTTACCAGGCATGGGCTTATACAAAGCATGCAAGACACCCAAAGCACGGTAGCATTCATCTACAGAATTGAGAGTTACTCTGAAAGCGTAAACATCTAAAACTTGAGAAAAACTCAAATGCTTTTGTCGCATCTTTGTATAGATGCTGTAAAGCGTTTTTTCACGTCCACGTAAATCTGACTCTAATCCTGACTTACTTAAAGCCATCCTAGAAGTATCCAAAATCTTAGCTACGACCTCTTTACGATTGCCGCGTGCTTTTTTAATTGCTTTATTCAATGTGGCGTATCTAAATGGCGCCCAATTCATAAAGCTTAAATCTTGAAGCTCTCGATATACTTGATTAAGACCTAATCGGTGGGCAATCGGTGCGTAAATTTCTGAGGTTTCTAGTGCTACCCTCTTGCGTTTGGCTAAAGCCATCGCATCAAGGGTTCTCATATTGTGTAAGCGATCTGCCAACTTCACCAAAATAACCCGAACATCACGGGCCATCGCCATGAACATTTTTCTAAAGCTCTCTGCTTGAGCTTCAGCATGACTTTGGAACTCCAACTTATCTAACTTAGTGAGCCCCTCAACAAGCTCAGCCACTTTCCCACCGAAGATTTGAACCAACTCTTCTCTGGTACTTCCCGTATCTTCAATCACATCATGTAAAAGTGCTGCCATGATGGAAGATGCATCTAAGCGCCAACTGGCGCATAGTTCGGCAACTGCTAATGGGTGGGTAATATAAGGTTCGCCAGTTTGACGATATTGACCCAGGTGCGCTGAGTCAGCATATTGAAACGCTTTTCTTACTAAAGCTATCTCATCCGGCTTTAAGTGAGTAATTTTTTCGTTGAGTCCCGCAATTGATACAACTTGAGGGATTGGTGGTTTAGCCGGTTGGGATGTGGGCCCAAATAAGTGCCGGCTAGACTCGTCTAGTAGGGCGGCTAAGATGCCTTTCGCATCAGATTTGGTAGCCACCGTAGATCACCTCTTATAGAGGTACTTTAACCAACATATCTCGATCTGTAACACCAGCAGCCACTTCACGCAAAGCCATCACTGTTGGCTTATTTTTGGCGATCACTCTAGGAGCGTGGCCCTGAGCCAATTGGCGAGCGCGATAAGTTGCGGCCAGAACCAATTCAAATCGATTTGGAATTGTTTTTAAGCAATCTTCTACAGTGATACGTGCCATATGTTTTTCTCGATAAATGCTAGGAATACCCTAAGGATAACGCACTTGTGGAAAAGTCACCGAAAGTTCGTTTTATGCCAATAATAAAACTAGGTATTTTGCCCATATTGAAGACTTAACCTAAAGCTGATGTTTAAGTGTTTTTTTGCGCTTTATTTTGGGCTTTATTTCGGGTTTATTTGAGGCCTAACTCTAAAGCTAAGGCTTGATGCTTCGATAATTGCAAATCCGATCGTAAGCGGCTAGCAGAAATAATTTGGCGTAACTCATATAAAGCTGACTCAAACAAATCATTAACAATCAAATAGTCGGCTTCCCTGGCATGACTCAACTCTTCTCTAGCTGCTGCAACTCTGGTCAAGATAGTCTTTTCGTCATCTTGGCCTCTTTTACGAAGGCGCTCCTCAAGAGCCTGAATCGATGGTGGCAGTATGAATATCCAAATAGTGTCAGAAATCATTTTTTGAATTTGGCGTGCCCCCTGCCAATCTATTTCCAAAAGAACATCTTTGCCACTTTGCATTTGATTTTCAATCCAAGACTTGGAGGTACCGTAATAGTTGCCGTGAACTTCGGCCCACTCTAAAAAATCTCCCGCTTCTTTTCTTTTAAGAAACTCTTCTTGACTTAAAAAATGGTACTCACGACCATTTTCTTCACCCGGACGGGGTGAGCGTGTGGTGCAAGAGACGGATAATTGAATCGCTGGGTCTTTCTCCAAGAGCGCTTTTACTAAAGAAGATTTACCTGCTCCTGATGGGGCAACTAACATCAACATACTTCCTGTGTAAGCCATAACGCTCTCCTGTACTAACTTGTTTATTCTAGGTTTTGCACTTGTTCACGCATTTGCTCTATCAACAATTTCATTTCGATAGAAGCATCACTGCTTTCTTGAGACACTGACTTTGAACCCAAAGTATTTGCTTCACGGTTGAGCTCTTGCATCAAGAAATCCAATCTTTTACCCACAGGACCGCCTTTGATCAATGCTGCCTCAACAACATCCAAGTGGGTTTTTAAACGACTTAGCTCTTCAGCAACGTCAATGCGAACACCATAAAGAACAACTTCTTGCTTGATCCTATCTGAAATATCAGCTTTAGAATTGGCATGGCCTTGCGCATCGATTCCGGTCAGTATCTCAGTCAACCGTTCAGAGAGCTTGGCTTGATGAGCTGTAACAATCGTTGGGATCAAGGGCTCTATTTTGGCAACAATCGATCTGATGCCATTAACGCGCTCCATCAGCACGCCACGCAATGCCAAACCCTCTTCTTGACGACTCAGTTTGAGTGCCTTCACTGCTTCAGAAGATGCTTCTACCGTAGCATTGCGCCAAAACTCATCATTCGCCTTAGATTCATTCAAGATGCCGGGCCAACGGAGTATTTCACCCATTCTCAGGGTCCCTGCATTGGGCATCTCTTTTAATACAGCGGCTTCCAGCGCTTTTAAACCGATGAGAGCCTCAGGATTGAGTAAATCTGATGGCGCTTGGGTAGCAGAGGCATCGCGCTGGATATTGATTCGGAACTCAACCTTGCCTCTAGAGAGCTGTTTTGTAACTATCTCCCTAATGGCCATCTCAGAGGATCTACACTCTTCGGGCGAACGTATGTTCAAATCTAGGAAACGACTATTCACAGAGCGGCATTCCACCGCTACAGTTGCATAGACACCGCCACCCAGATCTAATTGTCTGGAGGCACTACCAAAACCGGTCATACTTTCTATCATCCTTCCATTGTAAAGTCCTATCATGACAATATCCAAACGCCCCAGTAATAGAAATCCTGAAAATTTACGCCCAATCAAGATAACTCGAGGCTTTACCAAGCACGCAGAGGGCTCCGTCCTTGTCCAATTTGGTGATACACACGTGCTTTGCACAGCCTCTATCCTTGAAAAAGTGCCTCCCCACAAAAAAGGAAGCGGTGAAGGATGGGTTACTGCTGAATATGGCATGCTGCCAAGGGCTACCCATACCCGCAGCGACCGAGAGGCTGCCAAAGGCAAACAAAGCGGGCGAACTCAAGAAATCCAGCGTTTAATTGGTCGCTCTATGAGAAGTATTTTTGATCTCAAGCTTTTAGGAGAGAGAACAATCCATCTAGATTGCGATGTTCTTCAGGCTGATGGTGGTACGCGCACAGCAGCCATCACAGGTGCATTTGTGGCGGCAAGAGATGCGGTCAATCAATTACTTGAAAAGAAACTTATTACGACAGATCCTATTAAGGATCATGTGGCTGCTATTTCTGTTGGCATCTACCAAGGCACACCCGTTCTAGATTTAGATTACGCAGAGGACTCTTCTTGTGACACAGATATGAATGTGGTCATGACTGGTCAAGGCGGCATGATTGAAGTGCAAGGCACTGCAGAGGGGGCCGCTTTTTCTAGAAAAGAATTAGATGCACTTTTAAGCTTGGCTGAAAAAGGTATCCAAGAATTAGTGTCATTACAAAAATCTGCTTTAACTGAAAAATAATGTCTCACAGAAAAATAGTCTTAGCCTCAAATAATGCCGGGAAGGTTCAAGAATTCAATACCCTCTTGATGCCTCTTGGAATTGAAGTGATTCCACAAGGACTGTTGGGTATCCCGTCTTGTGAAGAACCCTTCCCTACCTTTATTGAGAACGCTATTGTTAAAGCTAGGCACGCTAGCAAATTGAGTGGCTTGCCAGCACTGGCAGATGACTCTGGCATTTGTGTTGATGCCTTAGGAGGGCTTCCAGGCGTCTTATCAGCCAGGTTTGCTCTGAGTGATCAAAAAAGAGATCCTAGTGATGCGGATAACAATGCTCTATTAATTCAGAAGCTATTGGCATGTACACAGCGTCAAGCTCATTTCACATGCACACTTGTTTTTTTAGAATCTGAAGTTGATCCTGAGCCACTGATTTCTGTGGGTCATTGGTATGGTGAAATTTTAGAAAATCCCCAAGGCTCTTCAGGTTTTGGTTATGACCCCCTCTTTTGGGTTCCGGAGTTACAAAAAACTGCTGCTCAAATGAGCTCCGAAGAAAAGAATCAAGTAAGTCATCGGGGTCAAGCTCTTCGAAAGCTTCTCGCTCAGCTACCAAAAAAAATAGTCTAATTTTTAAATTAATTAATGCCTAACCTTTTAACTGCTTTGCCACCTTTGTCACTTTATGTGCACATTCCTTGGTGCGTCAAAAAATGCCCTTATTGTGATTTCAATTCGCATCAAATTAAGGATGTGAACAGTGCTCCTACTGGTGAGGTCAAGATTAAATTTGATGGTGTTATTTCTGAGCCTGTCAAAAAACAGGGCTTTGATGAAAAGCGCTATTTAGAAGCTTTAAAGATTGATCTTCAAAGTGCTCTACCCAAAGTATGGGGCCGTCGTATCCACACCATCTTTATCGGGGGTGGTACACCAAGCTTATTATCAGAGCAAGGCTTGGATCAATTGCTCTCAGATATTCGAGCGCTTCTGCCTGTGAATGCTGATGCAGAAATCACGATGGAAGCCAACCCTGGCACATTTGAAATTGAGAAATTTAAAAGTTACGCCAAGAGTGGCGTTAATCGAATTTCATTAGGTATTCAAAGTTTTGATAATGACAAACTGAAAGCTCTGGGTCGCATTCATGATGGTGCTCAAGCACAAGAGGCGGTTAGATCGGCTCTAGAGTTATTTGATCAAGTGAATCTTGATTTGATGTATGCACTACCAGGCCAAACCATGGATGGTGCATTGGCTGATATTCGTCAAGCAATCAGTTTTAATCCGGCTCATATTTCTCTTTATCACCTTACCCTAGAGCCCAACACTCTATTTGCAAAATATCCGCCCGTACTACCTGATGATGACAGTGCCTTTGAGATGTTAGATGCCTTAATGGCCGAGTTAGATTCAGCTGGTTATGGTCGTTACGAAGTATCAGCGTATGCCAAGAGTGGGCATCGATGCCAACACAATTTGAATTATTGGCAGTTTGGTGACTACATTGGTATTGGTGCAGGTGCTCACGGCAAGATCTCAGCCCATAACCAAATTGCTAGACAAACCAATGAGCGTCACCCAGACAGCTACATGGATAAGATTTTCAATCATGGTCATGCACTAATCGAAGAAAGATTGCTCGATAAAGATGATTTGCCATTTGAGTACATGCTCAACGTCTTAAGATTGACTGATGGCGTCCCTAGTCATCAATTTAAAGAAAGAACCGGTCAAGAGATTGCTGCCATTAATAGCATGATGGAGCAGGCACTTAAAAAGGGACTTTTAGATGAGGATCCACGGTTTATTAAACCCTCTGCTCTTGGGCTTCAATATCTGAATGACTTACAAATGTTGTTTTTGAAGTAATTCTTAATTGAGCTTGTTTTGTTCAAATTTTGAGCGTAAAAAAACCTCCTAAGCATTTCTACTGGGAGGTTTTAAATTTTGGCTGAAGCTATCTCCGATTGAGCACCATGAACGTTGGGTCTGAGAGCCTGAAGTATCAGTGTGTAGTTATAAGTAAAGTGAAATTATGATTAAAAATATTAGTCTTGTGCTGCTTTCAAAATTAATTAATTGTCAGATTTACAATTACCAGACCCATCGTAATCGATACAAATGACATCCATGCTACCAACACCATTGCCAACTTGACGAGAATCAATAGAAACATCGTTAGCAGCTAAGCCAAAGCGATCAATCTCTGACAAAAAGCGGTTAATCTCTGACAAAAAGCGGTTAATCTCTGACAAAATCTCACCAGATGAAACTCCACCATCTCCAAGAGATTGATTCGTTAGCTTAGTCGTATATGAGCTACCCAGTGCTACTGTTGGAGCCCCATTAGGAGTACCCGAATTGAAAATAACTTCTCCTTCATTAGACGTGAAGGTGTAATTTCTAGCGAGTGAATTACTTCCAACAGTGATTGTCTGAGCTGTGTACTCTTGGTTATTCAATGTTGTCACATCACCTAATAGTGAAATAGTGCCCCCATATTGTGTTTCAGAAATATCCGCAAACTGTGGAGAACCGGCGGTTGCTTGAATTCCTGTTGCCACACTTAAACTCTTCAAAGGTTTTACATCTCCCACATCACCTTTTAAGTCGATCGTTGGAATATCAGCTGTTGAGTAGGCAACTGACTTTAGGATCAACTCATGTGTATTGGTAATAGAGTCATTGATAGTGCCCCAAACTGTGATTGCAGGATCTTGAGAAATGAGAGTTCTAGTAGTTCCATTAGTTCCGTTATCTCCAATCACAACATTAGTTGTCACAAGGCTACTACCATAAGTTTGAGTTCCATAAGTAGTGATATCGGCATTGATATTTATCGTATTAGCTAACACTGTTAAATTGTAAATATTATTTGCGCCATGTTGAGCTACATAATTTGCGTAAGAGATACCTACATGCCCAACGCTATTATTAAAAGTAATATAGCTATTGCCTGCATCTAGAGTAAGCGACTGACCCAGTGTGAGTGCGCCGTTATAAATTTGATTACCAGAGCTTGTGATATCGCTGGCCAAGGTCACTGCGCCATTCACCGTTAAGCTAGGCAATGTCACTCCTGTGGTACTAAAGCTGCCGCCAGTGGATGTAAGAGCCCCCGTCCCTAAGGCATTACTATTTCCAGCAATCAAGCTTGATCCTGATGCTAAGGCGGTGCCGCCACTATAAGTATTGCTACCCGTGAGTGTTAAGGCACCAGTACCAGACTGACTAATGGACCCAGTACCAGAAACAGTATTAGCAAAGGTGGTGGCGTCTGTACCGGTAAAGCTAAGCGTGCCATTATTGGTAATGGCTGAAGTGGGTGTTAAGGAAGTTAAATTGGCAGCGTCATACACTACCATCTTAGTCGTTGGAATGATCACAGTAGCCACGTTGCTGAGCGTTGGAATCGCGCCGCCAGCCCAGTTCGTACTGTGGGACCAATTACCCCCTGATGTGCCTGTATACGTGACTGAAGCAAGCTGAGCAATACTTCCTGTCGTACCAATAGTGCCACTACCGGTGAGGTAATAGTTGGCGGCATCAGCACCAGTAAGTGCTGGTGTAATCGTAATCGCTTTACCAGTACCTACGTTGGTATCAGAAAAATTACCAGAGCCGATAACGCTCACTAAATCTCCCGATTTAAAGCTTGTGGAAGAAGCAGTCAAGCCTAAACCAGAAACGTTGGTGGTGCCATCGTAGGTTTTACTCAAGCCAACCACCGTGATATCACCTGGGTTAACTCCTAGGGAGGAGACAGTTAAAGCACCAGTGAGCGTAATAGCATTACTAAAGTTATTGCTTACGATTGTTTTATTGGTAGCGCTCAGGGTGTAAGAATCGACCTTGTAATTACCAGAGCCACTGGTAATCGTACCAATGCCAGTTGATGAGATGGGGGTCAAAGTAAAGGTAACACTTCCACCCGCACCATCACTCATTGTCACCACGCTACCATTGACCGTTGGAGATAAGGTGTAAATAGTGCTATTACCTGAGCTCAAATATCTCGCGGAAGTAATTGTGTAATCAGGCGCAGTGCCATAGCTTGTTGCATTATTAGCCACCACTACTGCCAAGGTGTCAGCCGGAACAATCGTGAATTGTCCAGGTTGATAGTCAAAGGTATAGTTACCGCCGTTCGCTGATAGCCCACTTGGAGTTAAGGTGTAATTACTGCCAGCAGTATTAACAGTAGGTGTGCTTCGAGCAATGGTGAGCCCAGTGATATTGAGTACAGAAGTGCCCTGCCCTGCAACCCAGCCGCTATAAACCACGCCACCATAACCTGCTGGATCAGACTCGGTCACGAACTTTTGAGAATTTACTGCAGTGACTTCGAGTACTGCAGGATTAATCGTCGCCGTATTTTGAGTGGTACCTGAGCTTGCGTTATAGGTCGTTGTAATACTGTAGTTTGATAAGGTCGCAGTTCCGCTAGGTCCGCTGATAGCTGTCACATAGTTGCTGCCATTGGCCGATACGTTGGCATTGTTTAAAGTGGCACTTGTTAGACCAGTCAAGGTCTCATCGTTCACCAAGCCAGTGACTGTAAATGCACTAGGCGCAACCACCGCGCTACCGCTATAGCTAGCAGTTACTGAAATCCCTAATGGGGCAGGACTTAATGTCACCACGTTTTGCGTTGAAGTGCTTGCATTGTTATAGGCACCAGTAATCACGTAGTTCGTAAGGTTAGCCGTGCCAGTTACGCCCGAAGCACCAGTGACGTAGTTAGTACCATTGCTGGCCACATCTTTAGAAATCAAGGTCACACTGCTTAAGCCTGTCAGGGTCTGACTATTGACCAATCCTGTAGCGGTTACTGAGCTTGGTGTCATTGAGTACAAGCCATTATAAGTGCCCGTGACAGCAAGACCTAAAGGTGCGCCAGTTAAGGTGGCAGTATTGGTCGTGTTCGTAGCACTAGTGGCGTTATATGTAGTAGTAATGGCGTAGTTACTGAGGGTCGCTGTGCCAGTTTTACTCAAAATAGCTGTGACATAGTTCGCACCATTACTAGAGACGTTGGCATTACTCACCGTCACACTGGTTGGCACCAAAGTTTGGGCAGTGCCGCTAACACTCACTAAACCGGTAATTGTGTAAGTAGCTGGCGTAATCGTAGTAGAACCTGAATACACACCACCAATAGCAATACCTAAAGGCGCCGGGTTAATCGTTGTCGCTACAGTGCCGTCAGTAAGTGTGTAATTAGTATTGCTGAGAGTTAAACCATTGCTAGCAAAGCTGGTGTAGCTTGCGGCATTGGCGCTTGCAGTGGCAGCGGTTCCGCTAGCAATCGTAGGCATGGCATCACTGTTATAACGGGTACCACTTAAAGTGTAGGTATTAGCGTTGGTAAATGCTGTCGTGCCATCGTAGGTTTTAGACAAAGTGATATTTAGAACTGCTGGGTTCACCGTATAAGACCGTGCGCTGGTCGCTGCATTAAACGCATAGTTCGTTGAAGACAAGCCGCTGGCATAAGTCAGACTATAAGTACCTGCATTAGAGGAAGCTGTTGGCGCATTGGTAATCGTTGCTGTGCCTGATAATCCATCAGGAGAGGTAATGGCAGCACCACCTGTACCGGATGCATTGTTGTAATAGGCATAGCTGATGGTAGGTGCTACGCCATAGTTGCTGGATTGATCTGCGCCGATAATCACATACGCTTGAGCTTTATTAACTGTATAAGACACTGAACTTGCCACTGCATTAAATGCATAGTTTGTTGAAGACAAGCCACTGGCATAAGTCAAGTCATAAGTACCAGCATTAGAGGATGATATCGGGGCATTGGTAATTGTTGCTGTTCCTAATAATCCAGCAGGTGATGCCGAGATAGGTGACCCCGTACCAGCACTATTGGTATAGAAGGCGTAGTTGATCGCAGGTGTTTCGCCATAAGTGCTCGACTGGCCTGCACCAATAATCACATAGGCATTGGCCTTGCTGATCGTCAGCGATCCCGTACTAGAGCCTGCTGATAACGCATAGATTGGTGAACTTAAGCCACTCAAATATGTCACGGTCGTATAGCTACCAGCATTAGCTGATGAGTTGAGTGAAACATTAGTAGTACTAGTAGTGAAGTTTGTACCTTTAAATAAAGCTGTGCCTGTCGCATTAACAGTCGCAGTATCAGATGAAAGATATGAAGTACCAGTGCCATTAGCTAGCGTATTAAATGAATATGTAATCGTTGGCGCTGAGCCATACGTTGGTGCATCGGAAGAGCCAAAGATGACATACATCGTAGGTTGCGTACCACGGTACAGGGTATAGTAGCCAGCGCCTGACCCAAGCGATCCAGAAGTTGTAGTGACACCATAACTGGAGTTACTAATACTTTGACCAGCAACGAATGCGCCTAAATTGGTACTTGATAAAGGCGCCCCAGAATACAATGCAATGATGGCGCCGCTACCTGCAGTAATCAAATTTGGAGAACTGCTAGCTAAAATAATATTGTGGGCGGTATCAGAAGTTGTACCGTCATAGTCCGCTGCTAATTTAATCGCTGGCGCTGAGGTGACGGCTGAAGTGCTGCTGGTTGTGATGGCATTATTAACCGTTAAGTTACCCGTGCTTATTTGCACTAAGACTGTTCCGGTTGATGACAGGCCTGAGTAAGTTGTGCTGCCAATCGTAAATGACCCAATGGTCAGTGCCTGGCTATTAGTAATGGAGAGTGCGCCAAGATCTGATGCTGAAGCAATCGTTGACAGCGTATTAGTAGCGCTGCTCAGAGTGATTGCTTTGTTGCCAACAAGCGCTAGCTTATAAGCATTTGCAGTAGAACCGATAGCACCACTCACAGTCATAGCGCCAGCCGTACTGCCAATTGTGCCAATTGCAGAGTCCGAGCCTAAAGTAATGGCGCCAGCGTAAGTAGCCGTGGTAGAGGAAGAGTTGGTGAGTGCACCCGCACTACTGAATCCTGCACCATTAAGCGTGAGTGCTTCAGTTGTTCCTAAATTAAATCCATTCAGATCAAGCGTTGCTCCATCGCTCACTGTGGTTCCTGAGCCAGTCGTACCTAGTGGTGTGTTTGTTACGCCACCTGCAGCACCTAGCTTTAATGTACCCGCTGAGATTGTTGTTAAACCGGTGTAGGTATTTGCCCCTGAGAGGGTTAAGGAGCCAGTGCCTTGCTTGGTTAAAGATCCACTTCCGCTGATGACACCAGCATAGGTTAAGGCATCACTGAGGTTAAAGTTTAGCGTAGCGTTGTTAATAACATTGCCTGTAATACTGCCGGTCTCGCCACCCTCGCCCAAATTTAAAGTTCCCTCACTGATTGTTGTACTACCGTTATAAGTACTATCACCAGAGAGAGTTAAGGTGCCAGCGCCCTGCTTGGTTACAGATCCACTACCGCTGATGGCGCCGTTATAGGTTATGGCATCACTACGGTTAAAGTTTAGCGTAGCGTTGTTGATAACATTACCTGTAATACTGCCGCTAGTACCGCCCGTGCCCAAGTTTAAAGTCCCCTCACTGATTGTTGTGGTACCGCTATACGTATTATTACCAGAGAGAGTCAAGGTACCAGCGCCCTGCTTTACTAAGCTCGCATTGCTTCCATTATTTGAAATAACTCCCGTCACCGACCCTGTACCAGAGTTATTGATTGTGAGAGCCCCTCCAGCAGCAATGTTTGCAGCCGTTAAGGCACCTGTATTGATTGTCAAAGCACCACTAGCAGTAATAGCCCCATTAAAAGTTGCTGAACTAGGCGCATATGTTGACCCAACTAAATTAATTGCTTGAAGTGCAAGTGGCGCTCCATAACTAGCAGCAGCACTCGCTCTACCATAAGAGGTAAATGCTATTTGGTAATAGCGATAGGCGGTGGAATTTGTAAATGACACAACATTACTGAGAGCCGGTGTTTGGCTGGTAGTAAGACTTAAACTACCTGAGCCAATTGGTGCAATTTCGGTGAAATTACCTTGCTGGTAACCTACACCTAAAAATGATACGTTTGAAACATGCGCTGCACCACCGATAGTCAAGGTTTTAGATGATGTAAATTCTGTATTGGACCCATAGACGGTAACCGCAATTGGTAATCTAAGTTGAATTCCATCAGTTGCTCTTTGACTGACAGAAATGCTTTCCAGAAGAGTGCTTCTGCCAACATCCACTAAAATAGGGGTGTTATAACAACAATGGGACGAGTTAGCGCCACCAGCCGCCCCCATTCCGTTGTATGGGCCGGAAGTATTGGTGGTGTTATAAAATAGAATACCCGCACTATTTCCTGTAATGGTTCCGCCACTACCAATAGTAGCGCTAGATGTGCCACTGGAGAATGTATACCACTGGGGCTCCCAAGGATGGTTGGTGCTTTCAGTTTGAAAAGCATAAGCATAATTACTATTGTCGGTATTGTTATGTGTCAATATTCCAGAAGATCCTGATGCTGAATTTGCTGAAATCACTATCCCAGCTGCGGCGCTCACTGGACCTGCATAAGTTTGATTGCCTGCTGTAGTGACGTTACCCCCTAAGGTAATCGTGCCAGTACCATTTAAAGTTAAGGACCCAAGATTATTTGTAGCTCCAACAGCGCCTGTGAAAGTGGTTGCACCAGTACCATTACTGATAGTCAATCCATAGGTGGTTGCAGCATAACTATTTACAGTGGATCCAAACGATACTGTTCCATTATTGGTTGAAGCTGTTAAGGTAATCCCCGAAGAGTTATTAATAATGACAGCGCCACCATAGGTCTGATTACCAGTTGTTGTTACATTACCTGCAAGCGTGGTAGTGCCAGTACCAGTAGCAGTACCTACTGCCGATGCAGAGCAGCTAGTAGAGTTAATACAGAGGTAACCAAGCGCACTCGTGCCACTGCTGGCACCGACTATTCCACCAAAGGCAGTAGTACCAGTACCGTTGGTAATAAATAGGCCGTAGTAACTACCCGCAGTACTATCTAGAGTAGAGCTAAAGGTGATGTTGTTATTCGTGGCAGTAAGTGCTGCGTTAGCACCCAAGGTGACAGCACCGGTATAAGTTTGAGTGCCGGTCGTAGTAACAGAGCCATTCAAAGTACTTGTGCCTGCAACAGACAAGCTAGAAGTATTGGCGCTATTGGTAATCGAGGCGCCGGTGCTCATGCTCAAGGTAGAGCCCAGTGCAACGTTGCCGCTATGAGTTAAGTCTAATATCCCGGATGAACCAATCGAGACAGGACGAGTACTAAGTGCAGTAGTACTAGCTGCTTTAAGAGTACCAGCTGAAATAGTAGTACCACCGGTGTAGGTGTTGGTGTTTGAAAGAGTTAGAGGCGAAGTTCCATTCTCCGTTACACCAGTCACGTTAGAGCCAATTACAGCACTAATGGTGGTAGTCCCTGAACCAGAACCAGAGTTAGTAATCGTGCCAGTGTTATTAATGCTGGTGGTTGAAACAGTAGTCGTTCCTGAGCTGTTGTTATTAAAGGTGACATTACCGGTGCCAGTGATGCCACCCGATATGGTCAAGGCAGCAGTGCCACTATT
>Ga0164294_10000089_pt1 | contig 83950 bp, 73 predicted proteins | sample GEODES005metaG_FD_111479 | JGI IMG/M metagenome (GOLD analysis project Ga0164294, IMG submission 111479) | Oligotrophic lake water microbial communities from Sparkling Lake, Wisconsin, USA - GEODES005 metaG | ecosystem: Environmental > Aquatic > Freshwater > Lake | place: USA: Sparkling Lake... | reverse complement strand
TTACACATTAGGAACAATAACCGCAAACTTTATTGTTAATAAAGCTACTCCAACTTTATCAAATTTTTCCATTCCAACAAAAGCATATGGAAATAATCCTTTTACAATTACGGCTCCTTCATCAAATAGTGATGGTGATTTTAGTTATGCATCTTCTAATACATCAGTTGCAACTATTGATGGAAATATCATAACCATTGTTGGTAAAGGAAATACAACCATTACAGCAACTCAATATGAAACAACAAATTACAATTCAGTAAAAATAACAGCAAATTTTTATGTAAAATCAAGTCCAACTTTATCAAAATTTTCTATTCCAACCAAAACATATGGAAATAGTACTTTCAATATTACTGCTCCTCAATCAAATAGCACTGGTTCTTTTAAATATGTATCTTCTGATGAAACAGTTGCAACTATTAATGGAAATACTGTAACCATTGTTGGTGCAGGAATTATAACTATTACAGCAATTCAAGCTGAAACAAAAAATTACACTTCAGGAACAATAACAGCAAACTTTATTGTTAATAAAGCTACTCCAAAAATAACAGATTTTTCTATTTCAAACAAAACATATGGAGATATTTCTTTTACAATTACGGCTCCTTCATCGAACAGCAATGGTTCTTTTAGTTATGCATCTTCTAATACATCAGTTGCGACTATTGTTGGAAACACTGTAACCATTGTCGGTGTAGGAAGTTCAATCATTACAGCAACTCAAGCTGAAACAAATAATTACACTTCAGGAACAATAACAGCAAACTTTACTGTAATTCAAGCTACTCCAACTTTATCAGATTTTTATATTCCAACCAAAGCATATGGAGATAGTTCTTTTACAATTACTGCTCCTTCATCGAACAGCACAGGTTCTTTTAATTATGCATCTTCTAATACAACAGTTGCAACTATTTCTGGAAATACTGTAACCATTGTTGGTGTAGGAAGTTCAATCATTACAGCAACTCAAGATGGAACAAATAATTACACTTCAGGAACAACAACAACAGCAAACTTTACTGTTAATAAAGCTACTCCAACAATAACAAATTTTTCTATTCCTAGCAAAACATATGGAACTAATTCTTTTACAATTACTGCTCCTTCATCGAACAGCACTGGTTCTTTTAAATACGTATCTTCTGATGAAACAGTTGCAACTATTGATGGAAATACTGTAACGATTGTTGGTGCAGGAATTACAACCATTATCGCAACTCAAGCTGAAACAAATAATTACACTTCAGGAACAACAACAACAGCAAACTTTACTGTTAATAAAGCTACTCCAACAATAACAAATTTTTCTCTTCCAGACAAAACATATGGAGATGGTTCTTTCAATATTACAAATCCTTCATCAAACAGTGATGGTTCTTTTAGTTACGTATCTTCTGATGAAACAGTTGCAACTATTGATGGAAATACTGTAACGATTATTGGTGCAGGAAGTATAACCATTACAGCAACTCAAGATGAAACAAATAATTACAATTCAGGAACAAAAATAGCAAAATTTACTGTTAATAAAGCTACTCCAACAATAACAGATTTTTCTCTTCCAGACAAAACATATGGAGACATTTCTTTTACATTTACAAATCCTTCATCAGACAGTGATGGTGGTTTTAGTTATACATCTTCTAATACATCAGTTGCAACTATTGATGGAAATACTGTAACGATTGTTGGTGCAGGAATTACAACCATTATCGCAACTCAAGCTGAAACAAATAATTACGCTTTAGGAACAAAAATAGTAAACTTTACTGTTAATAAAGATACTCCAACTTTATCAGATTTTTCTATTCCAGACAAAACATGGGGAGACACTTCTTTTACAATTACACCTCCGTCATCAGACAGTGATGGTGGTTTTACTTACACATCTTCTGACGAAACAGTTGCAACTATTGTTGGAAACACTGTAACCATTGGTACTACAGGAACTACAACCATTACAGCAACACAAAATGAATTCGGAAATTACACTTCAGGAACGATAGATACATCATTTACTGTAATTCCATTTACTCCAACAATAACAAATTTTTCTCTTCCAGACAAAAGATTTGGAAATAATCCTTTTGAAATTAATCAGCCAACATCAGATAGCACAGGTACTTTTACTTACACATCTTCTGACGAAACAGTTGCAGTTATTGTTGGAAACCGTGTAATAATTGTTGGTGGAGGAAACGCAACCATTACTGCAACTCAAGCTGCAACAACGAATGATAATTTAAAAACGAAAGGTGCATCATCTAAGTTAGGAATTTACCTTATAGCGGCAGGTATAGCAACAGCATTAACGAATTTAAATATAAATAAAAAAAAACCAACTTTTAACGGTTTTTATTTCAGAGAAGCCTTATCTATTAATAGTTCAGGGGCTGGCACTATTAAGCCTCCAATATCAGATAGTAATGGTTCTTTTACATACAGTACTACGTCTAATTATATTGCTATTACCAACAATACTGTAAATAAAACGAATAATTATCCTTATTATTATACTGGTAGTGTACCTATCACTGTAACACAAAATGAAACAAAAGATTGGTACAGCTTAACAAAAAGTTTCGATGTGTATTTGACTACAAATCCAGAAATAAGAGTAGTTAATAATAATTCTGTAATTAGTAATATTCCTAACGATCCTCCTAATGAGAAAAATAGACTTTTTAATCCGTATGATAAGCTTTATTTCTTTGAAGGTGATATAAGAAGCTCATCTGATTTACGTGATGGACCTCTTATTTCAACTTCAGTATCTAAAGCATATATAAAGTTAAAATATATTCTTAGCAATAGAAAAGATGATGATCTTATTACATCTTCTAATGGTGGTACTGATACATTAATTCGTCTTAGGTTTATGAAATTTGGAATAATAGAATTTGAATTAACAAAAAAAGATGGTTCACCGCTTGGGAACTGTTATACATATAATTTATATGTATCTAAAAAAGTAGAAGGTTCTTTTAATATTCCATTCACATCAATAAGACTAGGGACGACAGAAATAATTGATAAGTATTTTAAAATAACCACAAAGAGCAACCAGGGCCAAATAGAAAGAGGTACTATAAAATACACTTCTTCTGATAGCTCAGTTGCAATTATTAATAAGGATTTATTTGGATATTCCATATTACCGCTCCGTAAAGGAACTACGACCATCACAGCAGGTTGGTTCCCCGACGGTTTTGACTTTGTATACAATGAACCTAAATCCGGACTATCCTTACCATATTTATTACCACTAGTAATATCAAAACAAATTACTATAACTGATTTCTAATATAATATGCGAACGCCTTAGTGACCAGTTATCTAATTTTTGGTTCAAATAAATATCGTAGTAGTTTGATCCATATTAAACATATCATACATACAAAGATTGATTAGTTACCACATATTTCATAGTCATATTCTGTATTTCTTTCAATTTGCTTAAAAACTCAATATTTCCAATAAGTTCAGCAATCTTTTCCATTTCTGCAGAAATATTATTAATTTTAAGTAATGCCTTTACAAATTCACCCAAAAAGATTTGTTTTTCTTCACCCATTTTTTGCAATACTAATTTACATTCTTCTACTGTTTCAGCGTGACACCATTCATCGAGGTAATTTAATAAATCGTATTGGATAGTATAATCAATTCCAGTATTAATATTATATTGCAACTCTTTATCATGATATTCCCTATACAACGTAGTCAATAAATTTACATTAATTTGAACTTCATTGTCATTAGAATTAGGGTTCAATTCCTTCAATTCTTCACTAACAGATATATTGGTAAATATACTGAATAAAGAAACTAACTGTTTAGATGATAAATTTTCAAATTTTTTATCCTCTAATAAATTTGAAAATACTAGACAATGAACTTCTCTTAATTGACAAGATATTTTCCCCTTCAATGTAAGTTCAATACTAGTTTCATCATTTAAATTTCCCTGTATAAAACCTTCTTCTTTTAAAAGGTTTAAAACATTTCCAATACCTGATTTAATATACGAATTTACCAAATCATATTCTTTTTGGAGGTCGTTTAGTTCGGTATACTTTAAAATTAACTTCTTATTTACGATACTATCTTGTTCTACATATTTATGATTTTCAAGAATATTTTTAATTTTTCTCTCAATTTCTTTGCGTTTTTTATTAACAGAACCTGTTTTTTCATTTTGTAAATCTATAAATTCTTTTAATACACTATCAGGTGTTCTTAAATTAGTTGAACAACTTTTTATATTATCAATTTCTGCAGTTAATAACGTGATTTTATAATAAATTTCTTTCATTTGACTATCAAGATCTCCAGTAACCATACTACGACCTGCAAATTTAACCAAACTTTTATCACCAATATCAAGTAAATTTAACAAAAGATTATATGAAATCTTGAATTTCGATGTCAATGTTTGCGGTTTTCCATTCATCATAGTTTTATATGCTGCAGAATCAATATCTCTGAACAAATTATTTAGATGAATAACATGTCCAACTGTATCTAGTCCAAGTCGTCCTGCACGTCCAGCAGCTTGTGTGTATTCGTGTGCTCGTAAAATTCTTTGGCATGTTCCATCATGTTTATTTATATCTGTAAAGATACATGTCTTAACCGGTAAATTTAATCCAATTGCTACAGATTCAGTAGCAAATAATAACTTGATATATCCTTTGGCAAAAAATATTTCAACTATTTCTTTTAATATAGGAAGCATTTTAGAGTGATGTGTAGCTATACCTTTTCTTAACAAAGAAACCAATTTTACATATTCAGGTAAATGTAAATATTCTTCATAATTTGGCAATTTACTTCTAAGAATTTGTTCGCATTCTCTATCTATAATATAAGGTACTTTTGTATCAAATTCCTGTAAATTAGTTGTAATTTCATTAGCACATATTTCTATTTTTTTTATTGAAAATACATAGCAAATTGCAGGTGTCATTTCATTTTCAGTTAAATATTTTGTTATTTGATTTAATACATGCGTTCGTTTGACATAGATTTCATTTTTTTCGAATAATTTTATCATTTTAAAAGTTTTATTAAAATTTTCATCATTTAACTTATTATTTTCATCTTGAATAATATGAGGTTTATTTATAAATTGTTTAATTTCTTCTTTAGTAGATTTATCTTTAATTGTTTTAAACACAGTCTGAGATGAAGTAATAAATGAATAGTGAATTAAAGGGACAGTTCTTTTATTTTTTGAAGTTAAATATACAATTTTATTTCTATCATTATTTACTTCACATCTATTTTCTAACCAATATGCGAATTTTTCTGGATTATCTAGTGTAGCTGATAATCCTATCATTTGAATTTGAGGAGGTAACATCATAATTGATTGCTCCCAAACGTGACCTCTTGATTCATCGTTTATCATATGTATTTCATCAAAAACAACGCAACCTAATTCCTCTTCAATATCCATTTCGAAGGATATTGAAGAGCTAGGAACTTGTGAATTGCTTTTAATTTGATACAATTTATTTAATAAAATTTCAGTAGTCATAATTAATACATCTGCGTCTGGATTTGTTTTAATATCACCAGTAATTAAACCCACACTAATATGCGGATATTTCTGTGTAAAATTATAAAATTTTTCATTAGAAAGCGCTTTTATCGGACTTGTATAAATTGTTTTTTTACCTTTCGAATGAAAATAATCCAATGCAAATTCAGCTGGTAAACTTTTACCACTACCTGTTGGAGCCGTCACGAGAACATGATGTCCTTCTACAATTCCTTCAATAGCCCATTTTTGAAAATCATGGAGGGGATAAGAATATTTATCATAATATTTTTGATACTGTTCTTCGTGAGATTTCGGATAATTGTATGCGCAAACTTTGACCATTTATATTTATATAATTAATATATACATTTCTTTATATTACTTTGAAATTAAGATAAATAAAAGTATTTAAAAAAATTGAAACATTTTGACAACTTAAAAATAAAAATAAATCAACATAATCAAAATTCATGAAATGAGAATGATGGCGTGTTTTAAACCAGTTATATTTAATTCCAAAATGAGAGAGAAATCAGCCTTTTATTACATTCCTGAAATGCTTTTTAAATGTAATATTAACAAAGATAAGCTTATAGATATTATTAAAGATACATTTACAGAAAAGGGTCGCTTTAATGCTTTCGGTTTTAACAAATCAACAGAACAATTTTGGGGAAAAAAATTTGTAAATAATAAATTTCTGCTTCATTTTACACTCAATATTAAATACTGTGATTTGAATACATCAAACATAGTTATTAATCTCATTGTTGCGGATGATAAAGAACTGACAAAATTATTATCTATTGTTGAAAACATAATAATTTTGTATCAAACAAATAAAGGTTAAATAGGTGATATATTAACAGTCAATTATTTGTATTTAAAACTGCATTTTATATTCACTTCGAAAGATACATTTTTCAAAAATAAATATAATGCTATTATATTTATCATTATAATAAAAGAAGTGTAATTTAATAAATATATTTTATTTAAAATTATATGTATATACTCACAATTAGATTTCCATATATTATAAACTAATAACAGTAAACAAATTTGCAAACTATTTACATTATAATTCTTAATAAAATCAGGCATTTTATTTTATATATGAGTTGTTATATCCTACAATTTTTATAATCAATTTTTTATAATAATCAGTTTTTTGAAATTTTAAAAGGGGTAATTAATAAATGAAATAAGCAACTTAAAGACCAAGCACTACATTTTGTAGAGAAAAGTCGAAAAATTGCAGAAATTCAGGTCCTTCGTGTGTAGTATAGAATTTCATTTTTTTTAAGTGAAAGTTTTTTGAGATTTTCAAAAATGGACAAAAAAAATGTCCAAAAATGAAAAGTTGGAATATTTTACTGCAAAAAATTTCAATTTGTGACCATAATTTAAAATTAGCATCTGATTACCAAAAAAATAATTTTCACTTTGTTACGATAATTTTTTTTTATTTTTGTAAAAAAGGATTTAAATTTAAATTCTCAGACTATTTTATGGAAATTTTAGGAAATGAAAAAGTGGCAAAAAATGGCAAAAATGATATATCAAAATATCATTGTGAAAAATGTCATTATAAATGCTGTAAAAAATATAATTGGGAAAAACATTTGGATACCGATAAGCACAAAAAATACAGTATGGAAATGTCCAGTGGCAATAAGTGGCAAAACAATGCTTGTAAATTTGAATGTGAAATTTGTAATAGATTATTTGCTACAGCATCAGGATTATGGAAACATAATCAAAAATGCAAAGTTGAAAAAAATAGTAGGAAAGATGAGTTAATTGAATATCTTATGAAAGAAAATAAGGAAATTAAAGAATTGATTTTAGAACTAGCCAAGAAAGATACATATAGTAATTGTACAACAAATAATACAAATTCGCATAATAAATCATTTAATTTACAATTCTTTTTAAATGAAACATGTAAAGATGCAATGAATATTATGGATTTCGTTAATTCAATCCAATTGCAACTCAGTGATTTGGAGAAAGTAGGAGAATTAGGTTATGTGGAAGGTATTTCAAATATCATAACAACAAATTTAAAAGCCTTAGATGTAACACAAAGACCAGTTCATTGTACAGATACAAAGAGAGAAGTGATATATATTAAAGATGAGGATAAGTGGGAAAAAGAAAATGAAGAAAAGAAAAAGATAAGAAAAGCAATTAAAAGAGTTGCATCAAAAAATCTAAATTTGCTTCCAAAATTCAAAGAAGTATATCCTGAATGTAGTAAAGCATCTTCAAAATACTCTGATCAATATAATAAAATAATAGTAGAATCTTGTGGTGGTCCAGGTGATAATGATATAGAAAAAGAAGATAAAATAATAAAAAATATTTCAAAAATGGTGACAATAGATAAGAAATAAATATGGAATATATTTATATTTTACTACATAATGAAGAAAAAATTATAGTAAAATGTGAAAAAATGTTCCCTTCACGTGTAGTATAAAATTCGATTTTTTTGATGTGAAAGTTTTTTTGAAAAATCAAAATTGGACATTTTTTATGTCCATTTTTGAAAAGTTGGAATATTTACCCAACAAAAATTTAATTGTGTGACCATATTTTAAAATTATCGTCTCGTTACCAAAAAAATAATTTTCACTTTGTTACGATAAATTTTTTTTATTTTATAGAAAAAAGTATTTAGAGATTTTTCTGTCCTCTAAATAGAGGACACATGGATGACAATTTCTCGCCAAAAATCGCAGAAATTTTCACTTGTGAAATATGTGACTATAAATGCTGTAAACAAAGTGATTATAATAAACACATTTTGACATTGAAACATCAAAAGAGGACAAAAGGATTACAAATGGATGACAATTTGTCGCACACCATAATTTTTACATGTGTTTGTGGTAATCAATACAAACATCGTCAGGGTTTGTGGAAACATAAGAAAAAATGTTGTAAGAATTTTATCTCAGAAAGTTCGGCACCAAAAGAAGAACAAAGTGAATTAAAAATACTTACCAATTTAGTATTAGATGTTGTGAAACAAAATCAAGAATTAACAAACAAAATTGTAGACATTTGTAAAACTGGACAAACAAATAATATTACAAATAGCAACTTTAATTCTCATAACAAAACATTTAATTTGAATGTGTTTTTAAACGAAACATGTAAAGAAGCAATGAATATTATGGATTTTGTAGATTCACTCAAATTGCAATTATCAGATTTAGAAAATGTTGGTAAATTAGGATTTGTAAATGGTATTTCAAATATTATAGTTAAGAATTTGAATTCATTAGATGAAACAAAGCGACCAATTCATTGTACAGATACGAAGAGAGAAGTTATATATATTAAAGATGAAGATAAATGGGAAAAAGAAAATGAAGAGAAAAATAAGTTAAGAAAAGTAATAAAAAAAATAGCATATAAAAATGCAATTCTTTTACCAGAATTTAAAAAAGAACATCCAGATTGCAGTAAGTCATCTTCACCTTATTCAGATCAATATAATAAACTTATTGTTGAATCTATGGGTGGTTCTGGAGATAATGACAAAGAAAAAGAAGATAAAATTATACGTAAAATAGCAAAGGAAGTAACTATAAATAAATGAATGTAATTATTATATTAAATAAAAATTGATATAATTATATTTTTTCAAAAAAGAAATATAATTATAATGACCGGTGTTGAAACAGTATTATTAGTTATAGGGATTTTAGCTTTTATTGTTATTGTAATCCGTTGTAAAAGTGGTGATCCATTTGCTTATTGCGGTAAAACACGTATTTACACAGAAGATTAAATAATTACAACATATGTAGACGTATTTTCCTCTTAAATTTCTCCTCATCATTAAATAAATATAACTTGAACTTCTTACAGTCAAAGTTTTCGTAATTTTCTCTCATTGTAATTCTTGAAGACAGTTTTAATTCAGGAAGAAATACTACAAATTGATATAAGCAATCATTTCTAGTTATTTTATCAAAAAGATAACCGTCATACTCTTTTTCCATTATTTCAGGATTATTATGACATAAATCTAATAATGTACAATCACATTGCACTTTGCGAATTGACCGCATAGTAATATTAATATATTCAATATCACCTAACCATTTATCATAAAATTTATCTACATTTTCAGACAATTTAATTATTCCAGCGACTTTTTGAAATTTAATCATATTTAACAGGTCTACAAGTCTTCTAATAGGACTTGTAATGTGTATATACGCATCCATATCCAAAATCTCGTGGCGTGTATCAGCAATCTCAGAACCATCTATATATTGTCCTGCAGCGCTGTTCCAAATTTTTATAAACTTAGATACGTCTTCTGGAACTGTTTCTGGAACAGAAAATTCTTTTTTAATAATTGTAGATCGAAAAATACCTGTTTTATAAGTAATAAGTGATTTCGCACAATGATAATTCATAAAAATCATAAGATAACAAACGACATCATGACTGTTCCTTACATTATTGATATATCGATTTTTAATTGATAGACCTTGAGTAGCCTCTAGAATAAGATGATAATTTTTATCAGCTAATAATCGAGGTTCTTCATAGCAATAATTTTTAGAAACTTTAATAAGACAGTTAGTATATTTAATATCTATAATTTCTTTATTTTTAATAAAAACGTCCATAACAAAAGCAATTCTAGTAACGTTTTCTTGCAAACTACATAAACAATCAGATAATATTGTAGGTAACATTGGTCGCTTTTTATCTGGAAGGTAAATGGTCGAAATTCTACGTGAAAACGAATCCCATAAATTGAGAACATCTATCCATATTGTTACGTTAGAAATGTATATACTTAACTGCTGTATATCATTTTCATGATTAACAATACTAAAACCATCGTCATAATCAAGACTTTTAGGTGGGTCAATTGTAATAATATTCCATATCTTTTGGTTAGTTCTGTCTTCAATATTACTATACTTACTTTTGATAGTTTCTATCACTCCTTCATGTGATTTCGTCTCTAATGCTCTCGTGGTATCTCTTTGAAATTTTTGAATAGATGCATTAAGACTTTTACAAAATAATTGATATTCATAAAAATTATCAAGAATATCTACTGGTCCGATAACATTATCAAGTTTTGCTCTTGGGTGTTTATCATTCCATTCGTCAAATGTAAACGTAACATATAAATTTTTGAAAACCTTAGAAAACCCAATATTTTTAATTTCATATGGAACTAAAAATGCAGGTAAACGCATATCATCAGGTATACATTTATATAATAATTTGCCACCTGCTAATTCAGAACGTTTTTTATTTCCATTTTGTAATTTATGTTGCCTCCCATAGGTTTTATTTCCAGTCAATACTAGAACACCTGGTATTGCAGGACCAGAACGTATTGAAGAATGTAATAAATTGACTGTGTTATTTTCATCAATATTAAATACATCATTTGAAAAAAGTTTGGAATCAATCGGATTGATATTTATCAAAATTTTATTAAAGTTAATGGTATCAAATACTTCCCAGGAATTGTAACTCCTATCGTTAACATAGAGTTTGTAATTTGCCATTTAACAAAACGATATATGTAGTTATATTTATATCTTTAATTCATTTGCATATTAATATTTCAAATAAAAATTTCAAATAAAATAAAATTGAAATATTTAAAACTTTAAAAATAGTGAACAATATAATAAATACTAAACAATGAGTTTACATACATTTACATCTGAAAATATAAATTTAGTTCCAAGACCTTCCTCTAGACAAAGAGTGCAATGTTGTTCATTTTGTAGGCAACACGGGCACAATATTACAAGATGTAATAGTGAAAGACTGCTAGAATTTGAAGTAATATGTGCTGATGTTGTTAGAAATTTTCATAACCACGATGATTTTAAAATTTGGTTAGTGCAAAATTATGCAAACGAACCGAATTTATTGAAAGCATTTGCTATTAGAAAATTTCGCATTACTTCAACAAATACTCTAAATGTATATATTGATTATATTACTGAATACATTTTTAGAATATATAAAAATATTCCTCAATTAGAAAGCGAAAATAATGCGACACATGATATTGTTACAAATGATAATGTTACAAATGATAATGTTACAAATGATAATGTTACAAATGATATAGATATAGCACTTTTAGACTTTATTATAAGACTTATAAATAGAAGCCAAATTATAGAACCTGAAACAGAAATTCTAAATACAACTTCTGTTTTAAGGGAATATATTTCATATCTTTCAGGATTAAGAATGACATTAATGAGAAATGAATACAATTTACCTCAAAGTGTAATACAGTTAAGAATAGAGACAAACGAAGAAAATGATTTAAGTGAAAATTATCAATGTAGTATATGTTGGGATGACAAAGAGCTAAGACAATTTGTGAAGCTAAATTGTAATCACGAATTTTGTAAAGAATGTATAATAAAAACATTGACAACCAACACATTAACAACCAACACATTAACAACCAACACAATAACAACCCAGACATTAAGAAGTAATTTATGTTGTGCTCTTTGCAGAAGTGATATATCCACATTTACAACGCATACACAAGAGTTGCATGATGAACTGTTAAATACTATAAATACTTAAATTTGCCTAAAAATTTGTAGCATATAAATTTTGTATTTACAATTATGTAAATAAAAAAATAAAAATAAAAATAAATTTCAATATCAAATAATAGTCTACACAATGTAAACTAAATTGTCATTCCAGAAATTTTTATAAAATACGTATATTATTAACATTAAAGAGTATTTGTAGGTATTCCTCCTCATCCTCCCTTCATTATAGAAGGAGGCATAACAGGAACACTTCCTCCTCATCCACCTCGCATTTTGTAAACGCGTTTACTTCGTTTTCTATTGTTTCTCTTATTACGTCGAGTTCTTTTTCTAAAAGTTTTCATTATATATTAAGCAAAGAAATTAATCTATTTGTGAACTAAAATTGTTGTTATTTGGAGAAAGTTCTGGTAATTTATCAATTTCTGTGCCAGTATTATTATCAATTTCAATATAGTCGTTAATTTTGTTATCAACAACGGTTTCATCTATTACTTTTTCTGAAACGTTTATTTCACTATTTAATTCATTAATGCTAGCTTTTTTTACTACATTACGTTTAACATTTTGAATTTGTAAAGCGTGCATACCAATATAAGGTGAAATAGCAATATTATTCATATAAGTTCTATAATGAAAACAAGAAATACTGGTTTTGTTAGTAAATTTAATACTATACCACCAATAAGCTGGTATAAATAATGTTTTTCCAGGTGTTAAAGTAAATTCTAAGCATTTAATTTTATCAAAATCTGCAATATATTTAGCCTGAGGGTTCCAAGGATTAACCGGTGACCTAAACTCAAAATTTTCATAATCATAAATAGGATATAAGTATTTAATACTATAAGGTGGTGCTAACTTAATTTGTGCATTACCTTCAGTTAAAAGAAAAAAATTTCTATAATTAATTTCGTATCTAAATGGAGTACAAGTATCGTTGCTTCCTAGTAAAATATCATAGTTACAATTAGAAACCATATATGGTCTCAAAAATTCGTCATTGTATTTTAAGTTTTTAATAACGCCAGTTTCTTCAAGAAAATCTTTATTATTTTCTGAAAAATAAGTAGATTTTTTATCTTCATTGAATAACTTACATGCTGAATGAATTGGTAATGGTATATAAAGCTCAGTATTAGGTTCTTGTTCTTTAATATTTCTTATTTTAATTTCGAAAGCGTGATAATTATTATATATAAAGCTTCTATTTGATGTTTCTTCTATTTTTTGAGAGTCAAAATCAAATAATACAGGCTGTCTAATATCACAAATTTCTTCTAATTTATCTTTGGATGGCTGTTCAACTTCATACATTTCTAAGTCTTCGCTAGTTTTTAAATGAAATTGAACATGTAAATAAATAAATAATACTAAACAAAAGATAAAAAAACTAATAATAATTTTCATTTTAATCTTAAATAAAAATAATAATAATTTTTACTAACTAGAACGAAGTAATATTAGTCATTCATTTTAGGTGCAATAAAAAATATAATTGAACTATCATCTCCTAAATTATATTTGATTTTCATAGGACATTGATTACTTAATGAAAAATCCACTTCACTTGATAATTTATTAGTTATACACATTTTATTAATATATGCTAGACTGTAAGTTAATATTATTTGTTCATTTTCAACAATACTATAGTCATTCAAGTCGTCATTTGGAATATCAACTTTCATTTCTCCTGTAATTCCATTAGTAGTTAAAGTTATTTGCTCTTCAGAACAATTAATTACAATATCATCACCAAAATTGTTTAATTGAGAGAACATATCAGAAATTAATTTAGATGAAAGTGAAAATTCAGCATCATAATCGACAACCGGTATAAGCATTTCTTCGTAATCATATTCAGTGAGGTTCATTTTAAATGTTTTTTTAAATTCTCCTTTTTTAACCTCTTTAGAATGAAAAACAATGTGGAGAACATCTTGATTATTATCACTAAGATATACACATAAATCTTGATTATCGCTTTTGGTGCTAATTATAGAGTAAAAAAATGCAGAATCAAAGCATATTTTAATAGTTTCTATAACGTCATAATTAGAGAACCAATTTTTAGAAAGTTTAACATCAAATAAACAAATATGTGACTTATCCATGCCTTGTATATGTAATAATTCAGCTTCAAAAATGATGTTAATTAATGATGAACAACTTTTAAGTACATTAAATAATGAAACAAACATATCCTTTTTCTTCTTATCAGTTATCGTAAACTTCATGTTAAATATATTAAAATTTTGTGTTTAATATATTTTATTAAATTTTATATTTATGTCTAATATTTGGATTAAGAACTAGATGCTAATTCTTGTTTAATAATATTTTTTAAATCTACGCTGATAATAACATTATTTCCTTCATTTTCATTTATATCATTTTCATTTATATCATTTAAAGCATAATCTATTTCTTCATTTTGTAAAACTTTTTCTGTATTTTCTTCTGGAGGCAAAACATTTTTTTCTAGCTCAGATAAAGCAGATTCAAAATCAGTAAATTTCTCATTTGTTTCATTTGTGAACAAATCATATTTAATCATAAATGTTTTAAGAATATCCTTTGTTTCAACAAGTTCTCTTTCAAACTTAAATAATTGTTCTGTATGCTTAGCAATTGCTAAATTGTGTTTGACACCTTCGTCTCCTATTCTAGTAAGTAATTCTGTAAGTTTAGAAACATCTTGCGTCAATTTAGTAACTTCTTCAGAACTAGTAGGTTTTACTTCATTATTTTCTATAGTGTCAAGTCTATTAAAAATACTTGTTAAAATGCTAGTATCAATTGATGTTGAATTTCTAGATGATGTATTATCATCGTTAGTAGTATTAGTAAACTCGCCATCATGATCAGTTTCAATCATCCATTGTTCAACTCGTCCTAAGCGCAAAGTTATTAAACCGATTGCATCAGATATACTAATTTTACTAAATGGTAATTTATTAGTTGTAGATAGTTGTTGTTGGAATTGTTGTTGTTGTTGGAATTGTTGTTGTTGTTGGAATTGTTGTTGTTGTTGGAATTGTTGTGGTGGTTGTCCTTGTTGTCCTCTTGCAACTCTTACATTAGGAGAAGGTTGAACTATATTTTGTTGGTAATTTTGAGGCATTTGCTGTACAAATGCGGCTTGAGAACCAATAGAAGTAACTGGTCTATTTCCTGATACAGGAGGAGGGATATTATCTCCTGCTCTTCTAGATCTAGCGGCGGCAAGTGATCGTGAACTCATAATAATATTATTTTATAATTTGTTTCTAAATAACTTACGCATATAATAGATTTTACAATGCTTCTAAATAATTTTAAGCAACCATAGCTACCTTAATTTGTTCATGATGTTTATAATCATGTATTTCAAAATCTTCGACTTGATAATCATTAATATTCTCTCTAACTTGTTTTATCGAAACCGTTGGAAATGGATATGGTTCTCTTGTAATTTGTAATTTACAAGCATCTATAGCATTTTCGTAAATATGACAATTGCCAATAAAATAAACAAATTCATATGCTTCTAATCCACAATGTTTAGCTATTAAATGTGTAAGAAAACTGTAAGATGCAATATTTATCGGTTGACCTAAAAATTCATCTGCACTGCGTTGATAAAGTGCGCATGATAATTGATTACCATTGTGAACATTAAATTGGCATAAAATATGGCAAGGTGGAAGAGCCATTTGATTTAATTGTTTAGGGTTCCAAGCAGTCATAATTAGTCTGCGACTATTTCTGGTCTTAGGATTTTTCAATTGATCAATAATTTCTTGTAATTGGTCAACCCCATTAAACGGATGATCGTTTGTAAGGGGCTTACTAGTAAAACAATTATAACTAGCACCAAAGTGACGCCATTGATAACCATAACCAGGACCAATTATACCTTCAGGGTATAAATTTAAACCTCTAGAATCTAGAAATTCACGTGATGTATTAGCATCCCAAATATGAACGCCTTGTTGCTGCAAGAGTTTTGTATCTGTTTCTCCACGAATAAACCATAAAAGCTCTTTCAAACAAGTTTTCCAAGCAGTTTTCTTAGTAGTTAAAATAGGAATTTTACCATCCTTTAGAGAGAAACGCATAGAGGATCCAAAAACACTTTTAGTTTTGCCATTTCTACCTTCTTCCCAATATCCATTTTCAATGATATTTTGAATAATATTTAAGTATTGATGTTCTTCATGAACTTTTACTGAAGGCTTAATATGAACCTCTTTATTTGATATATTAAAATTTGTATATGCAAAATCTTCAGCCAAATGTTCCATTTATATAATTATTTAGAATACTTTTAAATACTTTTAATTACTTTACTTTAAACACACTTTATTAATTTTTAATTTCTAATTATACCCTATAGGTATGGATAGTTCAGATGATTCAAATAAAAACTTCTTTAATCACGTTTTTAATTTTGACGATAACTCAAAATCAGACGTCTTAAATATAATACAATATGCTTTAATAGCAATTATTCCTATTGTTATTTTAAATAAGACTATTGGTAAATATGTTCCGGAAGCTGACGACAAAAAAGGAAGTTTAGAAATAGTTGCTGAAGTAGTAATTCAAGTTATTGTTACATTTATGGGACTTTTAATTATACATAGAATAATTACATTTATTCCAACATATAGTGCTGCAAAATATCCAGAATTCCATATAATTTATATTATTTTAGCAATATTGATGATAACAATGAGTTTACAAACAAAGATTGGAGAAAAAGTCACGATTTTAGCAGATCGTCTTATGGCATTATGGAATGGTAATAGTCCTGCTAATACAAAAAATAAAAATGGTAAGAATAATGTAAAGGTGTCGCAACCTATTTCAGGTCAACAAATATTAAATGCAGCAACTCCTTCATCAATGTATAGTGATGGAACTGCAATTAGTTCCCTTCCAACAAACGATGTAACTTATGGAAATGAAAATACAGTACAAACCCAACAATTACCAAATTACAATGCAATGTATAGACAAGACACAACTCCACTAGTAGGTGCAGCCACACCCGGTGGTCAAGAACCGTTTAACAATGGACCTGCTGCAGCAAATGAATTTTTAGGAGGTGGTGGTTCCTTTGGTAGCGCTTGGTAAAAAATAAAAATAAAAATAAAAATAAAAATAAAAATAAAAATAATAAATAAAATAGAATATTTATATAAATATAACCTAATATATTTATATATTTATAATGGATGTGCAAAAATTATTAAAAGCATTAGATGATGATACAAATGAATCTCTTTTAAACTTTACAACAGACAAAATAAGAGAGATGACTTTGAATATTTTAAAAGAACTGAAACTTTCAAAAAAAGATACATTAGAACTTTTAACAAAACTGAAAGATTATAAATATGTTGATGAAATGAATGAGTTAAAATATGGTGCTTATATCAGATGGATACCCATTGAAGACCCAACAAACATATATTTAACAAAAGGTGCATTATTTTGTGAAATGAAAATTACAGATGATGGAGTTTTTTGTGTATGTAAAAATTATGGTTATAATTTGCGCCATTTTCAAATATCAATGGATAAGAATTTAATATTTCAAAAACTAACAGATCAAGAATTAGTATTATTATCAGCACTAGACCATTTATCAAAATAATAATAATAATAATTTATCAATCCAAAATACTATCTAATATGGCCATACGCATATAAACACCATTTTTAACTTGTTCAAAGTAAACTGCTCGCGGGTCATTATCAACTTCAGTATGAATTTCATTTAATCTAGGTAATGGGTGCATAATAATCATTTTTTCTTTTGCGTATTGCAAAATATGATTATCTATAATATAGTTATTTTCTAACATAATACTGTTATATTCTTGTAGAGTTGCAAATCTTTCTTTTTGAATACGAGTAACATAAAGAACATCTGTTTTTTGTAATGCTTTTTCTAATGTCTCTCCTTCAATAAATTCGATATGGCTATCGAGTAATTTAGAAATAATTTCTTGAGGCATTTCTAAGCCTTTAGGATTAATAAAAATGAAAGATATTTTGTGAAACAAACACAAAACGTGGATTAATGAGTGTATAGTACGACTATTTTTCAAGTCTCCCATAAAAGTAACAAAAATTTTATTCTCTCTATAAACAGAAGTAATATCTATATTAAATTTCATTAACTCAGTTTTAATTGTAAAAATATCTAATAATGCTTGAGTAGGATGTTCACCATTTCCATCACCGGCATTAATAACCGGAATGGTAGACACATTGGCTGCTATTTGTGCGGACCCTTTTTGGGGGTGTCGGAATGCAATAATGTCACCATAATTGGTCACAGTTTTGATTGTGTCTTCTAAACTTTCGCCTTTTTCAGTGCTGGAATATTTGTCTGTTATATTAATAATATTTCCCCCTAATTTTATCATTGCTGCTTGAAACGAACAAGATGTTCTGGTAGAAGGCTCAAAAAAAATATTAATCAATGTGCGATTTTTCATTTTATCATAAAATGTATTTGCTTGTTTAAATAATTCGGCCTTTTCGATATATAAAAGTATTTGGGGTTTTGTCAAATTTAATACGCTTAATAAATGCTTCATAACTAATATATTAATTAATTCTTTAAATTCTTTTTTGTTTTTCTAGATTTGCAATCATTAAATAATCCTGGAATAAATTTACCATATTGAATTAAATTAATATGGTCGTTATGGATATGTTTCTTAATAGAGCTGACTTTTTTACCCTTTCTATAATGTGTTACACTTTTGTAACCCTTTCCATTTTTAATAGAAACTTTTCGCACTATTTTTCCACCCATTTGAGTTTTAACTTCAGTATTTTCATAATTAAATCCCATTTAAATTATGAAAATATTATTAAATTATTAAATTATTAAATTATTAAATTATTAAATTATTAAATTATTAAATTATGAAAATATTATTAAATTATTAAATTATTAAATTATTAAATTATATAATGAATAAAACTTTCTTAGTTCAATTGTTTCATATCATTATAGTTAGTGGTTTATTTCTTTATGTAGGAATAAATAGAGAGAAAATTTCAAAAACATTATTTTATATACTACTAGGTTTAGGTATATTAATAATTGTGTATCATCTTTTCAAGGTATATAAATATTTAAAAGAAGGTAAAGGTATATGGGTTAATTTAATACATATTTTTATAATAGGTCCGTTATTAATTTATATAGGATATAATAAAGATAAAACACAAAGATTATATTTTGAAATACTATTAATGTTAGCATTTGCTTCTATAGGATATCATGGTTATTATTTAATCAAATCATTAGCATAATGTATCAATCCATTTTTTATTTAACACTGCTTCTACACTTTCTAATGCACCTTCAACCCAACCCTGATATCTGCTTACAGCTTCGCCCACAACTAACATACCTTTTTCAGGATGTTGTATTTTATATACAAATTCTTCTCTGCTGTGAAATTCTTCTCTCTTTAATGGATCATAATAATGAGTTCCAATTGGCCAATAATAATCTTTAATATCTGTAATTTTAAGTGTTTCTTCTGGTATCCCTAAAGATTTTTCTATTAATTCGCAATATAACTTACGATTACTAGCTGTATTTTTAAGATAATTTTTTAATACCAATGCATTATTATTGTCACTATATGCAATCATATAAACTCCTTTAGAAGCGTCCATGGGAATAATTTTTTGAAGAGGTCCTGGTAGAATTGTATAAGATGTTACATATTTTTTCATAATTTCACTAGATTCTTTATCAAATTTTGCATATAATCTTAAAAAAGGTTGACCGTGTATTTGTTGATATATACTATTTTTATTTGAAGCATTTGGAACAAGCATTTTAATTCCAGAAATAGTAGTAGCAATAATTACTTTATTAGAATAATATGTATTATTATTTTCAGTTTTAATTTCAAAAACACAAGGCATTTTTTTTATTTTTTTTACAGAAGTAACATCACACGAAAATTTAAAATGGTTATGTCCTATTTTATCGTATAATTTATAGACTAGTTTTTTCCATGGTATATGTAATCCAGTCCATCCACCTTTATTATCATCCATCCCATAATTATATAATGTTTCTAATATATCTGCATTTTCATAATCAGTGTATCCGGCATTAATTATAAATTGTTTATATAATTTTTCACCTAATGTTTTTATAAAAAAATTTTTAAATGTTTCATTATGTAGTTCAGGGTGTTTTTTATATTCGATTTTTAATTTGTCTATAACTTTAACGATATCAATATGGTGAAATAATTTAGAATAATTCATAACAGATTTGTATTCGGAATAATGAATATTTAATTCTTTCATTAATTTAATTAGCAAAGGGTTTGTATCTTTTCTACCTATTCCAGCGCCAGTTACAATAGTAACTCCATGAAATACATCATTACTAGTTCTTCCACCTATCCAATTTTTTTTATATTTTTCTAATAGTAAAAAAGATGTATGTGGATTATCCTTCTTAATATTAAATGCGCTATAAAGACCAGACATTCCACTCCCAATAATAATTATATCATAATGTTTATTACTCATATATATTATTTAATATAAATTATATTTAATTATATAAAATTTATGAAATATATTTATAAGAAAAATAACTAATTAATAGAAATAAAATTATTTGTAATATAAATAATAGCACGTTTAAAAATATATATGAATTATCCAATTTAACACTTAACCAATTTTCTTCACTTTCAATTGTAAAAAAAGCTCCAACTGCTAAAATAAAAAATGCTACATAACTAACTTGGTTTTTATAAAAAAAATTCATAAATATAAGTTGATAAAGTAATCCAAAAAGTATTACAAGTCTTGATAAGATAACCTTAATATTTTTATTCATTTATATATAAAATGAATAAAAATAGTTATAAATTAAATATTAAATTTTACTATTTTTAAATGTTAGATTTTTTTTTGATTTCTTTAATTTGATTGTAGATTTTCCTTTACATTTAAATTTGCCTCGAATAACTCCTTTAGAATTTAATACAGTTTTACTACAAATTCCAATTGCACGTGATTCGTTATTTTTGTCAACTTTTTTAATACATCTGCATAATTTATAAGATAAAATATGCTCAGCCTGACTTTTAATTAAATTTTTAGACTTTGGAATAGGTTTATTATAATATTCTAAAATTTGTTTATAATCATTACTATTTAATTGAGACATTTAATTTAGTATATATAAACAATATATATTAAATATTATACATTTAAGTTTTTTTTAAAATCAAAAAACTAAATATATATAAGTAATGAAAATAGTAGTATTTGATTTAGACGAAACATTGGGTTATTTTACAGAATTTGGTATATTTTGGGATTGCTTAGCAAATTATATAAAAATAAAAAATAAAAAACAGCTATCTCAGAGCGATTTTGATAATATATTAGATTTATTTCCTCAATTTTTACGCCCAAATATAATAAATATTTTAACCTACTTAAAGGAAAAAAAATCATCCATGTGTTGTCATAAAATGATGATATACACAAATAATAATGGTCCAAAAGAATGGGCAAACCATATTATTAGGTATTTTGAGAATAAAATAAATTATAAATTAATTGATCAAATAATAGCAGCATTTAAAATCAATGGTGAAAAAATTGAAATATGTAGAACAACTCATAACAAAACACATAAGGATTTAATTCAATGTACAAAAATACCAGGAACTGCTGAAATTTGTTTTTTAGACGACACTTTTTATCCAGACATGGCAAACGATAATGTATATTATATAAATATAAAACCATATTATTACGATCTACAATTTGATTATATGATAAAAAAATTCAAAGAAAGTGAAGTAGGGGAGAAAATAATAAATAATGACCTAGATTTTGAAACGATAATTATGAAATGTATAAAACTTTATAAATATGAATGTATTGATAAAGATTTAAAAGAATATGAAGTAGACAAAATTTTAGGTAAGCATATTATTATGCATTTACAAGAATTTTTTAAACCAAAAAGAAATAAAAGTGTGCGAAAAAAAACTAATATAAAGAACAAAACAAAAAGAAAATTTTAATAAGAATTTAGTTTAATACAAATCGTGCGCATCAGTTCTTATAATATTTGCAAATTTACTGTCATCAAATCTTTGTTTTATTTCATCAATATATTTATTCAATATAGTAGTTGTTAAAATAACAATACCTGCATTAAAAGAAATTTTGCGGTCAAGATTTGTAAACGTGTCGATGTTTCTAAATGGATTAAAACGCCATATTAAAAATAAACATACATATATTCTTAAATAAAAATTAACATCATTTAAGTAACTTGATGTTTTTGTGAATAATCCTAAAAATGAAATAACAATTAATATATATATTAATATCATAACACCATCAAAAATTTTTTCTTGATAATAATCCAGTGTTTTATTAGACATTTATATTTTATATATTAGAAGAATAAAAATTTAATGTTCTTGCACTTGGATCAATTGCATTTGTATACTTGGGCATCCAAAAATAAGGTACAATATGTGAACAATTTGGATATAATTCGTCAAAAATCTTTTTATAATATAATTTTTCAGTCTCAATGCAAGTCTTATATATATGTGTCTCTTCGTCATTATTCATCTTTAAAGCAATATGTTCCTGTAAAATTTGGTATAATGAACGCCCATGTGAACTAACTCCGTCGCTAAATGCTTCTTTTCTTCTCCACAAAATTTCATCCGGTATGATTTGATTTCCATTAAAATCAACAAAATTAGAATAATGAAAACTATTTCTTAGCAAATATTTTTCAATATCATTGTTATTTTTATGATTTCTATAATTAGGTGGTATAGATAAAATAAAATTTACGAAGTTTCTATCCAAAAATGGTGTTCTTGGTTCTAACCCATGTGAAGATATTGATTTATCTGAACGTAAAACATCAAATAAATGAATATCTTTTAATAATCTTCTATTTTCTTTGTCGAATTCAATATCGTCAGGACATTTATTCATATATAAATATCCACCAAATAACTCATCAGAACCGTCACCATTGAATATAACTTTTGCATCTGAATTTTTGGAAATATATTTACCAAGCAAATAATTTCCAATACTAGCGCGAACACTTGTAGTATCATAACTTTCAATAGCTTTAATTACTTCAGGAATAGCTTCAAACATTTGTTTTTCAGAAACTACAATTTGAGTATGATTTGTTCCTAGATAATCAGAAACAATTTTGGCATACTTTAAATCTTCAGAACCTTCTAATCCAATGCTATAGGTTTCTAATTTATTTGGCAAATTATGTGAAACATAATAATTATTTACTAATGCTGCAATTAAACTACTATCAAGTCCACCTGATAAAAGACAAGCAATAGGTCTTTCTGTTGTTAAACATCTCTTATTAACAGCTGCATTTAAATAAGAAGAAATCCTAGGATATAAATTATCAATAAATACAGGTCCTGTTTTATTATTAATTAACCAACTATGAGAAAATCCAGGAATATAATAAGGAATATTCTCTTTTTCTAGTTCCCATGTAGAACTTACTTTATTACTTAAATTAAATATACTATATGTTCCAGGTGTAAATTGACTAATTGAATTATAATCTGACATATTGTAAAATTTTTCTAAACATTTTAATTCAGATGCAAAACCATATAAATTTATATATTTATTTTTATTGTTATTAATACAATATAAAGGCCTAACACCAAATGGATCGCGCGCTATGTATACCTTATTATTTAAATCATTCGTAATTCTATTATCATATAAAATAAAAGCAAAAACACCATCCAACATAATTAATGTTTGTTCAATTCCATATTTTAGATAAAGATGAATAATAACTTCACAATCTGAATCAGATTTAGGTTTTATACCCATATATTCATATAGTCTCTTATAATTATATATTTCACCATTACATATTAAAACAACGTTATCAACAACTAATGGTTGATTAGATTCTTCATTAAGTCCATTAATAGCCAATCTATGAAATCCTAATATCATCTTCATATAACTAGTATCTAAAGCAGAAAACTCAGGTCCTCTATTTTTACCTTTCATAAACTCTTTTTCGACACCAATATTATTTAATCCAGAACTATTAAGAAGAGCAAAAATACCACACATATATTATATAAATTTTCACAATATATCTTTATATAATTTATATAATTTATATAAATTATATAAATTATATAAATTAATATATATAGGCAAAATGAAACATACGCGTAAATATAAAAAAAGAGTTTCTAAAAAATTTAGTAAAAAAAATAGAAAAGGGGGTGTTTTATTTCCAAGTGGATATAATCCGGTAAAAGGATTTCAAAATACGTTTGGATTAAGAAACAGAACACAAGCCCAAGGACCTATGATAGGAGAACATAAACAAATAATGGCAACAGAATTTATGCAAATTGTGCAACCATTAAAAGATATAGAACAAAAAATGGATGATATTATGAAAAATATAGCTGAGCAAAAAATGAATTGTATTAATGAGTGTAAACAAAAAGGATGTAATAATGAGGCTCAAACTTGCTCACAAGTAAAAGATATGATTGAAAAGAAACCAATTTACGAATGGGGATTTATGTGCGCAAACCCTTTAAATGTAAGAACTTGCGCAGATTTTATGAAAAATATAAAAAATATGGAAGTATATATTGGAGCAATTAGAGAACTGAATAAAAAAATAGAAAATTATGATACTTTATTAAATGAAATTAAAAAAAATATGGATCTTTCAGATATATCTATGAATGATGATTTTAGTACTAAAGAACCAGGCGTGCATGAAGAAGGTCTTGATAATAGTATTATCCAGCAAAACGAATAAATAAAGTATTTTATTGATGAATTAAATATTTAATTCATTTTATAAATAAAAATAAAGTATATTTATATTATAAAATGAATAATCAAAATCAATCTGAATGTAACTCTAAAATACAAGAACAAACAAATAGAAGGATTTATGATAGAAATATTCCTTCCCAAATGTTACAACCTTATTTAGACGTCCGACCTGTTTTAACAAAATATTCTTATTTACCTATAGTTGATCCTAGAAGTCGAATTAGTGTTCCATTAAAACAACAACCAACGTATAACGTTCAGACTGTATTTAATCCAGGTAATACAACTTCTCCCTGGTCAGGATTTGCATCTAATATAAATAAAGAATCAGAACTAAGAAACCAAATATATGCACTTCAAAAATGCAGTCAAGCTGTTTATGTTCCTAATAGTAATAGTGATTTATATCAATATAAATTTAACTCAACTAAACAAGCAAACCCACACGAATTATTATTTCAAAGAGATACATTTTCACATTTTAATCCTAATCCAGAACCAGAATTAGTTGGATCTCAAATTTTTTTAAATAGCACAAGAGCTCAAGTACGAGATATGACAAAACAAACATGTTAAATTTATAATATTTATACTAATAATTATTATAAATATTTTTATTGTAAATATTTTAATTGTAAGTATTTTTATTGAAAATATTTATATAATGATAATTAAAATATTTTTCATTACGTTCATTATAACACAGTATCTTTTTATTTGTTGAATAATCTAAATCATATTTATTTTCACTTATTAAAGGAGAAACACATAATAATCCATTACAAACTCCCAAAATTCCATTGTCATATAAATTATGGCAGTATCTACACATAAATTCTGCAACATTTATATCCATTTTTTCAGTATAAGTCAATAAATATCTTGGTTTTAAATGTGCGGTTTCTAATAAACATGACGGTAAATTTTTGTCACATATAATACATGCATTAATTTTATTATGTAATAAATAATTTCTTAAATTTTTTTGTTCTATTCTAATTTCTTTGAGACAATATTTTCTTTTATTTAATCTAAAATGTTTTATAAAAAATTCTCTAATAATTCTTGCATAATATTTTTCGTATTGCATTAATATAATATTTCCTTCTACAGTTAAAGTATAATTGACATTTATTACTGAAATGATTTGAAGTTTAATATATTTTTTTAATATTATCTTAATATTATTTATTTCTACTTTTGAATTATACCTTTGTTTAATATATTCAAAAATATAATTTATATCATTATTTTTTTTATATAAAAAAGAAGTAATAATATATTTTTCCATAGTAAAAAGTAAATGTAAAGATTTTAAGTAATTTTATTATATTTTAACCATAATATTATAGCCTCTTTTACCAGATTTATTGTTTATATCAAGTCCTTTACGTCCGTCGTCATTTATACCACATTTTTCAAATTCGCATTTAAAATCGTTTTCTTTTAAACATTTTTTATTTTGAATTGAACACCAATTTGTATAAATTTTATAAATTTCTCTTATTCCCATACGTAAATTTTCAGGTTCTGGATTTTTACAACAATTATCTACAAATAACCGAACATCACAGTTACTTGATTGTTCAATTATAACATTTTCTTCTAAAACTTGTTCGGTTTCTTGTTCGGTTTCTTGTTCACTTTCATACGATAATACATTTAGCGAACTGTGTTTATTAAAAGGATCATGTAAATAAAGTTTTCCTTCTGGAGTTTTAAAATAATATACTTCTGGTAATTCAATTTCAGGTTCCAAAATAGCCGTATATAAAATATCCTCACCATCTTCTATGTAGGGTATTTTTTTATAATCGTTTGTATTTGAAGGTAAAATGTTTGCTTCATTAGGTATTATGTATCTTATTGCTATACATATTCGTTTATCGTTATCACCATAATTATCACCATAATTATCACTATAAACAACATAAAATCTTCTTTTTCTCACATCCTTTAATTTGTTTTTATTGTTTTTAATATCTCTTACAAACATTTGTTTCCAATTTTCTTCACGAAAACCGATGTTTTCCATATATACACCATCTTTTTTGTTTATATTTCTCTTATTAATCCAATTTTCGTCTGGTGGTTCTATGCTATTTTCTTGACACCATTTATTACACTTTTGCAACGCTTCATCAAATGTATCAGCATAAATTGGTTCAAAATGTATTTTTTTCTCTCCATATTTTTGTATAAAAACAGTTTTATTGTCTCTATGTATTTCATTAATGCAATTAAAATTAGGATATTTATTTTCTTTACACCATTCATAAATATCATGATCTTGACTTCCTTCTTCAATATATCCAATATAATACCCTTTTATATTTTTATCATAATCGCTTGCAACTTCTAAATTTCTCATTTTATTCGGTGTATCTAATTTATTAATAAAATTAGAATCTCCAGTAATTTTTAATTCTTCGATTAAACCTCTAATACTATCCCACCCTTTACAATCCATGGATTTTTCTTCAATCTTTTTCATAAAAGATACATATTTTTCAATATATTTTTTACATTCATTAGTAGTCCATAAAGTCAAACCAAAGCTTCCATTTTTTAAATTTATATCGTTTGATTTTAATTGAATTCTTAAATTTTGTGCTAAATTAGTGCCTATAATTCCAGAATGAGAAAAGTATATTTGGTCTGTTAAATGAAATATATATTTACTATAATCATCACTTGTAAATGAATATCCTCTATCGGCGTATTTACCAGATATAGTTATAACTGTTTTACATGTAATATGTATTTTACTTTCAATAAATAATGTAGCTAATAACTTATAAACTTGTTTAATTGTAAAAACTTTAAGGTTCTGCCTTTTTTTAACATTAATATCAAAATAGCAATAATTATTTGGTAATTCTTTATCATTTTCTATGTTTACAGATGAACCGTGAACACCTTTTATACTATCTAATCTCTTTTCATTTTTCGACCAATGTAAAATTTCTTGTTCGTATTTTTTTGATAAATATAACCTTAAACAGTCACCGTGAAAGAGAATAACAAATATATCTTTAAAATCTATTAAAATTTTCTCAACTATATTAAATTGATTTTCTTTATATTTATCTTCTGATATTAGAACAGAATTATATAGATATTGCGAAGTTGATATATCTCTATTGATTATTTTTTGTAATATAGGTTTAATATTAAACATATAATTGTGATTTTGTGAATATTTTTTTTTTATTTTTCTGCCGCTTGGTGTCGTATTAAATTCATTCCAAAATTCACTAACTAACGGTTTTCTCACGGTGATACCTTCGTTTTCTTTATCCTTGAGTTCTTGTTCGCTTAAATCAATAAATTCTGGTAATATTTCTTCAGTCAATATATTTATCCTATTATTCATAATTCCATAATAATCATCATGTCTTTTCATTTTATGAATTTGTGAAGTTTTAATTTCAACATATTCGCCATCTGATATTTTTGTAGTAATATTAGGTAATAAACTTAACACAGTTCCAGTTATTCTTAATGAGTATTTTACCTTTTTATATATTTTTGATAATAATTTTTCGCACGCAGTATTTGTTTCTTTTTTGCTTGTAGTAGTCCTATCATTTCTGGCTGTAGGAGCCATTAAATCTGCTTCATCCACTAATAATGTTATATGAACCAATTCTTCACAGTTATATATGTATTCAGTAAATGCCTGGTTGATTCTTTCTAGTTGAGTATCATTCATTAAACAACAATAAACTTCACCTGGATTCATTGTCTCTCGGTTTGACAATTTATTTATTATGTCAGTATTATCAATATCTATCAATTCGGGCAATTTATATTGTTTATATTCCTCATTATCATATATTTCATTCATTTCTGCATTCATCTTATCAAAAATTTTTTTTATGTATTTAATATTAAAATTATAAGCCTCTGTGCCTCGTATATCATCTTTTAGTTGTTGTTTATCAATGTCTAAATTTCTAAAAATATATAATACTGGTCTTCTTAAAATAAAGACAGAGAACCACATAATTATACAAGAATGTAATCTTTTACCTGATTGTGGGTCTCCCCAACAAACTTCATTAATATAATAGTCTATACATTCAATCTCATTTCTTGACAATGCTTCTAATAATTTTTTTTCATAAGCAACATCTTCCCTATTTTTTGGAATATATTTTAGTTTTTTTGGTTGGTCTCCCCAATTATGTCTTTCTAAACTTTCTCCATTATCATATCTACATTCATTGATCATTTTACGAATAATTTTTTTTAAAACCTTTTTACAATAACTTTTTTTTTCATAAAACAAATTAATTTTATTAGTAAGATAATCTTGAGAGTAAATAGTCATTTTGATATCTAATAATTAATATATTATTACTTATGTTTAAATCAATTTTTTTATATAATAAATGCCTAGGCATTTATTGTGAAATATATTATATAAGACAACTACCTAGGAATTTAGAAATTAGGTTATGTTATATAAAAAATATAAATTAAATATTATATGTCAGAAGCATTTGTAAATCAAATAACATTAGATTGTTTACTAAACAAACAAATGTATAACAACCAAATTAGGACTAAAAAAGCAAAACAAATAAACAATGAAGAGAGAAAATTTTATCGTAAAAGAATATTTAATCTATTTAAGGAAATCATAAATGGTAATAAACCAGAAGATTTATCACCTGACGTAAAATATGCATATGATAATTTTATGACTACGTCTATACAGTACTTTAAGACAATTGATAATAATGACATAATCCAATCAGAATACAAAGATATTATATTCTCTCTGGATAGTTCCAACAATACTTGTATAGACAGTTCATCTAATAATATTAAAAATACAAAACCTGATAATTTAGAACTTGATTTATTGCTAACGCGTTCAATTAAATTAGATGTTCCTACTTTAGATAAATATATTACAAAAACACGTACTAAAAAGAAAGAAGAACTTGTACTACCAAAACAAAAGGAAATAAATTTAAATGATCCGCAATTAAAAACTAAAGGAATAAAAAAGAATAATATCACTAATATTTATGAAGACCAAAATAAAAAAAAATAAAATAAGAAACAGTAACACAAAAACGCTAAAAATGAAAGGAAATTTTCATATTGGCGGGGATTATAAATCAAGTTACAAAAATAATAAATATAACGATCATCATAATAAATCAATAAAACTAAAAAAGGTAAATTGCAGTCCAAAACCAAAAGGTGAAATAAATCATTTTTCATGTTATACAAATAAATCGCTTTATAAATTACGTGACCTGTGGAACGCAAGACATCCGGATGTAAAAATAAAAACTAATTCTCCTAAGGAAATTCACCGTTTAATAAGCGAATACTTAAAGGGTATTTGTAATAAAGAATCGTGTTGGATAAAACAAAAAGCGGAATTTGGTCCAATTGAAAGCGATATGGCAGATTCATTTGCTCCAGAATCTCCTCCAGAATGGAAAAAAAATCCAAATGAATGGTTGTCAAGTATTGATATTATAAATGTTATGAAACAATATGAAAAAGCATATAAATGTTTCGATTTTATTGGTCCTAGTCCAATTGATTTTGATACAAGAAAATTATACGGTGAATGCGTTTGGGATGAATTATGTAATTTCAGTCTTAAAGAACAAATAAAAAATGGAAAAACAAAAATCGGTATAATATTTAATACCGACCCTCATAATAAACCTGGACAACATTGGATTTCAATGTTTATTAATATAAAAAAGAAAAAAATATTCTTTTTCGATAGTACTGGAGATGAGCCAACAAGTGAAATAATGACACTTGTTAAACGCATAGAAGAACAAGGATTAAATTTATCTCCTAAAATAAAAATTAAGTTTGATAGTAATCAAGGCATAGAACATCAATATGGAAACACAGAATGTGGAATATATTCACTCTTTTTCATAGTTCATATGTTAGAAGATAAAGTTACAGAACACTATTTAAAAACCCATATTCTAAAGGATGAATATATGAATAAATTTAGACGTATTTATTTTAATGATTCACTGTAATTTACTTAATAATTTTGTAATTATTCTTGTAACTTGCAAACGTTGTTTTATTGTTTGCGGTGAACAAACCTCTAAATCGTTTTCCCGTGTATCATGCAATTTTTGACATAAATACATAGATTTACCAGCACTAAGTTTATACATCAAATGAAACATAATAGACACGATTACACCTGTTCTTCCGTGTCCCCCCCAACAATGTAAATATATAATTTCACCATCATAAATCGCTTTTACAAGTTTTTTAGCAAGTGAAAGTGTTACAGTATCGTCAATTATATCACAATCTTTAATTTTTTCATGAATTAGTGACACTTTTGTAACACAACTAGTAAGTTTAGGATATTGTTCTTTATTATAAATCATTTTTTCAACATCTTTAAAATACGGTCTTAATCCAATAAGATTTTTCCAATTTTCATCAGAAATGTTATTGTCATATTCTTCTTGTAAACAAACAAATATACTCACACCGCAATTTAATATTTTTGTTAACGTTTCTTCATTTTCTACATCATTAACATATCCAGGATATGCACCTACAATAAGTTTACCTTTTACTACCCAATTGCTTTCGTTAGTTGGTCCTGCGTATTCTTTTTCGTCAATATGATCATTTAAATTAATTGTTCCAAATGAATATTTTATATTTTCAAATTCTTCATCCAATTCTTCATCAATTTTTTCATCTTTTAATATATATTGTATAGAATTAGTTCTCTCATAAAGGTCTTGAAAAGGGGCATGAATAGATCTAGATCTCTTAATATAGTTAGAAAATTCTGTCATTTAATAGTATAATCGATATTTATTTGTTTTCATATTTTTATAATGATTTTTATATCAATTTTTATTATAATTAATAAATTATTAATATATAAATATTATTTTATATATTAATAATTATGAATAATTCAGAATTTTTAAAAAAAACAAATGTCTCTACATTATGGGATGTAATAAGTGATGAAGATATTTTTAAATTTTTACCAAAAGAAAATCAAATCACTGTATCTGAAATCTTTATAAACAATATTACTGGATTTTTTGAAGTTGAGAGAAAAAAATCAACTAATTTAATAGAAATAAATAAAAAATATATTATGCTTATATTAAATTTTATAAAAACTAATTTACTACCACAAAAAACACATAATAAAATAAAAATATTTGATGAAGCTCCTGCAAAAGAATTAGTAACATATGAAGAAATACATAATGATAAAAAGTCACAATTTGAAAAAGACTTAGTAAAACGCCAAGAAGAATTCACTAACTCTATTACAATGAAAGTTCCAGAAGTTCCTGATTTTACAGAGAAATATAAAGAAACTCCTATATTAGAAATGGATAGAATTATAAAAGAAATGACTGCAAAAAGAAATTATGAAGTTGAACAAATAAATAGAATTTATAACTCGGATATAAATAATACTAATAATTGGTTAAAACCTCAAGAAACATCTATTAAAAATGAAAAAATAACAAGTGAGAATAGTGAAGATTTCACTCAACAAAATCAAAATTATAGTAAATCAAAATATATTAATACGCTGAATGAAAGTCCATCAAAAAAAAATGTTAGTTGGGGAGATAATGAAGAAATCAATTCTATAACATTTCAGGATAATGAATTGGAAACAAATTTATTTCAAAAATTAAAAAAAGTTAACCAACTAGAACAAACAAAAGAAAATGAAGATAATATTGCACTTACATTAGAAGAAAATATATCTATTAAAAATACAAATGAAGATAGAATAACTTATTTAGAAAATGAACTTAAAATAGTAAACAGCAAACTAGATAAGGTTATAAATATTTTAATAAATAAAAATTGAATAATTTTTTAATTTATTTTATGGTAAAATAAATTAAAAAAGAAAATAATAATTATAATAATGAATATCATTATAATTATTATCATAATTTTAGGTTTATTAAATGTGTCTATCTCAATAGATATTAATTATAGCAAATACAAAATGAAAATGTACGGTTTGCGATTTTTGGTTTTAAAAAAAAAGAGCGCACCTAAATTATTAAAGGTATTTAAAAAATTTTATGATAAATGTTACGATAAATCAATTGTTTCTTTGGCAGAAGGAATTAATGATTATAATAATAATTTTACAGAAGAAGAAAAATATATCATAGAAACATTAATTTCATTATGTTACTAGTAGTTTTAAAACTCTTTCTCCGCGCTCATTTAACTCGTATGTTCCTACTTTTAAAGGTTGAATATCTGGATCTTGTAATGCTCTTTTATAAGTATTCAAATCATAAAGTTCGAATGCTATATCACTTACTCTTCTAGCTGCATAAGTAACTCCTTCAATTGTAAGTTCACTTGCAGCCCACTCTATAGCAACTTTATTTGCTTTAACTGTAGTATCATTTTGTTGCTCGGCAAAATCAGGAACATACGAAAATTTATCATTTGTAGGATTAGTAAAATTAACACATTTTCCATTAGAATAAATATAGCAATCAAACGCTGTTTCTTTTACAGCTTCTGTCAGTTGAGAAGTCAAATTTGCTTTTATTTCAGAAATCTCATACAAATATTGGTCACTTGTAATTGGAACTTTAGGAATTGCCTTGCTTAAATCTTTTCTTTTTAATTCTATTGCTTCGTCTGATTTAAGTTGAGCTTCTGAAAATATCATTAAGTAAACGAATACTTCTACAGTTTGCAATGATTTTGGTAAATCTTTGTGACTACAAATACGTCTAGCACGTCCAATAACTTGTTCTAAACGCACAGGATGCCAATAAGGTTCCATAATATGAACAAAACGTGTATTTCTCAAATTTATACCTTCAGAACCTGATGAAGTTATCATAAAAACTTTGATAACCTCACCCATATTATTATTATGATACTTAGATTTTAATACACTACCTATACTATCAGGAATATCATCCCATTCACCGTTATAAATATGTCTCATTATTTCTTTTTCTTCTGCTGTTTCTGTTCCAGTATATAAAGCAAAAGTTGGTTTTCCTTCATCCACTTCAGAAATATTTATTTCCCACCCTCCGAGAGAATTTTTTTTAATTTTAAATCTGGCAAACCCATTTTTTTCAAGAACCAAACTAAAAAGTCCAATACCTTCAGCAGTTCTAAATTGTGTATATACTAAATGTAGTCCAATATTTTCTGGATCTTGAATATTTTCAAGAATATGTAAAAACTTAGGACTGTAAGTTTCAAGAGCCTCAGGTGTTAAAAAATCGTTTGAATGTTCTTTAATATCAAGAATTGCTCTATTTAGTTTTTCTACATAAGTTTCACCTCCAATTTTTTCAAGAATTTCATCAGCTTCAATTTCACCTTCACGTTCATCTTCAACATCTTGTTTATTTTCTTCTTTTCTTGCTTCCTTTAACAAAGCTGATAGAGTTTCTTGATCTTTTTTAGAAATTTCTTCTTCTTCTTCTTCTTTTAGGTTGTCTTCAGATTCTAATAAGGCTTCTTCAAAATTAAAAGTTTCTAATCTTTTACTAATACTTTCTTCAACTTCTTTTTCACTAATTTTCTTTTTCTTCTTTATCGTTAAAATAATTTTTTCTACTTTTTGAATATCCTCTAAAATTTGTTTATATTTTTTATCAGAAGGCTGTTTTCCCTTTTTTTTAGCATCAATCGTATCTTTAACATAAGAACGCAAATCATTATCAAATTTTATTTCCCAATTACGTCTTTCACTATAATCTTCAATTTGATTCAAAATTGAAAATAAAGGTTCCATTTGTTCTTTTAATTTTATAAACACAAACTCTACTCTCATTTGTTCTCCTGCTCGTTTTAAATTTCTTGCCATTCTAAACTCTCCAGGTGTAGGTCTTTCTGGCATAACAAAATTACAAAATAGACGAGAAAAAATACGATAAGTAGAAGATTTTTCTTCAAACAATTCACTAACTTCTGATTGTGGTCCTTTTTTTTGTTTTTTTTCTAATTCTCTCTCCACTGCACGTGCACCTTCATAAATTCTAAATTGGGTATCACTCATTGGAATTCTAACTACATGATAATCAACACCTAGTTGTTTATTATATCTTGGTAATAAACTTTCTTGTGCACTTCTAAAATAGGATGATAATCCTAAAATGCGCCTTTTTAAAGCATCAACGTTTTTCAAACTTTTATCACTATCATTAATATACCTCGCACAAAAAGTATTCAAATCATCAGGCAATGCCTTTCTATTCATAACTTCAATGCCTTGTGGAACTACATCAATATCATTTCTTTTTAAAATGTTTATTATTTTTCTCTCAAAATCTTCATCAGAAATAAATTCTGTATCAATTGTAACTTCTCCACTATCATATTTTTTAACATTTGAAACACCCTTATATCCTTCTTCCTTTTTAATCTTATTCTTAAATCCGAACGGATTTCTTGTAATAGTTAAAATTTTACTAGAAGGCGAATAATCTAGGTAATCCATTGTTTTCTCTCCACTTAACATTTCTAAAAGTGTTTGTCTATCGATTTTATTTCTTGTATTAACTACTAAAGGTATTTTCCAGGTTTTAATATATCCTCTCAAAATATTAAATAAAATTGCAAATTCATTAGGATAATTAATAACAGGTGTACCAGATAATAATACAATGCGCGAGTTTTTTGCTCTTAATAACATATAATACAATTTACTAGCCAAATTAAGAGGAGTTTGCTCTCCAAATAAGCTTTCTTTTTCTTCCTTTGTTTCACCTTCTTTTTCTTCGCTTTCTTCTTTCCTTTTCTTTCTTTTCTCTTCCCCTGTAATATGTTTTTCTCTCTTCAATTTATTTACAATTCTACTAATTAAATTATGTGCTTCATCTATAATTACAACTGCATTATCAAAAATATTAATACTAAAATTTGCAGTCATTTCGGCTAATTTTTTTGCACGCAAACCATTATAATTGATAAACATATATTTTTGTCTAATCATTTCATTCAATTGTTCTTCTAAAACTTTTCTTTCTCTATCATTAAGTGTATCATAGTTAGAAGGTTTCTTTATATTAATAAAGAATGCTCCACCGTGTTTTCGAATATATTCTTGCGGTAAATTTAATAAGGCAGAAATTGTTTTTAGTGCCTCAGGATGATCAACTGTAGAAATCCATTCCCAATATTGATTTCTTTTATAAAGCAAATCACCTGCTTTTTTAAGTTCTTCAATATAATTTGCTCTTAAAGAGGCCGGCGTCATTATGATAACTCGTTTGGTATCTTTCATTCCCTCAGCGATTGCTATTGATGTTGCCGTATTATGTGTTACAGTAAAGTCACCCATAACATATCTACAATTTTCATCTATCATAAATCCATAATATTCGTCTTCATTTACATATTGAACTTTAATTCCTGTAACCAAAACATCTTTGATTTGTTTTCTTGGTTCTGCCTTTTTTCTTGGTTCTGCCTTTTTTCTTGGTATTTTAGTAGGTATTTCTTCAATACCACTACCGTTTATACAAATTCTAAATGATGTTCCATAATTCTTTGCACCCTTATATGTCCATGATGTTTCTTTTATTGACTTATAACACATAAATCCTAAACTTCTAGCCAAATAAATAACATCATCCATCAGACGTTCATTTTTTTGTGTAAATTCAAATGAACCATTGAATAAATTTCCATCACTATCTAATAAACCTGCTAACAATTTTAATCTATTTTCTCTCGAATTACATTTATAAATTAAAGGAATATGTTTGTTATTTATCATATTTAAATCTTTTAACGTATTTAAAAACACATTGTTATAGTACTTTCCATTTCCAGTAATTCCATAAGTATATTTATTTCTATGTGATAATAACAAGTTATATTTTGGTAGATTTTTTGCAAAATAATACAATACAGTAGAATCTTGACTTGTTATTTCTGATGTATAACTAGTGCCATCCCCTAACCAATAACCAATCATATATGGATCAATTGGTAATTCTTTTTCTGGAAAATCAATTGGAACCTTGTATCCTTTCAAAATTTTTCTTTTCTTTTCTGATAATTTTGTATAATCCTTAACTGCAATTTCAATAATATTATCATTTGTTTGATTATTATTTATTATTTTTTCATAAAATCTTTCTGCTTCTATTTTTATTTGCTGTTCATTATCCTTTAATGTTTTAAAAGTAAATGTTTTTGATTGAAACTTATTGTTTTCAATCCATTGTATATTATAGTTAATATTAGATTTGTGATTATTTTTGCATAATTTGGGAAATCCAGAAGCACGTAAACATAAAATATGTTCTTGATTAACTCTATATTTCTCTCCTTTAACAGGAATAATATCATACATTTTGTCTTTACCTCTTGCTAAAGAGAGAACTTTGCGCGGTTTTGAGTCATCACCCATTAATAGTTCTCCTGGTTGAATATCTTGAACAAGTTTAATAGTTCCATCTGACATCATTATAGGAGTATCTTTTGCGTGACATTTACCCGACCCTAAACCATGGTACAAAAGTAATCCACGATACGGTGTAAAGATGTTCATATAGTCACGGACAATTTTTTGATGAGTTAATAGAGAGAAATTAGTAGAAGTTTTACCAATAGTATCACATGAAATACTATCCTTATTTTCTGCTATTTCATCACGATAACGACTGAATAATGAATTAATGAAATCGACAAATTTCTCTCTATTATTCATAAAATAAGAAGAAGCCTTAATTAAAACTTGTTCTCTCTTTTTGGGAATACGTTTTCTTAAATCGGTGTCTCCAAATTGAACTAAAGTTTCAGGGCCTAATAATGCTACACCCTTTTCAGGTTTTTCTGTAATTCTCTTTTTCTTTTTTGGAACTTTAATAGGTATAGCTTCTTTTTCCTTCTCTCCTTCTTCTAATTCTTGAAAAACAACCTTCTTTTTAACTGGCATAACATATGCACCTTGAGAACTATCAGAATCTTCATCTGCTTCTTCATTGAGAACTAAAGGTTTATTCATATCTAATTTTTTTACTTTGCTAGATGAAGCAGGTAAAGGAACAGGTTCAGACGCCTTTTTCTCTTCAGAAATTTTTAACACTGGTTGCATTGTAACTTTAAGTTTTTTATTTTCAGTCAATTTTTTTAGAAGTTCATTGCGGTCAAAACCTCGTTGCGTTTCATCTACAATTACAGGTCCAACTTGTTTAGCTTGTGCTTCAGTTTCCTCAACTTCTTGTTTATCCTTTTCTTCTTCACTTACTTGTCCTTCGTCACTTAGTTGTCCTTCGTCACTTAGTTGTCCTTGTTCACTTACTTCTCCTTCTTCCTGTTCTTTTTTCTTTTTAGGTGCTTCAGATTTAGTAGTTTTTTTAACCCCTTTAATTACAACAGCAACTCTTTCTCTCTCTTCAACATTTGGTTTTATCATTAATTTTTCTTTCAATGCAGCTAAAGGATTCATTATATAATTTGAATATATAAATTTTTATAATTTTATGTATTGAATATTATTTATATTTATAAAATATAGAGAGAAATGGAAATTTATTATAATAATAAAAAAATAAGAAATAATGAAATTGTTAAACCTATTGAAAGACAAACAAAACCAGAAGTTAAATTAAATTTAAATTCTGATAAATACTATACATTAATTATGTATGATCCAGATGCTGTAGTTGGAAGTTTTGTACATTGGTTAGTAACAAATATAAGTGAAAATAATATAAATAATGGTGAGACAATATTTTCTTATAAAGGTCCTACTCCTCCACCAAAATCTGGTAAACATAGATATATTTTTGAATTATATATGCAAAATAACAAAATAAATACAGAACCTCTTCAACAAAGAAGTATTTCAATTAATGCAATAAGAAATTTACTAGGGTTAACAAATTATATTTCTAAAATAAAATTTATAAGTCAAAATGAAAGAGGTGGCAAAAGTAAAACTAAAAAATATAGAAAAAGTAAAAAACAAAGAAAATTCTAAATTTATTTATCATCAATATTAAGAAAGTTTAATGCTTCATTACACGCAATTTGCTCTGCCTTGCGTTTAATTTTATGTTGTCCTTCACCCATAAATATAAATGCTTTGCCATTATTTGCCATTAATTCCTGAATTGCAGCAAAATTCTTAAAAAAAGAAATATCAACTGCATCATTATGTGTCAAATTATAAATAGGTTGACCTAAACATAAATATACACCCATTTTATATCCTAATTCTAAATCATGTTCAATTTCTAGATAATGTGGAGTAACCTTAAATTCCTTTTGAATTTTAACCTGTAATATATTTTTATAATTATCATCATTTTGAATAAGAGCAGTCCAATCTATATGCTGTTCAAATACATTTTCAATAAATTTTTGTGCCATTTGAAAACCAGGTCCAGTAACAAACATACTTTGAAACCAATTTTCTTCATCTTTAACTTCTATTTTATTAAAATCTAAGAATAATGCACCAACAAATGATTCAAATAAACAGCCTAATTTCTTTAAATTTGTTCTAATTTTTTTCTCTTCCGCGTGTTTCGAGAGAATGAGCCATTTATATAATCCCATTTCTAGAGCGATTTTTCCGATAGCTTCATTTTTTACAATAGCAATTTTCTTTTCAGTCATAAATCCTTCATCCGCTTTAGGGAAACGTCTATAAAGCAAATATTTAGTAACACATTCCAATACACCGTCACCTAAAAATTCTAATCTCTCATTAGATTTGCTACTTAATGGCATACAATCTGACGGTCTTTCTACAATGGTAATATTCTGCTGAATATTTTCAAAATTAGGACGTTTAGTGTAAGAGCGATGAACAAAAGCTCTTTCATAAAGTGCAATATTAAATACTGTTTTGGGTAGTCCATATTTGGAAAGAATAGATTGAACATCATTCAATGTAATCTTAACATTTAGAGGATTATAAGGATTAAATATTAGTCCATCTTCGGTTTTAATAATATCGTCGTCGTGTGCTAATTTAGGTTCTGTCATTTGTATATTATAACTATCAATATGACTTTATATCTTTTATAAATAATAAAATTGAAATATATTAGAAATAGGATGGTATATTATATATACCAATATGGAAGAGTGGCGTCCAATTACAGATTTCCCAATTTATAGTGTAAGCAATTTTGGTAATATTAAGAATAATATAACAAAAAAAAATTTAAAAAATAATTTAAAAGGAGGTTATTACCATATTTCTTTAACAAATGTAAATTGTGCAAAAACATTAAAAGTGCATCGTCTAGTTGCGTTAGCTTTTATTTCTAATCCAGAAAATAAATTAGAAGTAAATCATAAAGACAAAAACAAATTAAATAATAATTTAACAAATTTAGAATGGATGACACGTAAAGAAAATAACATACATAGATGTCAAGGTATTAAAATTACTTGCAATAAAAATAAAGAAGTTATAAGAGTAAATCCAGATACAAATGAGCTAATCGAAAGGTATGGTTCAATTGAGTTAGCTGGTACTTGGGCTTTTAATAATGGATATACTAAAACAGTTCATAATGGTAGAAATGCCATAGGAAATTGCTTAAATGGTTTATCAAAATTAGCTTATAAATTTAAATGGGAATATGAAAATAAAAATAATGATTTAGAAAATGAAATATGGAAAGAAGTTATTTTAGACAATGTTAATATGGAATATAAAAAATATTTAGTTTCTAATTTAGGAAGATTTAAAAATAGCACGGGAATAATTATGGATAATTATAAAGTTAATGAAAATGGATACATTAGAGTTTATATTTACAATAAAACATATGCTTTACACAGACTAATTGCTTTAGCGTTTATTGAAAATCCTGAAAATAAAGAACAAGTTAATCATATTGATGGAAATAAGTTAAACAATTCGGTTGAAAATTTAGAATGGGTAACAAATAAAGAAAATCAAATACATAAATTTAATTGTGGTTTAGGAAATAATTACAAAAGAACAATTTTACAATATAATTTAGAAATGAAAAAAATTAATGAATTTGAATCTATTACAAAAGCATCAAAAGAATTAAATATAGGAAAATCTAATATAGCAGGTGTTTTAAAAAATAATAGAAAAACTGCTGGAGGATTTATTTGGAAATATTTAGAAGAAGAATAGTATAAATTATAATAAAAATTTATTATCATAATTAGTAAAAATAAAATATTATTCTATATTATATTAATGGTGTATATGAGCGGATCACGCAATGCCCGTAATCAGGCTTCAATTGTATCGCGCACTAACGTGTGCGGCGGCCCAAAAAAGGCAGGTATAGCTCCTCGTGTAGGTTGGTTCTTGTCATCTCAACCTTACTTGATTGCTGCGCCACAAAGTATTCCTAGATTTTGTATTCCCAACAGAACTGTTCAAGTACAACAAACTGGATACAGAGCTACAATTGGTGGAAATATGGGTTAATAACATTATTTATATATTATTTTTACTTTTAGTAGTTTTTTAAAAACTATTTATTCTGTAAAATGATTTAATAACATATTATTAAATTATTTATGATTATTAAAATTGATACTCGCGAGACAAATCTTCTTCAACAAATTAATCAGCATATAATAAATGTTCCAATTTTTAAATCGCTGTCAGTAAAATCAGAAACTCTACCTATCGGCGATATAATTATTTCAGATGATTCGGAAGATAAGATTATAATAGAGAGAAAATCTTTACCCGATTTGTTATCAAGTATTAAAGATGGTAGATATGAAGAACAGTCATATAGACTTAATGGTTTAAATCATCATAATCATAACATTATATATTTAGTTGAAGGTGACCTAAGCAGATCAATACGCATAAATCGTTTTAAGTCAGACGATACTTTAGAAAAATTGACATTATATTCTGCAATGTTTTCTCTAAATTATTATAAAGGTTTTTCAGTTTTTAGGTCATTTTCTTTAGAAGAATCTGCTACGATTATTTGTAATATGGCTTATAAATTAGAAAAAGGAATTACGTCAGGGAAAAAACCATTTTATCAAAATCCACAATCAATTGTTGAACCTGAAATGGAAGGAGGAAATAATTCAGAGACTTTAGAACAAAGTGAAAAAGAATATGTTAATGTTATTAAAAAAGTAAAGAAAGAAAATATTACGCCCGACAATATTGGAGAAATCATGTTATGTCAAATTCCAGGAATAAGTTCTGTAACAGCATTGGCAATTATGGAAAAGTATAAAACTTTGCCAAATTTAATAAAGGAAATAGAGAATAATAATGATTGTTTAAAAGATATAACATCGACAAATACAAAAGGACAAATTAGAAAAATAAACAAAACTAGTATAGCAAATATTGTAAAGTTTCTATTGAAAAAATAAAAATATATTATATGAAGAAAGAATTAATGAATTTGTTTTTATTTATATTTATATGTTTTATAGTATATATTTTATTTAGAAATTTCAACTTTAGCTATAAAGAAGGCATGACAACATCAAATGCTCCAGCCAGTGCAAGCGCTGTTACACCAACATCAAATGGCATTGCTGGAAATGCCTCTGCGTATGGTGCTACGTTAAAAGCTGCTAATATAAAACTTCAGGATACATTTTTAGTTAGCAAATATCGTTCAGATTATGAAAATGCTATTTTAAATTTAGATGATTTGATTAATAGTTTAATGTTACAAACTACTCTTTCTGTAGATAGTAATAATCCATCAGCCGCAATAAAACAATTAGCAGATATGAATGCAGCAAAAACAGCATTAAATACTGTTATGAAATTTGTAGATAAAACTTCATAATAAAAATTTGCAAATATTAATTATATTATTAAATAATATAATGAATAATATAACAAAATATATTTTAACAGCTATTTTAGGTGCAGTTTCGGGTGTTTTTGGTGGAGGTTTAGGATTAGGTGTTACTACTTTAGCACTTCCAGGATATTTACTTTTAGATTTAGTTCCAAATGCTAAATCTGCAATAGGAACAACACTAGTTGCTTCACCAGCAAGTTGGCCTGCAGTATACAAATATTATAAACAAGGTTATGCAAACATAAAATTAGGCATTGTATATGTATTATTTTACTTATGTTTTTCATACTTTGGTGCAAAAATGACAGTAGAAATAAGTGAACTTTTGGCTAACTATTTAGTTAGTGGAGTTCATTTCGTAATTGCATTATATTTTTTATATAGGGCATTAAAATTACAAAAATAAATTATAATTTATGGTATATAAATAGAAACTTCGTTTGCCTTATAATAACCTTCGTTAACTAATTCTTGTGTATAGTTTACTCCACCCCAATTATCATCCATTGGATTTGGACTTACTACTGTTTTATTTTGTTCAATATTCATAGCATCTAACGGTGTTGTTGTTCCAATATAATAACTAGTTTGGTCGTAAGCTGGATAAGAATTTGTATTATATGGAGGATCATTTCTTGTAGCATCAACTAAAAGGGTTGGATTGGGATAAGCAGGTTCACCTACAGGTTCTAATCCTGTTTCCATTAATTGAGGTTGTTGTTGTGATGCTACACCTATTGGTGCTAGAATAGAAGGAGGTAAACCTGCTTGTGGTTCAGAAACACTTGGTCTAACCTTATAAACACGATTACCTTGTGCATCATATGTTTCTTGTAAATATAGCACAGGACATCTTATTCCTTGACTTCTTTGCCAATCCAAAAATTCAGTATAATCTTCTAAATTATCAAATTCGACAGGATTAACTCCAGGAACTTGAGCTAATCTTGAATTATATAAATAAAATCTAGAACCTTTTTGAATTAACAAATTAGGACATCTAGTACTTGTTGTGGAAACACTTGAAAATCCTTCTGCATATTTAGGATTTGCATTTTTTGAGTAAAAATACAAACCGATTAAAAATACTAATATAAATAAATAGGTCAAAGTTGTCATTATATACTATAGTGATAAAAATGTTATAATTTATTTATAATTTATTTATATTTAATTTCTATTTTATATAATTATATTATATAATGGTGTTTTTACATATAGATAAATCTAATGATAATATGGATAAAGAAACAAGAATTAATCCATCTTTAAAATTAGATAACTTAATTCAAGAGAATAATAGAAATAAAATTTTTGTTTTAATTCATATGGAAGGTTGTGGTCCTTGTATGGCAACACTTCCAGAATGGAAAAAATTACAACATGTTTTAAAAAATTTTGCAAATAAAAATGATATTGTTATTGTTGATATAGAAATACAATCTCTTAAGCGTGTTAAAAATATTAAAAATCAGCCAAATAGTTTTCCTACAATGAGATATATTACAAATAAAGGGAATTTTATGGAAAATTATGAAGATAGTAATGTAAAAAATAAAGACAGAAGTATTGATTCGTTTGTTGAATGGATAAACTTAAAAATAAAAGAAGATAAGAAAATTTTAAAACACAATAAAACATTAAAACATAGATTAAAACGAGGAGGCGGAAAATGGTCTTTAAAATATAAACGTAGTATTAATTGTAAAACACCGCGTGGGTTTTCTCAAAAACAATATTGTAAATATGGACGTAAAAAATAAAAATAAAAATAAATATAAAATAAAATAAAATAAAAAATATATGAACCAATTTTTAATAGAAACTATATTAGGACTTTTTTCAGGATTATTTTTAGGTATAACTGGTATAGCGCCGACAGGAATTATATTAATTGCTTTAGATTTACTTAAAATAGGCGATTATAAAAGCAATCTAGGTGCTATTTTGTTTTTAAATTTATTTCCAATAACAATAGGTTCTGTTTATGAATTTTATAAATCAAAACAAATAAATTTTTCAATAGGATTTATTCTTTTATTAACGATTATTTTAGGTAGTTTTATAGGTTCTAAACTTGTTGCTGGAGATAAAAACACTCTTTCAACAAAATCTGTAAAATATATTACAGCGTGCTTAAGTTTATTTGTTGGATTTGTTTTTTTATATTCCGCTTATTATGAAAACCCTAACAATTAAAATTCTCTTTTGAATATCCAATAACAGCGCAAGCTATTCTTTTACCCGCATTCCCTGTTTTTAAACTTTCTGCATTACCACCTTGTCCACAATCATCAGGATCAGCATGAATAATTAACCCTCTCCCAATTATATTACACTTAGTTCCTCTAAGTTTAATAATATCATCATAAAATGTATAAATTGCTTCACCTTTTGCATTAGTTTTTAAATTTCCCAAATCTCCAACATGTCTTTCTTTCATTCCAGGACATCCATGTTTTTTTCCATAAGGATTAAAATGAGAACACATGCTACTGCATTTATCGGTTAAATCACCTGCCTCATGAACGTGAAATCCGTGTAATGAATTAGGTTTTAACCCTTTTAATCCAATGTCCAATCTTACTTGATTTGTTTCTAAATCTTCAGTTAATCTAACAACACCTTTAATATTATCATCATTAAACACAGCAATAGCATATATTGGTTGATGTTTATTGTTTGACATAATATTATAATAATTTATTTAAATTTTTCAAAATAAAACACAATTATTTTTATAAAAAATTGATTAATTTTAAATAAGATAAATATAAGTCAATATAACTAATTAACAAAATGGAACACATTTTTAGAATTGTCGATTTTAACGTTTATAATGCTAAGAATACTTCATCTGAATCTTCAGATGACGAACAAAATACATACAAGGATACTAATAATTTTGTTATTCAGATGTTTGGAGTTGATGAAAATGGTAAAACATATTCATTAACTGCAGAAGGTTATAAGCCATTCTTTTATGTTATGGTAAACGATAATTGGACGATTAAAATGAAAGAAGAGTTTTTAGAACATTTAAAGGAAAAAATGGGAAAATATTATTGGGAATCAATTACAGAGTGTAAAATTATAAAACGAAAAAAATTATATGGTTTTGATGGTGGAAAAGAGCATAAATTTATATTTATTGAATTTACAAATTTAACTGCATTTAATAAAGCAAAAAATATATGGTATACTGATTATAACAATGGACATACTTTATTGAAAGATGGATATAAATTCAAGGATACATTTACTAAACTTTATGAGGCAAATATTCCTCCTTTGTTGCGTTTCTTTCATATTAGAGATATTAGTCCTTCTGGTTGGATTGCTATTCCAAAAAAGAAAGTAATAGAAAGTAAAGGTGAATTTAAAAATGTAAATTGTCATTATGAATTCAAAACAAATTATAAAAATATTATTCCATTAAATGATAAGGAGACTAGAGTTCCATATAAAATAATGAGTTTTGATATTGAGGCAAGTAGTAGTCATGGTGACTTTCCAGTTCCAATTAAAACTTATAAAAAATTGGCTACAAATATTATTGAATATTTTGAAAATTTAAAAATGGAAATGACAAAAGAATTATGTAAAAATATTCTTAGAAGAATTATTCTAGCTGCATTTGGTTATGAAAAAATGGAACAAATAGATTTAGTTTATCCTAAGAAAATACCCTCTTCAAAAGAAGAAGTACAAAAACTATGTGAAATTTGGTTAGAAACACAGGTAAGAAATTTAAAAACATCTGACGACCATTCCAGTGCAAATACATTAGAAACAATGTTTGAGAAAATGACTATGGATGAAGATGAAGATGATAATTATAAAATGCATGTCAAAACATATACTGATAAAAAGGCTACAATTGTTGACATTATATGTGATAAAAAGTTTGAAAGAGAAGGAAAATTAAATGAATTAAATTTGTCGTTGAATTCTAAATTTCCTAAGCTCGAAGGTGACAAGGTTACATTTATTGGGTCAACATTTATGAATTATGGTAATATTGATCCGCATTTTAATCATTGTATTGTATTAAATAGTTGCACTGAATTATCGATTAAAAATTCAATAGTAGAAAGTTATAGTTCAGAAAAAGAAGTGCTACTTGCTTGGCAAAAATTAGTTCAAAAAGAAAATCCAGATATCATAATTGGTTATAATATATTTGGATTTGATTATCAGTTTATGTTTAATCGTGCCCAAGAAAATGATTGTGCGGAAGAGTTTTTAAAATTATCACGCAATAAAGATGAAATATGTGGAACACCTATAAAAGATAGCAATGGTTATAATACAGGTAAATATAAAATAGAAGAAAGTACTATTCAAATTGCAAGTGGTCAACATGATTTGCATTTTATTAAAATGAATGGTCGTTTGCAAGTTGATTTATATAACTTTTATCGTCGTGAAGCAAATTTAATATCATATAAGTTAGATTATGTAGCTGGTAATTTTATTGGTGACTTTGTAAAAAGTGTTCAGTATTCTTCAAATGATACATACATAAAAACTTCTAATATGACAGGTCTATTAGTTGGTAGTTATGTTCATTTCGAAGAAATAGGACATTCTGTAGACTATTACGAAGATGGTGCAAAATACTTAGTTACAGAAATTGATAAGGTAAATGGAGTATTTAGTGTAAATGCAATTGTTAAACCTGATTTTGAAAAAAAAGTTAGATGGTGTTTGGCTAAAGATGATGTAACACCCAAAGATATTTTTAGAATGACAAATGGAACAGCAGATGATAGAGCAGTAATTGCTAAATATTGTATTCAAGATTGTAATCTAGTGCATTATCTATTTAATAAATCTGATATTCTCACAGGGTTTATTGAGATGGCAAAAATTTGCAGTGTACCAATAAATTTCCTTGTTATGAGAGGTCAAGGTATTAAATTGACTAGTTATATTGCAAAAAAATGTAGAGAAAAAAGAACATTAATGCCTGTTATCGAAAAGGGTGAATTAGATGAAGGTTATGAAGGTGCGATTGTATTAGACCCTAAATGTGACTTATATCTAGATAATCCAGTTGCCTGTAATGATTATGCATCTTTATATCCTAGTTCAATGATAAGTGAAAATTTATCACACGATAGCAAAGTTTGGACAAAAGAATATGATTTGGCAGGAAATCTTATTGAAGATTGGGGTGAAAAAAACGAAAATGGGACCTATATGTATGATAATTTACCCGGATATGAATATGTAGATGTAACATATGATACATATAGATACCATAGAAAGCATCCGAAAGCTGCCGCAGAAAAGATTAAGTCAGGATATAAAATATGTAGATTTGCTCAACCTTTAGAAGGAGAAGGCGAAGCAATTATGCCAGCAATTTTAAAAGAGCTTTTAAAAGCAAGAAAAGATACTAGAAAATTAATACCATTACAAAGTGATGATTTTATGAAGAATGTTTTAGATCAACGTCAACTCGGTTATAAAGTAACTGCTAATTCACTTTATGGACAATGTGGTGCGAAAACAAGCACATTTTATGAGAAAGATATTGCAGCATGTACAACCGCAACGGGTAGAAAATTATTAACATATGGTAAAAGAATTATTGAAGAATGTTACGGAAATAAAATTTGTGAAACAACTCATTATGGTAATGTTAAAACGCGAGCAGAATACATATATGGTGACACGGATTCCGTATTTTATACATTTAATTTAGAAGACCTAGATGGTAATCCAATTCGCGGCAAAAAAGCTTTAGAAATTACAATCGAATTAGCTCAACAAGTAGGAGATGTATCTGCAAAGTTTTTAAAACAACCTCATGATTTTGAATATGAAAAAACATTTATGCCATTTTGTTTATTATCAAAAAAAAGATATGTTGGTATGCTTTATGAAACAGATCCGAATAAATGTAAAAGAAAAGAAATGGGAATTGTATTAAAAAGACGTGATAATGCACCAATTGTAAAAGATATTTATGGAGGCATTATTGATATATTAATGAAAAAGCAAAATATTCAAGAGGCAATTGATTTCTTAAAAAGTTGTCTACAAAATATAGTTGATGAAAAATATGCAATGGATAAACTTATTATTACAAAATCATTGCGTTCAGGTTATAAAAACCCACAATCTATTGCTCATAAGGTTTTAGCTGACAGAATTACAGGTAGAGATCCTGGTAACAAACCAGGTTCAGGAGATAGAATTCCATTTGTTTATATTGCTACTCCAAATAAAAAAGCACTTCAAGGTGATAAAATTGAAACACCTACATTTATTTTAGAAAATAGATTAAAAATAGATTATTCGTTTTATATTACAAATCAAATTATGAAACCAGTTCAGCAAGTATTTGCATTAGTTTTAGAAAAAATTTGGGAAATGAATAAAAAACTGCCTAAGATTAGACAATTTAAAAAAGATGTTGAAAATCTTAAAAGAGAATATTATGACGATATAAATAAATTTGAAGAAAAATTAGAAACAATGCGTTGTAAAGAAATAAAAGCATTGTTATTCGATGAATATTTGAGAGAAACAAATAATGAAAAAAATGGAGTTCAAAGTTTGACAAAATTAGGTTTCTTTACAAAAAAATAAATATATATAGAATTTATTAGTAGAAAAGAATTTATTAGTAGAAAAGTATAAAAGTAGAAACTGTTAGCATATTACAATATATTTAGTAATATAAAAATAAATATAAAAAATAATATTTTTTATTTATATTAATTTGTTTTCATATAATATAATGAAAACAAAACAAAAAAAAAATTTAAATAAAAATAAAAATTCAACGAATAAACTAAAAAAAACTAGAAATAAAAAAAATAAATTGCAAAAAAAAACTAAGAAAGGTGGAATGATGAACGCGGCTAGACAAATTTTGATTACTCCTCAACAAAGAGGATTAAAAAATTTATTTTTACCAAATAACAATGCAGAATATAATTACATAATTACGTTTTTATTAACATCTTTAAATTTTAATGTGAAATTAGGGTTTTTATCAAAAATTCCTAGACCTCTATCACTTCATCAACAAATATATCAAGGAGGTGTATATCAATATTTGAATAAATCAACCGCATCAAGAGTTTTTCAGGATGATTTTTTTCAAAGCATAAATGATATTAATTTTATTGAATATATAAAAAACTTTGGTTCAAAACAAAGTTCTGAATTTAACTTATATGATATAATTATTTTAAATCTTTTGTGTCGTGAATGGTATAGCACCTATATAACTGTAATAAATGGACCTGTATCTCAACCTTTTATAACAAAAAAAATAATTTGGGATAATTTGGTTAAAAGTTTAAATTCAATTAGTATTCCAGAAACTAATAATGATAATGAAGGGTCTACTGATAATGAATTTGATACTATTTCAGTTGGTAGTGATAATAGTAAATTATCAAATATTTCAATAGATGACAGTGCCGAGGTATATAATTATACTTCTTCACATAAAAAAGAATTATGTTTAGCAGTTTTTAAACAATATTATTTATTATTAAATTATATAAAATCTGCAATTAACACTCTTACTAATACACAATTATTATATCTTACTTGTTTTTTTATTTCTACAGATGATGACTTATTAATTTTTTTTAATAGAGGAATAATATTAAATTTATCTTTACTTTTAAATTCACCTCCAAACCAAATTACGGAGGATTGTTATTTTAGTATTTTATGCAGTTTATCCCAAGAACAAATTTTTACAGAACAATTTCAAGACATAATTAAATATAAAGATAGAATTAATAGATTATTTAATTTAGTTAGTCAAAATGATATAATAAGTTATATAAAAAATCAAAATAATATATATATTAACATAACAAATAATGTATTAAAACTAGAAAGAATAAAAATTTGTTATTTAATGTTGAGATTACTCAATGAAACAGATCAACAATTTTTTAATAACAGAGAGTATTTAATAATTGGGTTGTGTATGAATAAAATAAGTGCAAACATTTCAACTGGAGAAATCCAAGTAGAGTATCAAATACGTTGGACTATTGATACAAGAACAAAAAATTATTTAATTCAAAATATGCATTTAAATGAAAATTTACCATTCTTAGCAAATATAACACCATTAGATTAATATTATCTAATTTAATCAAATAGATAATATTAATAATAAAATTTTTTTATAAAAATTTATACCTTTTGTCTTCTTAGAGGTGACTTCTTTACGGTCTTCTTAGCAAGCATACCATCAAACATTTGCTTTACTAATAAACCAATTTCACTCAAACTTGTCTCTAAATTCCAGACGCGCTCAGTTAGCTTATCTACTTCACTAATGTCATCGTTTGTCATAGCATTTTCATCACAAATACAATCATTGTCATTTACAGTTGTAGTCCAAGTATTCTGATATAATTGAGCATCAAACCCTCTCGCTTGTGTCCACGATACAATTAAACCTTCTGCCTCTAGCTTAAATAAAATAGCCTCAACACTTCTCTGATGCTTTTCTGCAATTTGTTGAATGGTCCACTCTAAAAGTTCGTACTCTCTTTGTAGAGATAGTAATTCATTAATACTCCATTTATTGCCACTTCTAGTTTGCATTATATAACTAATATACTAGCAATATCTTTATATTGTTTATCAAAAATAATAATATTTTTATATATATTATATTTTTTAAGGTGACGATGTTTCAGTTCCTCTATTGTTATTAATAATCAACAATGTAGAACAAATCCATGTACCTAAAATTAACCACATATTATTAATCATATTTGCTGCATTATATACAATCCATCTAAGACCTAAACAATGTGGTGTTGCTGTCATAAAAGGTGACATAATAAATCCAATTATAGTGCTAGGTACACAAAACTTAATATATAAATGTGAAGCTGCATAATGCAAACAAATCCATAACAAATATATTCCTGAAATTTTAAAGACAAATTTTATTGTTTTATATATTATATCAAAAATATAAATTGTTCCATCGTAACTACATGTTAATAATTTGTCAAAATAATATTCACGTTTTTCTAACTCTTTATCTTGAACATTATTGATTTCATTTATAGGTTCATCATGTTCATTTATATTCTTTTCGTTTGTATTTTTTTTAATATTCTTTTTATTTGTTATTCTATTACGTCTTGATGACATATGATTTAATAAATATTTGTCTTTATATATTATTAATAATGTATTTATCTTGTTCTGTTATTTAATTCACTTAACAGCCTGAATATAGTCAAATTATCTGTAGTATTTCCAGATATATCCATATTATTAATTAAATTATTAAACTCATTTAAATTATAATCATTAATGAAAGTATCTATAATACCATTAAATATTGATGATGCACTAGACCTAGTATTTTGATTATTTAAATCATTAGTTGTATTTGTTCTCTCTTGACTTAAATTGGAAACAACATTTTCAGTATTATTTATAGGTGTTGATTGAGTAGAATTTATATGTGTCGATGAAGTGGAAGATGTTTCATTGTTGTTAAAAAATTCACTTCCTGTATTTGAGTTATATCTTCTAATATCATATCTACAAACAGGACATCTACAATTAGATCTAAACCAAGTATTTAATTGTTCTGTATTAAAAATATGACCACAAAATCTTATCACAGTAACTGTATCTGTGTCATTGAAAGTTTCGAGAGAAATAGGACATGACCTATTTCTAGGTGTTACAATATCACCATATATTGCGCGTCTAGTTGCCGTTTCAATTTGTGATTGAGTTGGAAAAACCTCTACAGGTTGAAGAAAATTTTGTAATAGTTGAGATATATTACTATTTGCATTTTCTCTAGTAATTGGAATATTATAATACTCTAAATTATCTATAATATATGGGGTATTATTAAGATATATCCTTCCTAATCCTGATGATGAATTATAATAGGAAGATGAATATTCTCTTGAATTATTTCTATTATTATATCTGGTATTACGTATATTGTGAGAATTATTATTAGTATTATTATTATTATTGTTAGTATTATTATTATTGTTGAGTATTTGAATCAGCAAATTGCGTATTTGTCTGTTACTTTCGTTTAATGAATAAATTGTATCATTTAAGTTATCAAGTTGGCTTAAATTATCATTATACATACCATTTAGTATATTAATAAGTAACAATTGTTCATTAGATATATTATATTGTGATTGTTGATTTTGGCTCATAATATTTAATATATATAAATATATATTATTAAATCTGTTTAAATGTATTAATATAAATATATTAATACGTTATGGATATTGAAACTTTCAAAAATAAAGGATTAAGCGGATTAGCTAATCTCGGAAATACTTGCTTCATAAATGCGTGTATGCAAGTGATTTCTCATACATATGAACTAAATATTTTTTTAGAAAAAGAAACCTATAAAAAAAAACTTAAAAATAAGCCAGAATCCGCATTGATTTTAGAGTGGGATAATTTGAGAAAATTAATGTGGAATGCTAATTGTGTTATATCACCTGGTAAATTTATAAAAACTATACAAAAAGTAGCGCAAATAAAAGGTATGACTATATTTACAGGATATTCTCAAAATGATTTACCAGAGTTTCTTTTATTTATAATTGATTGTTTACATAATTCATTGTCTAGAGAAATTAAAATGACTATATCAGGAAAACCTGAAAATGATACAGATAAAATTGCAATTATGTGCTTTGAAATGATAAAAAATATGTATTCTAAAGAATACTCTGAAATTTGGAATATATTTTACGCTGTTCATGTTTCAGAAATAAGTAATCTTGAGACTGGTGAAAAAATTAAGCAAACGCCTGAGCCTTATTTTATGATAGATTTACCTATACCTGAAAATAATAAATCACCTTCATTGATTGATTGTTTTAATTATTATGTTCAAGGTGAAGTTTTAGAAGGTGATAATGCTTGGTATAATGAAAATACAAGAGAGAAAATAAATATTAGAAAAAAAATTTTATTCTGGTCATTCCCAAATATTTTAGTAATAGATTTTAAAAGATTTAATACTGTATTTCAAAAAAATCAAATTTTGATAACCTTTCCTCTTGATGATTTAGATTTATCTGATTATGTAATAGGTTATAAAAAGAATATATACAAGTATGAACTATATGGTGTGTGTAATCATAGTGGAAGCACTATGGGAGGCCATTATACTTCATATGTAAAAAATGCAAACGGTAAATGGTATTATTTTAATGATACTTCCGTTTCAGAAGTAAGTGTAATAGATACTATTATATCTCCAAAAGCATATGTTTTATTTTATAGAAAAAAGTTAATTCAATAGTATAAGTAATTTTTCACAAAATTAGCATTTTTACAATGACATGATTTTAAAAATAAAATTATTAAAAGTTTTTAACTATTTATATATTATAAATGGAAGTAGTAAATACAACATCAACAACTGATCCAGTAAATATGTATAATTATTTAAATAGCTACATTTTAAATCCTATTGTTTTTATAATTATAATATTAATTATTATAGCATATTATGTTTTTTCATCATCTTTAACTAATGTAAATGGCAATTTAGGAAATGATGATTATAGTAATTCTGGTTCAAGTATAATGGCGGTTATTATTGTCGCTATTTTAATTGTTTTAATTGCTGCAAATGCATTTCAATATTTTTTTAGTATAAATGTTTCAGCATATATAAAAGGACTTTTTACACCAAAAACCACAGTTGATATTGTTGTTGACCAAAGTACATATCAATCACCTGAACCCGCACCTGTTCCTGAAATTAAATTTAAAAAACAAGTATTTAATATTCCAGGAAATTACTATAATTATGAAAATGCTAAAGCTATATGTCAAGCATATGGATCTGAATTAGCTACATATGATCAAATCGAAAAAGCTTATAATAAAGGCGCAGAATGGTGTAACTATGGTTGGTCTGCAAATCAGTTAGCTTTATTTCCTACGCAAAAGCAAACTTACAATACATTGCAGACAATTCCTGGACATGAAAATGATTGCGGAAGACCTGGAATAAATGGAGGATATATAGCTAATCCAAAAGTAAAATTTGGTGTAAATTGTTATGGAAATAAACCCAAAATAACTGAAGAAGAACAAGAATTAATGCAAACCTCTACTCCATACCCTGAAACCGCTGAAGATATTGCATTTCAAAAACGAGTTGACTATTGGAAGAACAAAGTAGATGAAATATTAGTATCACCTTTCAATAATAATATATGGAGTTCCCCTATATTATAAGTTAATTAAATATTCGACATTTGGTAATGATTTATTATAAAATTCACCATATTCTTTATTATTTAAATAAAAAGAGATTGACTTTTCGGGATTATAAAATTGCCAGAATTGCTGTTTCAATTTAGAATATATATTTTTATTTATAATATTTAAATTGTAATATAAATATTTTAACATATAAAAAAAAACGCTATAAGTAAATGGTAAATATATTTCCTTTTTTCTGTGCTGTAATAAAATATCTTTACATTCAATATTATATACGCTAAAATCAAATTTAATTCCTCTTGTATGGTCCTCAAAATAATATTTATATCCAGAAACTGGTTTATCGTTTATGTAAAAAATAATAAATTTAAGTTTTTTATATTGATAATTAAATAGATGTTCTATTTTTAATTTTGTTGATAGAATATTATCTGAAAATATTTCTATATCTAAATCACTTTTATCTGGTATATAATCAGTTCTTGCAATACTTCCTATAAAATATATTGGCAAATCTATTAGTTCTTTCAATCCAAAAAAATAAATATACTGGTTTTTAGTCAATTTATTTTTTATATCTTCTAACTCCATTAATATAATTAAATACTTTATTATATTATTTATAGATCAATATATTTTGTTATTTAGAACTACTACATAAAATTCCGCGAAAAAATAAAGTAAAATACATATAAGAAGATATCTTAGTATTTTATTTATATTTTTAAAAACTCTTAAAAAGTAAAAAATATATAAATATTCTCCCTTATTAAATATTATCATAGGAATTGTTATTCTTTTATACATATCTTTTCTACAAATCGGACACTTATTTGATTTATCACACCATATTTTTAAACAATTATTATGAACGTATCCATTACAATCACATATTTTAATATAATCTTCTTGTGTTTTAAGTGTTATAGTTTGCATTTCATAAGCACATTTTATTTCGTAACAAATAAAACACATTGTGTTTTCATTCATATAATCGTCACTATATGGTTCAAATGTTCTGAACAACATTTTATTATATTAGATAATTTAATATAATAAATTTTATTTATTTTTTTTTGTTCCACCTTTTTTATTATTTAATTTTTGTTTTTTTGTTTTTTTTTGTTTATTTTTATTTTTATTTTCCTTTTCATTTTCATTTTTCAAGTTATTTTCGTGATGTCTAACTAAGTCTATTAATTTATCATGCAAATCTTCGTCAATATCATCATCGCTATCTTCATCATCATTGTTTTCATATTTACTACCGCCTATTTTATTACTATAACTCAAAGCCCAGTTTGGAATTACTAAATTATTAAATAAATCAGATACTTTATCAAATTTACTTCCTCCTTGTTGTTCATTTAAAGTCATTATTGGAGACATCCCTGCTTTCATCATAATTGATTTAACACTAAACCCTCCCGAATGTATATCACCTTCATCTGTAAATATCAAATCATCACCTTCTATATAATTTATATTGTTTATGTCGTTCATATAAATTATTTATATATTAATTAATTATTAGAAAAGCGCTTTATTTCTGAAACAATTTTTGCAGACCTTTTTTGTTTTATATGGTCCATTATTAATTTAACTTGATTTTCGTTTTTTATTATCTCACTTAACGTTTTTTCTAAATATTTGAATGTTAATGGTTCTTGAACTTTGGTATTAACAAATTTTAATTTTCCATCGCTTATTTCAACAACCGCGTTAGAGAGATTATTCGAAGCAGCGTAATTTGTTATTTTTTCTTCTATTGTATTGCGTTTTTCTCTCAACTCTTTTGTTTTTTCATTTAATTGCTTAAGTTGATTATCTAATGAAACCCATTGTTGTATTTGATTTTCAAAACTCATTAATATTTATACAAAATAAAATATTAATATTATGTTAACTTATTTAACGTCTATGTTTGCGTGTACGTTTACCACCACGCTTGTGTCTTCTGTAAGATTGCTGCATGCCTAAAAGTCCAAATGGAACTATAGCTTGATTAATAACTTGACCCAAAAGACCTCCTCTTTTTCTGCGACTTCTTCCTGCACTTTGAATTAAAGATAAATCTTGTTGTGTTGCTTGATGTGGTTGTTTTGCCCACTGACCTTGAGCGCCAACATAATCACTTCCAAATCTACTAGCATATGGTCCGGTTTGGTCAAATGTTCTAGCAAATTGAGAATTTCCACTACCATTTACATAACTACCATATGTAGATGCGGAAGTATAATTTGCACTGCCACCTCTTTTAACTCTATGTCTGCGACTGCCTCTATGTTTTGCCATATTATATAATTTGATGAGAATAAAAATATATTTACTTTTATAATTTCATTAAATATATTTAATGATGTCTGCGACTTCTTTTTCCACCTCGGTGTTTACGAGTGTGTTTTCCACCGCGTTTATTTTTTCTATATGTTTGTTGTAAACCTAAAATACCAAAGGGAACAATGGCTTGATTAACTAAACTAGCTAAAGAACCTGCGCGTCTGCTTCTATGTCTACGTGGCATATATATACTGTATCTAAAATAATTTTGATATAATCTGTTTATTACGCAATAACATTACTAAAATAATAAGTATTGCTAAAATCATTACAAAAATTAAAAAAACTAAAGCAACTGTTATATAGATATAAGGATTAATTTCGTATAATATAAAATCTATTACTGGTTTTAATAACATTTTAAATTCATTTTTAATATCATCCCTCTTTAAAATGTCTAAACATTGTTGAACTAATGAATCCTTCATATTAATTAATAATATTAATTAAACAAAATTTTTGCGTGTTAATAGATTTTAATTTTTCTATATTCTCAATAAGTATGGATAATATTATTGAACCTAATGAAACATTTGATTTTTCAAAACTTTCTTTAGCGCATCCTACAGGAATACAAGGTGGAGCTTATTTTACTAAAATTGAATATAACAAAAAACCTTTATACATACAAACATCTAAAAGTCAAACTAGGCAAGGTTTTGTTAAAACTGGTAAAAAATATTATTGCGATTTAATGTTTGATAAAAATTCTGAAACACTAATACATTGGTTTGAAAATTTAGAAAATAGATGTCAAAAATTAATTTTTGAGAGAAGAGATACATGGTTTCAAAATAATTTAGAAGAATCTGACATTGAAACCGCGTTTAATTCTACAATTCGTATTTATAAGTCCGGTAAATATTATTTAGTAAGAACAAATATTAAAAATAATCATAATAATTTACCTTCTATTAAAATTTACAATGAACAAGAAATACCATTAACAATGGATGATATTAAAACCGAAACAAATATTATTTCAATTTTAGAAATACAAGGTATTAAATTTACATCAAGAAATTTTCAAATTGAAATAGACCTTAAACAAGTTATGGTATTAGACGATGAACCTATTTTTGAAAGTTGTTTAATTAAAACTAGTAAAAAACAAACAGAACATGTGCAAGAAATTAAAGAAGAATTAAAAACTTTAGAAGATATTAAAATTGATGAATTTAATATCGATGAAACTAAAAAAGAAAATGAAAATAATATTTTGGATTTAAGTAACTCTGGTTTAGAAGAAGAAAACCAAACGGAAAAAACTATCGTTGAAAATAGTTTAGAAGAACTTGAAACGTTTGATATTGTGGAACCAGAACTAGAACTAGAACAAGAACCAGAACTAGAACAAGAACCAGAACTAGAACCAAAAGAAAATGATTTATCTTTAGATTTAGAAATTGAAGACTTAAGTGAAGATATTGAGGAAAACACTCACGAATTAAAAGAAGTGAATAATTTAGAAGTCTCTTTAGAAAATAATTTAGAAACAATGCATCTAAAAAAACCTAATCAAGTTTATTTTGAATTATATAAAGAAGCTAGAAATAAAGCCAAATTAGCAAAAAAAAATGCTCTTTTAGCTTATTTAGAAGCAAAGAATATTAAGAAAACTTATATGTTGGAAAATTTAAATGATAATAGTGATAGTGATATTGACGCAGAGATTGATGATGTTTCAGAAAGTGAATTAGAAGGTTTATAAATAATTCAACATATTTTCATTAAATGTTTAGAATAATTAATATGTATTCTAAAAATTATTTTATCATTAATTTTATATAATGTCTGTGTCTTTAAAGAAGCTATGGAATGACTATGGAGTTGGAGCCATTATTGTCTTATTAATTATAGCCTACGGTGTTAGTTTATTTGCTAACTATTTAGGTGCTAAGGGTATGGCAGGACCTGAATACAATACTCAAATGCAACAACAATACAAAAATACTAACACAATGGCCAGTGCTGCAGTTCGTCCTTCTGACCCCAATGGAAATGAAGTTTTTGCCTCAGCAAATGGTGTTCAAACCAGCATGCCAGGTGTTCCTTCTTCATGCTCTAACGCCAATATCCAAAATCCTGCTGAACTTTTACCCAAGGATGCAAACTCACAATGGGCTCAATTGAACCCTTCCGGTAAGGGTGAACTTGCCAATGTCAATTTGCTTAAGGCTGGTTACCACATCGGTATCGATACTGTCGGACAAAGTTTGAGAAATTCTAACCTTCAAATTAGAAGCGAACCTCCTAATCCTCAATTGAATGTGGGGCCCTGGAACCAATCGACTATAGAACCTGACTTCATGAGACCACCATTGGAAATTGGCTCTGGTCCTCAATAAATTATTTAGAAAAATTAAATTTATGGTCTCGTCAGTCTTGACTAATTAATATCAAAATCTTTATATTCATTATTTTTACACATATAAATATTTTGAACTCTATTCTCATTTGCAATTTTTTCAATGTTATTAATTAATTCATTTAACCATTCATATTTATTTTTGTATACATCGTTTTGAATAATTCTTATTACTGAAAACCCATTTTTATTAGCACATTTCATCTTATATATGTCTCTTGCTTTAGTATGTTCTGGTGTTTTCCACTTGGCTACCTGTTTCCAATGTTGTTCGCCGTCAATTTCTATTATGATTTTTCTCTCTTCAATAACAAAATCAAAAGGTAGATGTTTTTTATCTTTACACCAATCTACCTTATATTGTCGTTGTATTGAAGGATATTTTATTTTTAATTTATCATAAGCTATATCTTCTGTTTTATATCTACAATTAGGACACCAAGAACCATCTGTTATATGACATAGCTTGCTTTTAAATTCATTAACACATTTATCACAATCAAATATAAATATTTCAGCTGTGCTTTTAAAAACCTCAATAGGTTTCTTTTTATTTTTTGACGACCAATTCTTACTTCTCTCTATTGAAGCAAATGACTTATTATAACAACTGCTACAATTTAATATTTCATTACATAATAATCTATTCGCACAATAAGGACACCAACAATCATCTTTAGTTATATGATATATTGGTGTAGTAAATTCGTGTTGACATTTATCGCAATTAAATAAATATTTTTTATGAGAATATTTTAAAATATCCCAAGGTGTTTCTCTATTTTTATTTGACCAGCAATTACTTCTCTCTACTGAAGCAAAACATTTATCAAAACATATTTTACAATTTTTACTTTGTTCGCATAATTTTTTATTAGCGCAATAAGGACACCATCTCCCAATATTTACATTATTTAATTGAATATCAAAAGTATGTCCACATTCGCAATCAAACCAGAATTTTTTATGTGAGTTCAATGCAACTTCATTAGGCTCTACCAAATTTCCCTCTGACCAAAATTTAGACTTAGGATGTTCTGAAAACATTAACGCTTTATTGAATTAATATTAAACTATAATTTTAATTCAATTTAATAATATATTTGCAAATACCTTTTTCTAATCCTATTATATATGGAAAAACATAGTATATTTTTTTACATTTTTGTTGCATTTATTCTTTTTTTCTGTCTAGTAATTTATTACCAATCAGACGCATATGGTTTGAAATGTATAATAGCATCTGAAGATGGAAATAAATATTGTGTTAGAGAAAGAGAGAAGTTAGAATTAGCAGCCAATCTTTTAGCCCAAGTGACACAAAAAATGAAGGATATGGTAGCGTATATGAAAGAAAAACATCCTGCTGATCCTCGCACAACAAGACTTGTAGAAGGGTTCAATCCAAAAACAATAAGTGAAACACTTCCTACAAGTGAATTAACAGCATATAGTGAAAATAAAGGAGAGAAAATAGCGTTTTGTTTAAATACAACAAAAGAAGGCAATAAACTCATAGATTTAAATACACTTACCTTTGTAGCGCTTCACGAATTATCACATATAATGACAGAAACTGTTGGACATAAACAAGATTTTTGGCAAAATTTCAAATATTTATTGCAAAATGCAAAAGATGCAGGTATTTATGACCCTGTAGATTATAAAAAAAATCCACAACAGTATTGTGGTATGAATATAAATGATAACCCATATTATGACTTAGTTTAATTAAATTCTTCTAATGACATATAATTATTTACAGATTCTATAATATTATTTATTTCTATTAACTTTTTTTTTATAAGCTCTACTTCATCGCGATTTTCATTTTCATTTTCATTTTCATTAATAAGTCGCAACAATTTTACAGCAGTAGCAATACATTTTTCAAGTATTTTTTTACAATTTTCCTTTGTCAAATAACCCATTTTAAATACTTATTGTTGTATTTTTAATTTAATACTTTTCTAATATAATTAAATTAAAAATAATAGTAGGTTTATATATATGTCAGAACCGTTATATTCAATAAATTCACTAGGTACAAATCATCCTTCTTTAGATAATCCAGTGTACAAAGTAAAACAGCTTGTTAATGGTTTAATAAATACAATTTATGTATTTAATGGTAAAACTTCTGAAGAAAATGAAGAACAATTATTTAAGAAAATATTTAACCCTAGAGAACTTGAAGAGATTAAAAGAGAGAAAACTGTAGTGAAATTTTCTGAACAACAAATTCATTTTGATGATTCAGTTGGAACTATTAAAATTAAAATTTTAAATGAACTTAAAAAGGATATATCATTAGATGAGATATATTTATTTTCTCAAAAAATGGAAACTTTAAATGCGGTTTCTGTTTATCAATCGCTTACACAAAATAATAAAATTGAATTAACTAGTATTAGACTAGAACAGTTTATTTCCAATATTGTTGCCGATGAAGAAGGAAGACCATTTCGTAATCCACCGCACAAACAAATTTATACATTTGACGATATTTTTGAAATGAATTTTGATAACAAAAAATATATCATAAATAAAGTCTTAGGTCAAAAATTTTTTCTAGTCGAAAATGAATACCCTTTTGTATGCAATCCTTATAATGTAAAAGGATATGATAAATTATTTGAAAAATCTGCTCGTAAATCATTAACTACATTGAATAGTCATTTATTATTAAATAGCGGCGATATTATAGATTTTAGTATATACTTGTGTCTAGCTGAAGATGTTATTACCTTCATAAATAAAGATGATATATCTGAAGAAACTACGATTAAAGTATATTATCCTTTTTTATATAATAAAAATATTAATAGTCTAGAGGACTTAGAAAAAAATAGAAGTAAATTAGTGAATGATGAAAAAAAAATTTTAAACGAAAAAACAATGGATTTATTTAATACAATTGATATGTTTTATAATGTTTATAATTTGAGAAAATCTGATTTGAATTATGTAAATAAAGGAATTAAATATATTAAGGCTGTTTTAAAACCAGATTATGATATTACAATTCCTCTTGAAGTTATATTTAAAATTATTCATGCCACTCAGGTTAATCCATTAATTAAATTTAATCCTTCTAATAGACAAGAAAATGTCTATAGACTTTTTGCTGATAAGATTGCAACAGACGGTAGAAAAATACCTTATCTAAAAAAAGCTGCTATTTTTAAACTTAAAAAAAGCATTGCTCGTAATAAATCTGTTGCTGTTTATATTGAAAGTAATGAAGTTTCACAATTTTCTGCATGTGAATTTGATGAAAATGGATTTATAACTATTAGCTCTGAATTTAAAACATTTGTGACTATTGATGACGTAGATAATATATTTAAGAATAAAATAAATCCCATCATTTTAGAAGTGAAAAAATTTCTAGAACAAAGTGGTTATAAAATTAATACTTTTAATAGTTTGAATGATGAAAATGTTGAAATAAAACAGCTTACATATGAAACACAAATTGCTATCAAAAAACCATTTGATATTCAAGCATATAAAGGTTGTATTTCTAGTATTTTTATAAATGAAACAAATATTTTTAAAATTAGTGATACAATAAATTTAAGATTTAAACGTGTAGCTAACTATAGTAAATTTACAAGCCAAGAAGCTTTTATATTAGAAAAATCTGAACAAGGATTAAGAGGAGATCAAATTATAGACGCTCTTCTTGAGAACTTTCCAGAAGAATTAAATAGAGAACAAGCTATGGATATGGTAAGAAAGGTTGCAAATGACCTAGAAATTGAACGCGGTGTAAGAAAAACCGATATAAAAATTAGGGATAGTCCTGGTTTCAAAACAATTATTAATGTGGAAAAAGAAACAGGTGTTATAACAATAACAACTGAAAATATAAACAATATTAATTACTTGTATACACTACCTATTTATTTAGATACAATGGTTCGTTTAACTCAAGATAAAAATTCTTCAAATTATCCAGTTAAAGAAATAAATAATTTATGTTTAACTGGAGAAAAAGATGATTTATCATTTGGAGATATTATTTCTGTAACGGAAGAATCAAACTCAAATTCCGAAGTTTCTTCTATTGAACCTGGAGATGAGGAAGTAAAATACTCCAAACATAGTATAGATGATGTAGATAAAACAAAAGATGCATTGAGTTTGTTTTTTGATGATGATTATGGAAATGAGGAAGAAGATGAAATTGAGCAAGGAGGAGCTAATAGTGATTCAGGTTCATCTATTGAATCTGAGCCTGATACGCCTGTAGTAAAATCTAAGGTTGCAAAAGTTGTTCCGCCATCAAGTGATTCAGGTTCATCTATTGCATCCGAGCCAGATGATAGTGTAAGTAAAAGTTCATCCGTTTCAATTCCAGCCCAATTAAGTAGTGATACTGAGGTATCTATACCAGCCTCTCTAAGTGAACAAGCTTCATCTAAAGAAGAAACTCCTGTTTCAGAAAAAGAAGTTACTCCATTGTCATCTAGCACAGAAACAGTTTCTTCTAAAGTTCAGTCTGAAGAAGAAGAACAAGAACAAGAACAAAAACCTCATGAAGAACAAAAACCTGAAGAAGAACCAGAACAAAAACCAGAACATGAACAAAAACCTGATGAAGAACCAGAACAAAAACCTGATGAAGAACCAGAACAAAAACCTCATGAAGAACCAGAACAAAAACCTGATGAAGAACAAGAACAAGAACCTGCTGAAGAACCAGAACATCAACAAGAACAAGAACAAGAACAAAAACCAAAACAAAAACCTGAAAATGAAGTAAAAAGTCTTGATAACAAAAAATTAAATAAGCCTTATTATTTTCAAAATCTTATAGAAGAAAAAGACCCTGTTTTAATTGTAAAAGAAGAAACACCTCAATTTAATTCTTATGTAAGAACATGCAGTTCAACTTTAAGAAAACAACCTGTAATTTTAACTGATGAAGAACTTGCAAAAATAAACTCAGAAAATCCTGGATTTTTGAGAAATGAAGATGTAATAAAATATGGTTCAGATGAAAAACATCAATTTAATTATATTTGTCCGCGTTATTGGTGTTTAAAAACTAATACAATAATTGACCCTAAAGATTTAAAAGAGGTAATCGGAAAAGATGGAAAAAAAGAATTAGAACATCCAACTTGTGGTAAGGTTTTACCAAGAAGTGAAAAGAAAATAAAACACGGTTATTATATTTATGAATTTTATAGTCCAAAACCTGGTAAAAAAGATTATAAAAAATATCCAGGATTAATACCAGATTCACATCCAAAAGGTTATTGTTTACCTTGTTGTTTTGATAAATATAATACAGAAGGTAGAATAAAAGCTAATGAAAAATGCTTTAGTGAATTAGAAAGTAAAAAAAGTAAGAACCTAATAATAGAAGAGGGTAAGGAAGAAAAACCAAAAGAAGAAAAATATGTAGAAACAAAAGAAGATGAATATGTTAAAGGACCTGAAAAATTTCCTTTAGAACCAGGACGTTGGGGATATTTACCTACTGAAATACAAACTATGCTGCATGAAGTTAATGCTGATTGTCAAATAAGTAAAACAAATACTAACATCAAAGAAAATCACCCTTGCTTATTACGTCATGGTATACAGATAAGTGATAAACAATCTTTCATTGCTTGTATATCTGATGCGATTTTCTTTGGAAAAAGACTAATTGAAGACAATAAATTAACAAATAAAGTAACAAAAGTTTTAAGTATTAAAGAAATGAGAGAACGTATTATAAAGTCTCTAACAATCGATAAATTTATAAAATATCAAAATGGAAATTTAGTTATTGATTTTTATAATGCTGATGAACCAGTAGATATAAATAATTATACAGATAGTAAATTATACTCCAAGCTTGATATGAGTAAACAAGAAGATAAAGCGTATTACACTAAAGTTGTTTCTGCTTATGAAAATTTTATTAAATTTTTGCGAGATGATAATGTTAAAATTGATCACACTTATTTATGGGATATAATAAGTATGCCAAATAAATATTTATTTCCAAATGGTGTTAATCTTGTCATATTTCAAATACCACATGATGATATAACAAATAACGTTAGTCTTTTATGTCCTACAAACCATTATTCATCTGAATTTTATCAAGCACGAAAACCAACGATTATTATAATGAAAAAGGATGATTATTATGAACCAATATATTCGTATACTACAAGCAATAAAAAAATTTCGGTTATAAAAGATTTTAAAGAATATGACCCACAACTTTCAAAAACAATGCGAGCTGTATTTAAAGAAATTATAAAACCGTTTTTTGATATAATATGTAAGCCATTAGAAAGTATGCCAAATGTATATAAAGCAAAAAGACCTTTATTGTTATATGATTTGATACAAAAATTAGACCTATATGAATACAAAACAATAAAATTAGTTTTAAATTTTAATAATAAAGTTATTGGTGTTTTTGCAAAAGAACCAGGAATATCAAATAAAACATGTTTAGTGCCTTGCTATCCATCTTCTCTCGACGAAGATATTAAAAAAGATTTAGAAATTGTTTTTATGACAGATTTAACAATATGGAATACATATAGAAATACAGTCGAGTTTTTAAATAAACTAGATAAAAGAAGTAAAAAACGTAGACCTGAAGCAGATATACATTGTAAACCAGCATTTAAAATAGTTGAAGATGAACACGTGGTAGGTATTTTGACAAATACTAATCAATTTATACAAATATCACAACCAATTCGTTTAGATGAGATTTCTGCTGACATAGAACTACCATCTATAAATAATGAAAATTATATTATAAATCCTAAAGCAAATCATATGATTTCTAGTGACGTTAAAATTGCTACAGAACAAGACGTAGATATAGAACGAGTTGATTATATTAAAAAGATAAGACTTGAAAACAAATTTTACAATGTGTTTAGAAATACTATAAGAATTTTACTTAATGATTATGAAAATATAACAATTAGAGAGAATATTGAAAAAGAAATGACTAAAGAATATATTATATATTCTGAAAAATTAAAAAATATAGATAAATTGTTACGCGAATTAGTTAAAAATAAAATGCAGTTTATTGGCGATGAAAATTATTATAAGTTAATAAATGAAGTTTCAACGTGTATTGTAAAAGATGCAAAATCTTGCAAAGCAAATCCAGATTTATGTGCTCTCACAGATGGTAATTGTAATTTAATTCTTCCTGAAAAAAATCTTATAACAAATAATGATAATGAATATATTTATTATGGTAGAATGGCTGACGAACTTATTAGATATAACAGAATAAAATCATTTATGTTTCAACCAAAAACATATTTATCATTTTCAAATATTGGATATAATTTAAGAGATGATGAAATTATATTACTAGAATCATTATTAACTCAAGATTATTTTGAAACATTGGTTCCAGCTGTTACAAATAAATATGTTAAACAAATTTCATATGATGAAGTTGAACCAATTATAACACAAGTTTATGAAAATACAATTCCATCACTTGACCATGCTATCGGAAGAAAAAATGAACTTGCTTGTAAAAAAACAACAAACGAACATATTAAGTCAAGTATTTGGAAAAAATGTTTTCCATCAAATTATACTGAAATTGAATATAATAAAACTAATATATGCACATTTAACTTTATTATTGATTTAATAGAGAGAAAAACAACAAATAAGTTGACATTAAATCAAATTAAAAATGCATTATATGAAGAATATAAAAAATATCTGCAAGAATATAGTGATAAAATTGTGGATATTTTAATTTTAGAAGGTAAAAAAACTTTAGGTGACCAAGTACATGCAGAAAAATTATCATTTTTAAGTTTATTATATACTGACAATTATTTTTTAACAACATTTGACTTATGGTTACTCATTACAAAATATGAAATACCTACTATTTTTATTTCTCACAAGTGGATTTTGCAGAGTAAATATGAAAAACATGAATTTTTAGGTTATGGAAATAGTGATGATAATTTTGCTTTTATCGTGATACCTGGTTTTAGACCTGAAAATATTCCCATGTATAAGTTGGTTCAAGATGAAGATGAGAATGTTTTTATTTCACTCGACAAATTAGAAGAAGAATGTGTAGAGAGAATTAAAGAAAGTATTATTAACAAAATTTCAATTGAAGATTATTTAAAAAATTTTACAAAACCTTTAACTACTAATTATGAAGTCAAAAAACCTAAAAGATTAATAGTTAATAACGATTCTGATACAGAAAATGTAAAACCTAAAAGAAAACAAAAGTTAATTGTTAATACGTCGCCAGTGTCATCAGAACAATTTGTTGCTCAAAAAAAGTCAAGAAAAAAATTAGTAATAAAAGGAAATAAAGGCACTACGAGAAAAAATGTTAAACAACCAAAACTTATTGTTAACGGTGATACTAGCTGAGATATTTAACTTATAGAATCAATTTCTTCACTGTCTTCATTATCTTCAATATTTTCACTATCTTCGCTATCTTCGCTATCTTCGCTGTCTTCATCTAATTCATCTAGTGCATCTGTTCTTTGTATTGCAATCTCATTTAATTCTATCATAGTATTATTAAAATTAATTTGCTCTTCATCAACAATAAAAATAGTATTACTACGATTATTATTAGACGGATTGTTTTCAATATGGTAATTTTCATCATAAGTTAAATGATCAATTAAAAAATCATCATTATATTTTTGTGAAAATTCAATATGGTTATCATTGAACTCTACAATTTTCCCGCAAATTTTTATTTTGAAATTTATCGTTCGTTTTGTTAAGATTTTATATCGTTTTCTACCAAATTGTGGATTGAAATTATTAAACTGTAATAATTTTTTTTTTAAAATAAGAGTTGAGCTTCTTCTTGTGTTTTGCAAATAACCATATTGTGAAGTACAATATAATAATAAATATGGTCTCATTATTTTAATTAACGCGTCTTTTGGAAAATCTTTATCAATAAAAATTCTATTTGATATATTATCAAATTTGCATTCCGTATTAAAAAACGATATCATATTTTTTATTTCATTTAGTAAAATATTTGAAGATGATTTATAAACAAAATTTTCAATAATAAATTCTCTTAATAATAATTCATTTCTATACTTAAATAAATTTAAGTTGAAATTTGATTTAAAAAACTTAAAAATCAATTCGGCTCGATAATTTGTTTTAAATCTAATATAAAAATATATATTATATAAGTTACATTTATTAAATGGTAAATTATCATACGGATTTTTTACACATTGAGGTTCCGAAAAAAACATATAAGAATTAGTTAATGCGGTATTAATTATTTTAATTAAATCAGTAATTAGAAATAAGTATTTTGAATTGTTATGTATTATGCAAATAATGTCTTTATCATTAATATTTATTTCATTTAAACACATGTCAGTATTTACAACTATCTGTGATTTTTTAAATTTATAATTATAGACAAATGTATTTAATATTCTATAAATTTTTTGTATTTTATAAAAATAATCAATAAAAATAGTTTGTTTATTTTTAATAAACAAATTTTGCATTGAAACTTTGTAAAAAATAAACTTTTCTTTTGTAGTTATTTTTTTATTTGAAATAGTATTAAATAATAATTTAATTGATAAATCTATATTGTCTTCTTTATAATGTTTAAAAAAAATGTTATTATTTAAATTTAATAAATTATTTATTATTAAACTGAATGTAGTCATATTAAATATAATACATTTTTTATATTTAATATATTATTTAATTATAAATTTATTTATATTAATTAAATTTTAAAATCCAGGTTCATAATTATTATCCTTGCCCATATCTTCTTCTTTAATTGTGATAACATTATTTTGTATAGATATCTTATTAACACCGCAAGGATCATTTGGATTTTCAATTTTACCAAAGAATTTTTCAATTTCATCTTCAATATTCATTGGTGTATATTCACTTGATGCCTCCATTTTTTGCATTTCTTCAATATCTAATACTACTTGAAATGATCCTGTTCCAAAGAAACCTTCTTGACCACACATTACATTTGCAGATACACCTCGCATTGTATCTAATTCTGCGTGTCTGGCAGCCTTCAAAAACATTTCAGGTGTTTCCTCAAATGAAGCTTTAGCAATTGGACCAATATTATCATTGTTAATACCATGTCTAAAGATTGATATTAATTTATCTGTAAACGTCATTCTATCAACTAAGACACTGTAATTATGGAAATTAATATATGTCCCATCAAATTCTACAACTTCAACCAACTCATTGTAAATTGCTTGTCTAGCTGCTTCAATTCCAAGAACATTGTAAATTTCTACAATATCATTACTTAATGTTCTTGTATTATCAATAAAATCAAGACCTAACACATCTAACAAATTTGTGCCGATAGTATCTAAAACCCATATATCTTGCTTTTTATAAATACCATTTTGTTCTACCATATTATCAATAATTTTTCTAAGAATTACTTTATTAATTCCTTTAATACCTCTTAAAACAACATTTTGTAGTATTTGGTCTTGGAAATTTTTTAATATATAAATTTGGTCTGATTGATCAAGTGGATTTACTTTAGGTTTCTTTTGGCCTCCTCTTCCTGTTGCAGATTTAATAACATCATTCATTCTAATTCTGAATATAAGTTTATCTGAATTAAAATCAGAATATACACAATTAATTTGTTCATCAAAACAACTTTTCAGTGTATAATTAACGTCATCCATTGTAATATTTTTCTCAAGCATAACTTCTGGGTCCATAACCATTCTAATTATCCATTTAGATTTTTCATTTTCATCAGATTGAAAACTATCTTCAGCGCATTCCTTAACCAAATTTTCAAATGCTCTATACTGTTGGATTGTATCTTTATCTTCGCTAATTAAAGTATTAAGGTCATCTGGGTCAAAACATATCTCAATTGATTTTACAACTTCTTCTAATCTAGTGTGTTCAAGCATATACATAATAGTTTGAGCTTTCTCCTTATATTTCTCATCTTCTGGTTTTAGATAAACACTTAACGATGGATTTTTAATGTCACTTGATAGCGATAATATTTCTTCAATTCTTGGCACACCACGAGTGACGTTAGATTTTGAAGCAACGCCAGCAAAATGGAAAGTGTTAAGAGTCATCTGTGTTGATACCTCACCAATACTTTGGCCAGCAATCATACCAACCATTTCTCCAGGAGCTACGATAGCTCTTTTATAATCAATAGTAATTTTATCAAGTAACAATGTTAATGCTGCTTTGTTAAATCTTTTAACAATAAGCAAGTCCTTCGGCGATAAATAATAATAGAATAGTGTTTTGAATAAATTAGTAGGTGGAGCATAGTATATTTTATTTAGATTTTCAAAATAATGTTCAATCATTTCCAAAGCTTCAAGAGGAGTAATATCAATTAAAGAAGATATAGTAATATTGCATTGTCCTTGAATATTATTAATAATATATGAAAATGCTACAGGACAACTAACATTAGAATCACTTTTATTTTTAAACACATTTTTAATTATTGTATCACGATTTGTAATCATCATATTAATATATTCTTGAGTTTTGTTCAAGAAATCCTTATTCTGTTTTTTATATCTTGCAAGAACATTTTTAAGAAATATATTTCCTAATGTTTTAACACTATTCTTCTCTTCAGGGATGAGATAGTGCGCATAAATATCTTGTGTACTCATTGAAACAATAGGAATGAATTGATCTTCAACTTTTGTAGTATCAATGTTATCATCACCATAAGAGAATTGAACAATTTTATTTTTATTAGTTCTAATTGTCATATCATATTCAACTTTTAGATCTTCCAAGCCCTTAATTAATCTTCTTTGGATATAACCAGTAGTAGAAGTTTTTACTGCAGTATCAATAAGACCTACACGACCACCCATAGCGTGGAAGAATAATTCTTGAGGTGATAATCCATTAATGTATGAACTTTCTACAAATCCTCTCGCACCAGGCGAATCATCATACTTTGTAAAATGTGGTAATGTTCTATTTTCAAAACCATAAGGAATACGTTTACCGTCCACGTTTTGTTGACCTAAACAAGAAATCATTTGTGAAATATTTAGGTCCGAACCTTTTGACCCTGCATTAACCATAATAACAAATCTGTTGTCTTTTCCAAGATTTTTTAATCCAATTTTACCAGATTCTGAAGTAGCTTGATTAAGAATACTATTGACTTGTGTTTCAAATTCTTCTTCATTTGTCTTACCTGTATTATTTTCAAATATGCCAATTTGAACTTGGTCAATTAAATTTTTTACATCACTTTTCTTTTTGGTGATTACCTGAACAATTTCATCATTTGTTTTTTGGTCTGAAATCAAGTCACTAATTCCAACACTAAATGCACTTGACTTCATATATTCAGTTATAACATTTTGTAAATCATCAATAAATTTAGCTGATGCCATATTACCAAAATCATTACAAACTCTTTGCAATAAACCTTTGGTTCTAGCACCCATAACGCTTTTATCCATTTGTCCGCGAATATATTTACCATTTTTAATTTCAATAACAGCATTGGATGTTTTTGCATCATCTTTATCATCTTTGAATGCTTTGGTTTTATATTTCATGGAAAGTGGAGGCATAATTTGACTTAAAATGTCGAAGTTTGTAATTCCTCCATCTTTCTTTACATCTTCTAACAATTGATGCTCATTTACTCCATTAAACATCATCAATAAATTCATTGCTTCACGAGGACCTAGGTGAATATTTGGTCTAGTGAATTGATATGAACCAAGCATCGAATCTTGATAGATACCAATAATCGAGCTGTTATTTGCTGGGCTACTATTTGATATGGAACTGCCGCCAAATTTTTCAATTCAGCCTCAGATTCTGGATCCTGAGGCATATGTAAATTCATTTCGTCTCCATCGAAGTCAGCATTGTAAGGCTTAGTCTAGCCTATCCTTACCATTTCTGGTAAGGCTGGAATACACCTTGTGCCTCATCAGGTTGGTTAAACCATCATTTGAGACCCGTCGTCATCTACTCTCTGAACCTTCCCCATACTCTTACCATAACGAGGTTAGGGGCTTGGCTGCTGATTATCCAATCCTTCACTTTTTTACCATTGGGGACGATTATTAATCGTGGTCCTCACAAATGTTTCCAGATGTGAGTGGTAGTGAAGGCTCTAAGGAACTCCCAGTCAGTTTGGCGACGTCGCAAAATAAATCAATAAATACTTGAGGCAAATCAAGTTTGTTTTCTAAATGATATTCAACTAGTTTTTTATAATGTTGTTCAACTTGTGATTTTATTATTTTATTATTTTTTTTTAAATTTTCTTTACAAGATATAGGCATTGTATTACGCCAATTAAAAGCAATAAGTTGTTGTTCTTCATTTTCTAAATCAAAATGTGATAAAGGAATAACATGGTCAATATGCCATTCTTTTCCACGATTTTCAAGCGTATATCCAGCATCATTTTTTAACAACCATTTTAAATATTCAGGTGTATTACAACCTAAATACTCAATTGTGTGTTTATTTTTCTTTTTTAAAGCTGATATAATTCTTGAACGAATAACTCTTTTCATTTTTTCAAGTGGTTCATCTCTTTCACAATCTTTACATTTTAAACGATTATGACGAAAATATGATTTATATTTGATAAAATTACAACAACTACATTTTTTATTATCTATTCCAATTTCCTCTTCCTTTTGTTTATTTTTTTCAAGAGCTTTTTTACTTTTAAAATTACTTGCTAATTGTATTAGCTTTTTTCGGTGCTCTTCATCATTTATGTAAATTATTCTTCTTTTGTTATTATTACAAGCTTTACATATCTGTCTATTTTTAATAAAAGAGGAAATTGGTTTTTCACTTTTACATGTATTACATACTTGTTCTTCATTTTTATTTATTTCCAATGTCTTGTATTTTTCTCTACTTGTTTTATTCCTACATTCCTTACATATATTGCGTTTAGGAATAAACATATTTTCTATTTTTGTTTCACCACATTTTGAACAACATTTTTCTAAAGGTTTTGTATCTGTTACATCCATTTTATTTTATACTAAGATTTTATTTTTATATTATTTTGCCTCAAATATAATTTGATTTATTTCACTAGGAGGTAGCACGCTTTTAACGCCTCCTGTTGCCGACACTAAGTCTATCGGCTACATTCATTCTAAAAGTATCACCTCGTTTCATAATACGAGCAATATGACACATCATACTCATTCTGTGCAAAGTAGGTTGACGATTAAATAGGATAGCATCTCCATCCATCATATGTCTATGAACCGTATCACCTTCTTCCAAAACAATTGAATTTCTGTCTGTAAAATAACGCAATGTAATGGTCTCGCCATTTTGTTTTTCCAACATTTTAGCACCAGGCCAAACATCAGGACCATTTTGAACCAACTTGGTCAAGAATAATTTATTTATTTTATTTACAACAACAGGCTTGGTAATATTTTTAGCCACTTTCATAGGCACACCTAATTCACGAATTGAAATATTCGGGTCAGCTGTAATAACTGAACGAGCACTATAATCGACACGCTTAGCCATCAGGTTGCCTCTCATACGCCCACCTTTTCCATTTAAGCGGTCCTTAATAGACTTTAATGGTCTTCCAGAACGCTGTGCAACAGGATTTCCACCAGGTAATTTATTATCAATTTGACAAGCAATATAATATTGTAAAACATTTGTCATTTCATCAATCACATTTGACGGTGCATTGTTTTGAATTTTCTCCTGAAGAGTTTTATTCGTCTTGAAAATATTTACAAGCATATGACTTAAATCATCTTCAGACCTTTGCTGTGCATCGTGCTTTACAGATGGCCTAACAGCTGGTGGCGGAACAGCCAAAACCTGACAAATCATCCAGTCAGGTCTTGAATAGACTGGACTAAACCCCATAAAGGTTACATCATCATCTGATATTCTCTTGAATATTTTTAATACCATTTCTGGTGTAACTTTTATAACAATTGGTTCTTTATATTCTGCATCATTCTTCCATTCAGCAATGATAGTAGCAATTTCTGATTTTTTTATTTTATTTGGTTGCAAACAACCACAACCATCTTCGCTATCATCGCCACAGCGCTTCACTTTACTGCATAATCCAAATACATATTTCCATCTAGCGTCACCTTGTAGCTTAAGTGCTTGCTTATATTTATCTTTACTAATCAAAAGTTTACTACATTTAAAGCATACACATCTCAAGCATTTTAGAATTGTAGTTAAATATTGAATATAAAATACCGGACGTGCTAACTCTATATGTCCAAAATACCCTGGTGTTTGCATATAATCTAATCCGTCTGTTGGACAAATTAGACCAGGCTCTAAAACGCCCATTCGCGGGTCGAATAAGCCGCCAATTACTGGTTTATTATTAATATAAGTATCTCTACTTATAATTTCAACAACAGAACCTTTTCTTATTTCATCTGGAGACAAAATACTAAATTGAATTCCAATCACTTTTGAACAATTAATAGACATATTGGAAGCTTGGAACTTAGACATCTCTTATATTATAATACAATAGTTTTATATTGTTTAACTTAATCAATTTTATTTTAAAATAAATTTATAATAATAATAGCTAATAAATATTATTTTATATAATATATATGATAAAAAAATGCGTTTCAAAATGCAAAAAAAGTCTTCGCGAAAAATTAAGAAAATGCAATACGTTTAGAAAAACCCATAGGAAACACAATAAGCGCAATTCAAACCATAAAAGCCTAAATATGCGCTTTAATAAAAGGCACGCCGGAGGTAATCCTACAAATCCACCAGAAAATGATTTTGACGACAGTTTTATAGACGATTCCGATAATATACCAGAAATAGAAAGTTCGAATACTCCAGAAGAAGTCACAAACCCAACTAAAGAAGAAATTGACGACTTTACAGAACGAGTAAAAAAATCACAAGCGTCTAGAAAAATTAGTAATCTTATTACAAAAAATATTACCAGTCGTAGAACTGCGAAAAAAACGGCAATGAACACAATCGGTAGATTTTTTAAAAATGTAAATCCTGATAAAAGACGTGCTTACTTTTTAAAATCAGTGTGTTCCGATTCTGGCGTTTGTATTGCCTTTGGTATAGAGACAAATAGAATAAAAAAACACTTTGATAACTTTACTAACTTCAAATACTTAGTAGGAGATGCTAAAACGATAGGCGTCCCTTCGGCAAACGGATTTGTTAAAGAGCTATCATATTATAATGAAGGATATAGAGCATACGCAATTTTAAAATCAACTACACGGCCAGTTTCTGATAATTTACTTTATGAAGCTTATGTTGGTAATTATTTAAATCGTGTAGGTTTACAATATCCGTGTTTTTTAGAGACATATGGCGCATATCAGTATAATACGGAAGAGGCATATGTATCTATGAAGACAAATGAATTTACCCCTATATCTACATTAACGGCAGGAATGCAAGAAGTAAAAAACATTAATACGGTTGAGCGAATCGACGAGGCTTGTAAATACCCATTATTTGCAACATCTCTTCTTATTCAACATTTGCGCGACGTAACAGACGTGAACTCACAACTTACAAACGATGATTTTTTAAGAAATGACTTGATGTATGTGTTGTTTCAAGTTTATGCACCTTTGGCGTTGTTATCAAGCACATTTACTCATTATGATTTACATGCGAACAATATTTTATTATACGAACCAGTTAAAGGTTCCTATATTGAATATCATTATAATATAAAAGGAACAGTGATATCTTTTAAATCAAAATATATTGCCAAAATAATAGATTATGGGCGATGTTTTTTTATCGATAATAAAAATAATACTTTTTCTGGAAGTTCTGAAAAAATATATAATGAGGTTTGTTCTACGTCAAGTTGTAACCCGAATTGCGGTGAAGATTTTGGTTTCACATTTTTAGAATATATACCAAGTCAACAAAAACAAAGTTTTTATATATCTAGTCAACGCCCAAACCAAAGTCACGACCTTAGAGCATTAGATATAATTTCAAATATGTCTTATAATTATTTGAAACGCGCACCAAAAGACTTGCAAACCATTTTACAAAAGGTTCATTATGAAGACGATTTTGGCACCCCTGCGAGTGAGTCAGGACTTCCTACCAAAATTAAAAATGTATCTGATGCTCTAACATCTTTATCAATAATTCATTCCGAAGAAAATGTGGCCAAAAACAATGAGAGTTATGCTAGCTTAACAAAGTTAGGGGATTTATATATTTTCGATAGCGGTGAAACAATGAAATATGAACCGGTAGTATAACACAATATTTACCTAGACCATTTTATTTTAGTATAAAATATAAATTATAAAATAAAATTGATTTCTATTTAAAATTATATAAATAAGATATATAATATAAGAGATGGCACGCGATAGTCAAACTAAATCATCGAAGAAAGAGCAAGTTATTCGCTCTAAGAAGCAAGAAGAACTTAATAAAAAAAAGAAGAAGGTTGAAAATTCTGATAGTGATGACAATGACGTTGGAAGTGAAAGCGATAGCGATGAAATGGATGTTCACGAATACCGCAAATTTATTTCAAAAATATTTCCATCTAAGCATATAAATAAAAAAATTAAAGCAGGTGAAAAATTGAAAAAAGTTATTGAAGAGGTTGAAGAAGTTAAACCTAAAAAAAATAAAAAGTTATCTTCTAAAGCTGCCGTATCTTCCGATTCTGAATTATCTGAATCATCGTCCGAAGAAGAGGTTGAAAAGGTTTCAAAAAAATCAAAAAAAAATCAAAAAAATAAAAATAAAAAGATTGAGGTTTCTGATGATGAAGAAGACATATGGGAAACTGCAACAGAAGATGAAGAAGAGGATGAAGAAATTTCAGAAAAACCAGGAAAAGGTAAATTAAATATTATATTTACAATTGGTGGAACAGGTGAAGATGAGGATGAATGGGAAGAGGAAGATGAAGATGATTCAGATTATAATGAAGATGACGACGATGATACAGAAGACGAAGATGAAGAGGTTTCTACAGATGATTCAGAAGATGAAGATGAAGAAACAGAAGAAGATGAAACAGAACAATATGAAACAGAAGAGGAGGAGGAATTGCCTAAAAAACGTGTAACGCGTTCTTCAAGTAAAAAGAACAAAAAAATAGCTAGAGAAGTTGTTGATACTACTATTATTTCAAATTCAAATGAAACACTTGAACAACTTAAAAAATTAATGGAAGCAAATCCAAATGATAAATCAATTCAAAAATGTATTGAAGCATATGAAGAAGATTTAAAAAAACAAAAGACAAAAAAGGAAAAAAAGGAAAAAAAGCAAAAGGCTAAAAATATGAGAATTTTCAGAAAAATTATTAAGGATAAAAATACTATGAATGATTTCTCGTTTTACGATAAATTAGATATGGAAAATCAAAAGAAAATTATTAAAGAATTAAGAGAAATTAATAAAATTACAAGAATTGAAAAACCATACAGAATTACATTATTAGAATCTGAAATTCCTGTTCAATTTAAATCAGCTGCAATGAAAAAAATAAATTCGCTTCGTTATATGGAACCAGGAAGTGGTGAATTTTATAAAATTAAAAATTGGGTTGATACATTTATGCGTATTCCATTTAATAAACATGAAGGTCTACCTATTTCTATAGATGATGGTGTTGAAAAATGTCATGAATTTATGGAAACCGCACAAAAAACGCTGGACAATGCAGTGTATGGGTTGAACGACGCAAAAATGCAAATTATGCAAATGTTGGGCCAGCTATTAACAAATCCTAAGGCAATTGGAACCGCAATAGCAATTCATGGTCCACCAGGAACCGGTAAAACTAGTTTAGTTAAGGAAGGAATTAGTAAAATTCTTAACAGACCGTTTGCATTTATTGCTCTTGGAGGTGCTACAGATAGCAGTTTCTTAGAAGGTCATAGTTACACATACGAAGGTAGCACTTGGGGTAAAATTGTTCAGATTTTAATTGATAGTAAATGTATGAATCCAGTAATATATTTTGATGAGCTTGATAAAATAAGTGATACACCAAGAGGTGAAGAGATTGCTGGCATTCTTACTCATTTAACAGACACCACTCAAAATTCGCAATTTCACGATAAATATTTTGCTGAAATTAATTTCGATTTGAGTAAATGTTTATTTATATTCAGTTACAATGATGAAAATAAAGTCAATGCAATTTTGAAAGATAGAATGTATAGAATTAAAACAAAAGGTTATATTTCAAAAGAAAAGATAATTATTGCAAATAATTATTTGATACCAAAAATACGTGAACAAGTTAGGTTTACTTCTGATGAAATTGAAATTCCTAATGATGTAATTGGTCATATGATTGATACTCATTGCAATAAAGAAGATGGTGTAAGAAATTTGAAACGATGCTTAGAAATTATTTATACCAAACTAAACTTGTATAGATTAATGAAGCCAGGAACAAATTTATTTGAAGGTGAAATGGCACTAAAAGTAGAATTTCCATTTAAGGTTACAAAGGAAATTGTAGATAAGCTTATAAAGAAGGAGTCAGATGGTCTAGAAACTTGGCGCAATTTGTACATATAAACTAAAAACCATAAACTAAAACAATATAAAAATAATTGTATAATAAATAATAATGAGTTTAAATTATTATTTATTTTGTAAGAAATCTTACGATAAAATTATTTGCAATTTAGAAAATATACTTAGTATATTTGAAGAAATCGATGAATTCGAAAAAGAAGAAAAAGATTTTTTCACAACTGACACAGTATCATCAAATCAAACTTACAATAAAAAATTTTTTTATGAAAAAAAAGAACATATACGAATTTTAAGAGCGTTATGTATTATGAAAATATTTAAAATGTGTAATCATGAATTTATAGAAGATACTATAGACATTGATCCAGATAGAAGTAAAAATATAAGATATTGCAAAATATGTGAATATACTGAAACTAAATAAAATCTAAACTATATTTATAATGGATACCATAAGTTGGAGAGAAGTGAAAGAAGATAATCAATGTTGGAGTCATCAAGGGCAATATTTAGGCAGATGTATACAAATAGGTTCAACTGGGTCACCACATGATCCTGACCCATTTTTTAGATTTCAAGAAACAGGTGACAAAGTTTTTCAAGGTTTAAAATTGAAATTTACAAAAGTTTCTTGTCAAGATCGTAAAACTCTTTTAGCCTTGCATAATTTATTAAGTAATCATGGTAAATCCTCTGAAACTGGTGTTGAAAATATTTTGGGAGATGATTATCAAGTAAAAGAAGTGGCTCAATTTATGGAACCATTGCCGCCAATACCTCCACCATCTGCTGCAGCAATACCTCCATCCTATGCTGCAGCATTACCCCAACCACCTCTTGAAGCAAGCAATACGTTTACACCAATAGTTTTAAATAATGCAGAAGGCAAAAAAATATATGAATGCCCAATATGCCATAATAAAACAGGCACACTAGTTCCGCAAGATCCGGTAAAATATGCTAATATGTTTCATCATAACTTTAATTGTCAAAACAAAGGCAAAATTCCCAAAGAAGAACCAACGGGTGGTAAAAAATATAAAAAAAAATTATTAAGTAAAAGAAAAAGATACTCAAAAAAACGCAAGCACTCAAAATCAAAAAAATCAAAAACTCATTACAAAAGATAATTTGTTTAATTAAATATCAAAATATTTAATTAAAATATATTATATTTAAAGCTACTTAAAGAGGGTCACTACATTTTGTAAAGAAAAGTGAAAAATATAGGGAAAAAAGTTCCCTTCACGTGTAGTGAAAATTTCATTTTTTTTAGTTGAAAGTTTTCTGAGATTTTCAAAAATGGACAAAAAAAATGTCCAAAATTGAAAAGTTGAAATATTTTATGGCAAAAAATCAATTGTGTGACCATATTTTAAAATTAGCGTCTGAGTACCAAAAAAATAATTTTCACTTTGTGACGATAAATTTTTTTTGTTTTTAAAAATAAAAGTATTTAGAGATTTTTTTGTTCTATTAATATAGAACACTTTAGAATGAATTTGTCGCCGAAAATCGCCGAAAATTTTAATTGTGAATTGTGTCACTATAAATGCTGTAAACAAAGTGATTATAATAAACACTTATTGACATCAAAACATAAAAATAGAACATTTTTGAACAATTTAGAACAAAATGATGCAGCAAATGTCGCCGAAAATCTCCAACAATTTATATGCGATAAATGTAGCAAAACATATAAAGCACGAAATTCATTGTGGTATCATAAGAAAAAATGTCAAGGAATAATAAATACAGAAACTGATGAAGAAGAAAAAATATCAATTGATAAAGATGACATAATTAAATTTTTAATGAAAGAAAATGGTGAATTTAAAGAATTACTTATGGAACAAAATAAAATGGTTATGAAAATGTGTGAAAATTCTTCATCTTCAATTACTAATAGTAATATAAACTCGCATAACAAAACATTTAATCTTAATGTATTTTTAAATGAACATTGTAAAGATGCTATGAATATTATGGATTTCGTAGATTCTGTTAAACTTCAATTATCAGACTTAGAAAATGTCGGTAAATTAGGTTTCGTTGAAGGTATTTCTAATATTATTTTAAAGAATTTGAAAGCACTAGATATTCATAAAAGACCGGTTCATTGTAGTGATTCAAAGAGGGAAGTAATGTATATTAAAGATGAAGATAAATGGGAAAAAGAAAACGAAAATAAGCAAAAGCTACGTAAAGCCATAAAAAAAATTGCAAATAAAAATTATGTATTAATACCACAATTTAAAGAAGTTCATCCTGATTGCAGTAAAGCATCGTCACCTTATTCAGACCAATATAATAAACTTATTATAGAAGCAATGGGTGGTTCAGGAAACGAAGATTTTGATAATGAAAATAAAATCATTAAGAAAATCGCAAAAGAAGTTGTTATTGATAAAACTATTTAAAAATTTTTAATACCAAACTATATTAGTATTATGCCACCACATCCCATCACCTTTTTTAACGTTATACAATGATCTAAAAATAATAGAACGTGATAAAGGAACATTACATCTATATTTATCTAATGGGTGTGGATTAGTTTTTAATTGTGCTGATAAAGCTTTCTTACCGACTTTTTGCTTTTGTTGTATAGCAAAATACACATAAAAAATTTCATATGAAAGTTCTCTAATAGGGACTACATCTTTATTATTTTCTTGGAAGTCTCTTAAATATTCATCACATATTGATAAACCTGAAATATCTGCTAAATCTTCACCTATACCAATAGATGCGTCAAATTTTATTCCATCTCTAGCTGCAAATACTTCATATTGTTTAATTACATCATTCTGTATTGCTTTATATTTTTTTCTATCTTCTGGTGTCCACCAATTATATAAATTTCCATCCCAACCATATCGACTGCCCGAATCATCAAACCCATGAGACATTTCGTGACCAATTGTAAACCCAATATGTGCCAAATTATATTCAATACCTCTTGCATCTAAATCTACAAATGGTTTTTGGATATATCCCAAATTAATATAAATAGCATTTTTAGATGGTGTATAAGATGCATTTACTATATACGCTTGTGTTCCTGTCATTTTAACTGGATACTGTGTCCAATCCATCATAGGCATATCTATAGGCATTTTTCCTTCTAAGTCTATAAACTTTTTATGTCTCCATGCGTATATTTTTATCATATTATCATATAATAATTCTGTATAATTAAGGTTGGGATCTTCTCTTAGATTTTCAGGAATACCATAAATAAATTTAAAATGCTTTAATTTTTTAAGAGCATATTTTTTTGTTGATTCAGCCAACCAAGTGCAATTTTTCATTCTTCTAGTAAATACTTCCCTTAAATCTTCACATAAAATTTTAACAAAGTCCATTGCTCGAGGATTATAATATTTATTTATATACTGTTCTGTTAAAAAAGTATTAAATGGAACTGACATATATAATGATGCACTAACTGAATCTGTATCATTAATTGACGTTTGTCCTCTTTGAAAATTACCGTTAAATTCAAAAACAATATTCTCCAAATCTTTAGTAATTCTAGCCAATCTGGCTAAAAATATAAATACCCAATATGTTTTCCATCTAGGCGAATTCCAATTTTTAACTAATAATTCTGACCCACATTTTAAATAATCTAAACTACCTGTTATGAAAAATTCTGGTGATTTTTTAAATCCCAAATGCTTAGAAAATTCTTTCCAGTCAAAACCATATTTAGTTAAAGCTTCGTCACAATAAACCTTGTTGTAAAAATTCACTTCATCTTGTTTTATACCAGTGCATCCTAAAGCATTAAATATTTCTTGTTCAACTTTAAATACATCATCAGGGTCATAATCATTTGAACCTAAAAGTGTGTCAAATATATCTTTTACATATTTTCTATATTTAGCTCTATAATTTTTTTTGTATTCCACTTCAGTTCCGTCATCATAATAAACATTTAAATCTATCAAAATGAATTGATGAGAGTCTAAATAACATCTGTAATGTTTAACATCTTTATCGTCTGGATTTAAACTCCATATAAATGGTGCAAAATGCGCTATCATTTCGTCCTTATTGATACATGCAAGCAATTCCCAGGGATTATTTTTGCTTATCATATTAGTAACAAATTCTTCATCCTCTTTTGCTAATTTCTGTGAATAATTTTTAGGATTTAGATTAATAACAGAACTATAAAAATTCTTTAGGTTTTTAGAAAGAGTGTTATCGTTATGTTTTATGTAGTCTAAAATTAAATCGTTAAGTTCCATATAAACTTTGTGTTGTGTTAGTCTAAAATCGTCAATTTGAACAATATATTTTTGTTGTTTTTTAAGCTGAATATCTTTTAACCATTGATAATTAATAAAATCATAAAAATCGCTTTCCGGTTTGATACTATTTGGTGCAAATTTGCTTAATAATTCTTTTGATAATATTTTCATTTTACGCATATGATCTACATGTGACTTTCCACATGGATTTTTTTTAGTAAACATTTTTTCAAATGGTTTTAATCCAATTGGACATCCATCTTTATTATATTTTCTTGTAA